>Ga0208537_1000010_pt1 | contig 30667 bp, 30 predicted proteins | sample MayberrySE_TuleA_FD_185672 | JGI IMG/M metagenome (GOLD analysis project Ga0208537, IMG submission 185672) | Natural and restored wetland microbial communities from the San Francisco Bay, California, USA, that impact long-term carbon... | ecosystem: Environmental > Terrestrial > Soil > Wetlands ...
TCGCTGATCGTGAACCTGCTGACCGAGGACAACCTGCCCAGCTACCACCACGAGATCGCGATCCTCTTCGGGCGCGACGCCGCCTGGGGCGACTGGGTGCACCGGTGGACCGCGGAGGAGGGGCGGCACGGCATCGCGATCCGCGACTACCTGCTCACCAGCCGCGCGGTCGACCCGGTGCAGCTCGAGAGGCTGCGGATGGACCACATGTCGACCGGCTACGAGTCCGCGCACAGCCAGGACCTCGTCCGGTCCCTTGCCTACGTGTCCTTCCAGGAGCTCGCCACCCGGGTGTCGCACCGCAACACCGGGAGGATCACCGACGACCCGGTCGCCGACGCCCTGCTCGGACGGGTCGCCGCCGACGAGAACCTGCACATGGTCTTCTACCGCAACCTCCTGAACGCAGCGCTCGAGCTGTCGCCGAACCAGACGATGCGCGCGATCACCGACGTCGTGACGACGTTCCAGATGCCCGGCACCGACATCGCGGGTTTCCAGCGCAAGGCCGTGGAGATGGCCATCGCCGGCGTCTACGACCTGCGCCAGCACCGGGACGAAGTCGTCGCCCCCGTGCTGCGCTTCTGGAAGGTCTTCGAGGTCGAGGGCCTCGACGCCGAGGGTGAGCAGGCTCGCGCCGAGCTGGCCGAGTTCATGGATGCTCTCGACACCCAGGCGTCCCGGTTCGAGGAGAAGCGGAACAGGCTGCAGGAGCGCCTCGCCGCCCGAGCCGGCTGACAGGACCTGGCGTGGGAGTCCTCAGCGCTGGGTACGCAGGCGCGGGTTCTTCTCCATGCCGGCCAGGCCGTTCCAGGCGAGGTTGACCAGGTGCTCGGCCACGACCTTCTTCTCGGGTGAGCGGGCGTCGAGCCACCACTGCCCGGTGGTGCCGACCATCCCCACGAGCATCTGGGAGTAGAGCGGCGCGACCTTCGCGTCGAAGCCCCGGGCCGTGAACTCGTTGGCCAGGATGTACTCCACCCGCGAGGCGATGTCCCCGATGATCGAGACGAACGACCCGGTCGCAGACCCGACCGGCGAGTCGCGGACCAGGATGCGGAAGCCGTCGGGGGCGTCCTCGATGTAGTCGAGCAGCGCGAAGGCAGCCTGCTCGAGCAGGACGCGCGGGTGCTCGGCCTTGAGGGAGTCCTGCATCATGGCGAGGAGCCGTCGCACCTCTCGGTCGACGACCACGGCGTAGAGGCCCTCCTTGCCGCCGAAGTGCTCGTAGACCACCGGCTTGGACACCTCGGCGCGGGCGGCGATCTCCTCGATCGAGGTGCCGTCGAACCCGCGCTCGGCGAAGAGGCCGCGTGAGATGTCCACGAGCTGCTCGCGCCGCTCGGCGGCGGTCATCCGGTTGCGGACCGCCCGCCTGGTCTTGTCCTCGCTCACGTCAGCCACGCGCCAATGATGTCAGCACGGGGCTGAGGGCGTACGACGGCGGGCGGCGGTGATCCGGGTCAGGCCGCCTCGGGGAGCCGCTGGTTCTTGACCATCTTGTTCTCGATGCGCTCCTTGACCGGCCAGCGCACGTCCTTGACCCAGCCGACCTTCTCCATGAACCAGATGACCCGGGCGGAGGTGTCGATCTGTCCCGGCAGCACGCCGTGGCGGGCGCAGGTCGGGTCGGCGTGGTGGAGGTTGTGCCAGGACTCGCCCATGGAGGGGATCGCCAGCCACCAGACGTTGGCGGACTTGTCCCGGGAGAGGAAGGGGCGCTCGCCGATGGTGTGGCAGATCGAGTTGATCGACCAGGTGACGTGGTGCAGCAGGCTGACGCGGACCAGTGAGCCCCAGAAGAACCCGGTGAGCGCGCCCTGCCAGGACAATGTCAGCAGCCCGCCGAGCACGGCCGGGAGCAGCAGGGAGACCGCGACCCACATCGGGAACTGGCGCGAGATCTTGACGAGGTCGCGGTCCTTCATCAGGTCGGGGGCGTACTTGCGCTGCGGGGTCTGCTCGGGGTTGAAGAGCCACATCATGTGGGCGTGCCAGAAGCCCTTGGCCAGGGCCCTGATGTCGTTGCCGTAGCGCCACGGGGAGTGCGGGTCACCGTCGCGGTCGGAGAACTTGTGGTGCTTGCGGTGGTCGGCCACCCAGCGGATGACCGGCCCCTGGATCGCCATCGAGCCGGCGATCGCCGCGAAGACCTTCACTGCCCGGTTGGGCTTGTAGGACTTGTGGGTGAACAGCCGGTGGAAGCCGACGGTGATGCCGTGACCGGTGAGCCAGTACATCGCGGCCATGATCGCGAGATCGGTCCATCCCAGCCAGCCTCCCCAGGCGACGGGGACGGCCGCGGCGACCGCGAGGAACGGCACGACGATGAAGACGGCGAGCGCCACCTGTTCCTTGCGGGACTGGACGTCACCACCCCAGGTCGCGGTGACCAGCTCGGAGTCGGTGCGCAGTTCGGGTGCGGATGCAACGGTTCCGGTGGTGGGTGGCGTCATGTGGCGGTTCCTCGCAAAGGTGCGACAGGGGTGCTTTCTTACCTACGCAACCGTAACCTACGGAAGCGTAAGTAGCCAAGCGCTCGTCGGATGGGAGTCGACCGCCGGGATTGCGTAATGTGTGCTCTGCCATCCCCGGTTGGTCTGTCGGCAGGGCCCGCCGCACTTTGAATGCGGACAAAGCGACGTAGGTTCGACTCCTACCCGGGGAGCCAGTACCCGCCGAGGGAGAAACCCAACCGTCGACCATGGGAGTTCTAGACGTGTCCGAGACCGTCCACCCGGCCGTGCACCGCCCCGCAGCCGTCGTCCTGCTCGCCGCGGGGGCCGGCACCCGGATGAAGTCGAAGACGATGAAGGTGCTGCACCCGATCTGTGGGCGCTCCATGATCGGTCACGTGATCGCGGCGTCCCAGGCGCTCGAGCCGGAGCACCTCGTGGCCGTCGTCGGCAACCAGCGCGAGCAGGTCGAGCCGCACATCCTCGAGCAGGTGCCCGCTGCCGTGCTCGCGGTCCAGGAGACCCAGGACGGCACCGGGCACGCGGCCCGGGTCGCCGTCGATGCGCTCGAGCAGAAGGCCGGCGCGACGGAGGGCACGGTCGTCGTGATGTTCGGCGACACCCCGCTGCTCGAGGGCGAGACGGTTGCCGGGCTCGTGGCGGACCACGCCGGCTCCGGCAGGGCACTGACGATCCTCACCGCCGAGGTGCCGGAGCCGTTCGGCTACGGCCGTATCATCCGCGACGCCGAGGGTGGTGTCGCGGCGATCGTCGAGGAGAAGGACGCCACGCCGGAGCAGGCGGCGATCACCGAGATCAACAGCGGCATCTTCGCCTTCGACGGGGCCTTCCTCTCCGACGCGGTCACCAGGATCACCAACGACAACGCCAAGGGCGAGTACTACCTCACCGACGTCGTCGCCATCGCTCGCGAGCAGGGCAGGACGGTCGGCGCCTACACGATCGACGACGTGATGCAGACCGAGGGGGCCAACGACCGCGCCCAGCTGGCCGGACTCGCGGCGGAGATGAACCGCCGGGTGCTCAGCCGGTGGATGAAGGACGGTGTGACCGTCGTCGACCCCGCCAACACCTGGGTCGACGTGACCGTCGAGCTGGCCCCCGACGTGACCCTGCTCCCGGGTGTGCAGCTCCACGGCGCCACCCGCGTCGGCGAGGATGCCGTCGTGGGCCCCGACACCACGCTCACCGACGTCACGGTCGGGGAGGGCGCGACCGTCGTACGCAGCCACGGCTCCGGCGCCGTCGTCGGCCCCGGCGCCACCGTGGGGCCGTTCTCCTACCTGCGCCCCGGCACCGTGCTCGGCTCGAAGGGCAAGATCGGTGCGTTCGTCGAGACCAAGAACGCCGAGATCGGCGACGGCGCGAAGGTCCCGCACCTGTCCTACGTCGGCGACGCCCGGATCGGCGAGAGCAGCAACATCGGTGCGGGCACGATCTTCGCCAACTACGACGGGGTGCACAAGCACCGTACGACGGTCGGGCGGCATGCCAGGACCGGGTCGAACAACACGTTCATCGCGCCGGTGAGCATCGGCGACGGCGCCGTGACCGGCGGCGGGACCGTCGTGCGCCGTGACGTGCCGCCCGGCGCGCTCGCGGTGTCGACCGGCCCACAGCGGCACATCGAGGAGTGGGTGCTCAGGAGGCGCCCCGGCACCGCGGCCGCGGAGGCGGCCGAATCGGCACTCGCCGAGGGTGCGACGTCTCACAAAGATGGCTCCCAGGTCGCGCCCGAGGTCTCTCCTGAGTGACAATCGAGGAGCGGCCGGCATCGTGCACAGCAGCTAGCGAGGAGACGCAGGCGTGAGCGGAATGAAGCGGACGACCGAGAAGAACCTGATGGTCTTCAGCGGTCGGGCACACCCCGAGCTCGCCGAGGAGGTCGCCGAGCAGCTCGGCACCGGCCTGGTCCCGACCTCGGCCTACCAGTTCGCGAACTCCGAGATCTACGTGCGGTTCGAGGAGTCGGTCCGAGGCTGCGACGCCTTCGTGATCCAGAGCCACACCGCGCCGGTGAACGAGTGGATCATGGAGCACCTGATCATGGTCGACGCCCTCAAGCGCGCCTCGGCCAAGCGGATCACCGTGGTGCTGCCGTTCTACGGCTACGCCCGCCAGGACAAGAAACACCGCGGCCGCGAGCCGATCTCGGCCCGTCTGATGGCGGACCTCTTCAAGACCGCGGGCGCCGACCGGCTGATCGCCGTGGACCTGCACACCGCGCAGATCCAGGGGTTCTTCGACGGTCCCGTCGACCACCTGATGGCCCTGCCGCTCCTCACCGACCACGTCCGCGAGAAGTACGGCCACGAGCGGATGGCAGTGGTCTCGCCGGACGCCGGCCGGATCAAGGTCGCCGAGCAGTGGTCGAACCGCCTCGGCGGCGCACCGCTGGCGTTCATCCACAAGACCCGCGATATCAACCGGCCCAACGAGTCGGTCGCCAACCGTGTGGTGGGTGAGGTCGAGGGCCGGTTGTGCATCCTCGTCGACGACATGATCGACACCGGCGGCACGATCGTGAAGGCCGCCGAGGCGCTCATGGCCGACGGGGCGAGCGGCGTGGTCATCGCGGCCACCCACGCGATCCTCTCCGACCCCGCGGTCGACCGCCTCAAGAACTGCCCGGCGGTCGAGGTCATCGTCACCAACACGCTGCCCATCCCGGCCGAGCGCCGTTTCGACAAGCTGACCTGCCTCTCGATCGCACCGCTGGTGAGCCGGGCGATCCGCGAGGTGTTCGAGGACGGCTCGGTCACGAGCCTCTTCGACGGACAGGCCTGAGCCACCCCTGGCCGGGCTGGTCCGATTTCGCGGATCCGGCCCGGCCTCGCTAAGATCGGCAAGTTGCCTCGGCGAGGGAGAGAGTTCGCTCCGTGATCGACGCGGCGGTTTCCCCCGGTGCTCCACCGGGTCTCAGCCGCGCGTCGCGCGCGGATCCCCTCGACCAGGACCCTGCGGTTCCGTAGGTCTCGCTGGGGCAGCCACCAACGTTGCACAGCTGAGTTTTCGTCGATTGAGGAGTTCCCCGATGGCTGAGGCCAAGATCCAGGCTGAGTCGCGCACCGAGTTCGGCAAGGGCGCGGCCCGCCGCATCCGCCGCGCCGACAAGGTACCCGCCGTTCTGTACGGTCACGGCACCGACCCGATCCACATCACCATGCCGGGCCACGAGACCATGCTCGCGCTCAAGCACGGTGGTGCGAACGCGCTCCTCTCGATCGAGATCGAGGGCAAGTCGCAGCTCGCGCTGCCCAAGCAGGTCCAGCGCGACCCGATCAAGGGCTTCCTCGAGCACCTCGACCTGATCGTGGTCAGGAAGGGGGAGAAGGTCACCGTGGACATCCCCGTGCACGTGATCGGCGACTCCGCCTCCGAGACGATGGTCGTCACCGACCACACCGTCATCTCCGTCGAGGCCGAGGCCACCCACATTCCCGAGTACGTCGAGGTCTCGGTCGAGGGGGCCGAGATCGGCACGCAGATCTTCGCCAAGGACCTCGAGCTCCCGAAGGGCTCCACCCTGCAGACCGACGACGAGGCGCTGATCGTCAACGTGGTCCACGCGCCCACCGCCGACGAGCTCGAGGAGGAGCTCGCCGAGGCCGAGGCCGAGGTCGGCATCGAGCGCGAGGAGGTCGAGGAGGCCCCCGCCGCGGAGGCCGCGCCTGCCGAGGGCGAGCCCGAGGGCGGCGAGGCACAGTCCGAGGAGTGACCCTGCTTCGCAGGGCCTAGGCTTCGTGCCCATGTGGCGCAAGGCCTGGGACGCACTGACACGTGGAAGGGCCGGGAGCTCCCGAGAGGCTTCGATGACAGAGAACTTGTGGCTGGTCGTCGGGCTGGGGAACCCCGGCCCTTCGTACGCCGGCAACCGGCACAACGTCGGCTACCTGGTCAACGACGAGCTCGCCTCGCGGGTGGGATCCGGGTTCCGGCCCCACAAGACCGGACGAGCCGACGTCGTGGAGGGCAGGCTCGGGGGGCCCGGAGGTGCGCGCGTCGTACTCGCCCGTCCCCGCTGCTACATGAACGAGACCGGTGGCCCGGTCTCCGCGCTGGCGAAGTTCTACAAGGTGCCGTTGGAGCGCATCGTCGCCATCCACGACGAGCTCGACATCGACTTCGACACCCTGCGGGTCAAGCGCGGTGGTGGCGACAACGGCCACAACGGCCTCCGCTCCATCCGCCGCTCCCTCGACTCCGGGGAGTTCTACCGGGTCCGCGTGGGCATCGGGCGTCCGCCCGGCCGGCAGTCGCCGGCCGACTTCGTGCTCTCGGACTACTCCTCGACCGAGCGCAAGATCCTGCCGTTCCAGGTGGACCGTGCCGCGGACGCGGTGGAGTGCCTCATCACCGAGGGCCTGGAGAAGACCCAGGGCCGCTTCAACAGCTAGCCCTTGTAACGCGGGGTTATGGACGCCCCACAAGCGGCACACCGCGTAGGAAGCGACCACAGACCCGCACCAGATGACCGAGCAGACCCGGATCGACAAAGCAGACTCGAGTGAGAGGTTGAGCCCGTGACCGACAGAGAGTTCGACGCAGGACAGCCGCCGGCAGAGGCGGCCACCGACGACCACGCCCTCGCCGCCTGGACCGCCACGGTCGCCGGTGAGCTGCTGCAGCAGGTGCGCGGCGAGGGCCTCGAGGGCAAGGAGCTCAAGGACGCCGGTGACCGCGCCGCCCACGAGCTCCTGATGCGGCTGCTCGCCGAGCACCGCCCCGACGACGCGGTCCTCAGCGAGGAGGGCAAGGACGACAAGGCCCGCCTGCGGTCCAGGCGCGTGTGGATCGTCGACCCGCTCGACGGGACCCGTGAGTTCTCCGAGCCGCCGCGCGACGACTGGGCAGTGCACGTCGCGCTCTGGCAGGACGGTGACCTCGTCGCGGGCGCCGTGGCGCAGCCGGGTCTGGGCACCACCTTCAACACCGGCCGGCCTCCCGTCGTACCGCCTCGCACCAGCGACCGGCCGCGCATCGCGGTGAGCCGCACGCGGCCGCCGGAGTTCGTGAAGGCGCTCGCCGAGGAGATCGACGCCGAGCTCGTGCCGATGGGATCGGCCGGCGCGAAGGTGATCTCGGTCGCCCGCGACGTCACCGACGCCTACGTCCACGCCGGAGGCCAGTACGAGTGGGACTCCGCAGCGCCGGTCGCCGTGGCCCGCGCCGCGGGGCTGCACACCAGCCGTGCCGACGGGGCGAAGCTCGAGTACAACCAGGACGACGTGCTGCTGCCCGACCTGCTGGTGTGCCGTCCCGAGCTCGCCGACCAGATCACCGGCTTCGTCAAGCGGTACTGGGCGGAGAACCCGCCTGCCTGACGCGGCGCACACCCACGGGACCTAGTGCAGGAGCGTCTTGAGCGCGATCGCGAGCAGACCGAAGAGCCCGGCGACGCTCGCGGAGACCAGCCGCTCCGGCGTGCTCATCCGACCGCCGCGGCCGACCGACCACCCTGCGAGGGCCAGCAGCGCCGTGCCGGTGCCGAGCGCGGCGAGCACGGCCGTCCGGTACTCCGCGCCGAGGAGCCCGAGCACCGCCAGCACCAGGAGGGGGAGCGCGGACCCGGTCACCATCTCCCAGCCGTCGGTGAGCTCCCGGCGCAGCGTCGGCCAGGTGGGGCGGTGGCTGTCGGCTACTCGCCTGGACACCACTCGGGCGTACCGTTCCGCGGCCCAGTAGACCAGGAGTGTCACCAGGACCGCGACGACGAGCCGACCGACGGACTCCATGTGCGCGGACGCCATCACGGCGGCGCTCACCACGACGCCGAGGATGCCCGTGGCGATGCTCTCCTCGGTGCGCCCGGTGACCTCTCGCGCGGAGGGCTGGGAAGCCATGGGGCGACTCTTCCCACGTCGCGCGCGGGCCGCATCATCCCGCCCGGATGAGGGTCGGCTCGCCTCGCTGTCCGGACCGCCCGGCCGGAAGCCTCCCGACCGGAGCCGTCGTAGACTCTGTCACCGACCCCCTCGTCCTCCCCGGCAGGGGGCTGGTGTGTTGTCCGTCCATGCCTCGGCAGGAAAGAGCACGAGTTGAGCTTGAAGGGTCTGGCCGACCTCGTCCTGCGGGACAAGGTCCTGGCCTCCGCCGTCGAGGACGCGAGCGACGGGGCTGTGCCTGCCCTGGACCTCACCGGTCCGAGCGCGCTGCGCCCGTTCGTCGTCAAGGGCCTCGTCGACGCCGGCCGCACGGTGCTGGCCGTCGCCGCGACCGCGCGCGAGGCCGAGGACCTCGTGACCTACCTCCGCGACCTCGTGGACCCGAGCACGGTCGCGTACTACCCGGCGTGGGAGACCCTCCCGCACGAGCGCCTCTCGCCGCGGTCGGACACCGTCGGCACGCGCCTCGCGGTCCTTCGGCGGCTCAAGCACCCGGGCAGCGACCCGACCAACGGCCCGCTCAAGGTCGTCGTCGCACCGGTCCGCTCGATCCTCCAGCCCCAGGTCGAGGGGCTCGCCGACCTCGAGCCGGTCGAGCTCGCCGTCGGTGACGAGTCCGACCTCGACGACGTCGTCCGAAGGCTCGCCGCGGCCGCCTACTCCCGGGTCGACCTGGTGGAGAAGCGGGGCGAGTTCGCGGTCCGCGGAGGGATCATCGACGTCTTCCCGCCCACCCTCGAGCACCCGGTGCGCGTGGAGTTCTGGGGCGACGAGGTCGAGGAGATCCGGTCGTTCTCCGTGGCCGACCAGCGCTCCCTCGAGCCCGTCTCTCGGTTGTGGGCGCCGCCGTGCCGCGAGCTGCTGCTGACCGACGAGGTACGACGCCGGGCAGCCGAGCTGGGAAGGAGCCACCCCGAGCTCGCCGAGATCACCCACAAGATGGCAGAAGGACACGCCGTCGAGGGCATGGAGTCGCTCGCGCCCGTCCTGGTCGACGAGATGGAGATGCTCGTCGACCTGATGCCCGACAACACCCACGTGCTCGTGCTCGACCCCGAGCGGGCCCGCAGCCGCGCCCACGACCTCGTGGCGACCAGCGAGGAGTTCCTGCACGCCTCGTGGGCCGCCGCCGCGGGAGGGGGCCAGGCCCCGATCGACCTCGGCGCGGCGTCGTACCGGTCGCTCGCGGAGGTCCGCGCGCGCAGCCTGTCCCAGGACAAGCCGTGGTGGAGCATCTCGCCGTTCGGCCTCGACCCGGACGCCGGTCAGGTGAGCCGGGAGCCGCTGCGCGACGAGACGGGCGAGGTCGTCGACGCGGGGATCGACGTCGAAGCCGGGGCCGTGGAGTCGCGGACCCTCGACATCCGGCCGGTGGACGCGTACCGCGGCGACATCGAGCACGCGATCACCGACATCAAGCAGTGGCTCACCAACGGGTCGCGGGTCGTGCTCCTCAACGAGGGTCACGGCCCCGCGGAGCGCATGGCGGAGGTGCTCAAGGAGCACGACGTCCCGGTGCGGCTCGTCGAGAGCCTCGACGCAGAGCCTCAGCCCGGCATCGTCCACGTCTCGACGGCCTGCCTCGACCACGGCTTCGTCGACGACGAGCAGTGCCTGGCCGTCCTCACCGGCGACGACCTCACCGGGCAGCGCTCCTCCACCAAGGACATGCGCCGGATGCCCGCCCGTCGCAAGAAGCAGATCGACCCGCTCGAGCTCAAGCCCGGCGACTACGTCGTGCACGAGCAGCACGGGGTGGGACGCTACGTCGAGATGGCCCAGCGCACGGTGCAGGGCGCGACGCGCGAGTACCTCGTCCTCGAGTACGGCTCCTCCAAGCGCGGTGCGCCGCCGGACCGGCTCTACGTCCCGGCGGACACGCTCGACCAGGTGACGAGGTACGTCGGAGGCGAGCAGCCGTCCCTGGACCGCCTCGGCGGCGGCGACTGGACCAAGCGCAAGAACCGTGCCCGCAAGGCGGTGCGCCAGATCGCCGCGGAGCTGATCAGGCTCTACGCCGCGCGGCAGGCCACGAGGGGTCACGCGTTCGGCGCCGACAGCCCGTGGCAGCGCGAGCTCGAGGACGCCTTCCCGTTCGTCGAGACCGTCGACCAGCTCTCCACGGTCGATGAGGTCAAGCGCGACATGGAGCAGCAGGTCCCGATGGACCGCCTGGTCTGCGGCGACGTCGGCTACGGCAAGACCGAGATCGCGGTGCGGGCGGCGTTCAAGGCGGTCCAGGACGGCAAGCAGGTGGCGGTCCTGGTGCCGACCACCCTGCTCGTGCAGCAGCACTTCTCGACCTTCGCCGAGCGGATGGCCGGCTTCCCCGTCGTCCTCAAGGGCCTGTCGCGTTTCCAGACCGACGCGGAGGCAAAGGCCGTCCTCGACGGGCTCGCCGAGGGCAGCGTGGACATCGTGATCGGCACGCACCGTCTGCTCAACCCCGACATCAAGATCAAGAACCTCGGCCTGGTCGTCGTCGACGAGGAGCAGCGCTTCGGCGTCGAGCACAAGGAGGCGATGAAGCGGCTGCGGACCTCCGTCGACGTGCTGGCCATGTCCGCGACGCCGATCCCGCGGACGCTGGAGATGGCGATCACCGGTATCCGGGAGATGTCGACGATCACCACCCCGCCGGAGGAGCGGCACCCGGTGCTGACCTACGTGGGCGCCTACGAGGACCGTCAGGTCACCGCGGCGATCCGTCGTGAGCTGCTCCGCGAGGGCCAGGTCTTCTACATCCACAACCGGGTCAGCACCATCGAGAAGGCGGCCGCCCGGATCCGGCGGCTCGTCCCCGAGGCCCGCGTGGGGGTGGCCCACGGGCAGATGGGCGAGCACCAGCTCGAGCAGGTGATGGTCGACTTCTGGGAGAAGCGCTTCGACGTGCTGGTGTGCACGACGATCGTGGAGTCCGGTCTCGACGTCTCCAACGCGAACACCATGGTGATCGAGCGCGCGGACATGCTCGGCCTCTCCCAGCTGCACCAGCTGCGCGGTCGGGTGGGACGTGGCCGCGAGCGCGCCTACGCCTACTTCCTCTACCCGGCCGACAAGCCGTTGACCGAGACCGCCCACGAGCGGCTCGCCACCTTGGCCCAGCACTCCGACCTGGGCGGCGGCATGGCGATCGCGATGAAGGACCTCGAGATCCGCGGCGCCGGCAACCTGCTCGGTGGCGAGCAGTCCGGCCACATCGCCGACGTCGGCTTCGACCTCTACGTCCGGCTGGTGGGCGAGGCGGTCGCGGAGTTCAAGGGCGACGCCTCGGCCGAGGAGCCGGAGGTGAAGATCGAGCTGCCCATCGACGCGCACCTGCCGCACGACTACGTGCCCTCAGAGCGGCTGCGGCTCGAGATGTACAAGCGCCTCGCCGAGGTTCGCACCGACGAGGACGTGACTGCCATCCGCGAGGAGCTGCTCGACCGGTACGGCGAGCCGCCGACCCCCGTGGCCAGCCTGCTGGAGGTTGCGCGCCTGCGTGCGCGCGCCCGACGTGCCGGCCTCACCGACATCACGCTCCAGGGCAAGTACGTCCGGTTCGCGCCCGTGGACCTCCCGGACTCGGGGAAGGTGCGGCTCGACAGGCTCTACCCGCGCAGCATCCTCAAGCCGAGCGTGCGTACGATGCTGGTGCCCCGGCCCGTGCCCACGACCGTGGGAGGGCCGCCCATCCGGGACGAGGAGCTGCTCGCGTGGGCGCGTCAGGTCGTGGACTCGGTCGTCGACCGTCAGCCGGTCCCGAGCAGCTGAGAGCCTGAGCCGAACCAGAGGTCGAACGAGGAGTCACGAGTGTTGGCAGGACGCAGGGTGAAGCTGGCTGCTCTCGCAGCGGGGGCGACGACGATGCTGGCCGGGTGTGGGCTTCACCCGGGGGTCGCCGCGGTCGTGGGGTCGGAGACGATCTCCCACGACGAGGTCGACGACGTGGCCACGGCGGTCTGCTCCGCGAATCTTGCCACGGCTGAGGTGAGCGGCCAGCCGGCGCCGACCCTGCCCACCCGCGGCGCCCGGGAGGTGGCGCTGCAGATCCTGCTCGAGACCGAGCTCTCCCAGCAGTTCGCCGACCACGAGGGCGTCGAGGCGAACCCGCAGCAGGTCTCGCAGGCGGTCGCCCAGAACGAGGCCGGCCTCGAGATGCTTCCTCCGGAGCAGCGGCAGGACTTCCGCGACACCCTGCGCGACTACGCCGAGGGCCAGCTGATGCTGATCCAGATCGGCCAGGACTCCCTCGACGGGAACGCCGACGAGAACGAGGCGATCGCCGAGGGCATCCGGCTGAGGAACGAGTACGTCGACGAGCTCGACGTCGAGATCGACCCGCGCTACGGGCGCTTCGAGGAGGGCACGTTCAAGCGCGGCGGGACCTCGCTGTCGGTCCCGGCCTCGGCCCGGGCACGCGCGGGCGACAAGGCGCAGCCCGAGGACACTTTCGTCGCCGACCTGCCGGCGTCGCAGCAGTGCCGCTGACCTTCCTCGTCACCAGCCCCAGGGTCGCGCCGGGGCTGATGTCGTGGGCCGCGTGGCAGGCGGTCGCCTCGGCGGACCGGGTGCTCGCCTCCGACGACCGGTCCCCGCTGTTCCGGGCCGTCACCGCGGCGGGTCACCGCGTCGACGTACTCCCGTCCCCGTCGGTGGACGAGCTGCTGGTCCTCGCGGCCGACTCGGGCGTCGTGTGGCTCGCCGACGACGAGGAGGCGACGTCGTTCCCCCCGACCCTCGCGGAGCGGATCGTCACGGTCGAGGAGGCGCCGGAGGTCGAGGTGCTGCACGGGTCGTACGACGTGCCGGGCGCGCGGCTGCTGGACCTGGTGACCGTCATGGACAGGCTGCGCGCCTCGTGCCCCTGGGACCGGGAGCAGACGCACGAGTCGCTGGCGAGGTACCTCCTGGAGGAGGCCTACGAGACGCTCGAGGCGATCGAGACCGGCGACTACACCCACCTGCGCGAGGAGCTCGGGGACCTGCTGCTGCAGGTGTACTTCCACGCCCGCATCGCGGCCGAGGACCCCGACGACCCCTTCGACATCGACGACGTGGCGGGCGGGATCGTCGACAAGCTGGTCCACCGGCACCCGCACGTGTTCGCTCTCGCGGAGGGGGCCGACGCTCCGTCGGTCGGCGAGGTCGAGGAGAGCTGGGAGGCGCTGAAGGCGGCGGAGAAGGGTCGTGGCTCCGTCCTCGAGGGCATCCCGCTCGCGCTGCCGGCGCTCTCGCTGGCGGAGAAGACACTGGGCCGCGCAGGACGAGTCGGGGTCGCGCCGGCTGTCACGGACGGTCTCGGCGATCGGCTGCTCGCGCTAGTGGTCGAGGCGCGCGCCGCCGAGCTCGACGCGGAGCAGGAGCTACGGCAGGCCGTTCGGCGCCTCGCCGAGGCGGTCCGCGCCGTCGAGAGCGGGGCCTGACGCGGGTCAGGACTGCCTGGCCACCTCGTCGCGCACGCGGAGCGTCCGAGCGCTCGAGGGGGACCCGCTCAGCCGACCCGGCGCTGACCGGGAAGCGGGAGCTGCTCGACGCCCAGCGTGGCGTCGATCGTGCGCAGGTCCAGGGCGCCCATGGACTCGGACGCGAGCACCATCAGCTCCCCGAGCAGCAGGATCTCGTCGAGCTGTTCGGTGTCTCGCAGCTCGGCGGCAAGGGCGTTGATCATCGAAAGTCCTCCCTGGGTCCACTCTGTAAACGAAGCGGACCCCGTTTGCGTTACTCCCTGGTCACGGGTCTAGGACCCGGCACTGCTCATCACCGGTGCCAGCGTCCCGAACGCCGCGGTCGCGAGGACGAGGGCGAGCAGCAGCAGGAGGATCCGTAACGACTGGAGCAGCGGCATGTGACTACCAACGACAGCCGGGGCGCCAGGTCACGTGTCTGCGGGCACAGGCCGCGACGGGCTCCCGCGGGGCGAGCCCTCCCGGGTGGGACGACCCCGCGACGTTAGGCTGACCCTGTCCACAAACCACCACCCCGGCAAGGAGCACGACCGTGGCGTCCATCGAGGCTGTCGGCGCGCGCGAGATTCTCGACTCGCGCGGAAACCCCACTGTTGAGGTCGAGGTGGCGCTCGACGACGGCACCATGAGCCGTGCCGCGGTGCCGTCCGGCGCCTCCACCGGCGCCTTCGAGGCGGTCGAGCTCCGCGACGGAGGCTCCCGCTACTCCGGCAAGGGCGTGGAGAAGGCCGTCGACGCGGTCCTCGACACGATCGGGCCGGAGCTCGTCGGATTCGAGGCCTCCGAGCAGCGGCTGGTCGACCAGCGCCTGCTCGAGCTCGACGGCACGCCCAACAAGGCCAAGCTCGGCGCCAACGCGATCCTCGGTGTCTCCCTGGCCGTCGCCCGCGCCGGGGCCGAGTCGGCCGGGCTGCCGCTCTTCCGGTACGTCGGAGGGCCCAACGCGCACCTGCTGCCCGTCCCGATGATGAACATCCTCAACGGCGGGGCGCACGCGGACACCGCCGTCGACATCCAGGAGTTCATGATCGCGCCCATCGGCGCGCCCACGTTCCGCGAGGCGATGCGCCAGGGCGCGGAGGTCTACCACGCGCTGAAGGCCGTCCTCAAGGAGCGCGGGCTCTCCACGGGTCTCGGGGACGAGGGCGGCTTCGCCCCCGACCTCGGGTCCAACCGCGAGGCCCTCGACCTGATCTCCACCGCGGTCGAGAAGGCCGGCCTCGTGGTCGGCGACGACATCGCCTTCGCCCTCGACGTCGCGGCGACGGAGTTCTACTCCGACGGCGCCTACCAGTTCGAGGGCGCCGCGAAGTCGGCCGAGCAGATGCAGGCCTACTACAGCGACCTGGTCGCCTCCTACCCGATCGTGTCCGTCGAGGACCCGATGAGCGAGGAGGACTGGGAGGGCTGGGCCACCGTGACCGCGGCTCTCGGCGAGCAGACCCAGATCGTCGGCGACGACCTGTTCGTCACCAACGTGGAGCGCCTCGGCCGCGGCATCGCCGAGAAGTCCGCGAACGCGCTGCTCGTCAAGGTCAACCAGATCGGGTCGCTCACCGAGACCCTCGACTCCGTCGACCTCGCGCACCGCAACGGGTTCCGCTGCATGATGAGCCACCGCTCCGGCGAGACCGAGGACACCACGATCGCCGACCTCGCCGTTGCGACCAACTGCGGCCAGATCAAGACCGGCGCCCCCGCCCGCTCCGAGCGTGTCGCGAAGTACAACCAGCTGCTGCGCATCGAGGAGGAGCTCGACGACGCGGCCCGCTACGCCGGTCGCGGCGCCTTCCCGCGGTACGGCCGCAGCTGAGGTAGCCCGTGCCCAGCAACCGTCCGTCGTCGCCGCGGGGATCTCGTCCCCGTGGCGCGACGAGCCGTCCGTCCCGGCCGGGGGCGGGGTCGCGTCCGGCGTCGCGCCCCGGGCCGCGGTCCGCGCACGGGCGGCCACGGGCGGCGGCGTCGGGTCGGCCGGCCCGGCCCCGGTTCACCGGGCGGTCCGCGATCCTGGTGCTCGTGCTCGCGGTGCTCGCGGTGTCCTACGCCTCGAGCATGCGTGCCTACCTCGAGCAGAAGGAGCACCTCCAGCAGCTTCGCGACAGCATCGCGGACTCCCGCGAGAACATCGCCGAGCTGCAGCGGGAGAAGCGCCGCTGGAAGGACCCGGCCTTCGTCGAGGCGCAGGCGACCCAACGGCTGAGCTGGGTGATGCCCGGCGAGGTCAGCTTCCAGGTGATCGACGAGGACGGCAGGCCGCTGGACCACGAGGACACGCTCTCGGACCCCGACGCGATCGACGTCGAGAACGAGCCGGCCTGGTGGGAGACCGCGTGGGAGACCATGGAGGCCGCCGGCAACCCCGAGGACGTCCCGAACCCGGTCGAGGAGATCGACCCGCCGAAGAAAAGGAAGCAGTGACCCCTCCGAAGCCTGCTGCCGACCCCGTGACGGCACGCGACGAGGCGGTCATCGGGGCGCAGCTCGGCCGCCCGCCCCGCTCGATCCACGCCATCGGCCACCGCTGCCCGTGCGGCAACCCCGACGTCGTGGCGACCGAGCCCCGGCTCGACGACGGGACGCCCTTCCCCACGACGTTCTACCTCACCTGCCCGCGCGCCGCATCGATGATCGGCACTCTCGAGGCCTCCGGGCTGATGAAGGCGATGTCCGAGCGGCTGGAGTCGGACCCCGACCTCGCCGCGGCCTACCGCCGGGCCCACGAGTCCTACCTCGCCTACCGCGAGGCGATCGCCGAGGTCCCGGAGATCCACGGGGTGTCCGCGGGCGGCATGCCGACCCGGGTCAAGTGCCTGCACGTCCTCGCGGGCCAGTCGCTCGCCCAGGGCCGGGGTGTGAACCCGCTCGGCGACGAGGTGCTCGACCTGTTGGGCGAGTTCTGGGCGTCCGGGCCCTGTGTGGCTCCGGACGAGGCGGGCCCAGCGTGACCCGCGTCGCCGCCGTCGACTGCGGCACCAACACCATCAAGCTCCTGGTTGCGGACCTCGACCCCGGGGCGGGCACCGAGCACGAGCTCGTGCGCGAGATGCGGATGGTGCGCCTAGGGCAGGACGTCGACCGCACCGGCAGGCTCGCCGACGAGGCGCTGGCGCGGGCCTTCGCGGCGGTCGACGAGTACGCCGAGATCGTGGCCGCCCACGACGTGGAGGCGATCCGGTTCTGCGCGACGTCCGCGGCGCGTGACGCCGACAACGGAGCGGAGTTCGCCGCGGGCGTCGAGTCCCGGCTGGGTGTCCGGCCCGAGGTGGTCTCCGGCGCGGAGGAGGCGCAGCTGTCCTACGACGGGGCGACCCGCGGTCTCGCCGGAAGTGACCTCCCGTCGCCGTTCCTCGTCGTCGACATCGGCGGCGGCTCGACCGAGCTGATCCTCGGCGACGGGCACGGGCACGTCCGGGCGGCGCAGTCCCTCGACATCGGGTCTGTCCGGATGACCGAGCGGTACCTCCCGAGCGACCCGCCGACCCGCGACGAGGTGGCCGGGGCCGCGGCCGACATAGCCACGGCGGTCGCCGCCTCCGGCGTACCGCTGGGGGAGGCGCGCACGGTCATCGGCGTCGCCGGCACGATCACCACCGTGGCCGCGGGCGTCCTCGGTCTCCAGGAGTACGACCGCGCCGCCATCGACCAGGCGCGTCTCGCGGTCTCCGACGTGCACGCGCTGACGGAGCGGCTCCTCGCAATGACGGTGGCCGAGCGCAAGGAGCAGCCCTACATGCACCCCGGGCGCGCGGACGTGATCGGTGCCGGTGCGCTGATCCTCGACGAGGTGCTCAGGGGTACGACGGCTGAGACCCTGCTCGTCTCGGAGGCCGACATCCTCGACGGGATCGCCTGGTCGGTCGCCTGAGCCTCTGGTGGAACCGCCGCCGGACCTCCCGCGTCAGAGGTGCATGAGCCGCCTACTCCGCCTCGTCGCGGTCCTCGCCCTGACCGGTGTCACGTTCGCCCTGCCCGCGTCGAGCGCGAGTGCCCTCTCCTGCGCGGAGCCGTCGGGGTGGATGCCCGACGCGGCGCACGTCTTCGTGGGTCAGGTCGCCGACGTCCGCGGGGACGCCATCCAGGTCGAGGTCAGCGAGGTCTGGCAAGGGGAGGACCTTGCGCGCGAGGTGTGGCTGAGGAGGCGGACCGACATGGACGTCTGGTTCCCGTTCAGCTCCGACGGCAAGGTGCCCCAGGGTTACTCCTCACCCGTGGAGTACGTCTTCGCGACCGGGGACGACCTCGTCGTCGACCCGTGCGGCATCTCCGCGTTGGGTGACGGGCTGGAGTACGGCGTCGCGGGGGAGCGCTCACCGCGGCCCCCTGTGGCATCCGGCGCGACCGGCGTAGAGCCGGACGTGAGGTCGCTCGTGCCGGCCGCAGCCGGGGGCGTCGGTGCGGTCGGCGTCGCGGGTCTCGTCGGCCTCCTGTGGTGGCGCCGAAGCCGCTGAGGCGGGCAGCGGCCTGCCAGGATGGGCCGTATGTCCGACGTACTTCTTCCGCATCCGGTGACGGGGGACCTCTTCCCGAGCCCGGTGCCACCGGGGACGGGATGGCCGGACGACCCCGCGCCGGCGGACGTGCCGGTCGCGGAGACGCCCGCGGACGTCATCGCCCTGGCGGAGCGGACCCCGGACGTGGCGGGACTCAGCGCCTGCGTGTCGGTGTGCCGAGCGTGTCCCCGCCTCGTGGAGTGGCGCGAGAGCGTTGCGGTGGGCAAGCGCGCGTCGTTCGCGACCGAGCCGTACTGGGGCCGCCCCGTCGCCGGGTGGGGTGAGGAGCACCCCGGCGTGCTCATCGTCGGGCTCGCCCCCGCGGCCAACGGTGGGAACCGCACCGGCCGGATCTTCACCGGGGACCGCTCCGGGGACTGGCTCTTCGCATCGCTGCACCGGGTCGGCCTCGCCGCGCGGGAGACCTCTGAGCACGCCTGCGACGGCCAGCGGCTGATCGGCGCGCGGATGGTCGCCACGGTCCGGTGCGCGCCGCCGGACAACAAGCCGACGACGGTGGAGCGGGACACGTGCGCGCCGTGGCTGCTCAAGGAGGTCTCCCTCGTGGCGGGCTCCCTGCGCGCGGTGGTCTGCCTCGGCTCGTACGGGTGGGACGCGGCGCTGCGCACCTTCCGCGCCCTCGGGTACGACGTGCCGAGGCCCAAGCCACGGTTCGGCCACGCCGTCGAGGCCGTCCTCGTCTCGCCGGCGGGCCGGGAGGTCGTGCTGCTCGGCAGCTACCACCCGTCCCAGCAGAACACGTTCACCGGCAAGCTCACCGAGCCCATGCTCGACGCGGTGCTCGGCCGCGCCGCTGCGCTCGGCATGGAAGGATGACCGCGTGACCCTCCAAGCCATCACCGTCATCGGGCACGACCGGCCCGGCATCATCGCCGAGACCACACGCATCCTCGCGGGCCTCGGCCTGAACCTCGAGGACTCGACGATGACGCTGCTGCGCGGTCACTTCGCGATGATGCTGATCTGCGCGGGCGAGGCAGGCTCCGCCGAGATCGAGGAGTCGCTGGCTCCCATGACCGAGGACGGCTCGCTCACGGTCACGGTGCGCGAGGTGCCCGAGGAGGGCGAGCATGAGGCGGTCGGGTCGACGTACGTCCTCACCGTCCACGGGGGCGACCGCGCCGGCATCGTCTCCACGGTCGCGAGCGAGGTCGCCCGGGTCGGCGGCAACATCACGGACCTGACCACCCGGCTGTCGGGGGACCTCTACGTCCTCGTCGCCGAGGTCGACCTGCCCGCGGACTGCGACGTCAAGGGTCTCCAGGCGGCGCTGCGGCGGGCCGGCGACGACCTCGGCGTGGGCGTGTCGCTGCGCCTGGTGGAGAGCGACGAGCTGTGAGCTCCGCCCTCGTCGACGACACCGTCGGCCGCTGGACCGAGCACGACCTGCCCGTCGAGGGTCGTGTGCTCGACGTGGTCCGCGCGCCCGCCTCCGTCCTGTCCCAGGTCGGTGCGGAGGTCGACCCGACCGACCCGGAGGTGGTCCAGCTCGCCGCCGATCTCGTGGCCACGATGCGTGTCTCCCCGGGCTGCGTGGGGCTTGCCGCGCCGCAGGTCGGCGTGGGCGTGAAGATGTTCTGCGTCGACGTGACCGAGCACCCCAAGACCCGTTCGCACCACGGCACGTTCGTGCTGTGCAACGCCGAGGTCGTGCAGTCCTCGCGGAACGAGAAGGCACGCGAGGGGTGCATGAGCGTGCCCGACTTCACCGGCGACGTGAAGCGCGCGACGAGGGTCGTCGTGGCCGGGCTGCTTCCCGGCACGGGGGAGAAGGTCGAGCTGAGCGCCGAGGCGTTCGAGGCGCGAGCACTCCAGCACGAGATCGACCACTGCGACGGACGGCTCTTCCTCGAGCGCGTGGCGGGTGCGCACGCGATCCATCCCCGCAAGACCTATCTTTGACCGAGCCCGCCCCCGTATCCCAATGGCAGAGGAAGAGGTCTTAAAAACCTTTCAGTGTGGGTTCGAGTCCCACCGGGGGTACTGAACAGGTGCTGCTCGCCGCGGCGTTCTGGACCACCGAGCCGGGCCTTGTGGCCCAATGCCGCGGAACGCCTGAGCTGGCGCCAGGGTGGTGCGACGATGGAACGGAGGTTCCCCCCTCGTGCCGCCCTCCCCGAGGAGCCACCATGCGGCTCACGACTCTGCTCGCATCGGCCGTTCTGCTCGCCGGTGGCCCTGCGCTGACCGCGTGCGGCTCGACCGAGACGACGACGGCCGCCTTCTACAGCTCGGGCGACTGTGCGGCGGAGCGTTCCCTGGTACGACGGGCCCTCGACCGGTCCACGTTGCGGGTCGACGTCGACGGTGACGGCCGGCTCGACGAGGTCGCGGTCGCGACGGACCACGACGCGGGCAAACGCTGTCGCGCCTTCGTCGGGGTCCGTGTCGAGGACGGCTCGACGTACTCGACGCACCTGCACCCCGGCGCGGTGCCACCGATCGAAGGGCTGCGGGCGAGGGTCGTCGGGCTGCCCGACCTCGGGGACGCGCCGGGCGCCCAGATCGTCGTGGACACGCGGGCGGCGGTCGACTCGGTGCTCGCGCAGATGTTCACCCTCACCGCCGACGGCCTCCGACGGGTCCACGTGCCCGTGTTCGAGGACGGGACCTTCATCGTCGGGGGCGGCGGCGTGGTCTACCCCTACGCTGCCGCGTGCACCAGGGACGGGCGCATGGTCCTCTCCACGGCCGAGCAGTCCGAGGACGGCGAGCGGTTCCGCGTGACCCGCCGGACCTACGAGGTCAGCGGCCCCCGGCTTCGATTCTCCGACCCCGAGGTCGAGGGGGCCACGGTCCCGGTGGACGAGCTCGCCGGCCGGTTCCCGGAGTTCGCGGGGGCGCACTGGCGGGCCTGCACCGGAGAGGTGCGCCGCTGACGAATTGCCGGACTTGCGCCCTCCGGCGGGAACACATGGGGCGACAGTCTCGTTGAAAGGTCTAGCGGACCCTAAGATGGGCTTGCGGTCCGTCGCGGCGGCGCCAGAGCAGGTGTCGCCCCAAGGGCCTCCAAGGAGGAGACCAACAGATGCAGAGCAGCAACCCGGTATTCGCACGGTCCGAGGGGTTCAACGGCCGCCGGACCAGCCAGAGCGGGGTCACCTACCCCGCCTACGGCGAGTCGTCCTCGTGGGGCACTGGCTCGCCGCAGACGCACGAGACGTACGCCCCGGCGCGGCCCGCCGCGCCGATGACCCTGGACTCGGTCGTCCAGAAGACCGGCATGACGCTCGGTCTGCTCGTGCTCAGCGCCGCGTTGACTTGGGTCCTGACCGGCAACCCCGCTGAAGCGGAGTCGGCCCGCACCCTGTCGATGCTGTGGATGGGAGGCGCCTTCGCCGGGCTCGGCCTGGCGCTCGTGATCTCCTTCAAGCGCACCATCAGCCCCGGCCTGGTGCTCGTCTTCGCCGTCGTCGAAGGTGTCTTCGTCGGTGCGATGAGCAAGTACTTCCAGGCAGCCTTCGGCGAGGGTGTCGTCAGCGGCGCCGTCCTCGGCACGGTCGTGGCCTTCGCGAGCACGCTCGCCGCCTACAAGTTCTTCAACATCCAGGTGAGCTCGAAGTTCCGCAAGTGGGTCGTGGCCGCCATGTTCGGCTTCGTGGCCGTCACGCTCCTCGACTTCGTGCTGCACTTCTTCGGTGCGGCGATCGGCTTCAACGGCTTCGGCCCCCTCGGCCTGATCATGAGCTTCGTCGGCCTCGGCATCGGTGTGCTGATGCTGATCCTCGACTTCGACTTCGTGGAGCGCGGCATCGCAGCCGGTCTGCCCGAGGTCGAGTCGTGGCGCGCGGCGTTCGGCCTGACTGTGACGATCATCTGGATCTACATCGAGATCCTGCGCATCCTCGCGATCTTCCGCGGCGACTGACCGTCGCAGATCGCGCAGAAGGGCCCCTGGGAGACCAGGGGCCCTTCGCACATCCGGGCAACAACCGCGCAGGTGCGCAGGTCTTGCCCCGGTCCGGGCTCGGGGACCGGGCAGGCGGTCAGCCTGCGGCGTGGTCGGGCTCGCTCGCCGTCGCGGTCTCCCCGTCGTGCTCGGGTGTCTCCGGCTCTGCCGGAGGCCGGCGACGGCGGTGCCGCAGCAGCACCCACCGGCCCCGCGCGCCGCGCTTGGCGCCGCCGATCTCGGTGCCGTCGATCTCGGTGCCGGGGGTCTTGGCAGCCTGCACCGCGGCGTAGGAGATCGGCATGACACCCTCACCGCGGAACGCCTGGGGCTCGACGTCCGCGGCCGGGATCTCGCCGACGGCGGCGAGCAGCGTCGGCAGCAGGACGGCCGCCATGCTCGAGTAGCCCGCGACGGAGGGGTGGAACTGGTCCGGGCCGAACAGGACCTTCGGCGAGGCGCTGAACTCCGGGCCGAGCACGGAGCCGAGCGACACGGTGCGACCGCCCGCCTCGACGACGGCGATCGTCTGGCCGGCGGCGAGCCGCCTGCTCCAGGCCCGGGCGACCTGGCGCAGGGGCGGGGCAATGGGCTCGACGGTGCCGAGGTCGGGACAGGTGCCCACCACGACCGCCACCCCGGCGTCGATGAGGCGGCGTACTCCCTGCTCGAGCAGGCGGACCGACTCCGAGGGAAGCACCCGGTGCGTGACGTCGTTGGCGCCGATCAGGATCAGCGCGACGTGCGGCTCCATGGGCAGGGCTCGGTCGATCTGTCCGGCGAGGTCCCGGGTCTGGGCACCGACGACCGCGAGCGAGCGGAGGTAGACGCGTCGGTCGGCGCCCTCCGCGAGCCCTGACGCGAGGTGTGCTCCCGGGGTGTGCTCGACCTGGTCGACGCCGTACCCGACGGCGCTGGAGTCCCCGAGCAGTGCGAACTTGATGGCGGGACCGGGCCGACCCTTGCCGTACCAGCCGCTGGCATCGGGGGTGGGGTCCTCCAGAGGAGTGCCGATGGTTCGGCGGGCCAGCTTCGCCTCGGCCGTGAGGATGCCCACCAGGGAGGCGCCCAGCACGGAGACGCCGCCCCCGCCGTACGCAGCGGCGGCGGCGAGCCTGCGTGCTGCTGCTGCCTTACCCACGACACCCATGTTAGTGGGGCGCGGGCCTAGACTGGCCGGCGTGCACTACGTGAACTCCCTCCTGGACCTCGTCGGCAACACTCCCTTGCTGCGCCTCTCGAAGACCGCGGACGGCGCCAAGCCGCTGGTGCTCGCCAAGGTCGAGTACCTCAACCCCGGCGGGTCGGTGAAGGACCGGATCGCACTCCGCATGGTCGAGGCCGCGGAGGCCGACGGTTCGCTCAAGCCTGGCGGCACGATCGTGGAGCCGACCTCGGGCAACACCGGCGTCGGTCTTGCGATGGTCGCGCAGGCCAAGGGGTACAAGTGTGTCTTCGTCTGCCCCGACAAGGTCAGCGAGGACAAGCGCAACGTCCTGAAGGCGTACGGCGCCGAGGTGGTCGTCTGCCCGACCGCCGTCGCACCGGAGCACCCCGACTCCTACTACAACGTCTCCGACAGGCTGGTCCGCGAGATCGAGGGCGCCTGGAAGCCCGACCAGTACTCCAACCCCAACAACCCCCGCTCCCACTACGAGACGACCGGCCCCGAGATCTGGGAGCAGACCGAGGGGAAGGTCACGCACTTCGTCTGCGGCATGGGCACCGGCGGCACGATCAGCGGCGTCGGCAAGTACCTGAAGGAGAAGAGCGGCGGCGAGGTGCAGGTGGTCGGGGCCGACCCGCACGGCTCCGTGTACTCCGGCGGGACCGGGCGGCCCTACCTGGTCGAGGGTGTCGGTGAGGACTTCTGGCCGTCTACCTACGACGCGTCGGTCGCCGACCGGGTGATCGAGGTCTCCGACGCGGACTCGTTCGCGATGACCCGCCGCCTCGCGCGTGAGGAGTCGTTGCTCGTCGGCGGCTCCTCGGGCATGGCCGCCTTCGCCGCGATCCAGCTGGCCCACGAGCTGTCGGAGGAGCCGGACGCCGACGAGAAGGTCATCGTGGTGCTTCTGCCGGACTCCGGCCGCGGCTACCTGACGAAGGTCTTCAACGACGAGTGGCTCGGCCAGTACGGCTTCCTCCCCGCGTCCGGCGAGCAGACCGTCGGCGAGGTCCTCCGCAGCAAGGACGGCTCGTTGCCCGCCCTCGTGCACACGCACCCGAACGAGACCATCGCCGAGGCGGTGCAGATCCTCCAGGAGTACGGCATCTCGCAGATGCCCGTGGTCCGGGCGGAGCCCCCGATCATGGCCGCGGAGGTCGCCGGCTCGGTGTCCGAGCGGGTGCTGCTCGACGCGCTGTACGCCGGCAAGGCCAAGCTCTCCGACCCCGTCGAGGAGCACATGAGCGACCCGCTGCCCTCGATCGGGTCGAACGAGCCGGTCGCGGACGCCGTCGCGGCGCTCGAGGGCGCCGACGCACTTCTGATTCAGGAGGACGGCAGGCCGGTGGGAGTCGTGACCCGTCAGGACCTGCTCTCACACATCGCTCGAAGCTGAGCCTCAGCCGATCCGCCGGGCCATCGTCGGCCCGGGCGGCTCGGTGACCCCGGGATGCAGGATGCCGGCCAGGGCCTCGACGCCCTCCACCAGACGCGGGCCGGGGCGGGCGAAGGAGGCGTTGGCGTCGACCGCCCACACCGGGCGGTCCGGGAGTACGCCGGAGGCCAGGAGCTCCTCGGCGAGCGCCGCGGACTGCTCGAGCCCGAACCCGCACGGCGCGCACACGACCACCTCGGGCTCGGCCGCCCGGACCTGGTCCCAGCCGACCCGGTAGGACTTCTCGCCGGGCTCTCCGAGGACGCAGGTGCCACCCGCGAGCGCGACCATCTCGGGGACCCAGTGGCCCGGGGCGAACGGCGGGTCCGTCCACTCGAGGACCAGCGTCCGCGGCCTGGGACGTCCTGCTGACCGTCGTACGACCCCGTCCAGACGCGCGCGAAGGGACCCGACCAAAGCCTCCGCCTCGGACTCGTGACCCGTGGCCTTGCCCAGCGTGGCCACGGACCCGAGCACCTCGTCGAGGGTGTGCGGGTCGATCGTGAGGACCTCCGCGGTGCAGCCGAGGTGGGTGAGAGCGTCGTCGACCACCGACACGTCGACCGCGCACACGGCGCAGAGGTCCTGGGTCACCACCAGGTCTGCGTCGAGCCCGGCGAGGGCGCCCTCGTCGAGGTGGTAGAGGTCCTCGCCCGCCCGCATCGCCCGGGCCACGAACGCGTCGATCTCGCTCGGCGCCAGCCCCTCGGGCATCGCGCTGGTCGACACGATCCGGCGGGTCCGGGCCTCGGCGGGGTGGTCGCACTCGAAGGTCACCCCCACGACGTCGTCGCCCGCTCCGATCGCGAAGAGGATCTCGGTGGTGGAGGGCAGCAGCGAAACGATACGCATTGTTTCAGTTTCCCAGACGTGGGTAGTGGTGCGCCGGTAGGCGGCGGCCGGAGCCTCCATGGTCTCTCGACCCAGCACACCGCTCAACGGCCGAGCCGGACGAGAGAGGTGATGCCGGAACCATGTGGGAGTTCATCGACGAGCGCCCTCGGGACAACGCGTTCAACGCCTACCAGCACGTCAGCCTCGTCGTCCAGGCGGTCCTCGTCGCAGCGGTCGTGGCCGTGGCACTGGCCGTCGTCGTGACGCGAGTCAAGGCGCTCGAGCCGGCGGCCAACGCGATCAGCGCCATCGGGCTGACCATTCCGTCCTTCGCGCTCCTGGGCCTGCTGATCCCTGTCGTCGGAATCGGCGTCCTGCCCTCCTTCCTGGCGGTCGCGTTCTACGCCTCGCTGCCCATCCTCCGCAACGCCGTCGTCGGCCTGCAGGGTGTCGACAAGACGCTGCTCGAGTCGGCCCGCGGCGTGGGCATGGGAGAGGCCACGGCCCTGGTGCGGATCCGCCTCCCGCTTGCCTGGCCGGTGATCCTCGCCGGCGTCCGGGTGTCGACGCAGATGTCCATGGGCATCGCGGCGATCGCGGCCTACGTGCTCGGCCCCGGGCTCGGCCCCTACATCTTCACCGGCCTGGCGCAGGTCGGGGGCGCCAACGCGCTCAACTCCGCACTCGTGGGGACCATCGGCATCGTGCTGCTCGCGCTCGTCCTCGACGCCCTACTGCTCCTGCTCGGCCGCCTGACCATCTCGAAGGGGATCCGTGTCTGACATGTCCACCGCTGACAGCACCTCGCCAACGACCGCCCCGGACGCCGACGTCAGTGGCGCCGCCATCGAGCTCGTCGACGTCACCAAGCGCTACCCGGGCCAGAAGGCCGCGGCCGTCGACGGTCTGAGCCTGCACATCCCGGCGGGCGAGATCGTCATGTTCGTCGGGCCGTCGGGCTGCGGGAAGACCACCTCGCTGAAGATGATCAACCGGCTCATCGAGCCGACCTCGGGCACCATCACGATCGGTGGCGAGGACATCAGGGGCAAGGACGTCGACCAGCTGCGCCGCCACGTCGGCTACGTCATCCAGGGCGGGAGCCTCTTCCCGCACATGACCGTCGCGGACAACATCGCGATCGCCCCGCGGCTGTTGAAGTGGGACAAGACGAAGACCGCGAAGCGCGTCGACGAGCTGCTCGACCTCGTCAACCTCGACCCGGGGAAGTACCGCGACCGCTACCCGCGAGAGCTCTCCGGTGGCCAGCAGCAGCGCATCGGGGTCGCTCGGGGCCTCGCTGCCGACCCGCCGGTGATCCTCATGGACGAGCCCTTCGGCGCGGTGGACCCGATCACCCGGCAGCGACTGCAGGACGAGCTGCTGAGCATCCAGGAGGAGCTTCGCAAGACCATCGTCTGCGTCACCCACGACATCGACGAGGCGATCAAGCTCGGCGACAGGGTCCTGATCCTGCGCGAGGGAGCGCAGATCGCGCAGTACGACACCCCCGAGTCGATCCTCGCCGCTCCGGCGAGCGAGTTCGTCGAGGACTTCGTCGGGGCGGGATCCACGCTGAAGCAGCTGACCCTGACCCGGGTCGGCAGCGTGGAGCTCCAGGTCCGCACCGCGGCCCAGGTGGGTGAGCGCAGCGCCGAGGTCAAGGCCCGCGCCGATGCCAACGGGGACCGAGCGGTGATCGTGCTCGACGAGCGTCGGCGACCTCGGGCGTGGGTGTGGCTGCGCGAGATCGAGCAGCACGAGACCGTGCAGCCACGCGGCGACGACGAGCTCACCACCGTGGACCGCCGCGCGACGCTCAACGACGCCCTGGACACCATGCTGACCTCGAGCCACGGCGGGGCTGTCGTGACCGGGCGCCGAGGTGAGTACCTCGGAGTCGTGGACTTCGGCACCGTCACCGGTCACATGCGCGCGGTCGAGGAGCAGGCCCAGGCAGCGGCGGAGCCGTCGGGGGGCAGCGCATGAGCGCCACGGACACCACCCCCGCCGCCGCCGCGCCGCAGGTGACCGAGGAAGGTGCCGAGCCCTCACCTCGGGTCTCCCGCGACTCGCTGATCCTGCTCGTGAGCCTTCCGACGATCGTGGTCGTGGTCTTCGGGGCGTGGGCCTGGTGGCGAGCCACGGCCGACCTCGACTCCATCGAGGCCCGCCAGCTCGCGTGGGGCCTGGTCCTCGAGCTGATCTGGCAACACGTGAAGCTGACCCTGGTCGCCGCGTTCTTCGTGGTCGCGATCGCGGTTCCCCTCGGTGTGCTGCTCACCCGGCCGCGGCTGAGACGGGCAGGCACGCTCGTCGTCGGCCTGGCCAACGCCGGCCAGGCGGCCCCGGCGATCGGGCTGATCGTGCTGCTCGCGATCTGGCTGGACTTCAACTTCAGCACAGCGGTGATCGCCCTGACCGTCTACGCGATCCTGCCGGTTCTGCGCAACACCATCACCGGCCTGGACGCCGTCGACCCGTCCCTGGTGGAGGCCGGGCGTGGGATCGGGATGTCGAACCTGGGCGTTCTGTTCCGCATCGAGCTGCCCCTCGCCGTACCGGTGATCATGACCGGCATCCGCACCGCACTCGTGCTTCTCGTCGGGACCGCGACCCTGGCCACCTTCATCAACGCCGGAGGGCTCGGCTCGTTGATCGTCACGGGCATCACGCTGTTCCGCTATCCGGTGCTCGTGAGCGGGGCGCTACTGGTCGCACTGCTCGCCCTGCTCGTGGAGTGGGCCGGCCGCGTCTTGGAGCTGGTCGCCCGCCCGAAGGGAGTCTGACCTTGTCACGTCTGCGCACCCGACTGGCCGCGGGACTCGGTTCGCTGGTCGCGCTCGCCGTCACCAGCGGCTGCGGTCTGGGCACTGCCGGTGGGTTCGTGCCCACCGGGGAGCTGGCCGGCCCGCTGGCCGATGTGGAGAGCCTCGAGGGCGCCGGGGTCGCGGTCGGTTCCAAGAACTTCTCCGAGCAGGTCCTGCTGGGCAAGATCGCGGTGATCCTGCTCCGTTCGGCTGGTGGTGATGCCACGGACCTCACGAACATCCCGGGCAGTGCCAGCGCGCGCTCGGCCCAGACCGAGGGCCAGGTGGACCTCCAGTGGGAGTACACCGGGACGGCCTGGATCTCCTACCTCGGCCACGAGCAGGGCATCCCCGACGAGGAGAAGCAGTACCAGGCAGTCCGTGACGAGGACCTCGAGAGGAACGGCCTGGTCTGGCTCCCGCCGGCGCCGATGAACAACACCTACGGCTTCGCCGCGACGAAGGAGACCGCCCAGCGGCTCGGCGTCGAGAAGCTCTCGGACCTCGCGGACATCCCCGCGAAGGAGCGCACCCTGTGCGTGGAGTCGGAGTTCGCCAACCGCAACGACGGACTCGAGCCGATGCTGGAGGCCTACGACATCCCCCTCGGCTCCGAGGTCCCTCGGGACAACCTCAAGACCCTCGACACCGGCGCGATCTACTCCGCCACGGCCAAGGGCACCTGCAACTTCGGCGAGGTCTTCACCACCGACGGCCGGATCAAGGCGCTGGACCTCCAGGTGCTCGAGGACGACCGCGACTTCTTCCCGGCCTACAACGTCTCGGTCGTGGTCCGTGAGGAGCTGTTCGACGAGAACCCGCAGATCGAGGAGCTCTTCGCGCCCGTCGCGGAGAAGCTCGACGACGAGACGCTGATCGAGCTCAACGCCCAGATCGACGTGGACGGTCGCGAGCCGGTCGACGTCGCCTTCGAGTGGCTCCAGTCCGAGGGCTTCATCGAGTAGCACCTGCACCGCGGGACTGCTCGGCTGCCCTAGGATCGCCCGCGTGACCGACGCCACCCACGTCCAGGCCGAGCTCGAGCAGGCGGTCGCCGCCCAAGAGGAGCACGCGCAGCTGACCCGCCGCCTCGAGGGCTCGGCGCCGCACCTCGCGGACCTCGAGCGGCGCGTCGCCGACCTGAGGCGCGTCCACGAGCAGGAGAGCACCGACGTGGAGCGGCTCGAGACGATGTCGGTCGCCAAGATCTGGGCCCACCTGAAGGGCTCGCACGCGGGAGACGTCGAGCGCGAGACCGCCGAGCGGGAGGCAGCCCGCTACGCCGTCGCGGAGGCCGAGGCACGACGAGACGCCATGCAGCGCGACCGTGCGGCGCTCGAGAGCCGGCTGGCCGAGCTCGGAGAGGTCCAGGGGCGCTACCGCCGCGCTATGGCGGACAAGGAGGTCTGGGTGAGCGAGACCGGCGGGGACTCCGCTGGTGCGCTCGCCGAGATCGCCGAACGGAGGGGAGAGCTTCTGGCGCTGGACCGGGAGACCCGCGAGGCCTACGAGGCAGGTCGTGCCGCACACGGCCTGCTGAGCCAGGCCGCATCCCTGCTGGGGAGCGCCGGCTCCTGGTCGACCTGGGACGCCTTCGGTGGCGGCGGGATGTTCACGGACATGATGAAGTACGACAAGGTCGACCGGGCAACCGAGACGCTGCGTCGCGCGGACATGGCGCTCGCCGCGTTCTCCCGCGAGCTCGCCGATGTCGACCTGCCCCAGGTGCGGGGTGTGCAGGTCGACCAGATGATGCGCACGTTCGACGTGTGGTTCGACAACATCTTCAGCGACATGGCGGTCCGCTCCAGGATCGAGGACGCGGGTCGGCGCGTGGCACAGGCGCTGCACCAGGTGGATCAGGCCCTCGCCGCGCTGGAGCAGAAGGGCACCGCCCTCACTCGCGAGCTCGCCGCGCTCGACGCAAGGCGCGAGCAGCTGCTCCTGCGCTGACCCGGTTAGGGTTCCGGGGTGGACGACCCGTCGCTGTGGACCTACGTGCTGCTTGGCGTTGCGGCGCTTCTCGCCGGCTGGGTCGATGCCGTCGTCGGCGGTGGTGGCCTCATCCAGCTGCCCGCGCTCGTGGTCGGTCTCCCGGGTGCTGCCCCCGTGCAGATCCTGGCGACCAACAAGCTGGGCTCCGTGTGCGGTACGACGGTCAGCTCACTGACCTACTACCGGCGGGTCCGGCCGGACCCCCGCACCTTC
>Ga0208537_1000011_pt1 | contig 30186 bp, 31 predicted proteins | sample MayberrySE_TuleA_FD_185672 | JGI IMG/M metagenome (GOLD analysis project Ga0208537, IMG submission 185672) | Natural and restored wetland microbial communities from the San Francisco Bay, California, USA, that impact long-term carbon... | ecosystem: Environmental > Terrestrial > Soil > Wetlands ...
AAACCAGGCCGCTGTCGTCCCGCGGAAGCCTGTCGAGGCAGGCGCGCACCGCGTTCGCCGTCATGTCACCGCCGGGGTCCCGGGGGATGTCCGCTGCGCTGCGGCTCACGGCGCACGAGGTCGTGAGGACGAGGAGGAGAGCGGCGACCATCGCAGCCCCTGACCTGGGCACCACCGGCTCACCTCCCATGTCCGCTCCCGAGAGGGAGGGTCGACGAGCGACCGCAGGGAGCACCGCTCACTGTGGTCGCCTACCTGTACATCGGTCCTCGACCTCACGGGCTTGAGCCCGGTCTTGACCACCCAGGGCCGACCCGTGCCTGCCTAAACCGGTCCCGTGCGCTCTGGACGGGTGACCGGACCACCCACGCCAAGTGGCTCTCCGCTGGGATACTCGCGGCGAGCACTGCTGCAGAAGGAGCCGGAACATGGACGACCAGGCGGGGCGCGCGGCCCGCGGAGGCCGGGTGATGCAGATGCGGCTGGTGGTCGAGGCAGCCGACTACGACGAAGCTGTCACGTTCTACCGTGACCTGCTCGGGGCGAGCGAGGAGCTCGTCGTCGAGGGCGAGGACGGAGAGAAGGTCACGATCCTCGACGTCGGCCGGGCCACCCTCGAGCTCTCCAACCCGGCCCAGGTCGCCATGATCGACGAGGTCGAGGTGGGGCGACGGGTGAGCCCCCGGCTGCGCGTCGCGTTCGAGGTCGCCGATGCCCGGGGTGCCACCCGGCGGCTGGTCGATGGGGGAGCGGAGCTGATCGCACCCCCGACCGTCACACCGTGGCGGTCGCTCAACTCCCGGCTGTCCGCGCCGGCGGGGCTGCAGATCACCCTGTTCGAGGAGCTGGGGCAGGAGGAACCCTGACCCTTCCCCGCCCGGTGTGCGCGGCGGGTCAGAGCGAGTCGAGGATCGCCGCGCGGCGCTGCTCGTACTCCTCGTACGTGACCAGACCCTGATCGCGCAGCTGCTGGAGCTCGAGCAGCCGCGACTCGGTGGTGCGTGCAGGTGGCACGTTCACCGTCCCGCCGTCCGATCGTCCGCGCAGGTTCGAGGCGAGGTACGTCGCGTCGAGCCCGTCCTCGCTGAGCAGGGTCACGGCGGTCGCCTGCCCCGGGTCCATACCGGAGTCCCGTGCCATCTGGCGCGCCAGCGAGACGCGCCAGATCGTGGTGCCGACGGCGGCGACGAAGGCGAGGGCGAACAGGACCAGGAAGGCATCAGGGATACCCGAGTCGGAGAACCCCGGACCGGAGAACCCTGGGTCGTGGAGGTCCGGCTCGGGGAAGCCGGTGGCGTGGGCCCCCGTGCCCGGGAGGGCGACGAAGCCGAGGCAGAGCACGACGGTCGACAGCAGGCGGCGGATCATGCGCGAAGCGTAGATGCGGCCGGGGCGTTCCGCCAGGATTGTCCATTTGCCGAGTTCCGGAACGCGGTCATCCTCGCGCGCCCACGAGGCTGCCGCGGCTTCGTGCCACGCGGATCGGGATGCCGGGAAAGGCAGGGACGGAACCCGCAGTCCTCCGCAGCAGGTGGACCGCGACGCTCACCAGCCACGCGACGAAGACCGGATAGGGCAGGTAGTCGACGACCCCGTCGGCCGAGCGCCGGTCCGCGCTCCCGCCGACGAGCGGAAGGAGATGGATGCCCGCCGCAGCAGCCGAGAACCAGGCCAACCACCGAGGCAGGGTCCGGTCCCGGAACGCGGCCACCGCCGTCGCGGCGAGTGCGGTCGCCATCGCCGCGTTGCCGGCGGCGAGGATCGCCACCATGAGGTCACCACGCGCGGCGACCACCCCGGCCGTGGCACCTTGCGCCGCTGCCGTGGCCAAGGCCACCTGGGCCGCCTGCGCGAGCAGCTGGAGCATCACCCACGCCGCGCCGGCCCCGAGGACGACGAGAGGCAGGTCGACGCCGCCACGGACGGCACTCCGGTTGCGTAGCCGGAGTGCCGACCGCAGGCCGGTGAAGAAGAGCAGCGACGGGATCGTGCCGGCGGAGAGGAAGCCGCTCTGGGCCAGCAGTGCCCGGTGGTGTGCGCGAGCCCAGGCGGCGAACTCCTCCGGCTCGGCGGCGAGGACCGACGGGCCCGCACGCTCGAACACCATGCCGGCTGCGCCCAGTGCGAGCGCGGCGAACGCCGAGAAGGCCGCGAGCCGGTCCTGACGGGGTCTCACCCGTTCACTCTCGACCCTCGAGCCGGGGGCGTCCAGGGACGTCCCCCCGATCGGAGGTCAGGGTGCCTTCCCGCGTGGAGATGTGGGCCGGGGCCTGGATCGCCCTCCGCAGAGCTGGGTCCGGCTCCGGCGCACCCCACACGTGACGCAGCGGAAGGCGGCCTGCCCAGAGCGGGAGGTCGCCGTCAGGGCCGTCGGCGTCGTCCGGGTAGCCGTCGCTGATCTTCACCGAAGCCTCGTGAAGGCCCACGGCGAGCAGGGTTGTCGCCGCGAGCTCCTTGCGGGAGGGCTGTCGCGCGTAGTCCCACTGTCCAGGGGCCGCCTGCTCGGAAAGGGTCCGCAGGCCGTGCAGCTTCTCGTTCGCCTCGGTGACGACGCGGGGCACGTCGTACAACATGGCGCAGCGATAGTTCACGCCGTGCTCGAAGAGCGAGCGGGCCAACGTGAGGGCGTCGACGTGGGTCACGGTGACGCAGACCGTCTGGTCCGGCGACTCGACCAGGCTGCGGCTCGCGACGGAGCCGTGGAGGTAGACCGACCCGTGCTCTGCGTCGTAGCCGTAGACCGTCGGGATGGCGCGGGCGACCCCGTCGAGGACGAACGCGAGGTGGCACACGAATCCCGCCGCGAGCACGGCGTCGAGGTCGGCGCGGTCGAGCCGGCCCTTCTCACGCAGCCGCCGATGCCTCGTTCGGTCGGTGACGGGGAGCTGCCCTGATGTCATTGCTGCCCTTCCTCCCGAGACCCCTGGCCCGCTCAGGCCCGACGTCTCTGCCTGCCAGGCCGCCTCGTGAGGTACAGCCCGACCACGAACACAGTGACCAGGATGCTCCCCGTGAGCTTGGCCAGGTCACTGGCCGGCCAGCTCGGCTCTTCGAAAGCCGCGCTACCGGCGGCCAACGGCTCCGCGGCGACCTCGAGGGTGTCCAGGTCCACCCCTCCGCCGGGCAGCTGCATGACCTGCATCGGCTGCGCGGTGTCGACCGTGGACATCGTGTACACGAGCGGTAGCGTGCCCGTCTCGATCGTCAGCGCCGTCACGGTCACGCGGTTGTCGCTGGTGTAGCCGAGGAGCTCCTGCTGCGCGTAGTGATCCGGGCTCACCGTGCGCGCGAGCCGCGGCGGCTCATCCTCGGTCACGTTGAGCACCAGGACGGAGCGGACGCCACGGACCTCGCGCGTGGCCGCGAGCTGCCCACCCGAGGGCCGCCACGACAAGGTGGCATCGGGCGCGATGGGCGCCCGCGTCGAGCTGCGCGAGTCGGTCTCCCACTCGTGGATCACCAGCCGACCCCCGGACACATAGCTGAGCGCGGTGCCGTCCGGTGTCCACACCGCCTGCCGGGCAGCTGCCTCGTCGACTCCACTGAGGGTGGCCACGACCTCGCCGGCCTCGACGTCCAGCACGTCGACCGAGCCGTCTGCGAGGAGCAGCAGGTGGCGGCCGTCGGGTGAGAAGGGACCGACCATCGGGTTCGCACCGGTCCCGGTGAGCTCGCGTGCCTCGTCGGCCACCGGGTCGTAGAGGACCAGACCCTCGTCGAAGCCCCAGGCCAGCGTCGTACCGTCGGGCGACACCGCGACGGCGTCGCGCCGCGGCTGCGGGCGGTGCGGCGCGGACAGCGCACGGTACTCACCTGTGTGGGCCGACACAGCGATCCAGGGGTTCTTCATGTCGCCGGTGAGGCCGGTGCGCACCTTGGAGCCCGCGAAGACCACGGAGACGGGTCCGACCGGGCCGTAGTCCGCCGTGGTCGGGACGGTCTCGGGTGGGCTGTAGACGAACTCGGGCACGTTGCCCGCTGTCGTCGGCGCCGCCGCCGTCTCGGAGGATCGCAGGGCACGCATCCCCACGGTCGAGGCGAGGTAGCTGGTCACCCCGAGCAGCGTCGCGACGAGGACAGCGACGATGATCCTGGAGCGAGAGACGGTCCTTGGCAAGGTTCCCCCGATGTACGTTGACGGGCCGACGGCACGGGCCAGGGTAGACGTAGCCTCCGTCAGTGCGCCTCGCTTTTTCGGGTCCGGTGTGCGGCGGGACCCGCCCCTGTCAGCCGAGGAGAACGTCCCGCCGAGACATAGGGCTCACAGACCCAGGCGGCGCGCATGCCGCCCGATGAAGGCGACGACCTCCTCCGCGGACTTGTCCGGGAGGCCCCAGATCACCTCGGTGACCCCCGCGCCCTCCCAGGCCGCGAAGTCCTCGGGGGAAGGCCTGGCGGTGGCCAGGACGGCGATCTCGGGCCGTCCGGAGCGGTCTGCCCCGACCCACGCGTTGTTGAGCGCTCGCGCTTTCCCGATGACGTCCTGCTCGCGCGGGGTGGTCATCCAGCCGTCCGCGTGGGCGGCGATCCACGCGAGGGTCTTGGGCCCCCCGCCTGCGCCGATCATCAGCGGCACGTGTGGCTGGACGGGTTTGGGCCACGCCCAGGAGGCCCCGAACGAGACGTAGTCCCCGGCGTAGGACGCCTCCTCCTGCGTCCAGAGCGCTCGCATCGCCTCGACGTACTCGCGCAGCACCGTGCGCCGCTTCCCGGCCGGCACGTTGTGGTCGGCGAGCTCGTCGGTGTTCCAGCCGAAGCCCGCGCCGAGCGTGACGCGACCGCCGGCGAGGTGGTCGAGCGTCGCGATGGTCTTGGCGAGGGTGATCGGGTCGGACTCCACCGGCAGCGCGACCGCCGTCGAGAGCCGGATCCGTGAGGTCACGCTGGCGGCGGTCGCCAAGGCGACCCACGGGTCCAGCGTCCTCATGTAACGGTCGTCCGGAAGCGTCTCGTCACCCGTGCCCGGATGGGCGGCGTCCCGTTTGACCGGGATGTGCGTGTGCTCGGGGACGTAGAAGGTGTCGAAACCGTTCTCCTCGGCGGCCCTCGCGGCGTCGGCGGGCGTGATGCCCCGGTCACTGGTGAAGAGGACGATCCCATGGCGCATGAGCGGATACTAGAACTCGTTCTAGCGCCGCGGGAAGGCGCTGTTCCACGGCGTGGGCTCGGCGCGTCGTCGCCGGCTCTCTCCGGGCGCGGTCCCGGTCGTGACCGCGTCGTTACACTCGCGGCAGGGTGAGGGAGGGGCGGGTGGTGGAGCGAGACCGGGTGCACCGTCGGCTGGAGCCGCGGGCCTCCTCTGTGTCCGAGGCACGCAGGCTGGTGCGCCGCGCCCTCGTCGACGCTGGTGAGGACATGGTCGACGCCGCCGAGCTGGTCACGAGCGAGCTGGTGACGAACGCGGTCGTGCACGCCGGCACCCACATCGACATCAACGTCGAGCTGTGGGCCGATCGGGTGCGGGTGGAGGTTGCGGACGGCAGCCCGCACCTGCCCGAGTCTCGACGGTACGGCGCGAACGCGGGCACCGGCAGAGGGCTCGTCATGGTCGAGGAGCTGTCGGACGACTGGGGCGCCTTCCGACAGGGCCCCGGCGGCAAGGGGAAGGTCGTCTGGTTCGAGATCGGAAGCGCCTCCGGACTCTCCGAGGCGGGGGCCGTCCCGGAGGACGGAGGCCCCCGGCACGACATCGAGCGCGTCGTGGACGTGCGCCTGCTCAGCGTCCCTCCGATCCTGCATGCCGCCTGGCAGCAGCACGCCGCGGCGCTGCTGCGGGAGTACCTGCTGACCGCCCTGGACGACGGACACGAGGAGGAGGCGGTCCAGGTGCACGCCTCCGCCAGTGACGCGCTCGCGCTGCTCTCGGAGCACGTGCCAAGGCCCGACCTCGGGGACCATCCGGACCACCTGCTGGCGTTGGCGCGCGACCCCGACTGGTCCTCCTGCGACGCCACGGTGCCGGTGCCCCTCGGTTCGGTCGGGCACTTCGCCGCCCTGGGGCGGGCACTGGACGACGCTCTGGTCGTCGCCGACCGCGGTCTCTTCCTCACTCCGCCGACGCAGCCGGAGCTCCAGGGCATGCGACGGTGGATCTGCCGCGAGGTCGAGCGACAGAGCCGGGGCGAGCGCCCCGTGCCATGGGTCGTCGAGAGGGACATCGCGCCGATCCTCACACCTCCGCCTCCCTGGGACCTGAGCGAGCTGGTCGTGGCCGAGCAGGCGGTCGTCGCCGCCGACGACACCGACACGATCGTCGCGGTCAGTGCCGCCGCGGTGGCGCTCCTGGGGTACGACGACTCCGCGGAGCTGGTGGGGCGGCGACTCTTCCTCGTGATCCCGGCGCGCTACCGCCAGGCCCACCTCGCGGGGTTCGCCATGCACCTCTACACCGGCCGACGTCCGCTCCTGGACCGGCCCACGAGGGTCCCCGTCCTGCGTCGCGACGGCAGCGAGGTGGAGGTCGAGCTGACTATTCGCTCGCATGCCCTCGCGGGCGAGCGTACGGTCTTCACGGCCTCCCTGGAACGAGAGGGCGGGCCGCCCCGACCGTCTGCCGGAGCGGCTCAGAGCTCGTGAGCGGCCTCGGTGGGCACGACTGCCACCGGGCAGTGGGCGTGCTCGACGAGTGAGGTGCTGACCGAGCGGAGCACCAGTGCCTTGGCCGCGCTCAGCCTCCGGGTCCCGACGACCACGAGCCGGGCGGTCTCGGAGGCCTCGATGAGCCCTTCGGCGGGGTCGGCGGTCCGGTGCACCTCGTGGAACTCCACCTCGGGGTACTTCTCCGGCAGGCCGGCGATGGACTCGGCGATGGACAGCTCCTCCTCCTCCGTCAGTCCGCGTTCCCGACCCGAGCTCAGCAGTGCGAGGACCGACGAACCCCGCGAAAGCCGCTCCCACGACCCGTGGAGGATGACGAGGGGAAGCTTGCTCGCGGCGGCGTACTCGAAGGCGAAGCCTGCGGCGTCCCGTGACGACGCCGTCCCGTCCAGACCCAGCACGACCCGGTCGAACAGGGGAGAGGGACCTTCACGCTCTGTGGGGCGAACGACGACCACAGGGCAGGTCGCGTGCCGGGTCACGGCGAGGCTGACCGACCCGAAGAGGCGCTTGAAGGAGTCGTCGCGACGCGATCCCACGACGAGGAGCGCGGCCCGCTCTCCTTGCTCGTTGAGGACGCTTGTCGGCTCTCCGATGTCCGTGACCCCTTGAGCGGAGAGCTCCGGGTGCCTCACCAGCGCACGCTCGACGGCGGCGTCGACGATCAAGCGTCCTGCCTCCAGGGCGGTGCGCTCGGCCTCGAGCAGGTCCTGGGTGTTCGGGCGGACCCCGACGAACCCGGTCCCGTGCACGACGAGCAGCCGCCGACGGGACATCGCGGCGTAGTCCGACGCCCAGTCGACTGCGCGGTCACTGCCACCCCCCTCGGTCCCGTTCACGCCCACGACGACCGGACCGAGTGCTGCGGATGTTCCCATGCTTCAAGGCTCATGGTCGGTGGAGCGGGGAGCCCAGAGGCTTTGGACCCGAACTGGCGCGGTGCGGGCGCCTCGAGCCCGGGGGGTGTCGCGACGCAGTCTTGGGCCGGATGCCGTGATCCGGTCACGTCGAGTCAACATCCGGTTCACCTGGCCTGGACACTCTCGGCAGCGACAGGATGCTCCGCCCGAGGGGACAACACCGTGCGTCTGCCGCTGCCCGTCGCAACCAGGCGGAGGTCGCCTGACCCGACCGCCACCCAGCACCGCCCGCTCGAGCGGCGCAACGCCCTCAACGTCGCGCACCGGGGCGCGAGCCAGGAGATGCCGGAGAACACCCTCGCGGCCATCCGCCGGGCGGTCGAGGTCGGCGCGGACATGGTCGAGGTCGACGCGCACCGGTCGAAGGACGGCGCGGTGGTCCTGATGCACGACAGCTCGCTGGCCCGTACCACCAACGCGCAGCAGGTCTTTCCCGGCCGCGCCCCATGGAGGGTCGGCGACTTCACCCTCGACGAGCTGAGGCGGCTCGACGCCGGCTCGTGGATGTCCCCCGACCTCGCCGGCGAACCGGTGCCCACGCTCGCCGAGGCGCTGGAGGTGGTGAGCCGGAGCCGCACCGGGCTCCTGCTCGAGCTCAAGGCGCCGGAGCAGTACCCGGGGGTCGTCTCGGACGTGGCCACGACGGTGCGAGCAGCCCCCGGCGCTCTGGAGGCAGCGGAGGCGGGGCAGCTGGTGGTGCAGTCGTTCAACTACGCCGCGATGAAGGAGCACAAGACGCGAGAGCCGGCGGTCCCGGTAGGACTGCTCGGGATGCCCGCGAGGGCCAACCTTCCCGCCCTCGGGACGTGGGCAGACCAGGTGAACCCCAGCCACCTCTCGGTCGACAAGGCGTACGTCGACCAGGTGCACGACCTGGGCATGGCGTGCTTCGTCTGGACCGTCAACCGCGCCCCTGCGATGCGACGAGCCCTCCGCCTCGGGGTCGACGGGGTCATCACGAACCGTCCGGGCGCCTTCGGACGGGTCCGCGCCCGACGCGAGCAGGCCTGAGCCCTGCCGTAGCCGACGACCTGCTCCGCACGGTCATCACAGGCACCTCTCGAGCCGGGAGTGCGGCTCCCGGTTTCCCGGATCGGCGACTGCTTCCGCGCGTATCGTCAGGGATGTGTCACAGCTCGACGCCTACCTGGACACCCTCGACGCCTCGACGCGGGGGGCCTTCGAGCACGTTCGCGAGCTGGCCGTCGGCCTGGTGCCCGGGTTGGAGGAGGGCCGGAGCTACGGCATGGCCGCGTTGAAGTACCAGGGGAAGCCGGTGCTCGGGTTCCTTGCCACGAAGCAGCACCTGAGCATCTTCCCGTTCAGCCCGGCCGCGGTCGACGCGGTGCGCGACCGGCTCGACGGCTACGACCTGTCGAAGGGGACCATCCGGTTCACCACGACGAGACCTCTTCCCGACGAGGTGGTGCGCGACGTCGTCAGACACCGGGTCGACGAGATCTCGGGGGCCAGGCGGTGACGACCGCGGCAGGACCGGGGACGCCGGAGCTGCCCGATCGAGGCGCGGCACAGTCGACCTGGCCCCAGGAGGCGCCTCCCTGGCTCCGGCGCGGCGTGGTGTTCGTGCTGATCGCGGTTGCCGGACTCCAGGTCGCCGAGTGGCTCTTCCTCAACCTGCGTGGCTTCCTGGGGCTGCTCTTCCTGGCCTGGCTGTTCGCCATCAGCCTGGAGCCCCTCGTGGACCGGCTGGAGCGGCGGGGCCTGCGTCGTGGCGCGGCGACCGGCATCGTCCTGTCGGGCCTGGCTGTCGTCATGGTGGCCTTCCTCTTCGTCTTCGGCGCCCTCCTGGTCGACCAGCTGGCGCAGCTCGTCGCGGCGCTCCCGAACACCGTCAGCGAGGGAGTCGACTGGGCGAACCGGACCTTCGGCACGTCGTTCGACCCCGCCGAGATCAACGACTCGCTGCAGCTCACGCCGGACCGGGTCGAGCAGCTCGTCAGGGAGCTCACCCCGGGAGTGGTCGGCATCGTCTCTTCACTGGTGGGGGTGGTCTTCCAGGGCTTCACGCTCCTGCTCTTCGCCTTCTACATGTCGGCTGAGGGACCGGCGCTGCGAGCCAGGGTGTCGAGCTGGTTCCCGCCGAGGCAGCAGCGGGTGATCTCCACGGTCTGGCAGATCGCCGTCGAGAAGACCGGTGGCTACGTGGTGTCCCGACTGGTGCTCGCCGCCCTCGGGGCATTCTTCACCGGGGTGTTCCTCTGGCTGCTCGGCGTCCCGTTCTGGCTGCCTCTGGCGATCTGGACCGGTGTCGTCTCGCAGTTCATCCCCACGCTGGGCACCTATCTCGCCATCGCTGTGCCAGCCATCATCGCGTTGTCCCGGCAGCCGATCGACGCCTTGTGGGTCGTGGTTTTCGGCATCGTCTACCAGCAGGTCGAGAACTACCTGTTCGCCCCGCGGGTCACCGCGCGGACCGTCTCCATCCACCCCGCCGTCGCCTTCGGCGCCGTCATCGTGGGTGCTGCGCTGTTCGGTCCGATGGGGGCGCTCGTCTCCATCCCGATCGTCGCGGCGATCGAGGCGGTGGCCGAAACCTACGGTCGGCGCTACGAGCTCGTCGGTGAGGAGCCCGGAGCCGAGCCGGTCGCGCCGGACGGGGCCGCCCTACCCGCAGAGGAGGGGCCACCCACCGGGAGCGGGCGTCCGGATGCTCGCAGCGGCGTGGAGGACTCGTGACGGCGAACGTCGGGGGCAGGAGTCAGCATCCTGCTGAAGGCCCGCGGCAGGTCCCCTCGGACGGAGAGGAGCACCCTCGGGTGCTCGTGCGTGAGTTCCTGGCCAGCGCCCTCTACCTGACCCTCGTCCTGCTCGCCGCACTCGTCGCCGTGCCGGTGGACCGGCTGCCGCCGGACCAGAGACTCGTCTGGGTCATCCTCGGCACGTCTCTGGGTCTTCTTCTCGCGCACTGGTTCGCGTTCCGGCTGGCGACGCGTATCACCACCGAGCAGGGACTCTGGTCGCCGTCAGCGGCTCAGGAGGCCGGCGCCCAGCTGGCCGGCGGTCTGTGCGTTGCCCTGCTCGCCGCGGCCCCGTTCGTGCTCCTCGACGGCAGCGCCGCCTTGTGGACCTCGCTGCTGCTCCTTGCGGCACTCCCTGCCGTCGCCGGTCTCCTCGTCGCCAGGCTCGGCGGACGCACGTGGGCGTTCGCGGTCACGACGGGGGCGGTCACCCTGGTGGTCGCGCTGGCGGTCGTCGTACTGAAGAACTACCTGGGTCACTAGCGCGGGACTCGCGAGACCGCACGACATCCCGGACAAGACTCCCCTCGGACAGAGCCGGGTGCGAGAGTGGAGCCGTGAACGATCAGCCGGACGGTCTGGTCCTGGAGCTCGTGCTGGTCCTGCGCGCCTCACGCGAGCGGATCTTCCGGGCACTGACCGAGCCGGCCGGCCTGGCGAGATGGTGGGGACCGACCGGGTTCATCACAACCGGGATCGAGCTCGACCTCAGGGTGGGCGGCGGTTATCGCATCGGTATGCAACCACCCAGCGGAGAGCTCTTCTACCTCGAGGGCGAGTTCCTCGAGATCGACCCACCCCGGCGGCTCGTCTACACCTTCCGCTGGGAGGACCCCGACCCTGACGACCGGGAGACCGTCGTGACGTTGTCTCTCGCCGCCGGTGACGCCACGGTCGTATCGCTGCGGCAAGGGGACTTCGCCACCGAGGCGCGGCTGGAGCTGCACCGGAACGGCTGGACCGAGAGCTTCGCGAAGCTGGGGGAGCTGATCGAGTCAGGAGCGTAGGGACGGGTCGACCCGCTTCGCCGCAGTCGAGGGTCAGCGCTGCCACCCCCGCCCGAGCGCAGCGGCCGCCGTCTTGCGGCCGAGCTCGATGCTCTCCGCGAAGTACTCCTCGTCGAAGAACAGGTAGCTGAGCAGCTCCCGCCGGCCGACTCCGTCCCCGGCGCCTCGGAGCGCCTGCCCAAGGACCCAGCTGTCCAGCTCGGTGAGGCGCCCGAGGCCCCGCGTCCTGCGCCCGAAGACATCGGCCGCCAGCCGGCCCATCTCTCCGGGCGGTGGTGAGACCTCCAGGAACTCGAGCTCGCGGTAGGGCGCGCCGGTGCTGCCGGTCAGCAGGTCCGGATGTCCGAGCTCGGAGACCTGGGCGACCATCGCGTTCCTCCGGCGCAGGGCAGCAAGGTCCTCGGTCGTCCGATCGGCCAGCGCGGCGTTCAGGACCTGCGCGGCGGCGTCGGCCACGTCGGGCATCTCCCCGGGCGGCTGGGACGCCGGCGGCCTGCCGTACGTCGTCGCCGTCGCCGAGACGACCACGACCCTCGTGGCGCCGAGCCCCACCGCCGGATGCAGCGGAGTGTTGAGCCGGACGCCGCCGTCGAGGTACCAGCCCGCGGCACGTGCGGGCCGTGCCACCTTGACCGGTGAGAAGGCGACGGGGATCGCCGATGAGGCAAGCACGTGGTCCGGTGTGATCGGGCCGCGCACCACGTCGAGCGCGCGGCGGGGTTGCCCGGCGTACTTCCCGGGGGCGTGCTCGTCGAGGAACAGGACGCTGCGCCCGCTCGCGGTGCCGGCCACGGCGTTCTCCGGCTCGGCGGGCATTCTCGTGGCGACCACACCGACCGCATCCAGCAGCCCGTCGGAGACGTTCGACTCCAGCCTTCGCTCGTCGAGCTCGGCCTCTGCGGTGCGGCGCAGCGGGGCCGTGTCGAGAACGCTGGTGGTCCCGGCGCCCAGGGACAGCATCGCGCCGGCGGCGTACTGCACACCGCTCCGTGCCAGCGACCAGGGCAGCGCCCGGTACACGTGGTCGTCGTTCATCCGGCACCAGACCTCGAGCACCTGCTCGCCCGCGCTCGCGGGGTCGAGATGTGCCCTCGCGCCCCACAGGGCGGCGTTGATGCTGCCGGCGCTGGTGCCGAGCCAGATCGACGGCTTGAGTCCGGCTCGGTCGAGGGCGGGGACCAGCTCGGCCAGCGCACCCGCCTGGAAGGCGCCGCGCGCGGCCGCTCCGGACAGGACGACGGCCACCCGCTCGGCAGGTCCTGGTTCGGGGGTCATGCGGGCCGCCTCCTCGGGTGCCGGGCAGGGCGCGGGGCTCTGGCTGCCTGTCGCCGCGCGCCCCCGCGCCTTGCAGTGTGTGCTAGCTGCGGAACAGTCCCACCTTGAGCGCTCCGGTGTCCTCGGGAGCCGAGAACACGTCGTAGGCGCTCTCCATCTCGTGCAGGTCGAAGCGGTGCGTGATGAACGACTCCGTCTGCAGCTGGTGGTTGGCCAGCATGCGCAGCAGCGTGGGCGTGGTGTTCGTGTCCACGAGCCCTGTGGTGAGGGTGATGTCACGAATCCAGAGGGTCTCGAGATGCAGCGTTGCCGACTTCCCGTGTACGCCGACGTTGGCGACGTGCCCGCCGGGCCGCACGAGCTCGGTGCAGGTCTCGAACGTCGCGGGGACACCCACCGCCTCGATCGCCACGTCCGCGCCAAGACCGTCGGTCAGCGCCAGCACCTGCTCCTTGACGTCGTCGTCGGAGGAGAGGGTGACGTCCGCGCCGAGGAGCTTGGCGGCGTCACGCCTCGCGGGCGCGGGATCGATCACGATCAGCGGGTAGGGGCTGAGCAGCTTCGCGGTGATCACCGCCGCGAGACCGATCGGGCCCGCGCCGACGATCACGACACTCTGCCCCGGTTGGACGTGAGCGGCCTTGACTCCTACCTCGTACGACGTGGGCAGGATGTCCGCGAGCATCAGGGCTGCCTCGTTCGTCACCTTGTCCGGCAGGACGTAGGTGGACGTGTCGGCGAACGGCACGCGCACCCGCTCCGCCTGGACCCCGTCGATGCGGTGCCCGAGGATCCAGCCACCGCCGCCGAGGCACTGCCCGTAGCGTCCCTCCCGGCAGTACTGGCAACGCCCGCACGCGGTGATGCAGGAGACGAGAACGCGATCGCCCGGCTTCACGTTTCGTACGGCGTCGCCGACCTGCTCGACCGTGCCGACAGCCTCATGGCCGAGGATCGTGCCCGGCTCGCACGTGGGCACGTCCCCCTTGAGGATGTGGAGGTCCGTGCCGCAGATGGTGACCGCGTCGACCCGGACGATGGCGTCGTCGGGGTCCTCGACGACCGGGTCGGCATGGTTCTCCCACGCGCGCCGGCCCGGCCCCTTGTAGACGAGTGCCTTCATGTTCTTCCCTTCACTTGTCCTCACCCGGGCAGCGGCATCCGCCCGGCCTGCCTGTTCTGCTGGTCAGACATCCGCCTTGCGGCGACTCGCCTTCGCGCGGGCGCGGGCCACCCGCGACCGGCTCAAGAGGTAGGCGATGACAGCAAGGCCGACCATCGTCACGACACGGTTCACGTCGACTGCCGGCAGCCAGCTGACCTTGCCCTCCTGGATGACGTAGGCCCCGGTCGGGCGGCCGCTCACCCCGAAACCTCCGCCCTCGCCTTCTTGGCCCTTCTCGTCATGACCGGTCCCGCCTCCCGCTCCGCCGCTGACCATCGCGGCGGGGATGACGGTCAGGCCGTCCTTCTCGTAGGGCTCGCCGTACACCCGCTTGACGGTGATCGCGTCCCTGGCCTGGTTCAAGGCCTCGGTGACCTTCATGGTCCCTCCTCCCGGCGCCGGTCGTTCGGCGCTCACAGCCCACACTCTTGGCGGGAGGGCGGGACCGAAAGGGCTGAAGGTCCTTGGTGCCGGGACGTCCGGAGGTCTCTGCTCGTGTCGGCGACGGTGACCACTTGTTCCGAAGCGTGCGACTGCGCGAGCGGTGGAGGAATACAGTCGAACCGGGTTTGCGGAGGGGAGGAGGGCCGGTCGATGAGCGGTGTGTTCCTGTACGACGGCGAATGCAGGTTCTGCTCCAGCTCGGCACGGTGGCTGCAGCGTCACGCGGTGAGCACGGCTCGGGTCTCGGCCTGGCAGCACGCCGACCTGGCGCCCCTCGGACTGAGTGCTGAGGACTGCGCCGAGGCGGTGCTGTGGGTCGAGGACGGTCGGTGCGAGGCCGGGCCGGACGCCGTCGCGGCGTACCTCCGGGCGAGCACCGGGACCTGGCGGACCGCCGGGCGGGTTCTGGCTGCCCCTGTCTCGAAGCGTGTTGCGTGGCCGGTGTACCGCTGGGCGGCGGACCACCGCGACCGGTTGCCGGGGGGTACGCCGGCCAGCGAGCTGCCGCGTGTGCACCCGTCGGTCAAGGGCGTCCGTCGTCGTCGGCCCAGAGATCTCGGCGCCTGCGCGCGACTGCTCCGGGTGGTGTACGCCGAGGGGCAGTACCCGGTCCACTGGCCCGACGCGCCGCGTGCCTGGCTCGCCGGGGAGGACGTCATCGACGCCTGGGTCGCCGAGCGACAGGGCGAGCTCCTCGGTCACGTGGCGATCTCCAGGGTGGGCGGCGACTCCGTCTCGGAGCTGCGCTGGAGGGAGCTCACGGGCCACCGGCCGGCCGAGCTCGCCGGCGTGTCCCGCCTCTTCGTCCGGCCCCGCGTGCGGGGGCAGGGCCTGGGGACGGCACTGCTCGACGTGGCCCTCGGCGAGATCCGTGCGCGCGGGCTCGTCCCCGTCCTCGAGGTCGTCGGTGCGAGCAGGGACGCGATCAGGCTCTACGAGGAGCGCGGCTGGAGGTTGCTGGCGATGTACCCCTGGGGCGAGGACCTCCACATCTACTACTACGGTGCGCCGCGGGCCCTCGTTCGGCTGCGCGCAGCGGATGCGTGACGCGTCGATGTCACACACGTGTGGTGGTCGGTGTCTTGATGGTGAACGGACCGACCCGGTCCCGACCTGACGGAGGCTCGCATGACCCGGACGACGTCGACGCTGCCGGACGCGCAGCAGGCACGCCTAGCGGCGGTGCGCGTTCCCGTGGAGGGCCCACGAGGCCTCTTTGCGCGCGCAATGGCGTGGTACTCCCGCCGTACCTATGGAGACGTCCTCGACAACGGACTCGTCCTTCTGCACCACAAGCCCGCGCTCCTGGCGCTCGCGGGCTTCGAGCGGAAGATCGACAAGTGGGACAAGCTCGACCCGGACCTGAAGATGCTGGCGACGATGGCGAGTGCGTCGGTCATCGGCTGCAGCTGGTGCGTTGACTTCGGCTACTACGCGGCCCACTCCAAGGGCCTGCGCGTGGACAAGCTGAGCGAGGTGCCGCGGTGGCGCGAGTCGGACGTCTTCGACGACACCGAACGGCTCGTCCTCGAGTTCGCCGAGGCGTTGACGGCGACCCCGCCCGAGGTCACCGACGAGCTGGTGGAGCAGCTCAAAGAGGCGCTGGGCGTTCCCGCGGTGGTGGAGCTGGCCATGATGGTGGCCGTGGAGAACGAACGGTCCCGGTTCAACGCCGCCTTCGGCCTGAGCAGCCAGGGATTCTCCGACCACTGCGAGCTGCCGGGATGAGGACCGAGGAGGGGCTGGGCGACGAGTTCGTTCGCCACCGACCGCTGCTGTTCACGATCGCCTACGAGATGCTGGGCAGCACGGGGGACGCGGAGGACGTGCTCCAGGAGAGCTGGCTGCGTTGGGCCGACGTGGAGCAGGACGAGGTCCGCAACCCCCGGGCCTACCTCGCCCGGCTCGTCACGAGGCAGGCGTTGAACCGCCTCCGCACCCTGAAGCGGCAGCGCGAGCAGTACGTCGGGCCGTGGCTGCCGGAGCCGCTGGCGACCACGCCTGACGTGGCCGACGACGTCGAGCTGGCCGACTCGGTGTCGTTCGCGATGCTCGTCGTCCTCGAGACGTTGAGCCCGCTGGAGCGCGCCGTCTTCGTGCTGCGCGAGGTGTTCGGGTTCGGCTACGACGAGGTCGCCGAGGCCACGGGGCGAAGCCGCGCTGCCGTGCGGCAGGTCGCCCACCGGGCGCGGGAGCACGTGCAGGCTCGGCGTCCCCGCGCGATCGCACCCGCCACGCCCCGCGACGAGGTGGCGGAGCGGTTCCTCATCGCGGCCAGGAACGGTGACCTGCAGCAGCTGATGGACGTGCTCGCTCCGGACGTGGTCCTGCTCAGTGACGGCGGCGGCAAGGTGAAGGCGGCGTTGCGTCCCATCCACGGTCCCGACAAGGTCGCCCGTTTCCTGCAGGCCGTGGCGCCTGGAGCGGAGCAGCTGGGCATCGAGTGGTCGACGGTCAACGGCGCCCCCGCGGTCCTGGTCTCGGTCGACGGAGTCCTCGACTCGGTGGTTTCCCTGGAAGGTGACCGGGGCCGCATCAGCCGGATCTACTTCGTGCGCAACCCGGACAAGCTCGCCGCTCTGGCGGTGCAGCGCACCCTGAGCCGGTGAGCGGAAGGGACGTCTGGCCCTGTCGGGGCTAGTCCGTCTGCGCGTCCTCTTTGCCTAACTTTGCCGATGTCGCAACCGGGCCCCGGGATGCTTGCCTGTGCGTAGAGGGAGGGGGAGTGCCATGAGGGATGCCGAGGAGCACCAGCGGAAGGTCCTGCACGAGGCGTTCAAGGCCGGCTGGCAGGCTGCGCTCGCGAGGAACGTCACCAGCCCGCCCGCGCTCGCCGTGATCGAGTCGTGCTTCGACCTGTGGCTCCGCGAGGAGGTCGGGGAGAGACGTGTGCTCGGTCTGTCGTTCAGACGTCGCTACGACCTGCCTCGACCGAACGGGCGGCACGTGCTGCTGAGCAACGACTTCCCGTCCCCACAACGGCCGCCGCTCGGGCAGCAGGGTCCTCCGACGGTCCCGCGCCAGCGGACTGCCAGTGGCCGGGAGCAGGCTCCCCAGAACGGCAAGCGGCGCGGCCGCCACATCTCCATGTGAGCCCGCGAGTGGTTGGGCGGCTCGGCCCTCCCCACGTGCGTGGCGGACCGGGGCTCCTAGGATTCCTCCATGGCGCAGGACCCGGACCGCTCGGACCACGCGATCGCAGCGGCAGAAGAGCTCGGCCTGACCTTCCGCGTGACCCGGCACGGTCCTGTCCGGTCACTCGAAGAGGCGGCCAACGCGCGTGGCGTGGCGCCCTCCGCCGTCGTGAAGACCATCGTGGTGCGGCTGACCGACGACGACTACCGGTTCGTGCTCGTGCCGGGCGACCGCGAGATCGCGTGGCCCAAGCTGCGTTCGCTGCTCGGCGTGAACCGACTCTCCATGCCGGACGCCGACACCGCCCGCGAGGTGACCGGCTACGTCCGGGGCACGATCACGCCACTCGGAAGCACCGAGGCATGGCCGGTCGTCGCCGATGCGAGCATGGCCGGCACGGTCTCCCTCGGTGGTGGCGCGCACGGCGTCGCGCTCAGCGTGGACGCCGGTGAGCTCGTCGCTGCGCTCGGCGCGACCGTCGCGGACGTCACGGATTCGGTCACCTGAGCGCCCGTCAACGCCGCGACGCGCGCAGCAAGGACGAGACGGTCCGCTGGTACGTCGACCATCCGTTGAGGCCGCCGTTGACCTCGAGTCGTACGTCGCGCCACTGCCCGCGTCGGGCATGGTCGTCCACCCCTCGCTCCTTGAAGTACCTCGCGAGCACCCGGGCGCCGACAGCGGGTCGCAGGGCGAGACCGGGCCGGCGCTCGAGCGCCACGCCGAGCCTGTCCCCGTAGGTGCGGTAGTTGGCCCGGCCGGTGAGCTGGATGTAGCCACGGCCGTGGTAGCGGGCGCCGTCTCCCGGCTGCGTGTTGCCGAGGTCGGAGCGTCCCTCGTACGTCTGCGTGAAGTAGCCGCTGCCGCCGTGCTCGCGGATCGGGCGGAAGCCGGTGCCGACCTCGGTCACGATCGTCGCGACCGCGGCGATCCGGGTCCTGTCATCGGTCATTCCCTCGTCACGCAGCGCCTCCTCCACGACCGGCCAGTGCTCGGCGACGTCCGAGGTCGGTGCACCGACGGCCTTGGCGATCGTGTGCGGCGGGAGCCACGAGGTGTCGGGGCGCACGCCCGACCGCGTGGCCCGGTCGTCGAGCTCGCGGCGAGGGGGCGGCCGGAGCGACAGCCACTCGGTGGCACCCGGCGGCACCATGGTCGGCTGGACCACAGACGGCTCGACGCTCGTCTGCGCCGAGGCCGGCTGCGGCGCATCGGTGTTCGTGCCGACGGCCGCCAGTGCGACCACCGATGCGGCGACGGTGGGGCCGACCACCCTTCGAGCTGCACGCGTGACCAGAGCCAGACGCAAGTTGCTTTCCTCCCCAGAACTGAGACTCCCCCCGGAGCGTCGAGAACCTTCGGCGACGCTGCGAAAGGCATACCCGTCGGGGTATGGGGGAAACAGTGACCGTGAGGTTCAGGGGGAGCGGGGGCACGGTTCTACGCCGGACGAAACGGGGCATGCCGGTAGACACCGACCCCGTTCTGCGTCCTGCATGTGCCCGACCTCACCACCGGAGAGGACAGGACACTCGGGGAGCTCGACGGTGCGGCGCAGCGTCGAGCAACCGCGCGCCTCGGAGCGCGTAGCGGGTGAGGTCAGGCGATGAAGTGTGGCTCCTCGCCCTCGGGCTGCGCGGCCTGAAGCTTCGCGATGACGCGCTTGATCTCCGCGATCGTGTCGGCCTCGCCGTGGCCGAATGCGCGGAGGTACGCCTGCAACGCGTGACGCGCCATCTCGAGCTCGGGATCGGTGAGATGGATCGTGTTCATCTCTCCAAGGTAGGCCTTCTCCGGGGCGCGCAGATCAGTATCGAGTCAGGAGGTCGAGCGGCCGGGTGGCAGAGCTGCCCGGACACTGCCCGCTCACAGCTGTCGGTCTGCTCGCCTCGCCCGGTCGAGGGCGGCCTCGGAGGACCGCAGCTGGTAGGGCACCGAGGTGATGGTGACGCCCGGCTGGAACAGCAGCCGGCTCTTGATGCGGAACGCGCTCTGGTTGTGCAGGAGCCGCTCCCACCAGTGGCCGAGGACGTACTCGGGGATGTAGACGGCGACCACACCCCGGGGGCTGGCGCGCCTGATGCTCTGGGTGTAGTCGACGACCGGCTTCACGATCTGGCGGTACGGCGAGTAGAGCACCTTGAGCGGGATGTCGAGCCCCATGTCGTCCCACTCCTCGAGGAGCTGGCCGGTTGCGACGGGGTCGGTGTCGACGACCACGGCCTCGAGGGTGTTCGGTCGCGCCGCCTTGGCATAGGCCAGAGCGCGCAGGGCCGGCTTGTGCAGCTTCGACACGAGGACGATCGCGTGCACGCGCGTGGGCAGGAACTGGTCCGCCTGCTCGACGGCGAGCTCGTCCGCGACGTGCACGTAGTGGGAACGGATGGACTTCATGACGACGAAGACGACCACCATGGCGAGGATCGCGATCCAGGCTCCGTGGACGAACTTCGTCACGAGCACCACGACGAGGACGGTGCCGGTGACGCTGAGCCCGAAGGCGTTGATCACCCGGCTGGTCTGCATCTTGCGCCGCGCGGCGCTCTCTCGTTCGACACGCAGGCGCCGGGTCCAGTGGATCACCATGCCTGTCTGGCTGGCGGTGAACGAGACGAAGACTCCCACGATGTAGAGCTGGATGAGCCTGGTGACCTGGGCGTCGAAGGCGACGATGAGGACGATCGAGAAGAGGGCGAGAAGCACCACGCCGTTGCTGTACGCCAGCCGGTCGCCCCGGGTCGTCAGCTGGCGGGGCATGTAGCCGTCCCGGGCGAGGATCGACGCCAGCACGGGGAACCCGTTGAAGGCGGTGTTCGCCGCGAGCAGCAGGATCACGCCGGTCGCTGCGGTGACGAAGAAGAACCCGACCGGGAAGTCCTCGAAGATCGTGCGGGCGAGCTGCCCCACGACCGGGTCCTGGTGGTACTCCGCGCCCACCAGGTTGCCCTCGCCGTCGACGAGCTGCCGTGCGGGGTCCTCGGCCACCTTCACCCCGGTCACGTTGGCGAGGGTGACGATAGACAACGCCATCGTCGTGGCGACGCCGCCGAGGAGCAGCAGGGTGGTGGCGGCGTTGCGTCCCTTGGGCTTGCGGAAGGAGGGGACGCCGTTGGCGATGGCCTCGACCCCTGTGAGCGTGGCGCTTCCGGAGGCGAACGCACGCAGCAGCAGGAACGCCGCGGCGGCGCCGGTGAAGCCGTCGGTGAACGACTCCTCGGGAAGCAGCCCGAGCGACGCTGACTGCGCGTCCGGCAGACCGCCGAGGAGGAGCTCACGCACGAATCCCCAGGCGGACATCCCCAGGATCGCCAGCATGAACAGGTACGTCGGGATCGCGAACGCCTTGCCGGACTCCCGGACGCCTCTCAGGTTCATGGCCATGAGGAAGACCACGGCGGCCACGGCCACCAGCACCTGATGGTCACGTAGCGACTCGAACGTCGTGGCCGCGTACTGCGCTGCGGAGGAGATCGAGACCGCGACGGTGAGGACGTAGTCCACGAGGAGCGCGCTCGCGACCGTGAGGCTCGCGCCACTGCCGAGGTTCTGCTTCGCGACCTCGTAGTCGCCGCCTCCGCTCTGGTAGGCCTGCACGTTCTGTCGGTAGGACAGCACCACGACGACCATCACGAAGGCGATGGCGAGGCCGATCCGCCACGAGTAGGCGTAGGCGGCCACGCCGGCGATCGACAAGGTCAGGAAGATCTCGTCGGGGGAGTAGGCGACGCTCGACAGCGGGTCACTGGCGAACACAGGGAGTGCGATCCGCTTGGGCAGCAGCGTCTCGCCCATCTGGGCACTGCGCAGCTTGCGGCCCACGAGTACGCGCTTCGCGACATCAACCCTTGTCGCACCGGGCTCCGAGCGACGCGTCGTGTCGCGCAGGGTCACCGGATCCGCCGTCTGCGGAAGGCACTGTTCTCCATAACACCTTCATCGTCGTTCGGTCATCGACCGGAGAGAAGGATCGAGGGCGTCAAGGGTTCGTTAAGAACCGTTGCCCCTGGCCGCGAATGCCGAGCAACAATGGGCGCATGAGCAACAGCGGGCCAAGGGGGCGGCTGCGCATCTACCTGGGCGCAGCGCCAGGAGTGGGCAAGACCTACGCCATGCTCGGTGAGGGTCGCCGTCGTTCCGAGCGCGGCACCGAGGTTGTCGCTGCACTCGTCGAGTCCCACGGACGCCCGCCCGTCGAAGAGCTTCTCGAAGGACTCGACAGGGTCCCGCCACGCCTGGTCGACGGCACCGAGGAGGTCGACGTCGCCGCCGTCGTCGCACGCCGGCCACAGGTGGCGCTCGTCGACGACCTCGCACACTCCAACGCTGAGGGGTCGGGCAACTCGAAGCGGTGGGAGGACATCGCCGAGCTGCTGGACGCGGGCATCGACGTCGTCACGACCCTCAACATCGAGCACCTGGAGTCGCTGGCCGACGTCGTCGAGTCGATCACCGGGGTCGCCCAGCGCGACGCCGTGCCGGACCACGTCGTGCGCCAGGCGGACCAGATCGAGCTCGTCGACATGACACCGGAGGCCCTTCGACGGCGAATGGCGCACGGCAACGTCTTCCCGGCCGAGCAGGTCGACGCCGCGCTGTCGCGCTACTTCCGGGTGGGGAACCTCGCCGCGCTTCGCGAGCTCGCCCTGCTCTGGCTCGCCGACCGCGTCGACGAGGGGCTCGAGCGGTACCGCCGCGACCACGACATCGAGGGCACATGGGCGGCACGCGAGAGGGTGGTGGTCGCCCTCACCGGGGGGCCTGAGGGCGGGCTCCTGCTCCGACGTGGCGCTCGGATCGCCTCACGGGGCGCAGGGGGCGAGCTGCACGCGGTCCATGTCTCGGGCAAGGACAGCGCTGCCACCAGGCCTGACGAGCTCGCGCGTCTGCGTGTCCTCACCGAGGAGCTCGGGGGGACGCACCACCTCGTCGTGGCCGATGACGCCGCCGAGGCCGTCCTTGGCCTTGCCCGCAGCCTCAACGCTACTCAGGTGGTCGTCGGCGAGAGTCGGAGATCGCGGTGGCGTCGCGTCTTCGGGAAGGGGGTCAGCGAGCGGGTCATCGCCGGGGCCGAGGACATCGACGTCCTCGTGGTGCCCCACCCCTACGCGCGGAGCGCGCCGGCTCTGCCTGGTCGGGGGGGAGCTCTTGGTGTGCGACGCCTTGTCGCCGGGTGGGCGCTGGCCGTGCTCGCGCCGCCATTGCTCGCCGGGCTGCTCGTGCCCTCTCGCGACCTGCAGACGCTGGCTCTGGAGGCCATGAGCTTCCTTGCGCTGACGGTGGTGTGCGCCCTGGTGGGTGGGCTGTGGCCGGCGCTCACCGCGGCGCTCTTCGGCAGCCTTCTGCTCAACTGGTTCTTCACCGCGCCAGAGAACACCCTCACGATCTCGGACACCGTCAACGTCCTCGCGCTCGCGCTGTTCCTGCTCGTTGCGGTCGCGGTCGCCTCGGTGGTCGACAAGGCGGCGCGTCGCAGCATCCAGGCAGACCTCGACCGTCGTGAGGCGGACACGTTGACGATGCTCAACCGGACGCTGCTGCGAGGCGGACACGACGTGCGCACGTTGCTGGACCTGGTGCGCGACACCTTCGGCGTCGAGGCCGTGGCTCTCCTGCGTCGTGCAGGCACTGGGTTCGAGGTCGTCGACGTGGTCGGGGAGGACCCACCTGCGAGCTCTGACGACGCCGACGCCACGGCGGAGGTCTCGTCCACGCTCGTCCTGGCTCTTCGGGGAGCCCAGCTCCCGCTGCACGACCGCCGGGTGCTCGGCGCCTTCGCGACCCATCTCGCAGCAGCCCTGGAGCGACAGGAGCTCGCCACGCGGGCTGAGGAGGCTCGGCGTCTCGAGGAGGGGAACAGGGTGCGAACCGCTCTGCTGGCAGCCGTGTCACACGACCTGCGCACGCCGTTGGCGGGGGTCAAGGCTGCCGTCTCGAGCCTCCGGAGCCCCGACGTCAGCTGGAGCCCCGAGGACGAGCGCGAGCTGCTCGCGACGATCGAGGAGTCCGCCGACCGGCTGCACGCCATCGTCGCGAACCTGCTCGACCTGAGCAGGCTGCAAAGTGACGCGGTTCGTCCCGTCATCCACGAGCTGGGCCTCGACGACGTCGTGTCACGGACGGTCGCGGAGCTGCCAGACGGCGACGCGGTGGAGCTGAGGTTCGCCGCCGAGCTGCCTCCGGTGCTCGCCGACGCGGGCCTCCTCGACCGGGTCGTGGCCAACCTCGCCGAGAACGCGCTGCGGCACTCCCCGCCCGACCGGCCGGTCACGGTCTCCACCTCGCAGGTCGAGGACCGGGTCCAGCTTCGCGTCGTCGACCACGGGCCGGGTGTTCCGGACCGGGAGAAGGAGCGGATGTTCGAGGCGTTCCAGCGGCTCGGCGACAGCCAGCGCGGTGAGGGTCTCGGTCTCGGCCTCGCGGTGGCCCGCGGGCTGACCGAGGCGTTGGGGGGCCTCCTGCTCGCCGAGGACACGCCCGGCGGAGGCCTGACCATGGTGGTGGACCTGCCCGCCGTACCGGCAGCTCGTCGCGACGACCGCACCCCGGTGGCGCAACCTTGACCCGGGTCCTCATCGTCGACGACGACACCGCGCTGCTCCGCACCTTGTCCATGAACCTCAGGGCACGCGGGTACGACGTCCTGACCGCCGACGACGGGGAGCACGCCCTGCAGGCGGTCCGCAGCGGCGGGCCGGACGTGGTCGTGCTGGACCTCGGGCTGCCCGACCTCTCCGGCGTCGACGTCCTACGCGACCTGCGCGCCTGGAGCGCGGTCCCCGTCGTGGTCCTGTCGGCCCGACACGGCTCGGACGACAAGGTCGAGGCGCTCGACGTGGGCGCGGACGACTACGTGACCAAGCCGTTCGGCATCGACGAGCTCCTCGCGCGTCTGCGTGCGGCGGTACGGCGGGCGGGGCCGGCCGAGAGCACGACGGTGGAGACCGAGCACCTGCGCATCGACCTCGACGGTCGCAAGGTGTGGCGGGACGACCAGGAGGTCCGGCTCACTCCGACGGAGTGGGGGCTGCTCACGGCGCTCGTGACACGGCCGGGGAAGCTCGTCGGACAACGGCAGCTCCTGCACGAGGTCTGGGGTCCGGTCTACGAGAAGGAGACCAACTACCTGCGGGTCTACATGGCCAACCTTCGCCGCAAGCTGGAGGCCGACCCGTCGCGACCTCGCCACCTCATCACCGAGCCGGGGATGGGCTACCGGTTCATCACCTAGCAAGCAGTGGCACGGCCCGAGGCGACCCGTTCGGTGAACGAGGCTTCCGGCACCCGGCCGAGGCGTACGCTGAGGAGGCAAGGCTTCACCGGACCTCGGTGGCATTGCGGCGACTTGAGGAGCACGGAATGGCCGCACCCGACGGAGACCGCGCGAACCTGCTGAGCCTCGGCGTCATCGCGCGGTCGCGCAAGGAGAACGAGCGTCGGCTCCCGCTGCATCCCCACCACCTCTCCCGGATTCCAGAGGACCTCCGGGAGAGCGTCTTCCTCGAGCACGGCTACGGCGAGCGCTTCGGCGTGTCCGACGACGATCTGAAGGGCTGGGTCGCCGGCTTCAGGACGCGCGAGCAGCTCGTCGAGGAGTGCGACGTCATCCTGCAACCCAAGCCGATGCTCTCCGACATCGAGGCGCTGCGCACGGGGCAGGTCCTGTGGGGGTGGCCGCACTGCGTGCAGGACTCGGAGCTGACCCAGCTCGCCATCGACAAGAGGCTCACGCTCATCGCGTTCGAGGCGATGAACCACTGGCACAAGGACGGCTCCTTCGGCCTGCACGTGTTCCACAAGAACAACGAGCTGGCCGGCTACTGCTCCGTCCTCCACGCGATGCAGATCGCGGGGTCGACCGGCGACTTCGGTCGTCGCCTTCGCGCAGTGGTCATCGGCTTCGGCGCGACCGCGCGAGGCGCCGTGACGGCACTCGACGGCCTAGGTGTGCACGACGTCGACGTTCTCACCCATCGTGAGGTAGCGGCTGTCGCCGCCCCGATCCACTCGGCGCGGATGGTGCACTTCGACAGCGACGCGACCGACGCGCACGTGAGCCATGCGGTGACGGAGAACGGCAGGCTGCCACTCCCGGGGTTCCTCGCCGGGCACGACATCATCGTCAACTGCGTGCTCCAGGACACCGACGCGCCGCTCATGTTCATGACCGACGACGATCTCGGGAACATGAGGCCCGGAACCCTGGTCGTCGACGTCTCCTGCGACGAGGGCATGGGGTTCTCCTGGGCTCGGCCCACGACGTTCGAGGACCCGGCCTTCGTGGTCGGCGACAACGTCCTCTACTACGCCGTCGACCACAGCCCGTCGTACCTGTGGAACTCCGCGACCTGGGAGAACAGCGAGGCGCTCCTGCCCTTCGTCCGCACGGTCCTGGAGGGAAGCAGCGAGTGGGACGCGAACCCGACCGTCCGGCGGGCCATCGAGATCCGCGACGGGGTCATCCAGAACCCCGCCATCCTCTCCTTCCAGGGCCGCGATCCGGTTCACCCGCACTTCCCTCTGGCGACCTAGCCGCCCACGGGTGGCCGACCGCGCGGCAACGTCTCTGGACTTGGCCAGGTCCGGCCCGACCTGTGGTGCCTGGGAGGGCCTGGTTCCGACCGAGGTCAAGGAGGTGATGATCCGGAATGCACCGACGTTCCTCGACGAGCAGCGGGACCCGACCCAGGCCAGCATGGACGAGGACTCCTTGACCCGCATCGCGACCCCCGTACGGCTCACGCTCGGCACCGAGAGCCCGCCTGTGTTCCCGCGTGTCATCGACCGGCTGGCGCGCCTGATTCCTCACGCCGGACGCGAGGAGATCGAAGGAGCCGCGCACCTGCCGCACCGGACCGCGGCTCGTAGCTACGTCGACCTCACGAAGCAGGCGCTCCAGCGGCTCTCGTAGCGGTCAGATGAGCCGGTTCTCGAAGGCGAAGGCAGCGGCGGCGGTCCGGGTCGACACGTCGAGCTTGGTGAAGATGTTGGACAGATGGCGGGCGACGGTCTTCTCGCTCAGCACCAGCGTTGCTGCGATCTCAGGGTTGCTCTTGCCGGTCGCGACTAGGCGAAGGACCTCCACCTCCCGCTCGGTGAGACCGCGCGGCAGCGAAGTGGTCAGCATCCGCGCGGCCTCCGCCTCGGCCGAGACCGCACCGAGCTCGTGGAAGGTACGTCGGGCAGCGGTCAGCTCGCTGGAGGCGGAATGATCGTCGCCGACCTCCCGCAGCGCGCGGCCGATCAGCAGGCGGGCACGGGCGGTCTCGTACGGCGCCAAGAGCTGTTGCCAGTGCCGCTGTGCGTTCCGTAGCTCGGGCACTGCCGCGGACGGCTGTCCTCTCGCGAGGAGAAGGCTGCCGCGCGCGTAGTGGGCCATTGCCTTCAGGGCGGGGCAGCCGAACGACTCGGCGACAGCGGTCAGCTCCTCGCTCGCGGCCTCTGCCTGATCGGCCTCGCCCGCCGCCAGCAGGACCTCCACGGAGGCGGGCAGGAGCTGCGAGCGGTGAACGGGGTCACGTGGCTCGGCCAGCAGCCGACGGATCGCGGCCAGGGCATCGGAGGTCTGGCCCCGGGAGAGCCACAGGAGCGCCAGACCGGGCTGGGGCTCGTGTCCGTAGGCGACAGCGCGCTCGTAAGCCCTCTCGGCCGCGGGAAGATCGCCGAGGATACGCAGGACGCCGCCGCACTCGTCCATGGCGAGCCCTGCTGGGGCCGGTGTCTCCGCCTCCAGGTAGCGCTGCACGGAGAGCTGGAACTCCTCCACCGCCCCCGCGAAGGACCCCCGGACACGCATGATCTGCCCCCGGTGGACCGCACATTGGCCGGTGAACGGGACGAGACCGGGTTGCGCCTCGATCCAGCTCGTGAGGGCCGACGTCCATTCAGCGGCGCGGTCGAAGTCCGAGACCTCCTGGCAGGCCTCTATCAGCGAGCAGTAGACCTCTCCCGCGAAGATCGGGGAGACCTCGCCGGTGGAGATGCCGATCATCGCCTCGTCGAGAAGCGCAAGCCCCTCACGGACCCTGCCGGAGTAGAGCATCATCCGGCCCTGCGCGTTGAGTCCGTTGGCCAGCAGGTCGGGTTCCTCGAACCGCCGACCGTAGTCGGTGATCTCCAGTGCCAGCCCGTACGCCTGCTCGTACTCCTCGGCGAAGATGTGCCGCATCATCTGAGGAGTGAGCACGTAGCCACGCTCGACCACGTCGCCTTCCACCCCCTCGAGCAGGCGCTGCGAGCGCGCGACCCAGCCGCCCCCGACCGCTACCTCCCCACTGCGCATCAGCACCATGGCCAACCAGAACGCGCACCTGATCGCGGACGTCGTCTCGCCGACATCCAGGTGAGCCTTGTACGCGCGCTGCATCGCCTGGATGCAGTCGTTCTTGCGCCCGAGGAGGAACGCAGTCGTGGAGAGACGGGCGAAGTCGTCGGCGAGCATCGAGCTCTCGTCGGTGCGAGCGAGTGCGTCGTACGCAGCGACCCACTCGCGACGCTCGAAAGCCGTTCGCGCTCTCGCCAGGTCGTCGACCACGCCCATTGCGCATCACCCTCTTCTGGAGGATAACCCCCGTGACGCAACGAGCGCCCGGTCTTGTCACGCGGCCAGGATGACCGGCTCTCGGCTGGCGATCCGCCGGGCGAGGTACTCGGCGTCGCGGCTGATCCCGGGGAGGACCATGGAGCCGAAGGAGTACTGGAAGCTGAGTCCGCAGAAGTACAGTCCCGGGGCGGCGTCCACCACTCCCCGGTACTCCTCGGGCCAGCCGTCGTCCTGGAGGATCGGTAGCTTGATCCAGTCGAAGACCGGCCGGAACCCGGTGCACCACACCACGTTCTGCACCTCGACCGCGCGGTCCTCCAGCAGCGGCCGCCCCCCGGAGACCCCGGTGACCCGTGAGAGCACGCGCTCGACGCCGCGCTCCTCGAGGTCCGCTCGCTTGACCCGGACCATGGGACCACCGTGGTGGCGGATCTCGGGCATCGCCTTGCGTCCGACCGGGGTGCGTCGGGTGAGGACGTGCCGGGCCACGAACACCATCACGGGCAGGACGAACCGGACCTTCCGGGAGTCGAGCCGAACGGGGATCTGGCCGCAGTCGCGCCCGCAGAGAAGGGTCTCGTGGGTGAGGGCCACCTCGTAGGCGATGTCGGTCCCGGAGTGCGCAGCGCCCACGACGAGCACCTTGCCTGCTTTCAACTGGCTTGGGCGGCGGTACTCGCTGGAGTGGAGCTGCCTGATGGACGGGTCGAGGTCGTCGGCAAAGTCCGGGATGTACGGCGTGCGCCCGAACGTGCCGGTCGCGACGACCACGTTGTCGCACGTGATCGCGTCCGCACCGAGTGAGACCGAGTAGCCGCCCCCGGGCCTGGCCTCCAGGGACTCGACGCTCGTGCTGGTGCGCACCGGGAGGTCCCAGTGCAGCGCGAAGCTCTCCAGGTAGTCCGCTACCTCGTCCTTGTTCGGGTAGGACCACGGGTCCTTCGGGAACGGGAGGCCGGGGAGCCCGTCGTACTTGGCGGGCGTGTAGAGCCGCAGACTGTCCCACTGCTGCCGCCAGTTGTCGCCGATCCGCTCGTTGCCGTCCACGATCAGGAAGGGGCGGCCGAACCGCTGCAGGTGGTAGCCCGTCACAAGGCCGGCTTGTCCGGCCCCGATGATGAGTGTCTCGATGTGCTGGGTGGTCATGGCAGGACCTCCTTGGAGTGACTCGGACGCAGCCACGCTAGGAGCCCGACCCGCCCCACCGCGTCGGGCAGAACCTGCATGTTCCACCACGGCGGCATGGGTAGGTTGACGCACGTCGTACCGGAGGAACCACGCGGGCACTTCGGCCTCGAGCGCCGACCTGATTGGGGAAGTGGCCGGGCCCGATGCGCGTGGCCGATCGTTCCCGGCGGTCTTAACGCAGCCTTGACGCGGAAGTCCTTTCGCCACCAGCCGACAACGCTGAGGATGGCTTTGTCATGGACGGAACTGTTCTCGGGCTCGGCATCCTGCTCATGCTGCTCGGCCTCGCGCTCGTCGTCGTCGCGATCTTCCGATCCCTGGGACACACGTGGACCATGGGCGTGCATGAGCTCTGGGTGCTGCCAACTGCTGGCGTGTGCCTCATACTCCTTGGCCGCTGGCTGATCCAGTGAGCGCCGGGTCGATGCATGGACTCCGACGCAGGCTGCGCTTGCCCGCCCTTCAACATCCGGCCCAAGTGGTCGTGGCCGGCTTTGCTCTGGCGATCGTCGTGGGTTGGCTGCTGCTGCTGTTGCCGGTCTCTCGCACGGGCGAGGACGGCGCTCCACCAATCGTGGCTCTGTTCACGGCGGCCAGTGCTGTGTGTGTGACCGGGCTGGTGGTCGTCGACACTCCGACGTACTGGTCGGGGTTCGGCCAGGCGGTCATCCTCGGCCTGATCCAGGTCGGCGGACTGGGCATCATGACCGCCGCCTCGTTGCTCGGCCTGCTGGTCTCGCGGCGGATGGGTCTGCGCTCCCGCCTGACCGCGGCGACCGAGACGAAGAGCCTTGGTATCGGGGACGTCAGGCAGGTCCTCTTCGGCGTACTCCGCGTGACCCTGGTCTTCGAGGCCACGACCGCCGTCACCCTCACTGCCCGCTTCGCGCTCGGCCACGACGTACCGCTGACCTCCGCGCTGTACCAGGGGGTCTTCCACGCGGTGTCGGCGTTCAACAACGCCGGCTTCGCGCTCTACAGCGACAGCCTCATGGGATTCGTGACCGATCCGTGGATCTGCCTGCCGATCGCAGTGGCGGTGATCGCGGGAGGGCTGGGGTTTCCGGTGCTGTTCGAGCTGCGTCGTCAGCTCGGCCGTCCGCGCGCCTGGAGCCTCCACACGAAGCTCACGGTCACGATGACGGCCATCCTTCTC
>Ga0208537_1000012_pt1 | contig 29859 bp, 29 predicted proteins | sample MayberrySE_TuleA_FD_185672 | JGI IMG/M metagenome (GOLD analysis project Ga0208537, IMG submission 185672) | Natural and restored wetland microbial communities from the San Francisco Bay, California, USA, that impact long-term carbon... | ecosystem: Environmental > Terrestrial > Soil > Wetlands ...
CGACGAACGGCTGGCCTTCGTGCCGGGCAAGCTTCGCGACCTGGTTGCGCTCGTGGTCCTCGGCGTCGTGCTCGTGGTCTCGGTCAGCCTGAGCGGGGCGATGACGTGGTTCTCCGAGGCGATCCTGCGCTGGGTGGGCCTCGACGACTTCGTCGTGGCCGAGGTCGCCTTGTGGTTCGTCACGCACGGCCTGGCCATCGGGGCCACCACCGTGCTGTTCATGGCGCTGTTCAGCCTGGCCCCGAGGACACATGTGGCGCGCCGTGCCCTGTGGCAGGGAGCCCTGGTCGGCGCCGTGGGTTTCGAGGTGCTCAAGTCCGCTGCGGGCGCCCTCTTCGCCCTGACGATGGGCCGGCCCGCGTTCCAGGCCTTCGGCGTTGCCCTGATCCTCCTGGTGTGGATCAACTACTTCTCCCGGTTGGTCATGCTGAGCGCCTCCTGGGCCTACACCTCCCCGGTCGCCGAGGAGCTGCGCGCCCTCGAGCGGGAGCCACTCGTCGGTGACGAGGAAAGAGAGACGATCGCCCCCGCACCTGCGACCGTCGTCTCGGAAGGGCCTGAGGGCGGCCCCCTTCCTGGTGACCAGCGCCGCCTCGGCCGCGCGGAGCGGATCGGGGCAGTCTCCGCCGTCGCTGTGGGCGCTGTGGCCGCTCTCACGTGGCTGGCCAGGCGAAGGATGCAGTGAGACCAGGCAGGATGGACGGGTGAAGCTCGAACGAAAGCACGCCGTCCTGTTCCTGCTCATCGCAGCCTGGAACGTCCTCAGCTACGCCAACTTCGCGAAGAACCTCGCCGAGGCCGCCGCGAGCGGGGCGGAACGCTCCACCGGCTACTACGTCGCACACATCGTCCTGATCGTCGTCAACCTGGTGATCGCCGCGGTCCTGGGCCGCCTCGGCTGGAAGGTCTGGCGCGCCACCGGCTCACGGGAGCCCTCTCCGGCGAGCCAGTGACTCGTCCGGCCGTGCAAGATGGGGTGATGCTGCCCCACAGATCAGACGTCGAGAGCGCCGCCGCCCGGCTGGGTGAGAAGGTCCGCCACACCCCTGTCCTGGTCCTGCACGGTGACGAGCTCGGCGTCCCCTTCCGCGTGGTCCTGAAGCTCGAGCTGCTCCAGCACACCGGCTCGTTCAAGGCCCGTGGGGCGCTGAACTCCGTCATGAGCCTCGACCCGGCGGTCCGGCGCGTCACAGCCGCCTCCGGCGGCAACCACGGAGCAGCAGTCGCCTGGGCGGCCCGCCGTGTCGGTCTCACCGCGGACGTCTTCGTGCCGACGACGTCGACCCCGGCGAAGATCGCGCGGATCCGGGAGTACGGCGCCCGGCTCCACACCGTCGCGGGCGACGTCGGGGACGCCCTCGAGGCATGCCGGGAGCTCAGCGAACGTGAGGGGATCCCGCTCGTGCATCCCTACGACACCTTCGAGACCGTGTGCGGCGCGGGCACGCTGGGCCTCGAGGTGGCCGACGCCGTCCCTGATGCCGAGCTGGTGCTGCTGGGCTGCGGAGGGGGAGGGCTCTACACGGGGGTGACGGCCGCACTGGCGGAACGGACGCCGGTGACACCGGTGGAGACCGAGCTGTGCCCCCACCTCCACGTCGCCCGAGACGCGGGTGGTCCCGTGCCGCACCCGTCGGCAGGCATGGCGGCCGACTCGCTCGGACCCCCGCAGATCGGGAGCCTGGCCTACGAGACCGCCGCCAAGCACGCCACGACGTCCGTGCTGGTCTCCGAGGACGAGGTGATTGCCGCCCGCAGCTTCCTGTGGGAGAGCACGCGTGTGCTCGCCGAGCCCGGCGCCAGCGTGGCACTTGCGGCGGTCATGGCGGGCAAGGTCGAGGCGCCACACGGCTCCTCGGTCGTGGTCGTGGTCAGCGGAGGCAACAACCCGGCGCTGCCCGTGCCGGCCGGGTAGCTCGCTTCTGGTCGGTGGCCCGCACTCCGGCGCGATGACGCCTATCGTCGTCACGTGCTGCACCTGCTGCTGGTCCTGGTGCCGCTCGGCCTCGCCGCGTCGGTGAGCCCGGTGATGCTCACCGAGCAGACCGTCCTGCTGGCCGCTCCGGGCGGACGACGCGCCGGACTGCTCTACTCCGCCGGCGCGGCCACCGTGCTGGTGCTGCTCGTCGCCGCCGTGCTCGTGATGGGCCGGTCGCTTGAGCTCCCGACGGCGCCGCACCTCGACGCGACCCTCGACCTGGTGGTCGGCGGAGCGCTCGTGGCCCTCGCGCTGGCGGTGCATCTGGTCCCGGCTCGTGAACGGCAGCGGTCACGCCGCGGCGCCCGTCAGCTGGGCCCTGCCGCGGCGCTCGGCTTGGGGGTCTTCTCCATGGGGACCGACGTCACCACGCTCGCACTCGTGGTCCCTGCGGCCAAGGAGATCGCGGCGGCCCCGGTGCCGATGTGGGGACGGCTCCTCGCCGCCGCGCTGCTGGTCGCCCTCGCCTGCCTGCCGGCCTGGGGCCCGGTCGTGCTCGTCGCGGCAGCGCCCAGGGCGGCGGGTCGGTTCCTCCATCGTGTGGAGGACCTGCTTCACCGCCACGGTCGGCTTCTCGCCGTCCTGCTCGTGGCCGGCGCGGGGATGTTCCTCGTCGGACGAGGGCTCATCCGGTTGGCAGCCCTTTAGCGGACGGTGACCACCGGGTCGACCTTCACCTCGAAGTTCACGGACTGGGCGATGAAGCACATCTCGTGGGCCTTGTCGTGCAGGGCGACGGCCCGTTCGACCTGCTCCGTGGCGGCCACCACGACGCGCGGGCGGAGGATGACCTCACTGAACCGCGCCCGATGGTCAGGCCCGCTGACCATGGTCCCCTCGGCTTCGTCGGTGTACTCGCGCACGACCACCCCGGCCCGGGCGCACAGTCCGAGGTACCACAGCATGTGGCACTGCGAGATGGACGCGGTGAACAGCTGCTCGGGGTTCCAGCGCGTCGGGTCGCCGAGGAAGCCGGGGTCAGCCGTCCCCTCGATGGCCGGAGGTCCGTCGGCGGTGACGGTGTGGTCCCGGTCGTAGTCGCGGATCCCCGTGGTGCCCGAACCGCGGTTGCCGGTCCAGGAGACGGTGACCTCGTAGGTGTGCTCTGACATGCTCGTTTCCCTTCTTCGTACTCCGATCCTGTCATGTACCCATGGGGGTATCACGGGGCGAAGGTCCTCACATCCGGACAGCAAGGCCCGGAACACGCAGAAGGGGCACGTCGTCCGACGTACCCCTTCTGTATCTGACTAACCAAGCGCTACGGACGCATCCTCAGCGGCATACCGCTTGTGGGGGGGTCCATAACCCCGCGTTACAGCGATCAGCGACGGAAGATGAGCGCCCGCTTCACTTCCTGGATCGCCTTGGTCACCTCGATGCCGCGGGGGCAGGCCTCGGTGCAGTTGAAGGTCGTGCGGCAGCGCCACACACCCTCCTTGTCGTTGAGGACCTCCAGGCGCTGCGCAGTGCCCTCGTCGCGGCTGTCGAAGATGAAGCGGTGCGCGCCGACGATCGCCTGCGGGCCGAAGTACTGACCGTCGGTCCAGTAGACCGGGCACGAGGTGGTGCAGGCCGCGCACAGGATGCACTTGGTGGTGTCGTCGAACCGCTCCCGGTCCTCGGGGGACTGCAGCCGCTCACGCGTCGGCTCGTTGCCGTCGGTGACCAGGAACGGCATCACCGCGCGGTAGGCGTCGAAGAACGGCTCCATGTCGACCACGAGGTCCTTGAGGACCGGCAGCCCCTTGATGGGCTCGACGGTGATCGGCTGGGACGGGTTGACGTCCTTGATGAGCGTCTTGCACGCCAGGCGGTTCTTGCCGTTGATACGCATCGCGTCCGAGCCGCAGACGCCGTGGGCGCAGGAGCGGCGGAAGGTCAGCGACCCGTCGAGGTCCCACTTCACCTTGTGGAGCGCGTCGAGCACCCGGTCGGTCGGCTCGGCCGTGACCTGGTAGCTCTCCCACTTCGCTTCCTCCGACACCTCGGGGTTGTAGCGAAGGATCTTTACAGTGACGTCCATCAGTACTTGCGCTCCATCGGCTCGTAACGGGTCTGCACGACCGGCTTGTAGTCGAGGCGGACCGTGCCGTCCTCCTGCCGGTAGGCCATCGTGTGGCGCATGAAGTTCACGTCGTCGCGGTTGGGGTAGTCCTCGCGGTAGTGGCCGCCCCGCGACTCGTTGCGCGCGAGCGCCGAGACGACGAGCACCTCGGCGAGGTCGAGCAGGAAGCCGAGCTCGATCGCCTCGAGGAGGTCGGTGTTGAACCGCTTGCCCTTGTCCTGGACCGAGATGTTGACGTAGCGCGCCTTGAGGCCCTCGATGTCCGAGAGCGCCTGCTTGAGCGAACCCTCGTCGCGGTAGACCTGCGCGTTGATGTCCATCGTCGCCTGGAGCTCGGCACGGATGGCGGCCACCCGCTCGGAGCCGCCGGCGTCGCGGAGCATCTCGATCTGGTCGACGACGTACTTCTCGGGCGTCTCGGGAAGCTCCTCGAAGCCGACGGTCCGGGCGTACTCGGCGGCGTAGATGCCGGCCCGGCGGCCGAAGACGTTGATGTCGAGCAGTGAGTTCGTGCCGAGCCGGTTCGCGCCGTGCACCGAGACGCACGCGACCTCACCCGCGGCGTAGAGGCCCGGGACGACCGTCTCGTTGTCGCTGAGCACCTCGCCCTTGATGTTCGTGGGGACGCCGCCCATGGCGTAGTGCGCCGTGGGGAACACCGGGATCATCTCGGTGTAGGGCTCGACCCCGAGGTAGGTCCGCGCGAACTCCGTGATGTCGGGGAGCTTCGCGTCGATCTGCTCCTTCGGCAGGTGCGTCAGGTCGAGGTAGACGTAGGCCTTTTCCGGCCCGGCGCCACGGCCCTCGCGCACCTCGTTGGCCATCGCCCGGGCGACCATGTCGCGCGGCGCGAGGTCCTTGATGGTGGGCGCGTAGCGCTCCATGAACCGCTCGTTCTCGCTGTTGCGCAAGATGCCGCCCTCGCCCCGAGCGGCCTCCGACAGGAGCACGCCGAGTCCGGCGAGACCCGTCGGGTGGAACTGGAAGAACTCCATGTCCTCGAGAGGCAGACCCTTGCGCCACACGATGCCCATCCCGTCACCGGTCAGGGTGTGAGCGTTGGAGGTGGTCCGGAAGACCTTCCCGAAGCCGCCCGAGGCGAAGATGATCGACTTCGCGTTGAAGACGTGGATCTCGCCCGTGGCGAGCTCGTAGGCGACGACGCCGGACGCGCGGCCGTCGGTCAGCAGCACGTCGAGGACGTAGAACTCGTTGTAGAACTCGACGTTGTGCTTGATGCACTGCTGGTACAGCGTCTGGAGGATCATGTGGCCGGTGCGGTCCGCGGCGAAGCAGGACCGGCGGACGGCCGCCTCGCCGTGGTTGCGGGTGTGGCCGCCGAAGCGGCGCTGGTCGATGCGCCCCTCCTCGGTCCGGTTGAAGGGAAGGCCCATCTTCTCCAGGTCGAGCACCGCGTCGATGGCTTCCTTGGCCATCACCTCCGCGGCGTCCTGGTCGACGAGGTAGTCACCGCCCTTGACGGTGTCGAAGGTGTGCCACTCCCAGTTGTCCTCCTCGACGTTCGCCAGCGCGGCGCACATGCCGCCCTGGGCCGCGCCGGTGTGGGACCGGGTCGGGTAGAGCTTGGTCAGCACCGCGGTGCGGGTGCGCTGGCCGGACTCGAGCGCGGCGCGCATACCTGCGCCACCTGCGCCGACGATGACGACGTCGTACTTGTGGGTCTGAACCATGCTGATCAGCGCCTTACTTGTTGGTGCAGACCTCGAGCGTCGACGCGGGGTCGATGCACGGGTCGAACGTGAAGATGACGAGGGTGCCGAGGACGACGGTCACGAAGGTCGCGAAGTACAGCACCGTCTTGAGCGCGAACTTCGTGGTGCCCTTGGTGGCGTAGTCGCTGATGATCGTGCGCAGGCCGTTCGCGCCGTGCAGCATCGCGAGCCACAGCATCGCGAGGTCCCAGACCTGCCAGAAGGGGCTTGCCCACTTGCCCGCGACGAAGGCGAAGTCGATCTGCTGGATGCCCTCGCCCTGCCAAAGGTTCACGAAGAGGTGGCCGATGACGAGTACGACGAGCAGCAGCCCGGAGCCGCGCATGAACAGCCAGGCGTTCATCTCGAAGTTGTTGCTCTTGCCCGCCTTGTAGGGGGTCCGGGGTTTGGGGATCGAGGTCAGGCTCATCGCTATCAGTGTCCAAACACGTTCGTCAGGTGGCGCCACACGAAGGGCAGGAACAGGACGAGGAACAGGCCGACGACGCCGTACATCATCTGGCGCTGGTACCGGGCGCCCTGCCACCAGAAGTCGACCAGGACGATCCGGATGCCGTTGAAGGCGTGGAAGAGCACCGCGGCGACCAGTCCGACCTCCATGAGACCCACGACCGGGTTCTTGTAGGTCTCGACCGCGATGTTGTAGGCCTCGGGGGAGACCCGGACCATCGCGGTGTCGACGACATGGGCGAAGAGGAAGAAGAAGAGCGTGACGCCGGTGATGCGGTGCGCGACCCACGACCACATCCCCTCGCGGCCTCGGTAGAGCGTTCCCGCCGGTGAGCTGGCCAAGGGGAGTCCTTTCGAAACGAGCAGACTGTGCTGAGCGCACTGACTGGCAGGCGCAACTACGGCACTCTATCCGCGCCGGATTTGTTACTGATCAGTCGCCTGCTGTGAAATCAATTACCGCACGAGATCGTTACCTATTGATCTTTCAAGAGGCGTTGGTCCCTCGCCGAGCGGAGGCTGGGCACCTCATGGTGCACCCGCGTTAGGCATCTCACGGTGCACCCGCGGGTCGCATGGTCGTAACCTTCGACCATGGCAGAGGAGACCACCCCCCAGTCCCACGCCGAGCTCTCGGCCGACCCCAGGACCCACACCGAGTCGGGGCTGCCGATCCGGCCGGTCTACGGCCCCGAGGCGCTGGAGGGCTTCGACCCTGCCGCCGCGCTCGGCGACCCCGGTGAGTTCCCGTTCACCCGCGGGGTCTACCCCACGATGTACACCGGTCGTCCCTGGACGATGCGGCAGTACGCCGGGTTCGGCACCGCCAAGGAGTCCAACGAGCGCTACAAGCAGCTCGTCGCGCACGGCACCGGTGGTCTCTCGGTGGCCTTCGACCTGCCCACCCAGATGGGCCACGACTCCGACTCCTCCATCGCCCACGGCGAGGTGGGCAAGGTCGGTGTCGCGATCGACTCCATCGACGACATGAAGGTGCTCTTCGACGGGATCCCGCTCGACGAGGTCTCGACCTCGATGACGATCAACGCGCCGGCGGCCCTCCTCCTGCTGATGTACCAGATCGTGGCCGAGGACGCGGGCATCCCGGCCGACAAGCTCACCGGCACGATCCAGAACGACGTGCTCAAGGAGTACATCGCTCGCGGCACCTACATCTTCCCGCCGCAGGAGTCGCTGCGGCTGATCACTGACATCTTCAGCTACTGCCGCACCGAGATCCCGCGGTGGAACACCATCTCCATCTCCGGCTACCACATGGCCGAGGCCGGCGCGACGCCCGCGCAGGAGGTCGCCTTCACCCTCGCCGACGGCATCGAGTACGTCCGGGCCGCGGTGGCCTCCGGGCAGGACGTCGACGAGTTCGCGCCTCGGCTGGCCTTCTTCTTCGTCTCGCGCACGACGTTCCTCGAGGAGGTCGCGAAGTTCCGTGCCGCGCGCAGGATCTGGGCCCAGGTGATGCGCGACGAGTTCGGCGCGAAGAACCCGAAGTCGATGATGCTGCGCTTCCACACCCAGACCGCCGGCGTCCAGCTGACCGCCCAGCAGCCCGAGGTGAACCTGGTCCGCGTCGCGGTGCAGGCGCTCGCCGCGGTGCTCGGCGGCACCCAGTCCCTGCACACGAACTCCTACGACGAGGCCATCGCGCTGCCGAGCGAGAAGGCCGCCCGCCTCGCGCTGCGCACCCAGCAGGTGCTCGCCTTCGAGAGTGACGTGACCAAGACCGTCGACCCGTTCGCGGGCTCCTACGCCGTGGAGTCCCTCACCGACGAGCTCGAGGAGGAGGCGCGCGCGCTGATGACGAAGGTCGAGGACCTCGGCGGCGCCGTGAAGGCCATCGAGCACGGTTTCCAGAAGAACGAGATCGAGAAGGCCGCCTACGAGATCGCCAAGGAGATCGACTCCGGCGAACGGGTCGTGGTCGGCGTCAACAAGTACGCCAGCGACGAGGAGGAGCCCTACGAGCCGCTGCGCGTCGACCCGACGATCGAGGCCCAGCAGGCCGAGCGGCTCGCGAGGCTCCGCGCCGAGCGCGACAACGCGGCCGTCGAGAGACACCTCGCCGCCCTCAAGCAGGCCGCGCAGGGCACCGACAACGTCCTCTTCCCCATGAAGGAGGCGCTGCGGGCCCGGGCCACCGTCGGCGAGGTGTGCAACGCCCTGCGCGACGTGTGGGGGGTCTACTCCCCGCCGGACGCGTTCTGACCAGCCGGGTCACTCACCCGGGGTAGGTGGAGGGAGTGGAGCGGGCTTCCGAAGGGTAGCCTCTCCTGACGTGTCCCCCCTGGTTCCAGCTGCCCTCGCCGCCGTCGACAAGCTCGCCGACGAGCTGTGCGCCGTCCGAAGGGACCTCCACGCGCATCCCGAGCTGGCGTGGCAGGAGGAGCGCACGACGACCCTGGTCGCCAAGCGCCTCGAGGAGGCCGGCGTACGCGTGCAGCTGCTGCCCAAGAGCGGGCTGATCGCCGAGATCGGACCCACCGGAGGGCCGGTGGTCGCGCTCCGGGCCGACCTCGATGCCCTGGCCGTCGACGACCTCACCGACGACCCGTGGCGCAGCACCGTCAACGGAGTGGCCCACGCCTGCGGCCACGACGTCCACGTCGCCAGCCTTCTCGGCGCCGGACTGGCCCTGGCCGAGGTGCACGCCTCGAGCCCGTTCCCCGGCAGGGTCCGGCTGCTGTTCCAGCCGGCCGAGGAGGTCATGCCCGGCGGCGCCCTCGAGATGATCGCCACCGGCGCGCTCGACGGTGTCGGCCACGTCTTCGGACTGCACGCCGACCCCGGCCTCGACGTCGGGCAGGTCGGCCTCAGGGAAGGACCCCTGACCGGCGCCGCGGACTCGATGAGCGTCCGAATCACCGGCCGGGGCGGTCACACCTCGCGGCCCCACCTCACCCAGGACCTGACCTACGCGCTGGCCAAGCTGGTCACAGAGCTCCCCTCGGCGCTGTCGAGGCGGCTCGACCCGCGTGCGGGCGCGAGCCTGGTGTGGGGCCTGGTCCGGGCCGGCTCGGCCAAGAACGTCATCCCTGCGAGCGGCGTGGCTGCCGGCACGGTGCGCATGCTCGACGCCGTGGCCTGGGCGGACGCCGAGCACCTGATCCGGGAGCTGATCGACCAGATCGTCGCTCCCTACGGCGTGCGCGCGGAGGTCGAGTACATCCGCGGCGTGCCCCCGGTCGTGAACGAGCCGCACGCGACCCGGCTCCTCGGGCACGCGGCCGAGCAGGTCGTCGGTGCCGACAGCCACGTCTACACGCCGCAGAGCCTCGGCGGTGAGGACTTCGCGTGGTACCTCGAGTCGGTCCCCGGCGCCATGGCGCGGCTCGGCACCCGCACCCCCGGCGGGCCGACCTACGACCTGCACCAGGGCGACCTCCGCGTCGACGAGGCCGCCACGGCCGTCGGCGCGAAGGTCCTCGCGGCGGCCGCGATCGAGGCGCTCGCCGGAGCCTGACGGTCACGGATCGGTTCGAAGGTCCCCTGCTCGCGAGGCCGGAAGTCACCGACCCATAACAAATGGGCTCGCAACGCGCCTGATGTGTCGGTTCGTGTCTGTCAGCGGTACTAGGGTGGCCCCTGGTTCGCGCCGGACACGTCGGCGCACAGGATCTAGGAGGCGTCTTGCGTCGGCTGACCAAGATTGCAGCAGCATCCGCGGTGCTCGCGCTCACGCTGACCGGCTGCGGCAACGGAAACGAAGAAGAACCCGAGACCGGGGCGGGCGAGGACATCTGCGCCGACGCCTCCGGGGACGGGCCCCAGATCGGCCTCGCCTACGACGTCGGCGGTCGCGGTGACCAGTCGTTCAACGACTCGGCGTACGTCGGGCTCACCAAGGCCGTCGAGGACTTCGACGCGACCTGTCGTGAGATCGAGGCCGGCAGCGGCGAGAACGACGCCGACCGTGAGGAGCGGCTGCGCCTGCTCGCCGACGCGGGCTTCAACCCCGTCATCGCGGTGGGCTTCATCTACTCCCCGGCCGTTGCGGCGGTCGCCGAGGAGTACCCGGACACCAACTTCGGCGTCGTCGACGGCTACGCCAGCTCCATCAACGAGCAGCCCAACATCGCCGACCTGGTCTTCGCCGAGAACGAGGGCTCGTTCCTCGTCGGCGTGGCCGCTGCGCTGAAGACCGAGAAGGACAACGTCGGCTTCGTCGGCGGCGTCAACGGCCCGCTCATCCAGAAGTTCGAGGCCGGCTTCAAGGCCGGTGTCGAGGCCGTCGACCCGAACATCGAGATCCAGACGCAGTACCTCTCGCAGGACGACCCGCAGCAGGGCTTCGAGAACCCCGCAGGTGGGGAGACCGCCGCGACCGGCATGTACGACAACGGTGCCGACATCGTCTACCACGCGGCCGGCAAGTCCGGTCTGGGCGTCTTCGACGCCGTCGAGGCAGCGGGCGAGGGCAACTGGGCGATCGGCGTGGACTCCGACCAGTACCTCACGGTCGACAAGGCGCAGCAGCCGTTCATCCTGACCTCGATGCTCAAGCGCATCGACACGGCGGTGTTCGAGTACGTCGAGGCGATCGACGGCGGTGAGGCCCCGTCCGGCTTCACCACCTACGACCTGGCGAGCGGTGGCGTGGACTACTCCACGTCCGGTGGCTTCGTGGACGACGTCACCGACCAGATCGACGAGTACAAGCAGCAGATCGTCGACGGCGAGATCACGGTTCCGGACAAGCCGTGACGTTCGCGCAGGACTGAAGCAGTGACACCCGGGGGAGCGCGATAGCGTTCCCCCGGGTTCTCTATGTCGCCCCACTCCGCCGGGGTCGGAGGCGCAGGGGTGGACCTCGGAAGGGATATCAATGACGGAGACCACGAAGGTGGCCGGCGCAGCGGCGGTCAGTCTCTCGGGGATCGGGAAACGCTTCCCCGGTGTCATCGCCAACCACGACGTCTCGCTCGAGGTTCGGCCGGGCACTGTGCACGCGCTCGTCGGTGAGAACGGCGCCGGGAAGTCGACGCTGATGAAGATCCTGTACGGCGTCCAGAAGCCCGACGAGGGCACGATCGTCGTCAACGGGGAGACCGTCCACTTCTCCTCGCCCTCCGACGCCATCAAGCACGGCATCGGGATGGTCTTCCAGCACTTCCAGCTCGCGGACAACCTCACGGTCCTCGAGAACGTCGTGCTCGGAGCCGAGAAGCTCCACGGCATCGGCGACAAGGCGCGCGAGGAGGTCCGCCGGATCTCAAAGGCCTACCGGTTCGAGCTCGACCCCGACGAGCTCGTCGAGGACCTCGGCGTGGGCGAGCGGCAGCGTGTGGAGATCCTCAAGGTCCTCTACCGCGGGGCCAGCATCATCATCCTCGACGAGCCGACCGCCGTGCTCGTGCCGCAGGAGGTCGACGCACTGTTCGACAACCTGCGCGAGCTCAAGCGGGAGGGCAACACCCTGCTGTTCATCTCGCACAAGCTCGACGAGGTCCGGGCCATCGCGGACGACATCACGGTCCTGCGCCGCGGCACCACCGTCACCACCGTCAAGCCCGACGAGGTCTCCCAGCACCAGCTGGCCGAGCTCATGGTCGGTGAGGAGCTGCCGAGCCCGAGCACCGCGGAGTCCACGGTCACCGACCGGGAGGTGCTCGAGGTCCGCGACCTCCGGCTCACCGACGTCATGGGCCGCGCCGTGCTCAGCGACATCAGCTTCAAGATCCACGCGGGCGAGGTGCTCGGTATCGCCGGTGTGGAGGGCAACGGCCAGACCGAGCTCGTCGAGGCGGTCGTCGGCATGGTCAAGCCGACCTCCGGCACCGTCGAGCTGTCCGACGAGGACGTCACCTCCTGGGGCACCCGCGACCGCCGGGAGTCCGGCGTCGGCTACATCCCCGAGGACCGGCACCGGCACGGGCTGCTGCTCGACGCCCCCCTCTGGGAGAACCGCATCCTGGGGCACCAGACCCGTGAGCCCAGCGTCAAGGGGCCGTGGATCAACCGCGACGGCGCTCGCAAGGACGCCGAGCGGATCGTCGAGCAGTACGACGTGCGCACCCCGGGCATCGACACGACCGCCCGTGCGCTCTCGGGCGGCAACCAGCAGAAGTTCATCGTCGGGCGCGAGATGAGCGGCGAGCCCAAGCTCCTCGTCGCCTCCCACCCGACCCGCGGCGTCGACGTCGGCGCGCAGGCCGCGATCTGGGACCACATCCGTGAGGCACGCCGCCGCGGACTCGCCGTGCTCCTCATCTCCGCCGACCTCGACGAGCTGATCGGCCTCTCCGACAGCCTGAAGGTGATCCTGCGGGGCCGCTTCGTCGGCGACTTCGACCCGAAGACGGTGACCCCGCAGCAGCTCGGCGCCGCGATGACCGGAGCGCAGGCAGCCGAGGCCACCGACCCAGGGCAGCAAGCAGGCAACGTACGCCGTCCCGACCAAGGTGACGGCCCCACCGACCTCTCGACTGGAGGGGACGCATGAACATCCTTCGACGCACGGCGCTCGTCCTCGCCGCGCCGGTGCTCGCCATCGTGGTCGCCGGCCTGCTGACCAGCATCGTGCTGCTCACGGTCGGCGACTCGCCGGCAGCGTTCTGGGAGACGATTCTCTCCTGGCCGGAGAACCGAAGCCTGGTGAACATCATCAACGAGGCCTCGGTGCTCTACCTCTCCGGTCTCGCGGCCGCAGTCGGTTTCCGGATGAACCTGTTCAACATCGGTGTGGAGGGGCAGTACCGCGTCGCGACGTTCGCCGCTGCGCTGTTCGCCGCACAGGCGTTCCTGCCGGGCGTGCTGAACACCGTCGCCACGATCATGGTCGCGATGCTCGCCGGAGCCGCTTGGGCCGGTATCGCCGCGGTGCTGCGGGTGACCCGGGGCGTGTCCGAGGTGATCTCGACGATCATGCTCAACGCCATCGCGGTCTCGATGGTCGCCTACCTGCTGCGCAGGACGGGCAGCCGCGAAGGCCAGACGATCGTCACCGACACCATCCCCGAGTCGAGCTGGGTGCCGGGCCTCCCGCTCCTTCCCGACTCGGTCACCGAGGTCTACGGCCTTGCGATCCTCGCGGTCATCGCCGGCGTCGCCTTCTCCGTCGTGCTCAACCGGACCCGGTTCGGCTTCGACCTCCGTGCCACGGGGCAGTCCGAGAGCGCCGCGGTCGCGAGCGGTGTGAACGTCAAGCGGATGGTCCTCTACTCGATGCTGCTCTCCGGCGCGGTCGCCGGCCTGATCGGTATGCCGAACCTCTTCGGCGTCTCGCACAACTACGGCTCGACCATCCAGACCGGCATCGGGTTCGCCGGCATCGCGGTGGCGCTCCTCGGTCGTAACCACCCGCTGGGCATCGCGGGCGGCGCCTTGATCTTCGCCTACCTCAGTGAGCAGGCGAACCCGCTCGGCATCCTCGCCGGCATCTCGCCGGAGATCATCGCCGTCATGCAGGGCGTCGTCGTGCTCTGCGTCGTCATCGCCTACGAGGTCGTGCGCCGCTACCGCGACCGACTCGAACAACGCTCCGTCGCCGAGGCGCTCGACGCGTCCGGTCCGTCCGGCTCAGGCGGCTCGCCCACGAAGGAGGTGACGGCATGACCGTGTCCCCTCCCCAGCAGCCCGAGGCCTCGGCCTCGCTCGTCAAGCCGACCACAGCCCGCAGCTACCGGATCTGGCTCTACATCGGCGTCCTCCTGGTCGCCCTGTCGACCACCCGTGTGTTCACCGGTGCCGACGACATCACCTCGGCCGGCACGCTCCGTGCAGCCATGATCGCCGCGATCCCCATCGCCCTCGCGGGACTCGGCGGACTGTGGTCCGAGCGCGCGGGCGTGGTCAACATCGGGCTCGAGGGCATGATGATCCTCGGCACGCTCGGCGCGGGGTACTTCACCTATCACTACGGCGTGTGGGTGGGCCTCATGGGAGCCGCCCTGTTCGGAGCCGTCGGCGGCGCCCTGCACGCGTTGGCGACGGTGACCTTCGGGGTCGACCACATCGTCTCCGGTGTCGCGATCAACATCATCGCCGCCGGTGTGGCGAGCTTCCTGGCCGAGGCGCTGTTCACCGGTCTGCCCGGCGGGGGCCCGACGCAGTCGCCCTCGCTCGACCGGCCGCCGACGGTCACGATCCCCGGCCTCGACGGGTTCACCTCAGACCTGGCCGACAAGGGGTGGTTCCTCGTCTCGGACCTCGCCGCGCTCGTCAACGCGCTGACCGCGAGGATGTCGCTGTTCACGCTCGTCGCGCTCCTGCTCATCTTCGGCACGGGCTGGCTGCTGTGGCGCACCTCGTTCGGACTGCGGCTGCGCTCGTGCGGCGAGTCGCCGTGGGCGGCCGAGACGCTGGGCGTGAACGTGTACCGCTACAAGTTCATCGCGGTCACGATGTCCGGTGTGTTCGCGGGCATGGGCGGTGCCTACCTCGCGCTGGTGGCCTCCTCGGGCTACCAGAACGGCCAGACCGGCGGCCGAGGCTACATCGGCCTGGCCGCGATGATCTTCGGCAACTGGCGCCCGACCGGTCTGCTGACCGGCTCGCTGCTGTTCGGCTACACCGACGCAGCGCGGCTGCGCAGCGGCGGTGAGTCCGTGCACGCGCTGCTGCTCATCGTCGGCGTCGCCCTCCTCGCGGTCGCCGTGTGGCAGCTGCTCCGTGGGGCGCGCGTCATGGCCGCGGTCGGTGCCGGCGTGGGCGTGCTCGCGCTGCTGTGGTACTTCTCCACCGACACGATCCCGGGCGACTTCACGCAGATGACCCCGTACGTCACCACGATGCTGGTGCTCGCGCTCGCCTCACAGCAGCTACGAATGCCCGCCGCCGACGGACTGAGATACAGACGTGGGGAAGCCGGGTAGCGCGGTGACCGAGAAGAGCACCGAGCCGGGTGGGGCCGGTTTCGACTGGGCCGCGCTGCAGGAGCAGGCGACGTCTGCGATGCGGCACGCGTACGCCCCCTACTCCGGCTTCCCGGTCGGTGCCGCCGCCCTCGTCGACGACGGCCGCGTCGTAGTCGGCTGCAACGTCGAGAACGCCGCGTACGGCGTCGGCCTCTGCGCCGAGTGCGGGGTCGTGTCCGAGCTGCACGCCTCGGGCGGCGGCCGCCTGACCCGGTTCGTGTGCGTCAACGGCGACGGTGACGTGATCATGCCGTGCGGCCGTTGTCGGCAGCTGCTCTTCGAGCACGGCGGCCCCGACCTCGAGCTGCTCACGGTCTCCGGCGTTCGCCGCATGGACGAGGTCCTGCCCGACGCGTTCGGCCCGGCGGCCCTGGACGACTATGCCGACCACGCGGATTGACCTGACCGACCCCCAGGTGGCCGCGGATCCCTACCCGCACTTCGCAGCGGAGCGCCGCCGCCACCGGGTCGCCTGGCACGAGGCGTCGGGGATGTGGCTCACGTTCGACCACGCGAGCGCCGATGCGGTGCTGCGGCGGCGAGGGTTCGGCCGGATCTGGAAGGACCGGGAGCCGGCCGAGCGGTTCGAGCCGTTCAACCTGCTCCACCGCAACCAGATGATGGAGAACGAGCCTCCGGACCACACCCGGTTGCGCCGCCTCGTCGCCGGTGCCTTCGCCCGTGGTCACGTGGAGCGGCTGCGACCCCGCGTGCAGTCCCTCGCCGAGGGCCTGCTCGACGAGGTCGACCCGAGCGGCTTCGACGTGGTCGGGGAGTACGCCGAACCGCTGCCGGTCCTGGTGATCGCCGAGCTTCTCGGCGTCCCCGCCGAGCTGGCACCACAGCTGAGGACCTGGTCGCAAGCGATCGTGCGGATGTACGAGGTCGCCCCCACCTTCGAGGAGGAGGAGGCCGCGATCCGGGCGGCGACGGAGTTCGCCGAGATGATCCGGGAGCTCGCCCGGGAACGGGCGGCGTCTCCTCGAGACGACCTGGTCACCGACCTGGTGGCGGCGGAGGTCTCGGCAGGCTCCGCCGACCCGGGCGGCCGGCTCAGCGAGGACGAGGTGGTGGCCTCCGCCGTACTCCTCCTCAACGCCGGCCACGAGGCGTCGGTGAACGTCTTCGGCAACGGGCTCGTGGCCATGCTGTTGCGGGGGCTGTCGCCCGCACCGGGCCGCCTGCCCGAGTGCGTCGAGGAGATGCTGCGCTACGACTCCGCCCTCCAGCTCTTCGAGCGCACCGCAACGACAGACGTCCGCATCGGTGATGTCACGGTCGAGGCGGGCCAGAAGATCGCAGCCCTTCTCGGCGCCGCGAACCGCGATCCCGCTGTGTTCGACGACCCCGACACCTTCGTGCCGACGCGTGACCCGAACCCGCACCTGGCCTTCGGCGCCGGCGTGCACTTCTGTCTCGGCGCCCCACTCGCGCGCATGGAGCTGGCGGAGTCGCTCGGCATGCTGTGGTCCCGGATGCCGGGGCTGGAGCTCGCCGGGGAGCCGACACCCCGTGGCACGTTCGTCCTCCGGGGCTACCAGGCCGTGCACGTGCGCGCGGATCACGACACCGCAAGAGAAGCAACCAGCCAAGGCACCCCCGATCCAGAGAGGTCCATCCATGACAGTTCGGCATGACGCGGTCGAGGTGATCGTCGCCAAGCGCGACGGCGGTGAGCTCACCGACTCGCAGATCGACTGGGTGGTCGACGCCTACACCCGCGGGGCGGTCGCCGACGAGCAGATGTCGGCGCTGGCGATGGCGATCCTGCTCAACGGCATGAGCCGCCAGGAGATCTCCCGGTGGACCGAGGCCATGATCGCCTCGGGGGAGCGGATGGACTTCTCCTCCCTGTCCCGGCCCACCGCCGACAAGCACTCCACGGGTGGCGTCGGCGACAAGATCACCCTGCCCCTGGCTCCGCTCGTCGCGGCCTGCGGGGTGGCCGTGCCGCAGCTCTCGGGGCGGGGCCTCGGCCACACCGGCGGCACCCTCGACAAGCTCGAGTCGATCCCTGGCTGGCGTGCCGACCTCGGCAACGCCGAGATGATGCGCCAGCTCGAGGACGTCGGCGCGGTGATCTGTGCCGCCGGGACCGGGCTCGCGCCGGCGGACAAGAAGCTGTACGCCCTGCGCGACGTGACGGGGACCGTCGAGGCCATCCCGCTGATCGCCAGCTCGATCATGAGCAAGAAGATCGCCGAGGGGACCGGCGCGCTGGTGCTCGACGTCAAGGTCGGCACCGGAGCGTTCATGAAGGACCTGGACCGGGCCCGGGAGCTGGCGGAGACGATGGTCGCGCTCGGCACCGACGCGGGTGTCAGGACGGTCGCCCTGCTCAGCGACATGTCGATCCCGCTCGGGCTCACCGCCGGCAACGCCCTGGAGGTACGCGAGTCCGTCGAGGTCCTGGCCGGGGGAGGGCCGGCGGACGTCGTCGAGCTGACCCTCGCGCTGGCCCGGGAGATGCTCGAGGCGGCCGGCACCACGGACGTCGAGCCGGCCGACAAGCTCGCCGACGGCTCCGCGATGGACACCTGGAAGGCGATGATCCGGGCGCAGGGCGGTGACCCGGACGCCGAGCTGCCGACCGCTCGTGAGTCGCACGTGGTGGCTGCTCCGGCGAGCGGGGTGCTCACCCGCCTGGACGCCATGGCCGTCGGAATGGCGGCGTGGCGGCTCGGGGCGGGACGTGCCCGCAAGGAGGACCCGGTGCAGGCCGGCGCCGGAGTCGAGATGCACGCCAAGCCCGGGGACGCCGTCACCGAGGGGCAGCCTCTGATGACGCTCCACACCGACGACGCGGACCGGTTCGAGCGCGCGCTCGAAGGGTTGCTCGACGGCGTGGAGGTGACGGCCGACGCCTCGTCGTACACGCCCCGTCCACTCGTGATCGACCGGGTCAGCTGAGGAGCAGCACCACGGTCTCGGCGACGCAGGCCGGCTTCTCCTCGCCCTCGATCTCGACGACGTACCGGGTGATCATCTGCTTTCCGGCCGGGATGTCGGTGACCTCGCCGAGCGAGGCGGTGCAGCGCACACGGGAGCCGACCTTGACCGGGTTGGGGAAGCGGACCTTGTTCACGCCGTAGTTCAGCTTGGCGCCCGGTGTCTCCAGGGAGAAGATCTGCGAGGCGAAGTACGGGACGAGCGAGAGCGTCAGGTAGCCGTGTGCGATGGTGCCCCCGAACGGGCCCTCCTTGGCGCGGTCCACGTCGACGTGGATCCACTGGTGGTCACCGGTCGCGTCGGCGAAGGCGTTGACCCGGTCCTGGTCGATCGTGAGCCAGTCGCTGGTGCCGAGCTCCTCGCCGGCCGTCTCGCTGACGTCGTCGAAGGTCTTGAAAACGCGCATGGTCGCCTCTCGGGTCCGGATGCAAGGATGTCGTCCATGGCTGAACTTATCTCTGCACCGACACGCATCCCCGTCCCGGGTGGCAAGGTCATCGACGAGTACGTCGGCCGCGTCACCACCGGCACCGAGGCAGTCTCCGTCGCGCACATGGTCGCGCCGGGTGGCTGGAGCGAGCCGGCGCAGCAGCCGGAGTTCGACGAGGTCACCGTCGTCCTGCGCGGCACGGTGCTGGTCGAGGTCACCGACGGGGCAGGGGCCGCGAGGAGCATCGAGGTACCCGCCGGACAGGCCGTGGTCACGAAGGCCGGTGAGCGCGTCCGCTACTCGACGGGCGCCGAGGAGACGGAGTACGTCGCCGTGTGCCTGCCGGCGTTCTCCCCGGACAACGTCAACCGAGACCCCGAGCCGGGCCAATGACGGCGACCGAGCAGCACCTGCTGCCGACCCGCGACCAGGTGCACCGCGCCCCCAAGGTGCTGCTGCACGACCACCTCGACGGCGGTCTGCGACCGCAGACCATCCTCGACCTCGCGCCAGGCGCCGGACACACCCTGCCCGCCGACGACGCCGTGGCGCTCGGCAGGTGGTTCGAGGACTCCGCCAACTCCGGCTCGCTCGAGCGCTACCTCGAGACCTTCGACCACACCGTGGCGGTGATGCAGTCAGCGGAGAACCTCCGCCGGGTCGCCCAGGAGTGTGTCGAGGACCTTGCGGCGGACGGCGTGGTGTACGCCGAGGTGCGCTACGCCCCTGAGCAGCACCTCCAGGGCGGCCTGTCGCTCGAGCAGGTCGTGGAGGCCGTCGGGGAGGGGTTCGAGGCGGGGGAGGAGCAGGCGCGGTCGAAGGGCCAGCCCGTCGTCGTACGTCAGCTCCTCACCGCGATGCGTCACCAGGCCCGGTCGCGGGAGATCGCCGAGCTGGTGGTGAGGTACCGCGACGAGGGCGTCCTAGGCTTCGACATCGCCGGGGCCGAGGCGGGGTTCCCGCCCACCCGCCACCTCGACGCGTTCGAGTACCTCCAGCGCGAGAACGCCCACTTCACGATCCACGCCGGCGAGGCGTTCGGGCTGCCGTCCATCTGGGAGGCCATCCAGTGGTGCGGCGCCGACCGGCTGGGTCACGGTGTGCGCATCATCGACGACATCGGCAAGGGTCCGGACGGTCGGTTCGTGCTGGGGCGGCTGGCGTCCTACGTGCGTGACAAGCGGATCCCCCTGGAGATGTGCCCGAGGTCCAACGTGCAGACCGGTGCGGCTGCCTCGATCGAGGAGCACCCGATCGGCGTCTTGAAGGAGCTCGGCTTCCGCGTGACCGTCAACACCGACAACCGCCTGATGAGCGCTACGTCGATGACCGAGGAGCTGTACGGCCTCGTCGAGACGTTCGGCTACACCCTCGGTGACCTTCGCTGGTTCACCATCAACGCGATGAAGTCGGCGTTCCTCCCCTTCGACGAGAGGCTCGAGATCATCAACCAGGAGATCAAGCCTGCCTACGCGGTGCTGGAAGCCATGGTCTAGTCGGGTAAAGTCCCCCCGGGCAAAGTAGGCCAAGTAGGGCCAAGCGGGAGGGAGGGCCCTGGACATGGCTGGACGACACAGCGCGCCCGGGCGTACTCGATCAGGAACGGGGTCGCGCGCACGGAAACGGTCGCGACTGCTCCCGGTGCTGGTGGCGGTCGCGGCGACGACGGGCGTCGGGGTCGGCGCGTTCGCCGTTGTCGACAAGACGGTGGGTGGAGAGGCCGGCTGCGAGGGGTCGTTGACGGTCCGTCTGGCAGCCGCCGCCGAGGTCGCCCCCGTCCTGGAGCAGGCGGCTGGTGACCTCGAGGCGGACAAGGTCGAGGTGGAGGGCGACTGCGTCGACTACACGGTCGAGGCGAGCGCGCCGGAGCAGGTCGCCGACGGGCTCGGCCTCGACCCGGAGAGCGCTCCTGACCTGTGGGTCCCGGACTTCACGGTGTGGGTCACACGGGTGGCGCAGGAAGGCGCGACGCCGGCAACACTGTCCGAGTCCCTGGCCAAGTCGCCCGTCGTGGTCGTCGGCCAGGACCTCCAGACCCCGGCCTCGTGGCAGGAGGTCGGCATGAACACCGTCGCCTACCTCGACCCCTTGACCAGCTCGGCGAGCACCGCGGCGCTGCTGTCGGCGTTCGGGGAGATGGCCGTCACCGGCGCGACCGAGACCGAGATGGGCGCCATGATGGTCCCGCTGGCGCAGAGGTACGGTGCCCAGCCCGACAAGCCCAAGACGGTCGAGGAGGTCGCGCGGGCTGCCGAGAAGGGCGCCCAGGCCGTGATGACCGAGCAGCAGCTGGTGGCTCTGCAGGCCACCGGGAAGGCGGCCGGGTTCACGGCGGCGGTGCCGAAGTCGGGGACGATGGTGCTCGACTACCCGATGGCCGCGCTGACGACCGAGGAGACCAAGCGCGAGGCCGGTCGCCGCCTGGTGGAGTACCTGGACGGCTCGAAGGCCGCCGAGCTGCTTGCGGAGCACGGCTTCCGCGACCCGCAGAACACGCCTCTGGCCTCGGGCGAGGGCCTGGGCAAGGGCGACCTCGACGTCCTCCCCGCGCCGGACGCGAAGACCGTGACCGACTCACTGAGGCAGTGGGCGGTCCTGACCGTCCCCTCGCGCATCCTTGCCGTCGTCGACGTCTCGGGGTCCATGGACTTCACCGACGGCGGCCAGACGCGGATCGCGCTCGCGCTCGATGCGGCGCAGGGAGCGCTGCAGCTCTTCCCCGACAACGGGCAGATCGGGCTGTGGGCCTTCTCCGAGCGCCTGGGACAGGGCAACCGGGACTACACCTCTCTCGTCCCGATCCGCACGCTCGGTGACCGCCAGCGTGACGCGCTCGCCGGCGCGCTGAGGAAGCTGCCGTCGATGACCAACGGCGGCACCGGCCTCTACGACACGAGCCTTGCCGCGGTCCGGACCCTCCAGGACGACTACGACCCGCGGGCGATCAACAGCGTGATCCTGCTGACCGACGGCGCGAACGACGACCCGGGCAGCCTGTCCCTCAAGGAGCTGGTGGGCACGATCGAGCGGGAGCGCGACCCCGCCCGGCCGATCCAGGTCATCGCGATCGGCATGGGGCCGGACGCCGACGCGAAGGCTCTGGAGCGGATCGCCGCGGCCACGGGTGGGCGCAGCTACGTCGCCCGGAACCCCCAGGACATCGCCGAGGTGTTCATCGACGCGATGCTCGCCCGCTGACCAGGTCGCAGGTGCTCCGGCGGAGCCACCGCCGCCGGGGTCGCTCGGATCTGTCGTCGCCCCCCGGCCTCAGCGAGGGTGGCCGGGTGACGTCCCCGGGCGGCGCGACGAGGCGACGAGCCCGCTGATGTGGCGGTAGGCCTCCTCGGACGTCATCGGGGTGCACCCGAGCTCGACGGCGTGGGCGATCACCTGCGGCTCCGCGCGCAGGAGCATCAGCCCTCGGTGGAGCAGCACGAGCGGATGCTTGCGCCGCTCCCTGAGGTCCCTGGTGAGCCGCCGCCAGAACGTGACGGTGCGATGGTTGCGAACGCACACCGCGTCGGCGAGGAGGTCACGTCTCCGGCACTCACGCACGACCTCCTGCGCGAAGATCCCCTCCGCCACGAAGTAGGGCGCTCCGCCGACGTCGAGCGGTCTCTGGCCGGTCCTGCCGTCGTGGGCGATGTCGTAGACAGGCACCAGTGCGCGTCCCTCCCGGCAAAGCGTCTCGATCGCCGCGACCGCCTGGTCGAGGTGCCAGGAGGCAGGGTCATCCCAGTCGACGATGGAGTCGTGGCCGAGCTCGATCCGGGGCAGCGAGGGGTCCGACCCGTCCTTGTAGAAGTCGTCGAGGTTCAGCGCGGGCAGCCCGATCCGGCGGGACAGCCGGGACTTGCCCGATCCGGAGGGACCGGCGAGGACGATGACCCGGGCGTGCACCGGGTCATTGTGCCGGTGCACGCCTCCTCGTCCCTCGCCGGGGTAGCCTTCCCGCGAGTCTGCCGAGCGCACCCCGATGCACGACCCAGGAGAGACCATGGGACCCACGCCGAGCCCGATCGGCACCTCGCGGCAGGCCGTGCGGACGGTGCTCGTGCTTGCGGTGGCGGCGCTCGTCGGAGGCTGCAGCGGAGGGGACGAGGTGGCCCCGGAGCTGCGGTCCACGGCCGAGCAGCCCTTCGGGGTCGTCGAGCACGAGGGCACCGAGCACGTTGTCGGACACGGGATCACCATGCGTATGCCAGAGGGGTGGACCGACTACGAGCCCGAGCAGGACTCGACCGACGGTACGAGCCACGAGTGGGCCGTCGGACTTCCGGCGGACACGCGGCCGCTCCCCGCAGGGGTCCAGTTCAGCATGGGCAAGGAGGGCAAGGGAGTCTCGTTCGAGTCACTGCCCGAGGCCACCAGGGAGCTCGCCGAGCTCGCGCCCGGCTACGAGCTCCTCGACGAGGGGGAGGCCGACGTGCCCGGTGCAGAGGCGGCGGCCTTCCTGAGGATCGAGAAGGACCTCGAGATCGACGGCGAGACGGTCGAGGTGGAGCAGCTCCAGCTCATGCTCGACATGCCGGGCGGCCAGACCTCCGTCGTACGCTTCATCGCCGAAGCGGGCAGATGGGAGGAGCAGATGGGGACCGCCCACGACAGCCTTGTCGTCACGGAGGAGACCGGGTCCTGAGGCCCGGGCTTCTCTGCCGACGGGGTCAGATGCCGATCGGGTGCCAGACCGTCTTGGTCTCGAGGAAGGCGGTGATCCGCTCGATGCCCGGAGCCAGGGACCAGTCGGTCGCCGGCGCGGGGCGCAGCACCCGCTTGAGGTTCTCGGCGGCCGACTCCTCGAGCGTGCGGCCGAGCTCGCGGTCCTCGACGCCGGTGAGGTCGATGCCGTTGACGTCCATGTGCGAGGCGAGCCAGGGACCGACCTCGGCCGCGTCGCCGGTCAGCACGTTGACCACGCCCCCGGGCACGTCGGAGGTGGCGAGCACCTCCGAGAGCGTGATCGCAGGCAGCGGACGTTCGTACGACGTGACGACGACGGCGGTGTTGCCCGTCGCGATGACCGGTGCCACCACGGACACGAGCCCGAGCAGCGATGACTCTTGCGGCGCGACGACCGCGATGACGCCGGTGGGGTCGGGCATGGAGAAGTTGAAGTAGGGCCCTGCGACCGGGTTCGCGCCGCCGACGACCTGGGCGATCTTGTCGGCCCAGCCGGCGTACCAGACGAGCCGGTCGACGGACTCGGCCACGGTGGCCTCGGCCTGCTTCTTGGAGAGTCCCTCGGAGAGGCCGACCTCCTCGACGAACTGGGCCCGGCGGCCCTCGAGGACCTCGGCGATCCGGTAGAGCACCTGACCGCGGTTGTAGGCCGTGCGCGAGGACCAGCCGCCGAAGGCCTTGCGGGCCACGGCGACCGCCTCGCGCGCGTCCTTGCGTGAGGCCTGAGAGGCGTTGGCCAGGAAGCGGCCCTTGTGGTCGACCACCTCGTAGGAGCGGCCCGACTCCGAGCGCGGGAACGCGCCTCCGACGTACAGCTTGTAGGTCTTGCGCACGTCGAGGCGGGCGCCGCTGCCGATACTGGGGGTGGGGGTCATCGGACGTATGCCTCCAAGCCGTGGCGGCCGCCCTCGCGGCCGTATCCGGACTCCTTGTAGCCGCCGAAGGGGCTCGCGGGGTCGAAGCGGTTGAAAGTGTTGGCCCACACCACGCCGGCGCGGAGCTTGTCGGCCATCCAGAGGATGCGCGAGCCCTTGTCGGTCCACACTCCGGCCGAGAGGCCGAAGGGGGTGTTGTTGGCCTTCTCCACGGCCTCGGCGGGAGTGCGGAAGGTCAGCACCGACAGGACCGGGCCGAAGATCTCCTCGCGGGCGATCCGGTGGGCCTGCGTGACACCGGTGAAGATCGTGGGCGGGAACCAGTACCCGGTGGCCGGCAGCTCACAGGCCGGCGACCAGCGGGAGGCGCCCTCCTCGTCGCCGACGTCGGAGAGCTCGCGGATCTTCTCCAGCTGCTCGCGGGAGTTGATCGCGCCGATGTCGGTGTTCTTGTCCAGCGGGTCGCCCACCCGGAGCGTGGCCATGCGGCGCTTGAGGCTGTGGAGCACCTCCTCGGCCACCGACTCCTGCACGAGCAGTCGGGAGCCTGCGCAGCACACGTGACCCTGGTTGAAGAAGATGCCGTTGACGATGCCCTCGACAGCCTGGTCGACCGGTGCGTCGTCGAAGACGATGTTGGCCGCCTTGCCGCCGAGCTCGAGGGTGACCCGCTTGTCGCTGCCGGCCACGGCCTTGGCGATCTGGCGGCCCACGTCGGTCGAGCCGGTGAAGGCGACCTTGTCCACGTCGTCGTGCGCCACGAGTGCGCGGCCGGTCTCGCCCGCACCGGTGACGATGTTCACGACACCTTCGGGGAGGTCGGCCTGCCGGCAGATCTCCGCGAACAGCAGTGCGGTCAGCGGGGTGGTCTCGGCCGGCTTGAGCACGACGGTGTTCCCGGCAGCGAGAGCGGGGGCGATCTTCCAGGCGAGCATCATCAGCGGGAAGTTCCACGGGATGACCTGCGCCGCGACACCGAGCGGCTGCGGGTTGGGGCCGAGGCCGGCGTACTCGAGCTTGTCGGCCCAGCCGGCGTAGTAGAAGAACCACGCCGCCACCAGCGGGACGTCCACGTCGCGGGACTCACGGATCGGCTTGCCGTTGTCGAGGGACTCGAGCACAGCCAGCTCGCGGGAGCGCTCCTGGATGATCCGTGCGATGCGGAAGAGGTACTTGGCGCGCTCGCGGCCCGGCATCGTCGACCAGACCTTGGTGTAGGCGCGGCGCGCTGCCTTGACCGCACGGTCGACGTCCTCCGCCGACGCCTCCGCGATCTCCGCGAGGACCTCCTCGGAGGCGGGACTCACCGTCTTGAACGACCGACCGTCGGCAGGGTCGGTGAACTCGCCGTTGATGAACAGGCCGTACGACGACCTGATGTCCACCACCGCCCGGGACTCCGGTGCGGGGGCGTACTCGAACGCGGCGCGCGGGTCGATCGCGTGCGTGCCTGTCTCCTCGGCGCTCGAGCCGGTCGAGACGTTCTTCTCCGTCATCAGCGATCAGTCCAGGGTGAAGTAGTCGGGGCCGGAGTAGCGGCCGGTCTTCATCTTCGTGCGCTGCATCAGCAGGTCGTTGAGCAACGTGGAGGCTCCGAACCGGAACCACTCGGGGTCGAGCCAGTCGGGGCCGGCGACCTCGTTGACCATCACGAGGTACTTGATGGCGTCCTTGCTGGTGCGGATGCCGCCCGCGGGCTTCACGCCGACCATCTGGCCGGTCGCCTCGCGGAAGTCGCGAACCGCCTCCAGCATGACGAGGGTCACCGGCATGGTCGCCGCGGGCTGCACCTTGCCGGTGGAGGTCTTGATGAAGTCGGCTCCGGCCAGCATCGCCAGCCAGGAGGCACGCCGTACGTTGTCGTAGGTCTGCAGCTCACCGGTCTCGAAGATCACCTTCAGGTGCGCGGCGGTCCCGTCGGGGCGGGCACAGGCCTCGCGCACCGCGACGATCTCGTCGTACACCTCCAGGTAGCGCCCCGAGAGGAAGGCGCCCCGGTCGATGACCATGTCGATCTCGTCAGCACCGGCCTCGACGGCGTCGCGGGTGTCGGCGAGCTTGATGTCCATCGCGGCGCGGCCGGAAGGGAACGCGGTGGCCACGGAGGCGACGTGGACGCCGCTCGTGCCGAGCGTCTCCTTTGCCACGGACACCATGTCGGGATAGACGCAGACCGCGGCCACCTGGGGGCAGCTCGGGTCGGCGGGGTCCGGGCGCATGGCCTTCGCCGAGAGGGCGCGGACCTTGCCGGGGGTGTCCTGACCCTCGAGCGTGGTGAGGTCGACCATCCGGATCGCGAGGTCGATCGCGAACTCCTTGGCCGTGGTCTTGATGGAGCGGGTGCCCAACATGGCGGCTCGGGCTTCGGCGCCGACCTGGTCGACACCGGGCAGACCGTGGAGGAACCGGCGCAGTGAGGAGCTCGAAGACGTCGCCTCCGCCAGTCCTCCGCTGCCGGCTCCCTTGCCTGGGCTTACGACGGTAGTCACCGGCCCAGCATATGGCGGGTGGGTGCGATGTGGAGAATCGTGGACGGCGATGCAGAATCGGAGCCATGACCGGAGCGCAGGACCGGCCCCGAAGGGCAGAGCTCGTAGAGCAGTTCCACCCCAACAGCGGCAGGTTCGTCGGCATGGTGAGCATCGGGGTCATCGCCGTCCTCCTGGTCTACCTGGCGCTCAGCCTGCAGACGGTCACCGGTCTCCGCGTCGGCGCCGGTCTGGTCTTCTTCGGGGTTCTCGTGTGGGTCACCCAGCTCCGCCCCCGCGTCACGGCGTACGTGGATCGGCTCCACCTGCGTAACTCCGTACGCGACGCGAGCCTGCCGCTCGTGCTCATCGACGAGGTCCGGGTCGGTCGCATGCTCAACGTGTGGGTCGGCGAGGAGCGATACGTGTGCGTCGGCATCGGCGCGCCTCTGCGCACGATGTTCGGGTCCAGGTCCCGTGGGCCGTCGTCACTGCTCGGTTGGGACCGTCTGGAGGCCTACACCGAGGAGTCCACCCCGCCCGGGCCCGACCAGACGGCGGCGAGCTACCCGGAGTTCGTGGAGCGCCGGATCGTCGGTCTGGTCGAGGACGCGCGGCGTCGGTCGGGCTCCGACCCGGGACCCGCCGCGCAGCGGCCGCGCGAGGTCTGGGCGTGGCCGGAGATCACCGCGCTCTGCGTCACAGGTGCGCTCCTGCTGGTCACGCTCCTGCTCTGAGCGCCCCGAGCAGACCGGGTCCGACCGCGGACGGCGCAGGTGCGCGCTCTTGGCCCTGTCGTTGTCGTCCACGTGCATGCGAACGGCGGCCTCAGCCCGGGTGAGCGCGTCGTTCCCGTCCACGCGGACGGGAACGACGTGGTTCTTGCGTCAGAGGCCGGCGGCGGCGGAGAGGTCGGTCCGGATCGCGTCGAGCCTCCCGGTCGCGGCGATGCGCGCGGCGTCCACCCCACCCGGCTCGCCCGCCTCGACAGGTGCGACCACCTCGAGGTAGCACTTGAGCTTCGGCTCGGTCCCGGACGGGCGTACGACGACGCGGGCGCCCTCGGCGAGGTGGTACCGCAATCCCTCGGTCGGCGGGAGGTCCGCGCTCCCCAGGCTCAGGTCGTCGACCTGCTCGACGGGGAGGCCGCCGAGGGCGGTCGGCGGTGTCGCACGAAGCCGCGCCATCGCGTCGGCGATCTGGGAGAGCTCGGTGACCCGGACCGACAGCTGGTCGGTGGCGTGAAGGCCGTAGGTGCGCGCGATCTCGTCGAGCTGGTCGTCGAGCGTGCGACCCTCGCCGCGCAGGATCGCCGCCAGCTCGGCGACCCTCAGCAGCGCCGAGACGCCGTCCTTGTCCCGCACGAGCGCAGGCGCTGCGCAGTAGCCGAGGGCCTCCTCGTAGCCGAACGCGAGCCCGTCGATCCGTCCCAGCCACTTGAACCCGGTGAGCGTCTCGCGGTACTCCTGCCCGTGGGCGGCGGCCATCTTGCCCAGCAACGAGGACGAGACGATCGTCGTCGCGTAGACGCCCTGGACACCGAGACGCAGAAGGAAGTCGGCGAGCAGCGCGCCAACCTCGTCCCCGCGGAGCATCCGCCAGCCGTGGGGACCGGGCACCGCGACGGCGCACCGGTCGGCATCGGGATCGTTGGCCAGGACCACGTCCGCGTCGACCTCCTCGGCGAGCCGAATCGCGAGGTCCATGGCACCCGGCTCCTCCGGGTTCGGGAAGGCGACGGTGGGGAAGTCCGGGTCGGGCTCGGCCTGCTCGGCGGCGACGTGCGGGGCCGCGAAACCCGCACGCTCGAGGACATCGGCCACGACCTCCCCGCCGACGCCGTGCAGCGGGGTGTAGGCCGCGGTCAGCTCGCGAGGGGTGCTCGGACCGACGAGCGCAGCGACCCGGGCAGCGTAGGAGTCGGCGACACCGTCGTCGAGCCACAGCCACTGGTCGCTGCGCGGGACCGAGTCGAGCGGGCCGACCGCGTCGATGCGAGCGGAGATCTCGGCGTCCGCAGGCGGGACGATCTGGCTGCCGTCACCGAGGTAGACCTTGTAGCCGTTGTCCTGGGGCGGGTTGTGCGAGGCGGTGACCATCACCCCGGCCAGGCAGCCGAGCTCGCGGATCGCGTAGGCGAGCACCGGCGTGGGCAACGGCCGCGGCAGGACCAGCGCCCGCAGCCCCGCTCCCGCCATCACCTCGGCTGTGTCCTTTGCGAAGACGTCGGAGTTGTGGCGGGCGTCGAAGCCGATCACGACGGCGTCCCCGTCCGCGGCGCCGTGGTCACGGAGGTACGCCGCGAGTCCGGCCGCCGCACGGGTGACCACGACGCGGTTCATCCGGTTCGAGCCTGCGCCCAGGGCACCCCGGAGGCCCGCCGTACCGAACTCGAGGCGACCGTCGAAACGGTCGGCGAGATCTGCGGCCTCCGGCCCGGAAGGGTCCCGCTCGACCTGGCGGAGCAGCTCCTCGAGCTCTGCGCGGGTCTGGTCGTCGGGATCCTCGGCGGCCCAGGTCCGAGCGCGGTCGAGGAGGCCGTCCTGCGGGGCGGGGCTGGTCGAAGCGGTCATGCCCCGAAGGCTAGCGTTGCCGGTCGTGAGCCCCCGCTACCGCTTCGACAGCCACTGGTCGCTGCCTGCGTCGAGGGACGTGGTCTTCGAGGTCCTGGCCGACGTCGGCGGCTACCCGTCGTGGTGGCCGCAGGTGCGCGCCGTCGCACGGGTGGACGACGAGACCGCGCACGTGGTGGCCAGGTCTCTGCTGCCGTACTCGCTGGACATGGTGCTCACGCGAGCCGTCGAGGACCGCGCGTCGGGCGTGCTCGAGGCCCGGATCGCCGGGCAGCTCGACGGCTGGTCCCGCTGGACGCTGTCACACGCCGGCGGCCGGACCGCCATGCACTACGAGCAGGAGGTCACGACGCCCGGCCGATTGATGACGGTGGCGTCAGCGGTCGCCCGGCCGGTCCTCGAGGCGAACCACGCCTGGATGATGCGCGGAGGCCGGGAAGGCTTGCTCAGGCGCCTTCGAGTGCCGGGCGGTAGTACGCCTCGGTGACGAAGGGGCCACCGACGTGGGCGGTCTCGACCTGGTCGCTCTCGGTCTCCGGCGCCTGCTCGATCCTTGCTGCGAACGACTCGGCGTCGTCCTGGGGCTCGTAGCCGAGGGCGCGGCCGGGCTCGAGGTCCCACCACGCCCGGGTGTTGGCGGAGATGCCGTAGAGCACGGCGAACCCGGGGTCTGGAGCGGTGAGGCAGGCATCGACCATCCGCACCGCGTCGTCGTGGGAGAGCCAGGTCGACAGGTGGCGCCGGCTCGCCGGCTGCGGCAGGAAGCTGCCGATCCGGGCGGCCGG
>Ga0208537_1000013_pt1 | contig 29603 bp, 23 predicted proteins | sample MayberrySE_TuleA_FD_185672 | JGI IMG/M metagenome (GOLD analysis project Ga0208537, IMG submission 185672) | Natural and restored wetland microbial communities from the San Francisco Bay, California, USA, that impact long-term carbon... | ecosystem: Environmental > Terrestrial > Soil > Wetlands ...
GTGGCCCTGCGGGCACTTGTAGCCGACCTGCTGCCGCGCGGCGAACTCGATGCCGCGCTCGTCCTCAAAGCTCTGGCCCCCGAGGCGGGCGCCACGCAGAGTGCGCTCTCCCATTGAGCCACCTCCTGATGTCTGTTCCCCGTGTACAAAACCGAAACCGGACAGTTCTCAATCCTGGAGCGCAGGATCGTGCCCTTCGACTGTCCAACGTTGCACAGGCGCCGAGCATTCCCGGGCGTCGCGACGACTGTTGTGGTGCATCACCCCTGGTACCCGACCGCCCGTCGGCTACACGTGGTGCAGACCACGCCCCGCGAGGGCCGTGGTCTGGAGATCACACCACCGCGGGTGGGACGTTCCCGGCCTCCCGGATCCCTCGGACCGGGTCGACCCGCCACAGAAGCAGTGCGCCCGCGACGAAGAACACGATGAGAGCGAAGATCGCCGGACGGTAGGAGTCGGCGAGCTGGTGGACGAGCCCGAAGGTGAGCATGCCCAGCCACGACGTCCCGCGCTCCGCGGCCTGGTAGAGGCTGAAGTACTCCGCCTCACGGCCACGCGGGATGAGCAGGCTGAAGAACGACCGGGAGAGCGCCTGCGTGCCGCCCATGACCAGCCCGATGCCGACGGCCAGGGTAAGGAACAGGCCGAGCTGCTGGGCCGGGATCACCATGCCGGCCGTAACCACGAGCATCCAGATACCGAGACCGGCCAGGATCACCTTGCGGCTCCCGAAGCGCTCTGCGACCCGGCCGAAGAGGAGCGCGCCACCGAAGGCGACGAACTGGACGAGCAGGATCGTGGCGATGAGCACCTCGGTCTCGAAGCCGAGCTGCTTCTCGCCGTAGACCGAGGCGGCCCCGATGACCGTCTGGATCCCGTCGTTGTAGAAGAGGTACGCGAGCAGGAAGGTCAGGGTCATCGGGTAGTTGCGCATGTCGCGCAGGGTGGCGAAGAGCTGGCCGAAGCTCTGGCGTACCAGCGAGCCCTTCTCCGGCACTACCGCAACGGGTTCCCGGTTGCGCAGTCCCAGGTACGGGATGAGGGTGAAGCCCGCCCACCACAGCGCCGCCGAGACCAGGCTGATCCGGACGGCGGTCGTGGTGCCCAGGCCCAGGGCATCGGCGTTGGTCACCAGTCCGAGGTTGACCGCAAGAAGCAGGCCCCCGCCCAGGTAGCCCAGCGCCCAACCACGCGACGAGACACGATCCCTCTCGTCGGGCGTCGCGATCTCGCAGAGGATCGCGTCGTAGACCACCAGCGACGACCCGAGGCAGATGTTCGCGCCGAACAGGAGAACCGCACCGAGCTCCCAGTTGCTCCCGGTGACGAAGAACATCGACCCCGCGAAGAGGCTGCCGGCCCAGGCCAGCCCGGCCATCATCTGCTTCTTGCGCGCGGACCGGTCCGCGGCGGCCCCCACGACCGGGAGGACCAGCGCCGAGACGATCGTGGCGACGGTGACGACGTAGAAGACCAGGGACCCCGGGGAGACGGCCAGCCCCAGCACGGACAGGTCCGTGCGGCACGGCACCTCGACCGTCCCGGGGGCTCCACAGGCTGCCGTCTCGGCCACGGACGTGAGGTAGGGGGCGAACAGCACCGTGGCGACGGTCGTGACGTATGCGGAGTTGGCCCAGTCGTACCAGTACCAGGCCCGCTGCTCCCTGCGCCGGGCAAGCGGGCTGAGGTCGGCTAGGCCGACCGACCCTCCGCTGCCGTGCGGGGTGGTGTCGGTCATCGGGGCGCTCCCATCCATTGGCCGCGGTCGACGAGGACTTCGCGCAGCAGGTCGGTCCGGTCGGTCATGAGTCCGTCGACGCCGAGGTCGAGCAGCTCGTGCATCTCACCTGGGTCGTCGACGGTCCACACGTGCACGTGCAGGCCGAGGGCGTGGGCACGCCTGATCACCCCGGGAGTCAGGATCGTCACGCCCTTGCGTCGACGCGGCACCTGCAGGGCCGCTGCCCCACGGCGGGCGAACGCCTCGACCAGGCGGGCGATCGGAAGTGCACGGTAGAGCGCCACCTCGAGCGGCCCCGCCGCCGTGGCCACCCGGGCGCCCACCAGCCCGCGGAACGTCTCGAGGCGCCGCTGGGAGAACGACCCGACGCAGATCCGCTCGTGCGCCCCCATCGACCTCACCAGGTCGGCGAGAGGCGCCACGGCGGCGTCGGACTTGATGTCGATGTTGAAGCGGACGTGGGGGAACTCCTCGAAGAGCGACGCCATGGTGGGGATCTGCTCCTGCCCACCGATGAGCGCGCGCCCGACCTCGTCGGCGGTCAGGTCGGCGACGGTCCCGCGGTGCTCGGTCACTCGGTCGAGGGCGGCGTCGTGGAAGGCGAAGAGACCGCCGTCGCGGGTGGCGTGGACGTCGGTCTCGAGGTAGGTGTAGCCGAGCTCGACGGCGTGCCGGAAGGCGACCAGCGAGTTCTCGAGGCCCTCGATGTCCGGGTGGTAGGCCCCTCCGCGGTGGGCGAAGGCGAGGACGGCCTCAGGCTCGTCACAGACCGCGTCGAGGTAGGGAAAACCGGTCCGGGGGCGTGTCACGTGAGAAGTATCCACGGCCCCCGCGACGTCGAGCGACATTTGGTCCGACATGGGTCCATCGTGTGGGACCGAAGCGCCTGCCGCATCCGTCGTCGTACTCATGTGCGTCCTTGCCGGACACGGTAGGAAGCGGGGAGTAACGTCGGGGGCGTGGACGAGATGACCTGCCCCAAGTGTGGATCAACCATGGAGACACGGACCCTCGCCAACGCCGAGGTCGCGCGGTGCCCGTCGTGCAACGGGATCTTCCTCGAACGCGCCGACCTCGGGAACCTCGTCGAGGCCGAGAACGACTGGCACGCCAGCGCCGGGATCTACCACACCGAGCCCCTTCCGCGGATCACGGCGGACATGACCGCGCCGCCGCCGAGCAAGCCGCGAGCCCGCTCGTTCATCGAGACCCTCTTCGGCTGAGCCCGGTCGGACCGGTCTGAGCCGAGCTCAGATGTCGCGGAAGGTCTCGATCTTGGCGCCGAGGAGGTTCAACCGGGTGGCGAGGTCCTCGTAGCCGCGGTTGATGACGTAGACCGAGCGCAGCACCGAGGTGCCCTTCGACGCGAGCATGGCCAGCAGGATGACGACGGCAGGCCGTAGTGCCGGCGGGCAGACGATCTCCGCGCCCCGCCAACGCGTCGGCCCCTCGATCATGACCCGGTGCGGGTCGAGCAGCTTGACCTGGGCACCGAGCTTGGTGAGCTCGGTCAGGTAGATCGCGCGGTTCTCGTAGACCCAGTCGTGCAGCAGGGTCTGGCCCTCGGCGACAGCGGCGATCACCGCGAAGAACGGCAGGTTGTCGATGTTCAGGCCGGGGAACGGCATCGGGTGGATCTTGTCGATGGGGGAGTGCAGCTGCGAGACCTTGGTCGTGATGTCGACCAGGCGGGTCTGCCCGTTCGCGGCGACGTACTCGTCGCCACGGTGGTAGTTGAAGCCCATCTCCTCGAGCAGCGCGAGCTCGATCTCGAGGAACTCGATCGGGACGCGCTCGATCGTGATCTCCGACCCGGTGACGATCGCCGCTGCGAGCAGCGACATCGCCTCGATCGGGTCCTCCGAAGGCGCGTAGTCGACGTCGACGTCGATCTCTGGAAGACCGTGGACGGTCAACGTCGTGGTGCCGATGCCGTCGATCTGGACGCCGAGCTTCTCGAGGTAGAAGCAGAGGTCCTGGACCATGTAGTTCGGGCTTGCGTTCCGGATGACGGTGACGCCGTCGTGGCGGGCCGCGGCGAGGAGGGCGTTCTCGGTGACGGTGTCACCGCGCTCGGTGAGCACGATCGGCCGCAGCGGCGTGATGGCCCGGTTGACCGTCGCGTGGTAGCTGCCCTCGGTCGCCTTGACCTCCAGGCCGAAGGGACGCAGCGCGGCCATGTGCGGTTCGACGGTGCGGGTGCCGAGGTCACAACCACCGGCGTACGGCAGCTCGAAGCCGTCCTCGAGGTGCATGAGCGGGCCGAGGAACATGATGATCGAGCGGGTACGACGGGCCGCCTCCGCGTCGATCGTCGACAGGTCGAGAGCGGCCGGCGGGATGATCTCGAGGTCGTTCTCGTCGTTCAGCCAACGGGTCTCGACCCCGATGCTGTTGAGGACCTCGAGGAGCCGGTTGACCTCCTCGATGCGCGCGACCTTGCGCAGCGTCGTACGCCCGCGGTTCAGCAGCGAGGCGCAGAGCAGTGCGACGCCCGCGTTCTTCGACGACTTGACCTCGATGTTCCCCGAGAGGGTCGTCGGGCCGGTGACCCGGAGGTGAGTGGGACCGCCGCCGAGGGAGACGATCTCGGAGTCGAGCGCCTCGCCGATACGCGCGAGCATCTCCAGGCTGAGGTTCTGGTGGCCCTTCTCGATGCGGTTGACCGCGCTCTGACTCGTGTTGAGCACGTCGGCGAGCTGCTGCTGGGTCCAGCCACTGTGCTTGCGGGCGTCTCGGATAAGGTTGCCGATCCGGCTCAGGTAGTCCTCAGTCATAGCATGACTCTATCTCATATATGAGATAAAGTCAGGACAAGGAAGAGAGCTCCTTCCGGAGCTCTGCGCGAAGCTCGTCGTGCTGCGGCCCGAGAACAGTATGGGGGAGAGGGGCGCGCCAGCGTTCAAGCGGGTGCAAGGCTACCGGACGCCAGACGTGGTCGGGGCCCTCCCACTCGTGAGGTCGGTCAGTCGGTCGACGCCGAGGTCGCCGTGACCATGGGCCACCCGCTGCCACGCCATGCTCGGGAGTTTGCCTGCCGGGCTGCGTGGCAGGATGCGAAGCATGCGCGTAACCACCATCCACGGCCCCAGGGACATCCGCCTCGAGGACCGTCCGGTCCCGACCATCGACGCTCCGACGGACGCGATCGTCAAGGTGGTCGCGGCCTGTGTCTGCGGCTCGGACCTGTGGCCCTACCGCGGGGAGAACGACATCACTCCCGGCGACCCGATCGGCCACGAGATGGTCGGAGTCGTGGAGGAGGTCGGCTCGGAGGTCAGGTCCTTCAGGCCGGGCGACTTCGTCATCGCGCCGTTCTGCCACTGTGACAACACCTGCCCGCACTGCCAGGTCGGTATGACGTCGGGCTGCCAGAACCTCGGGTTCACCCAGGGAGGTCAGGCGGAGTACGCCAAGGTCTACCAGGCGGAGGGAAGCCTCGTGAAGACCGAAGGACTGCCGGACGCGTCGCTCGTCCCGTCGCTGCTCACGCTGACGGACGTGATGGCGACCGGGTGGCACGCCGCGGTCGCCTCGCAGGTGCGTCGTGGGTCGACGGCTGTCGTCGTCGGCGACGGCGCCGTCGGGCTCTGCGGGGCACTCGCTGCCTCCCAGCTCGGCGCGGAGCGGGTGATCGTGATGTCGCGTCACGAGCCACGCCAGAAGCTGGCCACGGAGTTCGGCGCGACCGAGATCGTCGAGGAGCGCGGTGACGACGGCGAGGAGCGCATCCTCGAGCTGACCGGCGGGATCGGTGCGGACTCGGTCCTGGAGTGCGTGGGCACGGACCAGTCCATGAGGACCGCGTTCAAGATCGCCCGTCCGGGTTCCACCGTGGGCTTCGTCGGCGTGCCGCACGGAGTGAAGCTGCCGGTGCGCCGGATGTTCGCCCACAACGTCGGCCTGGCCGGCGGGATGGCGCCCGTGCGTGCCTACCTGCCCGACCTGCTGGAGCGGACGCTCTCCGGAGCGATCGAGCCCGGCAAGGTCTTCGACATGACCCTCCCTCTCGACGAGGTGGCCGAGGGTTACCGTGCCATGGACGAGCGCCGGGCGATCAAGGTCCTCCTCGAGCCCTGATGCGTCAGGTCGGCCGCGTCTCGTCGTACCTCACGGCAGCGACGCCGGCAACGATGAGGACACCGCCTGCAAGCTGCACGGGCAGTGGCAGCTCGCCGAGGAGGATCCAGGCGAACAGCGTGCTGAACAGCACCTCGGTGAGCCCGACGAAACCGGCCACCTTCGAGCCGAGGTCGCGCGTGGCGACGATGCCCGCCGAGTAAGCGAGGGCGGCCGAGACCAGGCTGAGTGCCGCGACAGGTACCCACCATGGCAGCACTCTCCCGGCGAGCTGCACGTCCGAGGTGGCGAAGTCGAGCGGTACGACGCCGAGTACTCCTGCAAGGAGCAACGCTGCGGTCGCCACCACCATCCCTCCGGCGGCCATCACGATCGCTGGTAGGCCGTCGGTCTCGGAGGCCGAGAGCACGAAGTAGGACGCGAGCCCGGCAGCGGCCGCGAACCCCCACAGTGCGCCGGTCAGGTCGATCCGCAGCCCTCCCAGGACGTCGAGCACGAGCAGGAGACCGACGACGGACAGCACCACCCCCGCAAGGGTCCAGCGTCGAGGGCGTTTTCCGTACCGGACCCAGAGCCAGAGGACGATGAGGACCACACCGAGGTACTCGAGGAGCAGCGCGACGCTCACGGACAGCGTGCTGACCGCGTTGAAGAAGAACAGCTGGACGGCTGCCATCGCCACGACGCCGAACGTGATGATGAGCCCGGCGTTGCGACGGACCAGGTGCCAGCGGCTCTGGAGGACGACCAGCGCGGGCACCATGAGTGCCAGAGCCGCCCCCGCGATCCGGACGGTCACGGCGCCACCGGGAGACCAACCGCTGTCGAGCAACGCCTTGGCGAAAGGGCCGGAACTGCCGAAGGCAGCCGCGGAGACGAGCGCCAGGGCTAGCCCGGGCACCCGGCCGCCCATGGGCCCCCGCACGTGCAGGTCCGTGGCGTGGGCAGTCATCCTGCTCTCCTCTGGCGTCGCATGCGTGGGTACCGGTGGGCGTTGGCGGCCGGGCGACTAGTTCGCCGGCGCTGCGCATGACAACACTGCACACGACGTGACCGCCCGAGCCACTGGCAGGAATGACATTGTCCGTCGAATTCCTGCCAGGCTACTGAGGTGGTGCCGGCGCGGGGAGACGACGGGATAGCGCGAATGGGCTCTCAGGCGCGAGCCCCAGTGCTCTCGTTCTCGGCCGTCTCCTCTCCGTCGTCAGCCCGGTCGAGAAGCAGGCCGTAGACGGGGGAGCGAGCCGCAGCGGCGCGCACGCTGGCGGCGGTCGCCGAGAGATAGCCCTGAGAGGTCGACAGCGACCTGTGGCCGAGGAAGTCCATCAGCTCGACCGCGGTGGCGCCGCGTTCCACGAGCCGCGTCGCAGCCGTGTGGCGCAGCGCGTGCACCAGAGCACCGCGCGCCCTGGAGGCGTTGACGCCGGCGTCCCGGTACACCAGCTCCACGAGGTACTGCAGAGCGCCGATCTGCATGCGCTCGCCCATGCGGTCGACGAACAGCGGGTCGGTCTTGCGCCACCACGCCCACGGGTCCTCAGGACAGCTGACGCCGCGTTGGCGTGCGGTCTCCGGGAACCGCTCCCGACGGCTGTCGAGGTAGGTGCCCAGGATCTCGAGCAGCGCCGGCTCTATCGGGATGGACCGCTCCGCCTCGCCCTTGCCGAGGACCCGCACCCGTTCGTTGCCGCGCGCGCAGGTGACGTCGCCGATGTCCACAGCCAGGAGCTCGGCGGCTCTCACGCCGGTGACCATCGCGGTGAGGACGACGGCCGCGTCGAGCTCCGGCCATGGGTCGCGGCGCCGCACCGAGCTGTCGGTGAGCACGCGGACGATCCTGGCGGCATCGTCCTCGGCGAACGGCTTGGGCAGGCGGCGCGGGGCTCTCGGCTTGGCGACGCCGGGCATGGGGGAGCCGGCGAGGTGCTCCTCGGAGACGAGGTACTCGAAGAAGCCGGACCACGTCGAGTGCGCACGGCGCACGGTCGCGGCGGCTCGTCCCTCGGACCACGTGGCGAAGGCGTTGCGCAGCACGCGCAGGGTGAGGTCGTCCACACGAAGCTCGTCGTGCGGGCGTCCCAGATGGCTTGACACCGCCTGGCAGATCGCGGCCAGGTCGCGCTTGTAGGCGGCTCGTGTGTGCGGGGAGTCCTTGCGGGGCGCCCGTGCGAGGAACCATCCGTCGATTGCGTCGATCACCAAGGGGTTGTGCTCCACGCGACGGACGCTATCTGCGACCACGGACAGTCCCTGATCGAGCAGCCCGGCTCCCAATGCTTGCTGCATAATCCCCGGTATGCGGCAAACATGGCCGTCGGCGCGGAGGTGGACTCGGAGGAGACCGGCCTCGTAGCCGCCTGAGCCCCACAGCCTGCCCGCCGTCATCAACGCGTGAAGTTCTGTCAGAGCGATTCTGAGCGACCTGGGGCGTGACGACAAGGAGATCCCTGGCGCGATGATCGCCAGAACGGCCTTGTGACGCCGGCTGTTCTGCGATGCCGTGTCGTACAGCGACGCGACTGGATGCCGTCCGACGATAGCTGTCTTCGTCCGAGGGTCTCCGGCAACCGGTCCAGGCTGTCGCTCCCGCCCGAGTGTTACCGGAGGCGAGAGGCTCTGGCGACACCGAGCGTCGTGGCATCGCCTTGGATGGGAAGGAACTACACGTGTGTAGCCCCGCTCGCGGATCCAGGCGATGCGCCGATAAGCGACATTATGTCAACTAACGCGGATCCGAGCGCCGGAAGGGGTTGTGGCCCCTCCCGGCGTCGAGGATCCCGCTCGGATCGTCACACCGGCTGTGCGATCTGGATGAGGTTGCCGCAGGTGTCGTCGAACACCGCCGTGACCACGGGCCCCATCTGGGTCGGCTCCTGCGTGAACACCACCCCGAGCCCTGCGAGCCGCTCGTGCTCGCCCCTGATGTCGTCCACGGCGAAGCTGGTCGCCGGGATCCCCCTCTCCTTCAGGCCCTTCTGGTAGGCCGAGGCGATGTCCGTGCCGCCCGGCTCGAGCAACAGCTCCATTCCGTCCGGGTCCGCAGGAGACGCCACCGTGAGCCAGCGAGCCTCCCCCAACGGCACGTCGGTCTTCGCGACGAAGCCCAGCACGTCGGTGTAGAACGACAAGGCCTTGTTCTGGTCCTCGACGAAGACGCTCGTGACCACGATGCGCAACATATTATTGTACTCCTGACAATTCAGTCTCGGGAACGGCGACGGAAGGCGCTGAGGGCCAACGGGGCGAAGATCGCGGTCAGCACGAAGGCCCACACCACCGACATGAGGACCGCGTGCTGCAGCGGCCAGGCCGCATCGGCAGGAGCCGCAGGCGCGTTCCCCCACAACTGGCGGCACGCCTGGGTCAGCGACGAGACGGGGTTCCACTCGGCGATGACGCGCAGCCAGTCGGGCATGTTCTCCGTCGGGGCGAAGGTGTTGGCCACGAACGTCAACGGGAACATCACCGTGAACATCAGTCCCTGGACCGCCTCGACGGTCCGCATCATCGATCCCACCCAGATGCCGAGCCAGACCATCGCGAACCCGAACAGCAGGAGCAGCAGGAAGCCCAGGGTCGCGTCGGCGATGTCCGAGCGGATGCGCCATCCGACGAGCAGTCCGGTCACGCCCATCACCGCGATGCCGATGCTGGAGTGGATGAGGCTGGAGATGCTGCGGCCGACCAGCACCGAGGCGCGCGAGATCGGCAGCGACTTCAGCCGGTCGACGATCCCCTTCTGCAGGTCGTTGGTGAGACCCATCGCGACGACCGCGGACGAGAACACCATCGTCTGCACCATGATCCCCGGCAGCAGGAACTCCCGGTAGCTCGACCCCTCGACGGCGATCGACCCGCCGAAGACGTAGGCGAACAGCAGGACGAACATCACCGACTGGACGGTGACGTCCAGCAGCATCTCGGGCATGCGCTTGATGTGGATCAGGTTGCGCCACACGATCGTGCCCGAGGCATGGAGCAACGACGGCGGGTTGATCCTTGGCCGCGCCTCCGGCGTGGGCAGGCCGGTCGTGGAGATCGCGGTCATCGCACTGCCTCCTCGTAGGTGTCGCTCTCGGACAGGCCCTCGCCGTCCTCGGCAGGTGTCTCCTCGCGCTCGTCCTCAGCCCGGTGGCCGGTGAGGTGGAGGAAGACATCGTCCAGGCTCGGGCGCTTGAGCCCGAGGTCGTCGACCTGGATGCCGCTGGTGGCGATCACCTCGCCGATCCGTGTCATGTCCCCCAGGCCCGAGGCCTGCGCCGTGATCCGGCGGGCAGCATGCTCCACGTGGATCTCCGGGGAGCAGGAACGGACCAGCTCTGCGGCCCGCGCGAGGTCGCTGGTGTGCGTGAGAGTGAGCACCACGCTTGCCCGGCCGGCCTGGTCCTTCAGCTGGGTCGGCGTGCCGGCAGCGATGACCCTCCCCTTGTCGATCACCACGATGTCGTCGGCGAGATGGTCGGCCTCCTCCAGGTACTGCGTCGTCAACAGCAGCGTCGTCCCGTCACGGACCAGGCCACGCAGGACTTCCCAGAGCTCCGAACGGCTCCGCGGGTCCAGACCGGTGGTCGGCTCGTCGAGGAAGAGAACAGGAGGTGCGGCGATGAGACTGACCGCGAGGTCGAGCCGCCGCCGCATGCCGCCCGAGTAGGTCTTGACCGTCCGGTTCGCCGCGTCAGTCAGGACGAACCGCTCGAGCAGGCTGTCCGTCGCCTCCGCGACGTAGCGTCGTGACAGCCCCGAGAGGCGGCCGATGAGACGGAGGTTCTCCCGTCCGGTCAGCAGCTCGTCGACGGTCGCGGCCTGGCCCGTGAGGCCCATGCTCCGGCGTACTGCGTCGGGCTCCTTGACGACGTCGTGGCCGGCCACTCGCCCGGTCCCACTCGTAGGGACCGACAGCGTGGTGAGCATGCGCACGGTCGTCGTCTTGCCGGCGCCGTTCGGCCCCAGCAGGCCGAGCACAGTGCCCTGGGGGACCACGAAGCTGACGTGGTCCACCGCCGTGTTGTCCCCGAAGCGTTTGACGAGGTCGAGGGCCTCTACAGCCGGTTGTGATGACATGAGCTCCACCCTAGGTTCCGGGACCGACAGTTTCGAAAGGGTTTTTGAACGTGCCACCTAATGACCCGCCCCGCGGCAGGAACTCATCGCCTCCCCGCCGGAGAAGGTGATCCTCGCCTGGCCGGAGCTGCCCATCTCGCCTGTGTCGGCGGCCCTGTGGACGCGGCCGAGCTGGCCGACGTACTCACGTCGTGAGGGTCAGGTGCTCTCCCCCGCGATCTCCACCCTGATCGGGGTTCCCCGCTCCACCGTCTGGCTCACGCTGCACAGGCGGTCGTGGGACTGGTGGACCGACCGCGCGAGCACGGACCGGGCGGCGTCGCCCTCCTCGCCTTCGGGGAAGGCGATGTCGAAGGTGACCGAGATGTTCGCGACGTGGTTCTTGCCGGTCTCGTCGCGGACCTTGTCACCGGAGATGTGGAGCTTGAACGAGCTCGGCTCGGACCGCTTGCTCGTGATGAAGTCGACGTCGGTCCCGCTGCAGCCGGCGATTGCGGTGAGCAACAGCTCCACGGCCGAGAAGTTCTTGGTGTTGTCCTGGCCGAAGACCATCTTCACGCCGTGGCGGTTCGTGGCCTCGTAGAGGCCTTTGCTGATGCGGGTGATGTCGACTGTGCGCACGTTTTCGTCGTTCATACCGGAACTCTATTCACACGGTGCCGCAGCCTACGATCGAGTCCATGCGCACCGACTTCGCCACCGCCGACCCGGAGGTCGACCCGTACCGACTACTCACCGCCGTGGTCGTCCCACGGCCGATCGCCTGGGTATCCACGGTCTCTCAGGGCGGGGTGCTGAACCTGGCGCCGCACTCCTTCTACACGGTCGCCTGTGCTCGTCCTCCGATCGTCCAGTTCACCTCGGTGGGCAGGAAGGACACGCTGCGCAACCTCCTGGCAACCCGTGAGTTCGTCGTCAACCTGAGTCCGGTGTCCCTGCTCCACGAGGTGAACAACAGCGCCGCACGGTTCGGGCCGGGGCAGAGCGAGCCCGAGGAGCTCGGCATCGCGATGGAGCCCGGCGTGAAGGTCCGGCCGCCGCGGGTGGCCGCCTCCCCCGCCTCGATCGAGTGCACGCTCCACAGCACTCACGAGCTCGGTGACTCCACCGTCGTCCTGGGTGACGTGCAAGTGATCTCGGTGGCAGACGAGGTGCTCGTCGACGGCCACCCGGAGTTCGCCAGGCTGGACCCGCTCGCCCGGCTCGGCAAGGAGGAGTGGGCGCTGCACCCCGAGGTGATCTCCCTCCCCCGCCCGAGGCGGCCCGAGGACATCCGCGACTGACGCACCTGCGAGGATCGACCGATGACCGACAAGACCCGCCAGATCCGTCTCGTCTCCCGCCCCTCGGGCTGGCCGACCCACGACGACTTCGAGCTCGTGGAGGTCGAGGTCCCGACGTTGCGGCCGGGCCAGGTGCTGGTCCGCAACACGGTCATGTCGGTGGACCCCTACATGCGCGGCCGGATGAACGACGTGAAGTCCTACATCCCGCCCTTTGCGCTCGGAGAACCGCTCGACGGCGGCGCGGTCGGCGAGGTCGTCGCGTCCGAGTCCGAGGACCTCGCCGTGGGCGAGATGGTCCAGCACCAGCTCGGCTGGCGCGACCACGCGGTGCTCGAGGCCCGCCACGCGCGACGCATCGACGTCTCTGACGTCCCCGCCTCGGCGTATCTCGGTGTCCTCGGCATGCCCGGCATGACGGCGTACGCCGGACTCGTCCGCATCGCCGAGGTGACGGAGGGCGACACCGTCTTCGTGTCCGGGGCCGCCGGCGCCGTGGGCAGCCTGGCCGGTCAGATCGCCCGCAACCTCGGCGCCGCACGGGTCATCGGCTCGGCGGGCTCCGCGGAGAAGATCGCGTACGTCGTCGACGAGCTCGGCTTCGACGCCGCCTTCGACTACCACGACGGTCCGGTGGCACGGCAGCTCCGGCACCACGCACCCGAGGGCCTCGACGTCTACTTCGACAACATCGGCGGGGACCACCTCGAGGGCGCGATCGCCAACATGAGGGATTTCGGCCGTATCGCGCTGTGCGGAGCCATCGCCCAGTACAACGCGACCGAAGCCGCGCCAGGTCCCCGCAACATGTGGCTGCTGGTCACCCGGCGCCTCAAGCTCCAGGGCTTCATCGTCAGCGACCACCAAGACCTCGCAAGGGAGTACCTCACCCGGGCGTCGGCCTGGATGCGTGAGGGTCGGCTGCGGTTCAAGGAGACCTACGTCGAGGGACTCGATCACGCTGTCGACGCCTTCTTGGACCTGCACCGCGGCGCGAACATCGGCAAGATGCTCGTCCGGCTCTGAGCCGGGTCAGCCGGCTACCTCCTCGGTCGCGGCGACCGTGAAGAGGTGCTCGCCCATCCAGACATGCTCCTCGGCCAGCAGGCGCTCGATCTCCTCGGCGGTCTCGGGCCTGCTGAACAGCGGGCCCTGGGCGACGTCGCAACCGAGCTCGAGGAGCGTCTCGAGCTGGCCGATCCGCGTCACGCCCTCGGCGCCGGTGCGTATCCCGAGGGCCTCCGCCATCGCCACCATCGCGCGCACGGTGCTCGTGGCGGCGGGGTCGTTCCCGAGCCCTGTCACGAACGACCGGTCCATCTTCACCAGGTCCCAGGGAATCCTCGCCAGCCGGTTCAGGGACGACCAACCCACGCCGAAACCGTCGAGGACCAGGTGAACGCCCAGGGCATGCAGCTGGTGGAGGGCCGCGACGCCCATGTCGTCCAGCGGCGTCGTAGTGGTCACCTCGACGCACAGCGCCTCGGCGGGCGCGTCGGAGTCGACCAGCGCCCGGAGCACCGCGTTGGCCACACCGCCGCTGCCCAGCTGCAGGGCCGAGATGTTCACGGAGACCCGGGGGCGGCCGGTCGACAGGCGCGCCCAACCGCCTCCGGCCCGTAACGACTGGGCGAGCACCGCCTCGAAGAGCCGGTCGCCCCAGCCCATGGCATCCACCGCAGGGAGGAACCGTTCCGCGTCCAGCAGCCCGAGTTCGGGATGCCGCCACCGCACCGTGGCCTCGGCACACGTGAGCCGCCCGGTCGCGAGCTCGATCACCGGCTGGAAGTGGCAGACGATCTGCCCTTCGGCGAAGGCGGTGGGCATCTCGTCCTCGACCCGTGCCTGGCCCCTGGCCTGACGTCTGAGGGCATCGTCGGCCACCACGACGCGCCCGCGCCCCCGTCGCTTCGCCTGGAACAACGCCGCGTCCGCCACCCGGAACAGCGAGTCCGGGCTCTCGCCCGGCTCGGCAACCGCGGCGCCGACGGAGATCGAGGGCCGGACCTCCCGCTGACGGTCCAGCATCACCGGCCGGGCGACGTCGTCGACCAGCCGGCGCGCCACGCGCAGTGCCCCGTCCGCGTCCACGTCAGCCAGAAGGACCACGAACTCGTCACCGCTGATGCGGGCGACCAGGTCCTCGGGCCGGAGGCCCTCTCGCAGACGGTCGGCGACCTGCACCAGCAGCTCGTCGCCGCCCTTGTGGCCCACCCGGTCGTTCACGGCCTTGAACAGGTCCAGGTCGCAGACCAGGAGGGCGGTGCCGCGCTTGGCCTCCGGCGCGTCGAGGGCGGCCTCGACGGCCGCCGCCAGGCGGCTGCGGTTGGGAAGGCCGGTCAAGGCGTCGTGTGTCGCCTGGTGCCTCAGCGCGTCCTCGATCTCCCGGCGGTCACTCAGGTCGTTGACGAGCGCCGCCAACAGGAGCGAGAACGACACAGTGATCGCGAGGAAGACCTGCAGCAGGGTCACGGCGGCCCCTTCCGGACCCCCGGCCAGAGCGAAAGGACCCGCGCCGATGGCGGTGAACCCACTGCTGATCACGGTCACGCCGAGCGCCATGCAGGCGGTGCCGAGCGTTCCGAAGCGCAGAGCAGCCCACGCGAAGAACGGGACGAGCACGTACGGCATCGTGACGATCCAGGAGCCACCGAAGTCGGTGAACACCACCGTCGAGACGAAGGTCGCCGACAGCAGCAGCGCCGTCGCCTCCCGCCGCGACCTGGAGGCCCTCAACCGCGGGGCAAGCAGGACCGGCGCAAGCACGAGCACGCCGAGGGCGTCGCTCACGAAGTAGTCCGTCCACACTCCTGGAAACGGCCCGGCTCCGGTCAGGGAGGAGACCCCGGAGCCGAGCGACGCACCCACGACGGGCGCGGCCACGACACCCAGGGACAGAAAGAGCAGCAGCTGACGAACCGGCACGAGGGACCCCTCCGGGTTGCCGAGCCGCCTCAGGAGGAGGGCTCCCAGCAGGGCCTGGACCGTGTTGCTGAACGCCCAGCCAATGCTTGCTCCGACCGGGTGACCCCAGGCCAGGTCGCCGCCGAGCTCGGCAAGGGCGACCGCGCCGAGGGCCCAGACCCAGCGGTCGGTGGGGAGCAGCAGGAGCGCAGCGAGGGCGAGGCCCGCGGCGGGCCACAGGGTGGGTGCTTGCGCGCTGGGGTCCTGGAGCGCCATGACGAGCTGCGCAAGCGTCAGGTAGCCGACGCCGACCGCCACGAGGACCAGGGGTCCCGGTGCCTCGGCGAAGCGGCGCACGGGCGACCGTGACTCTGCGTGCGATCCGAGACCTGGCATGTCAGGTTTATCGGTGGCGGCGGCGCCGGCCTTGAGGGGCGGTGTGGACAAATCTTGCCGAGGACCTCGGTTCCCTCCCCCTAGGGTGTCCCCATGCCAAGCCTCTCCTTGGAAGAGTCCCTCCGCCGCGCCGAGCAGGTCACCGTGACGTCGTACGACGTTGCGCTCGACCTGGACACCGGTGAGACGACCTTCACCTCGACCACCAGGACCCGGTTCACCGTGCAGGGTCCGGCGGACACGTTCGTCGACGTCAAGCCCAAGGAGCTCCTGAGCGCCCACCTGAACGGCACGCCTCTCGACGCGGCCGGCCTGAGCGACGGCCGCCTGCCGCTGCGAGGTTTGGACGGTGAGTACGAGCTCGTCGTGGAAGCGGTCATGGGCTACCGCAACGACGGAGAGGGCCTGCACCGTGCCGTGGACCCGGCGGACGGGAGGCACTACACCTACGCCATGTCCTTCCTCGACGCCGCGCCGAGCATCTTCGCCTGCTTCGACCAGCCCGACCTCAAGGCTCCGTACACCTTTCACGTCCGGGCCCCGAAGGACTGGGTGGTCATCGGCAACGGCCGCGCCGAGCAGGTCGAGCCTGGTCGGTGGGAGCTGGGCACGACACAGCCCCTCTCGACGTACTTCGTCACCCTCGTGGCCGGGCCGTACCACGTCGTGAACAGCGAGCACGACGGCATCCGGCTAGGCCTCGAGTGCCGCGCGTCCCTGGCGCCGTACCTCGAGCGTGATGCCGAGGAGATCCTCACCGTCACCGCGCAGTGCTTCGACGAGTTCCACCGCCTCTTCGGCGTGCGCTACGCGTTCGGGGACTACCACCAGGCCTTCGTCCCCGAGTTCAACGCGGGTGCGATGGAGAACCCGGGCTGCGTGACCTTCCGCGACCCGCTCGTGTTCACCTCGAAGGTGACTCGCGCCGAGCGGACGAACCGCGCGACCACCATCTCCCACGAGATGGCCCATCAGTGGTTCGGTGACCTGGTGACCCCACGGTGGTGGGACGACCTCTGGCTCAACGAGTCCTTCGCCGAGTACATGGGCAACCGCGTCGCCCACGACGCCACGGAGTTCACCGACGCCCACGTGGACACCGCGTTCGGCCGGAAGCGGTGGGGGCTCGAGGCGGACCAGCGACCGAGCACGCACCCGATCGCGGGCAACGGCGCCACCGACGCGATCGCGGCGCTCCAGGACTTCGACGGCATCAGCTACGCCAAGGGCTCGGCGGTCCTGAAGCAGCTCAACAGCAACCTCGGCGACGAGGTCTTCTTCGCGGGCGTCCGTGAGCACTTCGCTCGCCACCGGTTCGGCAACGCGACCATGCACGACCTGTTCAGGGCGTGGGAGGACGCCGGCGCAGGTGACCTGTCGACCTGGACCCAGGGCTGGCTTCGGACGGCCGGTGTGGACCTCCTGAGCATCGACCGTCGAGCCCGGCCGGCGACGCTGAGGCGGACAGCGCCCGAGACCCGTCCCGCCGACCGGACGCACGCCCTCACGGTGGCGGTGTACGACGGACGGGGCGGCTGGGCTCGCGAGAGCGTCACGGTCGGGGCAGAGCCCACTCCCCTCTCCCCCGCGGCGTCGGCGGCCCCCGTCGTACTCGATCCTGACGACCAGACCTGGGCAAGGCTCGGGCTGGACGAGCTCACCCTCGGGGCACTCCGGGAGCTCCTCCCCGAGATGGCCGACCCGCTCATGCGCGCGTCGGTGTGGGGCGCGGTCCATGACGGCGTCTCGAACGCACTGGTCGACCCGGAGGCGGCGCTCGCGCTGGTGGAGGCGGGGTTGCCCCACGAGACGCAGGACATCGCCGTGACCGCGCTGACGACCTTCGGCCTCGGAACCCTCGCCGACCGGGTCCACCCGGACCCCGAGGCCGCTGTCAGGAGGTTCCACGCGGCGGTCTCGGCGCGCCTGGCGACCGCCGAGCCGGGCTCCGGCGTCCAGCTCGCGGCGCTGCGCGGCGTCGTCGCCTCCGAGAGCGACGCCGTGGTCCTGAGGACGTGGCTGGGGGGCACCGACCTGCCGCCGGGTGTCGAGGCCGACCTCGACCTGCGATGGCGGATCCTGGTCCGCCTGGCAGCTCTTGGCGCCGTCGACCGGCCCGAGCTCGAGGACTGGCTGGACAAGGAGCGGACGACCCAGGCAGCGGTCGACCACGTCCAGGCACTCTGCGCCATCCCCGACCCGGAGGCGAAGCGCTTCGCGTGGTCCCACTTCACCGGCGAGCGGGACGCTTCGAACTACGAGATCGAGGCTGCCGGACGCGGCATGTGGCGCTCGGGCCAGCAGGATCTCACGCGCGACTACGTGGACCGCTACTTCGCCGACCTGCCGGGAACGGTCGACGTGCGCTCCGGGTGGGTCCTGGCCGACGCGGCTCGTGACTTCTTCCCGCGCCTGGCGGTGGACCGCGCGACGGTGGAGCGGGCGCAGGCCCTGTCGTCGGAGGAGTCACTCGACCTCAGCCTCCGGCGGGCGCTGGTCGACTCGGCCGACGACCTCGAACGGGCACTGCGGGCGCGCGAGGCGTTCTGGGGCTGACCTGCTGAGCTCAGGCGGAGCCGGTGGGGCCGGGTGGGCGGTGGATGTGGAACGCGCGCAGCATGTCGTCGAGCATGGCGCGAAGACCGTCCATGCCTCCCGCGGCCCACATGTGCGCCGGGAGCATACGGTCGACGGTCGCGGTCAGCTCGAGCACGATGCCGCCGACCAGCAGGCCCGCGACCAGGTCCGCGAACCAGTGCCAGTTCAGCGTCAGCGACGTGACCACCATGGCCACCGCGAGCACCCCGACCGCGCCCCACATCAGCACCTGTGTACGGCGCGCCGGGCGCGTGTAGCGGCTGACGAGGTACGCGGCCAGGCCGTAGACGAGCACGATGTTCGCGCTGTGCCCCGACGGGTAGGCCATGCCACCGGCGAAGAACGAAGGGTCCGCAGTGATGGGCGAAGCCCGGCCCAGCCCGAGCTTGAGGACAAGCACCACGAGGTTGAGCACGAAGACCGCTGCGACCCCCACGACGACCGGTCGCCACGACTGCGTCCGTCGGTACACGTAGTAGAGGACGAGGCCGAGGATCGGGAGGGCAACGGCACGTTGTCCGACACGGTCGAGCACGTGGAGGAAGGGGACCCACTCCTCCGGCGGAGGCGCCAGGTTGAAGTAGGCGTCGTACCGGACGAACGGCCCCATCGCGAGGAGGGTGAACGCCACGAACACGAGCGCGAGGAAACCGGCGAGCGCGAACCCCGACGACACCGCTGACGTCCAGCCGTCGTCGGACTCGTCCCTCCTGCGCTCGAACATCTGTCAAATATAGGCTGCTGGGGTGACCCCGAGCCGTCGACCAGGACCCTCCCGCCGCGTACGCGTGCGCGAGGTCACAGGCACCGCCTCCCGTGACCGCGAGGACCGGCTGGCCACCGAGGAGCCCCTGGAGATCCGCCTGGCCTGGCCCGGTCGCCGTCCGGAGCGCCTCACCGTCACCATGCGGACTCCCGGACACGACTTCGAGCTCGCCGCGGGCTTCCTGTTCGGTGAAGGTCTCATCAGCGATGACGCGGATCTACATACGGTTGCGTATTGCACCGACCATACGCTAACGCCGGAGCAGGAGTTCAACGTGGTCACCGTCGATCTCGCCGGTCCACCGCTCAGGGTCCCCGCCGGCCGGTACGACGGACCCACCGCCGGATCGTCCGCCTGTGGTGTCTGCGGCAAGCAGAGCGTCGCGGAGGTGCTCGACGCGGCGCCGGCCGCCTCGGGCCACGGTGGTGCGAAGACCCCGAGGCGCCCGGGGCGCACCGTGTCCGCGGACGTCATCGCCACGCTGCCGGACCGGCTCCGCGAGGCGCAGAAGGTGTTCGACACCACCGGCGGACTGCACGCCGCCGCGCTGTTCGACGCCGAGGGTGCTCCTGTCGTCGTCCGCGAGGACGTCGGCAGGCACAACGCGGTCGACAAGGTCGTCGGCTGCCGGGTCCTCGCGGGCCAGGCCACCGACCTCGCCATCCTCTGCGTGAGCGGTCGCATCGGCTTCGAGCTGGCGCAGAAGGCCGTGGCCGCGGGCGTCGACGTGATCGCCGCGGTGGGCGCACCCTCGAGCCTCGCGGTCGAGCTGGCCGAGCGGGCCGGACTCTGCGCTGTCGGGTTCGTGAGGAAGGACCGCTTCGTCGTCTACACGGAGCCCGACCGGATCGGCGTGTGAACGCGCGGTTTGTCGGCGCTCGCACATAGCGTTTCGGTGTGCGCATCCTCCACACCTCTGACTGGCACCTCGGCCGCTCCTTCCACCGGGAGGGGCTGCTGGGCGCGCAGGCGTCGTTCGCGGATCACCTGCTCGAGACGGTCGAGACCGAGGAGGTCGACCTCGTGGTCGTCTCCGGGGACATCTACGACCGGGCGCTGCCGCCGGTCGACGCGGTCGAGCTGGCCGACGAGACGTTCGCCCGGCTGGCGGCCTCGCGGGCGAAGGTCGTCGTCACCAGTGGTAACCACGACTCGCAGATCCGGCTGGGCTTCAATGCAAGGCTCGCCGACGCCGCGGGCATCCACCTGCGCACCCGCTGGCAGGACGTCGGCACCCCCGTCCTGCTCGACGACGCCCACGGGGCGGTCGCCGTCTACGGACTCCCCTACCTCGAGCCCGACGCGGTCCGCGGCGCCTGGGGCCTGGCATCGCGGACCCACGAGGCCGCGCTGACCGAGGCCATGGCACGGGTGCACACCGACCTCGGCTCCCGCCCCGGGACTCGCTCGGTGGTGATGGCCCATGCGTTCGTCGCGGGCTCGCCCGACGCGGTCGACGGCATGGCGAGCGACAGCGAGCGTGACATCTCCGTCGGAGGTGTCCAGATCGTCCCGACCAGCCTCTTCAGCGGGGTCGACTACGCGGCGCTCGGCCACCTCCATGGCCGGCAGACCCTCTCGGACACGATCCGCTACAGCGGCTCACCGCTCGCCTACTCCTTCTCCGAGGCCCGCCACACCAAGGGCTCCTGGCTCGTCGAGCTCGGCCGCCACGGGGTGGAGCGCACCGACTTCGTGCCTGCCCCGGTCCCCCGCCGGTTGGGCGCCCTGCGCGGGCGGATCGACGACCTCCTCTCCGACCCCGCGCACAGCGACGTCGAGGATGCCTGGCTCCAGGTGACCCTCACCGACGCGCAACGGCCCATGCACGCCATGGACCGCCTCCGAGCCCGCTTCCCTCATGTGCTGCTCCTCTCCTTCGAGCCCGAAGGTGCCCGGCGTGACCGGGGCCCGGTGATGCCCCGCGTCGACGGCCGCAGCGACCTCGACGTCGCGCTGGGCTTCGTGGCCGAGGTCCGTTCGATGGAGGCGAGCACCGAGGAGGCGCTCCTGCTCCAGCTGGCCTGCGACTCGTGCCGGATCAACGAGGACGCCGACCACCCGCTGCGTGTCGAGGAGGCGGGCTGATGCGGCTGCATCACCTGAGCGTGACCTCCTTCGGCCCGTTCGCGGGTTCGGAGGAGGTCGACTTCGACGAGCTCTGCGACGCCGGGCTCTTCCTGCTCACCGGCCCCACGGGCGCCGGCAAGACGACCATCCTCGACGCGGTCTGCTTCGCCCTCTACGGCTCGGTGCCGGGCGTCAGGGGCGTGAAGGCGCTCAAGTCGCAGCACGCACCCGACGACGCCAGACCGGAGGTCGTGCTCGACTTCAGCGTGCGGGAGAGGCGCTTCGTCGTGCGCCGGACCCCTGAGTGGACGCGACCGAAGCGCCGTGGCACCGGTTTCACCACCGAGAACGCCTCCGCGACGCTGATCGAGACCACCAGCGGTGAGGAGCACCTGCTCAGCTCGCGGGCCCAGGAGGTCGGTCACTTCATCGGAGAGCTGGTCGGCATGCAGTCCACCCAGTTCGTGCAGGTGGCGATGCTGCCGCAGGGCGACTTCCAGAAGTTCCTGCGGGCCTCGTCGCAGGACCGCCACGACGTGCTGCAGCACCTCTTCCGCACAGACCGGTTCTCGCAGATCGAGGACTGGGTCCACGACCACAGCCGCACCTTGAAGGAGCGCTGCGGCGCCGGCGAGTCGGCCCTGCTCAGGGTGCTCGCGACGCTCGCTGACCGGGCCGGGGTCGATGTTCCGGAGGAGCTCGAAGGTGAGCTCACCGGCGACACGCTCGGCTGGGCGGACGGTCTCGTCACCGCGGCCGAGGCTGCGCAGGGCGCGGCCCACGACCAGCACCACGCAGCCGCCGCGGAGGCGGCCGAGGCGCGGACACACCACCAGCAGGCTATTGCGCTACAGGCCCTTCTCGAGCGCAGCGACCAGGCACGCGCCCTCCTTGCCGAGCTCGCGGCCGAGCAGGACGCGGCGGAGGAGGCACGGGTTCTTCTCGATGCAGACGGCCGAGCGGCGCGATGCCTGCCACTGCTCGGCATGCTCGACACCGCCTTGGACCAGCGATCACGGGTCTCGGCCGTGTGGGCGAACACCCAAGAGAGGCTGCTGGACCTCGACGCGGGGAGCATCACGGTGCCCGAGCCGGTGACCGTCGAGGCGTTGACCGATCTCGAGCAGCACGTCCGAGTGGCCTCCACGCGCCTCGAGGCGCTCCTCCCCCGCGAGCATGAGCTCGACATCGCCAGGCGTGCGCTGTCCGCCGCCGAGGCCGACCTCGCTGCGTCGACCGAGGCCCGCGGGGTCGCGTCCGATCGGTGCGATGCGATCCCCCGCGCCCTGGACGAAGTCCGCGAGCAGGCCGCGGCCGTCGCAGCACTCGCCAGGCGGACGGAGCCGCTGGCACTCGAGCTCCGTCAGGCGCATCAACGGCTCGAGGCCGCTCGTGAGGCTGAGCGCTGCGCCGCCTCGCTGACAGGGCTGCGCGACGCGGAGCGCGAGGCGCGGGACCGGGCAGCCGACGCGCGCGATCTCATGCAAGAGCTCACCGCCCGACGGCTCTCGGGCATCGCCGCCGAGCTGGCCGGCCAGCTCGAGGACGGCCAGGCCTGCCAGGTCTGCGGCAGCACCGACCACCCGAGCCGCGCGCAGGCCTCCGCCGGCGCCGTCACCGAGGTCGAGCAGGCCGAGGCGGCGGCCGCCTACGACTCACGCAACGCCGAGCACTCCGCGGCCAAGGGGAAGCTCCTGCAGACCGAGGAGCGTCTCGAAGGGTTGCGGGCAGGAGCCGGCCAACGGACCATCGCCGAGGCCAAGTCCGACGTGGACCAGCTCGCCGCTGCTCTCGAGGGGGCGCGCCGGGCAGAGGCCGAGCTCGAGCGGGCCGAGAAGCGTGTCGCGGATCTGTCGCGGGAGCAGCAGGAGCTCACGGCGGCCCTGCACGAGCTGAGCACGAGGGTTGCCACACTCGCCCAGGCCGTGGCGACCCACCGGAGGACCATCGAGACCCTCGGGGCCGAGATCACCTCCGCCGCCGGCGCCACTCCCTTCGGCGAAGTGCGTGGGTCGCTGGCCGAGCAGGTCAGTCGACTCGACGGTCTGGTCGCGTCGTTGTGTGAAGCGCGAGGGGCGCTTTGCGAACACGAGGCGACGGCGTCACGGGTCGAGGAGCTCCAGTCCCACGCCCAGGCGTCAGCGGTGGACCACGGGTTCGCGGACCTGCCGGCCCTGCGTGCCGCCATCCTCGGCGGGGCAGAGCGGTCAAGGCTCGAGACGCTTCTCCGGGAGCGGGGCGAGACCGAGGCGCGTGCTCGCGCCGTGCTCGACGACGAGGAGGTCCGGGCTGCGGGGGAGCAGCCCGCGCCCGACGTCGCGGGGCTCGCCGCGGCGGTCGCAGCCGCCGAGGAGAGGGCGGCGTCGACGTCGCGGGTGCTGCACCAGAGGGAGGAGAGCCTCGCTGCACTGCGCCGTCAGCGAGCCACCCTCGAGGAGGCGCTCGCCGCGTGGGCCCCCGTGCACGACGAGTACCTCCGCGCCGACTCCATGTCGAAGCTGGTCCGGGGCATGGGCGCCGACAACCAGCTCCAGATGCGCCTGTCCGCCTACGTCCTGGCCACCCGGCTCGACCAGGTCGTCGCAGCGGCCAACGAGCGCCTCGCCCACATGCGCGACCAGAGGTACCTCCTCCAGCGCACCGGCAGGGTCTCCCGCAAGGGCTCTCAGGCTGGACTGGGCCTCGAGGTCGTGGACCAGTGGACCGGCGACGTCCGTGACCCTTCCACGCTCTCCGGGGGCGAGACCTTCGTCGTCTCGCTCTCACTCGCCCTCGGGCTCGCCGACGTCGTGACCAGGGAGGCCGGCGGCACGGAGATCGAGACCCTCTTCGTCGACGAGGGTTTCGGAACCCTCGACGCCGATACCCTCGACGATGTGATGGACCGACTTGACGACCTCCGCGCCGGCGGGCGGGCGGTCGGCGTGGTCAGCCACGTGAGCGAGCTCCGCAACCGGATCCCCACCCAGCTCCACGTCGAGAAGAGCCGCAACGGCTCCACGGTCGCGGTGCGTACGGCGGTGGCCTGAGAGGTGCCGGCTGGATCCCGGATGGTCGCCGTGGTGGACATCGACGGCGTGCTGGCCGACGTACGCCATCGGCTGCACCACGTGGAGTCGCCCCCGAAGGACTGGGACGCCTTCTTCGCCGCCGCTCCCGACGATCCCCTCCTCGAGCAGGGCCACTTCACGGCGACCAGGCTGGCCGAGGTGTTCGACGTCGTGTACCTCTCGGGCCGCCCCGAGCGCTGCCGGGAGGACACGCTCGCCTGGCTACGAAGCCATGGGCTGCCCGCCGGCGACCTGCTGCTGCGGCCACCGGGAGACCGCCGCCCAGCCCGGTTGTTGAAGGTCGAGGTGCTCGACCGGCTGTCGGCCGACCGCAGCGTCGCCGTTCTGGTCGACGACGACCCCATGGTCCTCGACGCTGCCAGACGCGCGGGGTACGACGTCCTCCCCGCGGACTGGATGCGCACCGACGAGACGCTGCGCGAGGCGCAGGAGGTCGAGGGAGAGACCTGAGCATGCGCAACCCGTGACGGGGTAACCCCGCCTGAGCGTGACCCAGCCTGCCGACATAGCCTCGCAGCCATGACCACAGGAGCACCGGTGCACCACTCGATCGATCCGGCGTTCACGTCCCTCCCCTACCGGCGTCTGGCCGACGCAGCGCTCTCGCGGGCCCGGGACTTCAACGTGACACATGCAGACTTCCGCTTCGAACGGGTGCGCTACCAGGACGTCCGGGTGCGCGACGGCCACCTCCAGGGTGCCGGCGACACCGAGGACCTCGGCTTCGCCGTCCGCGTCGTCCTCAACGGCGCCTGGGGGTTCGCCTCCGGGGTGGTGCTCACGCCGGAGGCCGCGGTGCAGGTCGCCGAGACCGCTGTCCGGACCGCACAGGTGGCCGCGGCCATGACGACTCGGCCCATCGATCTGGCACCCGAACCGGTGTACTCCGACGCCGAGTGGGTCTCGGCCTACGAGATCGACCCGCTCAGCGTCCCGCTGGCAGAGAAGGCCGAGCTGCTCGCGTCCTGGTCGGCCCGTCTGCTCGAGGCACCGGTCGTGTCGCACTCGAGCGGGCTGCTCCGCCAGGTCGTGGAGAACAAGTTCTACGCCGACCTCGCCGGTACCAGCACCACGCAGCAGCGGGTGCGCGTGGAGCCCGAGTTCGAGGTCCACGGCACCGACGAGCGGTCGGGCCGGTTCGAGTCGATGCGCACCATCGCCCCGCCGGTCGGCCGGGGGTGGGAGTACCTCGTCGGAGACGTGCACGACTGGGACGCCGAGCTCGGGGAGCTCCCCGACCTGCTGGCGGCCAAGCTCGCGGCCCCGTCGGTCGAGCCCGGCGAGTACGACCTGGTCATCCACCCCTCCAACCTCTGGCTCACCATCCACGAGTCGATCGGCCACGCCACCGAGCTCGACCGTGCCCTCGGCTACGAGGCGAACTACGCGGGCACCTCGTTCGCGACGCCCGACCAGCTCGGCAAGCTCCAGTACGGCGCCCCGATCATGCACGTCACCGGTGACCGCACCGTCGAGCACGGACTGGCCACGATCGGCTACGACGACGAGGGCGTGCGCGCCCAGAGCTGGGACATCGTCAAGGACGGGGTCCTGGTCGGCTACCAGCTCGACCGGCCCACCGCCCACCTGATGGGCCTCGAGCGGTCCAACGGCTGCGCCTACGCCGACTCCCCCGGCCACATCCCCATCCAGAGGATGGCCAACGTCTCGCTGCAGCCCGCAGCGGCCGGTCCGGACACCGACGGCCTGATCTCTCAGGTCGAGCGTGGGATCTACATCGTCGGTGACAACTCGTGGAGCATCGACATGCAGCGCTACAACTTCCAGTTCACAGGGCAGCGGTTCTACCGGATCGAGAACGGCCGCCTCGCGGGGCAGCTGCGCGACGTCGCCTACCAGGCGACGACCACCGACTTCTGGAACTCCATGGAGGCCGTGGGCGGGCCCCAGACCTGGGAGCTCGGCGGGGCGTTCAACTGCGGCAAGGCACAGCCCGGACAGGTCGCGTCGGTCTCGCACGGGTGCCCGACCGCGTTGTTCCGCGGCGTTCGCGTCCTGAACACCGCAGCCGAAGCCGGAAGCCAGGACTGAGGAGCCCTGATGACTGCACCGACACCCCAGGACCTCGTCGAGCACGCCCTGAAGGTCTCCAGCGCCGAGAACTGCATCGTCACCCTCAACGACTCCACGAGCGCGAACCTCCGCTGGGCCAACAACACCCTGACCACCAACGGCGTCATGCACGACCTCTCGCTGAACGTCATCTCCTTCGTGGGCGCCGGCCAGGGCACCGCCACGGGCTCGGTGACGGGCAGCGCCTCGACCCTCGAGCAGGTCACCGCTCTCGTCGAGGCGGCCGACGCGGCTGCGCGCGAGAGCACTCCCGCGGAGGACGCCGCCGACCTCGTCACCGGGTCGGCAGCGCGCGACTGGTTCGACCCTCCCCAGGGCACCTCGATCGACGTGTACGCCGACTTCGCGCCGGCCCTGGGCGAGGCGTTCCGCAAGGCCACCGCCGAGGACCGCATCCTCTACGGCTTCGTCGACCACGAGGTCACCACGACCTATCTCGGGTCGAGCACGGGCCTGCGGCTGCGGCACGTCCAGCCGACGGGGCACTACGGCTGCACCGGCAAGCCCGCCGACCTGTCCGCCAGCGCCTGGGTCGGAGGAGCGACACGGGACTTCGCGGACGTCGACGCGCTGGCGCTCGACCGCGAGCTCGAGCAGCGGCTGCGCTGGGCTGAGCGGAAGGTCGACCTGCCCGCGGGCCGCTACGACACCATCCTGCCTCCCACCTCGGTGGCGGACCTGATGATCTACGCCTACTGGAGCGCCTCGGCGAGGGAGGCCCACGAGGGCCAGTCGGTGTTCTCGCGTCCCGGCGGAGGCACGCGCATCGGTGAGCGGCTGTCCGGCAAACCGGTCCGGCTCTTCTCCGACCCCTCCTACGACGGGCTCCAGGCGGCACCGTTCGTGACCGCCTCGTCGAGCAACAACGTGAGCAGCGTCTTCGACAACGGCCTGGCACTCTCGCACACCGACTGGGTCAAGGACGGAACGCTGGAGGCGCTGCTCCAGACCCGCCACTCCGCCGCCATGACCGGTCATTCGGCCACCCCGGCGATCGACAACCTCGTGCTCTCCGTCGACGGCGCGCAGGGGTCCCTCGACAACCTGGTCCAGGGCACCGAGCGGGGCCTGCTGGTCACCTGCCTGTGGTACATCCGCGTCGTGGACCCGCAGACCCTGCTGCTGACCGGGCTTACGCGTGACGGTGTCTACCTCGTCGAGAACGGCGAGGTGACCGGGGCGGTGAACAACTTCCGGTTCAACGAGAGCCCGGTGGACCTCCTCGACCGGTTCGCGGCAGCCTCGCAGACAGTCCCTGCGTTCTCGCGGGAGTGGGGCGACTACTTCTCCCGCACTGCGATGCCCGCGCTACGTGTGCCGGACTTCAACATGTCCAGTGTCAGCCAGGCCAACTGACGCGGCGGCCGGAGGAATGTTCTGGTTGCCGCGGAAGACGTTGTGCGGGTCGTAGGCCGCCTTGATCTCGCGTAGCCGGTCGAACTTCGCCGCTCCGTAGGCGTCGCGGACACGAGAACCGCCCTCGTCCCCGATGAAGTTCAGGTAGGTCCCGCCGTTGGCGTAGGGGGCGATGTCCCTGCGGAACTGCCGCACCCACTCGATGTTGGCCCGGTCCTCGTCGGGGTCCTGCCAGACCGCGAACGGGTGGGTCACCCACGCTGCGTCGCGATGGGTCATCGGCGTCGCCTCCTCCTCGATGCGCGCGAGTGCTCCACCCCACGGCAGGGCCAGATGCTGGGTGAGCTCCGAGGGAGGGTGCAGCCCATCGTCGACGAAGGCTTCGAGAGCCTCGTCGGTGAGCTCGTCGTGGTAGTCGGCACTCCAGTAGTGCCGGTTGCCCGGTTCGTCGTCGATCATGGACTGGAACTCCGCGTAGGGCATCGGCGAGACGAGGTCGAGCTCCGGTTCGAGGCTGCGCATTGCGGCGATGTAGTCGGCGCCCTCGTCCGGGTCACCGGCCCACATCGCAGCGACGCAGGCAAGAGGCTCCCCTTGGAGATGTTCGGGGATGAAGTCCTCCGGCGGTCCGGTGAGGAGGATGAGTCCCGGACCCAGGGCGTCCGGCGCCGTCTCGGCCCAGTCCCGGAAGGCGCGGGCGACCTCGACGGCCCTGGCCGCCGGCCACGCGAGCAGGCCCGCCTGGACAATGGGTCCGACCGGATACAGGCGGAACTCCAGCGCCGTCACGACCCCGAAGTTTCCTCCCCCACCGTGCAGGGCCCAGAACAGATCAGGGTGATGGTCGGCATCGGCACGCACCTCCTGGCGGTCAGCGGTGACCAGCTCCACGGCCGACAGGTTGTCGCACGCGAGTCCGTAGCTGCGCTCGAGCCAGCCCGACCCGCCACCCAGCGTCAAGCCCGCTACCCCCGTGGTGGAGACCCGACCCCCCGTCGTCGCCAGACCGTGCACCTGGGTGGCCCTGTCGAACTCACGCCAGGTGACGCCCGCACCGACCCGGACGAGTCGTCTTTCCGGGTCGACCTCGATCGACTTCATCGGGCGCACGTCGACCACGAGTCCCTCGTCGTTGGTCGACATGCCCGCGACGGAGTGACCCCCCGCCCGCACGGCCACCTCCAGGTCCTCGACACGTGCGCGTTCGAGGGCGGAGCGGACGTCGGAGGGGGTCTCGCAGCCGGCGATCAGGCGCGGACGCTTGTCGACCATCGCGTTGAAGAGGGCCCGTCGCTCGTCGTACTCCTCGTCCCCCGGCTTCGTCCAGAACATGGCTGAGCCTCCCCGCGTTCGGTGACCCCCGCTTCCGGCGACGCTACGCCGGGGACCCCGGCCGGAGGCATGACCTCATGAGGTCATTACCCAGCGGTCACTCGGTGCCAAAGCGCTCAGCCCGGGATCGGTGCGTCCGGGTCGTAGGGCACACGCGTGTAGACGAATGTCGCGCAGACCAGGTGGGAGACGTGTCCGTCGCGGTCCCGGAACACCTGCAGCGACTCGCCGTGGTGGTAGCCCGCGGTGCCGAGGAAGGTCCCGTCGTCGCAGGGGCGGAACCGGTGCGCGACGACTCCGCTGCCGAGGGAGGCCGCCACGATCTCGCCGTCCTCGTAGGAGAACGAGATCGCGGTGTTGCCCCAGTGCCACACGCCGAGGACGTCCCGTACCAGCGTGGGGACGTGCGGCGTCGGCTCCCAGGCGGGTACGACGGTGGGCTCGGAGTGCTCGAGCTCCGCGAGGAGATCCAGGGGCAGGCCCTCGCAACGCAGGCCGGCCGTCCCGTTGGCGAGGCACATCGCCGCGGTGCGGCGTACCCGGTCGACCAGGAGACCGGCGAGGAACCCGGGCATCGAGCCGGTGTGTCCCACCAGGGTGCCGGAACCGCCCGGAACCAGGCGCAGCCCGAGGCCGTGGCCGCCGCTCAGCCCGCCCGCGAGCGACCCGGACTGAGGGGTGCACATCTCGTCCAGGGTGATGGCCGCCAGGACGTCGGGGTGACCTTCGACGAGGAAGCGTGCGTAGACGGCGAGATCACCGACGGTGCTCCACAGCTGGCCGGCGGCAGCCATCGCGCCGGTGTCATGAGAGGGCTCCTCGGTGAGAGTCCCCGCGAAGTGGTGGAC
>Ga0208537_1000014_pt1 | contig 28155 bp, 33 predicted proteins | sample MayberrySE_TuleA_FD_185672 | JGI IMG/M metagenome (GOLD analysis project Ga0208537, IMG submission 185672) | Natural and restored wetland microbial communities from the San Francisco Bay, California, USA, that impact long-term carbon... | ecosystem: Environmental > Terrestrial > Soil > Wetlands ...
GGTCGCTGCGCGATCGAGCAAACTCGGTCGCTGCGCGATCGAGCAAGCTCGACCCTTGACCCACCGGTCGCGGACCTTCGTGCCGGCTATCAGGGGGACGGGGCAGCTGTGGTTTCGGGCTGCCGTCACCTGACGGCCACATTGACGGCTACGCCGGCATTCCGGAGGACCTCCAGAACGATTCCCTCAGACCGTTTCCACGCTCAGTCGCCGTGAACAGGCGGGCGGAGAGCGAACTTACAAGGAGGTGGTCGCAGGTTCGATCCCTGCTGCGCCCATCCATCTGACCCGCGGTCACGTGTTCCACACGGGACCCGTGCGCGCACGGAAGGGCCATTGCCCACGTGCCTGAGCCGGTCTTCGATGGAGGTCTCAACTGGAGGAGGCCACCATGGCCATGTACCTGATCAAGGCGTCGTACACGGCGGAGGGACTGAAGGGCGTCATGAAGGCCGGCGGCACCAGCCGGGTGAAGGCGGTTGAGCATGCCGTCGAGGGCGTCGGTGGGTCGCTCGAGTCGTTCTACTTCGCGTTCGGCGGCGACGACGTCTACGTCACCGTTGACGCACCCGACAACGCGGCCGCCATGGCGATGGCGGCGGCGGTGGGGAGCTCCGGCGCTATCTCCAGCTACGAGACGGTGGTCCTGCTCTCGCCCTCCGAGGTCGACGAGGCCATGAAGGTGGCCGTCGACTACGCGCCGCCCGGTTCATAGGGGTTCGGGCTACCGGGGCTAGCCGGGCGGCGTACCCAGTGCGACGCCCTCGGTCTCAGAGCAGCGCGGATGCGGCGTTGGACGCCAGCGTCCTAGGCAACACCGCTGCGACGTGGAACGATCACGAACGTGGACAGCAGACCCGCTTCTGCGCAGCGCCTGCGCGACCTCGCGCTGCTTCGCCGCGTTCGCGACCGGATCGACCGCGAGTACGCGCAGCCGCTGGACGTCGAGGCGCTCGCCCGCGGCGTGAACATGTCGGCCGGGCACCTCAGCCGCCAGTTCCGGGTCGCCTACGGCGAGTCGCCCTACGCCTATCTGATGACGCGACGCATCGAGCGCGCGATGGCGCTGCTGCGTCACGGCGACCTCAGCGTCACCGAGGTCTGCTTCGCGGTCGGTTGCTCGTCGCTGGGCACCTTCAGCACCCGCTTCACCGAGCTGGTCGGGGTGCCACCGAGCGTCTACCAGCGCGAGGCGGCGGGCGCTACAGCGGGGATGCCACCGTGCGTGGCGAAGCAGGTCACCAGACCGATCAGGAATCGAGAAGCGCCGGCCCTGAGCCGCAGCTAGCGTGATGGCCATGGACATCACCATCCACCAGACCATGCTTCCGCACGACGACTCGGACGCCTCGCTGGCCTTCTACCGAGACACCCTCGGCTTCGAGGTCCGCAACGACGTCGGCTACAAGGGGATGCACTGGATCACGGTCGGCCCCACCGACCAGCCAGGCACGTCGATCGTGCTCTACCCACCGGCCGCCACTCCCGGCCTCACCGACGACGAGCGGCGCACCATCGCCGAGATGATGGCCAAGGGCACCTACGCCAGCATCAACCTGGCCACGAAGGACCTCGACGGCACCTTCGACCGGCTCCAGGCCGACGGCGCCGAGGTCGTCCAGGAGCCGACCGACCAGCCGTACGGCTTACGCGACTGCGCGTTCCGCGATCCCGCGGGCAACCTGATCCGCATCCAGGAGCTGCCCTGAGCCGTGATGACCGCCGAAGCCCGCGACCGCGAGACCCGCAAGGCCGACACGCTGGCGGTGCTGGCGACCCCCGCGATCGACGTCTGGGTCGCCACCGCCTCGGCTGCAGGCGCGCCGCACCTGGTGCCAGTGTCGCTGGCCTGGGTGGACGAGCGTGTCGTGATCGCGATCGACGCGTCCTCGGTCACCGCGGGCAACCTGACCGCGTCCGGCGTCGCCCGGCTGGCCGTGGGACCGACGCGTGACGTGGTGATGATCGACGCAGTGCTGGAGAAGGCGGTCGACGTCGGGTCCGACGATGTGTTGGGCGCGGCCTACGTCGGCCGGGCCGACTGGGATCCCCGACGCAGCGCGGGCTACGTGTTCCTTGTGCTCCGCCCGGTCCGGGTGCAGGCGTGGCGCGAGGCGAACGAGATTCCCGGCCGGACGCTCATGCGCGACGGCACCTGGCTGGTGTAGGTGCCCTTCGACTCGTCCTGCTCCTGTCGGGAGGGGCGTCCGGACCCGCCGATCCGGTAGACAGGAGCCGCAGTCAGGCACCGTGCAGGAAGTCGCCGGCCCGACAGATGGAGAGACGATGAGCAAGGCCACGAGGACGAACACGCAGTCGCTCACGCGGCACGTCGCAGACAGCCACGACCTGATCCGCGTGCAGGGCGCCCGCGAGAACAACCTCAAGGACATCCATCTCGAGCTCCCGAAGCGCCGCCTGACGGTGTTCACGGGTGTGTCCGGCTCGGGGAAGAGCTCGCTGGTGTTCAGCACGATCGCCGCCGAGTCGCAGCGGATGATCAACGAGACCTACAGCGCCTTCGTGCAGGGGTTCATGCCGACGCTGTCGCGCCCAGAGGTCGACTACCTCGAGGGGCTGACGACAGCGATCATCGTCGACCAGGAGCGCATGGGGGCCAACCCGCGCTCCACCGTCGGCACCGCCACCGACGCCAACGCGATGCTGCGGATCCTGTTCAGCCGGCTGGGCGAGCCGCACATCGGCCCGCCCACGGCTTTCGCCTTCAACGTCCCGACCCGAACAGCGAGCGGCGTCATGAAGACCGAGAAGGGCGGCAAGGAGGAGAAGACCGTTGTCCGCAACGCTGTCTACCAGGGCGGCATGTGTCCGCGCTGCGAGGGCATGGGCAACGTCAGCGACTTCGACCTGACGGCGCTGTACGACGAGTCCAAGTCGCTGTCGGAGGGCGCGCTCGCCGTGCCGGGCTACAGCATGGACGGGTGGTACGGCCGCATCTTCAGCGGCGCGGGGCTGCCGATGGACAAGCCGATCGCGAAGTTCACCAAGAAAGAGCTCCAGAACCTCCTGTACGCAGATCCCACCAAGATCAAGGTCGAGGGGATCAACCTCACCTACGAGGGCCTGATCCCCAAGATCCAGAAGTCGATGCTGTCGAAGGACATCGACGCCCTGCAGCCGCACGTCCGCCGCTTCGTCGAGCGCGCGATCACCTTCACGACCTGTCCCGAGTGCGACGGGACGCGCCTCACGAAGGAAGCGCTGTCGTCGAGGATCCGAGGCAAGAACATCGCCGAGCTGTGCCAGATGCAGATCAGCGACCTCGCCGAGTGGATGCGGGAGGTGGACGCCCCGGGTGTCGCCCCCCTCGTCGCCGGCCTGCAGCATCTGATGGACTCGTTCGCGGAGATCGGGCTCGGCTACCTCTCGCTGGACCGGCCGGCAGGCACCCTGTCCGGTGGCGAGGCGCAGCGGACCAAGATGATCCGCCACCTCGGCTCGTCGCTCACCGACGTCACCTACGTCTTCGACGAGCCCACGATCGGACTGCACCCCCACGACATCCAGCGGATGAACCGCCTACTGCTGCGGCTGCGCGACAAGGGCAACACCGTGCTCGTCGTGGAGCACAAGCCCGAGACGATCGCGATCGCCGACCACGTCGTGGACCTCGGTCCCGGCGCGGGAGCGGAGGGCGGCACCGTGTGCTTCGAGGGCAGTGTGGACACTCTGCGGGGAAGTGACACCATCACCGGCCGCCACCTCGATGACCGGGCGACCCTCAAGGACGCGGTGCGTTCGCCCTCCGGAACCATGGAGGTTCGCGGCGCCTCGACGCACAACCTCCAGGACGTAGACGTCGACATCCCGCTTGGCGTGCTCTGCGTGCTCACTGGCGTAGCCGGCTCCGGCAAGAGCTCGCTGATCGACGGCTCGGTCGACGGCCGCGAGGGCGTGGTGGTGGTCGACCAGGGCGCGATCCGCGGTTCGCGACGCAGCAACCCGGCGACGTACACCGGCCTCCTCGACCCGATCCGCAAGGCGTTCGCAAAGGCCAACGGCGTGAAGCCGAGCCTGTTCAGCTCCAACTCCGAGGGTGCCTGTCCCACCTGCAACGGCGCCGGTGTCATCTACACGGACCTGGGCGTCATGGCCACCGTCGAGTCCACCTGCGAGGAGTGCGAGGGCAAGCGTTTCCAGGCCGCTGTGCTGGAGTACACCCTGGGCGGGCGGAACATCGCCGAGGTGCTCGCGATGTCGGTGGCAGACGCCGAGGAGTTCTTCGAGGACGGCGAGGCACGCACACCGGCGGCGCACAAGATCCTCGACCGGCTCGCCGACGTCGGGCTCGGCTACCTCACCCTGGGTCAGCCTCTCACCACGCTCTCCGGTGGCGAGCGGCAGCGGCTCAAGCTGGCAGACCGGATGGGCGAGAAGGGCGGCCTCTACGTCCTCGACGAGCCGACGACGGGCCTGCACCTGGCCGACGTCGAGAACCTCCTCGGCCTGCTCGACCGTCTCGTCGACTCCGGCAAGTCGGTCATCGTCATCGAGCACCACCAGGCGGTCATGGCCCACGCCGACTGGATCATCGATCTCGGTCCCGGAGCGGGGCACGACGGCGGCCGGATCGTCTTCGAGGGCACCCCCGCCGATCTGGTAGCCGAACGTTCAACCCTCACGGGCGAGCACCTCGCGGCCTACGTCGGCACCTGACGAAGGCCCTCGCGGGCCGCGTGCGCTCACGCGCAAAGGAGACGCGTGTGTTTGACGCCCCCTCGTCTGGGAACCTGAGGTCGGGCGGGAGAGGGGGATCTGGACTCCCGCCCTCCGTTACCTGGAAAGGACACCGGATGGCGACGGCGCAAGGCGGCTACGCCGCACGCCCGAATCCCAGCGGCCTCGCAGACGTGATCGACACGATCCTGGACAAGGGTCTGGTCATCGACGTCTACGTGCGAGTCTCTCTTGTCGGAATCGAGCTCCTCACGATCGACGCGCGCATCGTCATCGCGAGCGTCGACACCTACCTCAGGTTCGCCGAGGCCGTGAACCGCATGGATCTCACCGAGCAGCAGCAGACGCTCCCCGAGATCGTCGGCGACGTCGTCGAGGGCAGCCAGGAGAAGAAGGGTCGCAAGGCGGTCGGTGGCTAGCAGCGGCGCAGCGAAGAGCCTGGTGGCCTCCCAGGTCTGAGGGAGCCTTGTCGAGGAGGCTCCGGGTGGGCTAGGCGTCCCAGCGCTGAAGCGGTTGCGGTCGATACGGGACGCCGGTGGACCTGGGTCGATCACGGCGACGGCCCGTGAACCTCACGGTGAACGTTCCCGCAGCGCCGCGCAGGCGCTTCATTGTCTGCTTCATCGATCTCTCCAGGTGAACGGTCCTCGTAACCCTTCGAGGATGACCGCAACGGCCCTCGTCGGCATCCGACTTTCTACCTACCTTCGTGCCGGGGCCGCATCGGGCAGACGCCCTAAGGTGGCCCGCGTTTCGAACCCCGGCCTCGGGTGGTGGCAACGCCGGCCTGTCTACGGCTTCCCGGCAGTCCAGCCACGACGCCCGGTGGGCACGGCGAGCGATCCGACCATCAGGAGGACGCCCACCACAGCCACAGGGAGGAGCGTCGCCACGATCGTGGCGGTCGGCGCCGAGACGAGCGCGGCGAGGTCCTGGAGCCACGGGTCCCTGGTGAAGGTGGGAGCGAGCTCCGGAATCATCCGGAACGACACCCAGGCCAGAGCGCCGCTGATCAGCAGCGCCAGCCCCGTCGACATCAGGGCGGTGCGCTTGCTCCTGGCCGCGAGGATGCCGACGAGGTAGAGGGCCGCGGCAGCCAGCCCTGCCCTGGTGGCGATCCACCAGCTGGCGTCGCGAGCTTCGGTGTACTGCGCCCAGATTCGTGGGGGTATCCGCACCGTGCTGCCACGTCCGGCACGCTCCACCGTCGCGGCGACCTCGGGATAGCCGGCGTCGTTGAGCGCTCGGGAGAGCTCCTGCTGCACCGGGCTGAGATCGGCTCTTCCGTCGGAGTCGACCTCGACCTCGGAGAGCGCGCGGTCGACCGGGGTGCTCTGGGCGGCCCGGTCCACCTCGGCGCGGTAAGGCGCGGGCAGGTTCGCGTAGCCCGGCACCGTCCTCGCCAGGACCCTCGCCCGAAGCTCGGAGCTGCCCAAGCCGTCGGAAAGGACCGCGCCCGCGCGTTCGGGTTCCAGCACTGTCTCGTGCGCGAGGTAGGCGAACAGCGCCCCCGTGGCGAACGCGGAGGCGAGCAGCAGTGCGACAACGGCGATGAAAGAGCGCATGGAGGCGTCAAGGCTATCGGGCGGGCGGAGGGCACGACGGGCGGCGTCGGCGAAGAGGTCGGTACCGAGGGAGGCGCGGCTGCTTCGACGGCCTGATCGGCAGCTGAGTCGATCGCGACGAGCCTCCGCGCCCGTGCACGCGATTCTGCGGAAGTTGTGGTGGATCTGGCCCAATCTCCCGCAGTTGGTGGATCCGCCCGAGCTGCGCTGGGTGCACTCTGTGTGGACCGGCGACTACCTGGGGGAGTCATGATCCACACCTGCAAGGACTGCCATTGCGAGATCCCGAGCGGCGCGGCAGTCCTGCGCACCGTCAACTTCGAGCGGCTTGCCTTCCACCGCGAGTGCTGGGCCCTACGCCTGCTGCCCGCGCAGCGTCACCCTGCCGACGAGTCGGTCTCCTGACCTCGCGGTCCGGGCGCCCGACGTACGACGAGAGGGCGAGTCGTCTCGGGACGGTCAGCGGCACAGACCCCAGATGCCGCGGTCGGCGTTCTTGGCCCGGCGCTGGGACTTCCGGTAGCCGGACACCCGCTTGAAGGGGTTGTTGTCGTACACGTAGACGCTCGCCCAGCCACGGTTGACCTGCGCCCGGTTCATGTCCCGGCCGGACTTCATGACGTACCGCAGCAGCCGCCCGTAGCGGTCGACCCTGTCCTGGGTGGGATCTGATACGAGCACGACGCGGGTACCCCGCGGGGTTAGGCGTCGCATCGACCTGGACGCCTTCTTCCCGCCGCACTCCACGCCGCCGAAGACCTCGGGGGTGTCGATCCCGATCAGGCGGACCTTCTTCCGGGCGCCGCTCTTGGTCAGCCGGACCTTGAGGGTGTCGCCGTCGACCACCCGGATGACCCGTGCGCGCTGCCGGAGGGTGGTCTTCGCGGTGCTCCCGTCAGGCAGCACCGTCTTGAGGTAGTACGGGGCCGGGTTGGTCTCGCACGCGATGCCGTCCCCCTCCGCGTCGAGGTTGTGGGGGTCCGAGGTGGGACCACCGTTCTTCAGGAAGAAGATCTGGGCCGCCTTCTGGCTCGGGAAGTCGCCGCAGTCCTTGTCCGCGGCATGGGCGGGGGCCGCTCCCAAGGAGCCGAGCATCAGCTGAGTGGTGAGGAGTGCGGCGGTCGAGACGGCAACGTTGCGGCGGCGCGTGAGGTTCATGCGACTTCCCCCGGGATGGCAGTGGTGTGTCAGTTGTGGTGTGTGAGGCGGCAGAAGCGTAGGCACAACTCGACGGGGTCGGAGGCAGAACGCCGGATCCGGCCATCGCCAGAGCGCTGACTGGCCCGGTCGGTTGGCGGTGGGTGGTGGCGGACACCACCCGTCTGGGTGGTTCGGGCCTCCAATCGGTCGATTCGGGGTGTTTGAGACCGATCTGTCCGTTTTCGCCCAATACGGTGGTTGCACTCTCGGGATGCTGACTCGATGAGCCTTGTTGCCTGGGAGGAGCCACAATGCTCGACCTGACCGACCTCGAGTCCGAGGCCGAGATGCTCGCAGCCCAGCTGCGAGGTGCGCGCTGCTGTGACGCCCTCGCGCCGTGCTACCGGTGCTCGCTGCTGAGGTACAACGTCCTCGCGCGCCGTCGCGTCGTCGAGGTCCCCGGGTGTCGGCTGCGCGGGGCCACCGCGGGCGGACCTGGGACCCTGGTGCATCCCGTCGCGCTTCGGCTCGAGCGAGCCTGCTGACCGCCGAGGAGCCCGCCCGAGATAAGAACGGTCTCATCGACGACTCATCTCGATCTCACGCCTGCTTGTCATGGTCGAACCGTCAACAGAAGACGGACGGATCCCAACGGGCCCGGAGACCTCGAAAGGCACAGACCATGAAGAAGCTTCTCCCGATCGGCACCCTCGGACTCGCCGGACTCGTCGGAGCCGGGCTCATGACGCTTCCGGGCAGCACTGTCGCCGCCGGCCCCGGTGACGACGTCGCCGCCAAGCGAGAGGACAACGTCACCGAGCTCGTCCTGGTGGACGACGACGACAACGACGACACCAACGACAGCTCGAACAGCAACTCCAAGTCGCGGTTCACCGGCTTCAGCCGGTCGACCAAGGACAACACCCGCAGCAACTTCACCAAGGTCAGCCGCGACAGGGACATCAGTCGCAGCGACAAGACGAAGGACTGGACCCGCGACGGCGGCAGCCGTACCCGTGACTGGTCGGCGAACCGCACCAACGACCGCTCGCGCAACGACACGCGCGGCCGGCGCTGAGTCGCGGGCGAGGGCCGGAGGCTGAGATGGGCAGGATCCGTGACTCGTGGGGATTCAAGCAAGGCGACCTCATCACCGGTGAGCTGACCGCGATGAAGCTGCTGGGGGGAGGCGAGGCGTACGAGGCCTACCTGGCCTTCGACGACACCACCTACGGCCCGGTGGTCGTGAAGGTCGTGCGCCCCGGCCAGGTCGACGACCAGACGAGCCTTCGCGGCTTGCGCCGGGAGGTGGAGACCCTGACCCGCGTGAACCACCCCGCGGTCGTGCGCGGCCTTCGCTCGGAGGTGACCGGGGGCCGTCCGCACGTGGTGCTCGAGCACCTCGACGGTCCCCGGCTCTCCTCACTGATCCGGCGGTACGGGCCGCTCCAGGAGCAGCAGTACCTCCCGCTCGCGATCGAGGTCGCCTCCGCGCTGCACTACCTGAGGAGGCTGGGGTACGTACACCTCGACATCAAGCCCAGCAACATCATCATGGGGGCGCCTGCGAGGCTCATCGACCTGAGTGTGGCCCGGACCGTCGAGGCGGCAGCTCGTCTCGACCACGCGATAGGGACCGACCCCTACATGGCGCCCGAACAGTGCGAGCCGCCAAGCACCGGCACGCCCGGTCCGGAGAGCGACGTGTGGGGGCTCGGCGTGACCCTCTTCGAGGCGATCGCCGGCTACCGGGCGTTCGACCGTCCGGACGAGGCCGCCGGCAGCCTGGAGAAGCGGTTCCCCCAGGTCGCCGACGCACCCTACGAGCTGCCGGACCGGGTCCCGTCCGACGTGGCGAAGGTCGTGTACGCGTGCCTCGAGCCCAGGCCTGCCGACCGGCCCCTGCCCAAGGAGCTGGCGGAGGCGCTCCAGCCCGCGCTCGAGCGCGCCCCACGCGGCCGGCTCGCAGGCTTCAAGGTCCGCTGAGCCCGACAGAGCGGTAGTCGTTCGATCGGTGAGCAGCGCGGCACGGCCCCGTGGCGGCGGTGTCGACTAGGGGCGTAGCCAGTTGCCGAGCTCGGCGTCGATGAGCAGCTCACGGGCCTCTGCCTCGTGCTCGTCCGGTACCAGGATCCTTACCTGGATCGCGCCTATGGAGCCCTCGAGGATGCTCATGTTGCGGTCGGTGACCTGGTACGGGATGCCGGCCCCGCCGAGCACGCCCTCGATCACCGAGATCACACCGGGGTCGTTCGTCCGGACCAGCTCTGGCATCGAGAGACCTCCTGGAACATCCGACTGAGGCGATCATGCTACTGGCGAGCCACCGGTCGGTCGCGTCGTGCACGCGGTCGGACGAGTCTCGGCGAGGTCCGCAGGCGGCGCAGCCTGTCCCCCGACAGTGGAGCGCGCCTACGCCTCGAAGCGGTACCCCATCCCGCGGACGGTCTTGATCGACTCGGTCCCGAGCTTCTTGCGCAGGTACCCGACGTAGACGTCGACGACGTTGGAACCCGGGTCGAAGTCGTAGCCCCAGACGTGCGAGAGGAGCTGCTCGCGCGAGAGCACCTGGCCGTGGTTGCGCATGAAGATCTCGGCGAGCCTGAACTCCCGCGCCGAGAGCTCGATGTCCTTGCCTCCCTTGGACACCCTTCGGGTCCGCAGGTCGAGCCGGACGGGGCCGACCTGGACCACGTCCTCTCGCGCGGCTGGCTCGGCGGACTGGCGCAGCCTCAGGCGCACCCGGGCCAACAGCTCCGCGAACCGGAACGGCTTGGCCATGTAGTCGTCGGCTCCTCCCTCGAGGGCCGACACGGTGTCGGTCACGGAGTCGCGCGCGGTCAGCACGATGACCGGGAGCTGGCTGCCCGCCGAACGCATCTGCTCCAGCACCTGGTAGCCGTCCATGCCCGGCAGACCGATGTCGAGGACGACCAGGTCGAAGTCGCCGCTCAGCGCGAAGTCCAGCCCGGTCGCGCCGTCGGTGACCGTCGTGGTGGTGTAGCCGTCGGCGGTGAGCCCCTTGGCGATGAACGAGGCGATCTTGACCTCGTCCTCCACGATCAGGATGCGAGCCACGCCTCGTCCTTCCGTCGGGTGGGCAGCGTCAGTACGAATCGTGCCCCGTGCGGAACTTCGTCCTCGACATGGACTGTGCCGCCGTGTGCCACGGCGATGGCCCGCACGATGGAGAGGCCCAGCCCGAAGCCCTCGTCGTTCTCCGGTACGTCGGAGCGCCCGAACCGCTCGAAGATCCGGACCTTGTCCTCGTCGGGGACACCCTTGCCCGTGTCGCGCACCCAGAGCAGGAGGCCGTGCTCGTCGTCCGCGCGGGAGCCGATGCCGACCTCGCCGCCGGTCTCGGTGTGCTTCACGGCGTTCTGCGCGAGCTGGAGCACGGCCTGGGTGACCCGCTGCTCGTCGACCCAGGCCAGCACCTCGGCCTGCCCGTCCAGGGCCCAGACCCGGTCGCCGAGCGCACGGCACTTCTCCAGGACGGTGCTCGTGAACGGCGCGATGTTGACGGCGTCGTACCTCAGGAAGTCGGGGCTGCCGCTCTTGGCCAGCACGATGAGGTCAGCGACCAGGCGCGACATCCGGTCGATCTCGTCGAGGAGGAGCTGACGGGTCGCCTCCACCTCGGAAGGCTCGGAGCTGTCGAGCAGCTCCATGTGCCCGCGGATCACCGTGAGGGGGGTCTTGAGCTCGTGCCCCGCGTCGTCGAGGAACTGCCGCTGGCCGGTGAAAGCGGCCTCGAGGCGCGCCACCATCTCGTTGAACGTGCGAGTCAGTGCGGAGATGTCGTCGTGACCGGACTCGGGGATGCGCCGGGAGAGGTCGGTGACGGTGATCTCCTCGGCGGTCTCTCGCAGCGCCCGCAACGGCCGAAGCAGACGGCCTGCCTGCCACGCCGCGAGAGCCGTGATGAGCCCGAGCAGCAGCACGGAGACGATCGCGTAGGTCTGCATGACCCGGTCGAGCTCGGCGCGTCGGTCCTCGAGGAAGTTCGCGATCACGAACGCCCCCGCCCGGGCCTCGTCGCGCACCGGCTGGACGGTCACCACCACCTCACCCCACTCGGTGTCGATGCGTTCGGTCCCGCCCTCCACGAGCTGCGACTCGACGGCGGCCACGAACTCAGGCCGGTCGATGAGCGGCTGGTGAACGGTGTCGGAGACCACCTGAGGAGCCCCGTCCCACCAGCCGATGAGCAGCTCGTCGTCGTCTGGGACGTTGCGGAGCAGGAACACCTCGACCAGGTTCCGGATGTCGGTGAACCCCTGCACCGGTCTTGCGTCGAGGTCGATGCCCTCGTCGCGCAGGGTGGCGAACTCCGCCAGCTCCTGCTCGACCTGCCGGGTGACCTCGCGCTCGATCCGAGCCGACTCCAGGGCGTACACCACGAGACCCGCCCCGGCGAGGGCGAGTCCGGTCAGCACGGCGACGGAGACGGCTATGCGGGTGCCGACAGTGAGCCCCGACCGAGCCGCCGGTCGAGGTTCAGCTGTCATCGTCTCCTTCGGAGTCGTCGTCGCTTCCGTCGTCGTCACCGCCAAGGCTGTCGTCATCGGGGTCGTCGACGTCGCGAGGTGTCGGACGGATCACTCGCACCTCGTCGTCCCCGTCCCCGTCCTTGCGGCCATCATCGTCGCCCCGGCTGTCGTGGTCATCATCCCCCGGGTCGTCGCGGTTGCGGGTGGGATCGGACGAGGGGGAGGGGCGCGGCGTGCGGCTCGGCGTCGGCAGCACGGACTCCGACGGGCTGCCCTCGAGCACGACGGGCACCCGCGTCGGAGGCATGTCCGTCTGCGAGGCGACAAGGGTGCCGGCGATGTAGGCGCCGAGCGGCAACGTCAGCAGCAGCGCCAGCGTCACCTTCAGGAACGTGCTCACGAGGCAAGTGTGCCGGTGCCGGATGGGAGAGAGGTGAGATGCGGATGAGAACGCTCTCATCCGCCGGGGCGGCGCCCGTCTAGGCTCGGGCCCATGACCGTGCACCTGCGTGACCTGACCGCCCTGATGGACCGCTGGTACCCACCCGCGCTCGCTTCGGACTGGGACGCCGTGGGGCTCGTCTGCGGAGAGCCCGAACAGCCGGTCCGTCGGGTCATGCTGGCCGTGGACCCCGCCCCTGCCGTCGTCGAGGAGGCCCTCGCCTGGGAGGCCGACCTGCTCGTCGTACACCACCCGCTGCTCCTCAAGGGGGTGCACTCGGTAGCGGCGACGTCGCCCAAGGGCCGCGTGCTCCATCGCCTGGTCCGCGGAGGCTGCGCGCTCTTCACCGCGCACACGAACGCGGACGCGCCGGCGCAGGGCGTCAACGAGTCGCTGGCCGCCGCACTCGGCATCGAGGCCCCCGAGGTGATCGTGCCCGACCCGGCCGACCCCCTCGACAAGATCGTCACCTTCGTGCCGCACGAGAACGCCGAGGAGGTGCGCGAGGCGATCACCCGCGCCGGCGCAGGCCGGATCGGCGACTACGACAGCTGCACCTTCACCTCCGAGGGGGAGGGGCGCTTCCGCCCTCTGGACGGCGCCAGGCCGGCGATCGGCCGGGTGGGGGAGGTCGAGGTGGTCGCCGAGTCACGGGTCGAGGCGGTGCTCCCGCGCGGCCGGCGCCGCCAGGTCCTCGAGGCGCTCAAGAGCGTGCACCCTTACGAGGAGCCGGCCTACGACGTCCTCGAGCTCGCCGACGTGCCCGGCACCGGCAGCGCAGCCCGGGGCACCGGCCGGATCGGGATGCTGAACGGGCCGACGACGTTGAGGGCCTTCGCCGAGCATGTTCACACGGTCCTGCCCCAGACCGCGCACGGAGTGCGCGTCGGAGGCGATCCGGACCGTGTGGTGGAGACCGTGGCGGTCACCAGCGGCGCGGGCGACTTCCTGCTCGAGACTGTGCTCGGCACCGACGCCGACGTGTACGTGACCTCGGACCTCCGTCACCACCGTGCCTCGGAGTTCCTGGAGCACGGGGGACCGGCACTCGTGGACGTCGCGCACTGGGCCGCGGAGTGGACGTGGCTGCCGGTTCTCGAGCGCACTCTGGTGGAGTCCCTGGGCGATCGAGGGGATACGGTGGAGACCCGCGTGAGCACGACGTGCACCGACCCGTGGACCTTCCGTCCCTGAGCGGTCCTGCGCGTCTCAGCCACCGCCCGCCTTCCCTGATGCCCCGAGGAGCAGAGTGAAAGCCGATCCCTTCGCGCAGCTGAAGCTGTTGGACGTCCAGGAGCTGGACTCACGGCAGGACCAGCTCAGGCACCGGCTCGCCACACTGCCGCAGAACGCCGAGCTCAAGGAGCTCGCACGTGAGCGCACCGAGATCGACGACCGCGCGCGCGACGCACGCATCGCCGTCGACGACCTCACGCGGGCGCAGAAGCGGGCCGACGCGGACGTGGAACAGGTCAAGGCACGGCGCAAGCGCGACCAGGACCGGATGGAGCAGGGGCTCATCACGAACCCGAAGGACCTCGAGCGCATGCAGGGCGAGCTCGTGTCGCTCGAGCGCCGGATCAACGAGCTCGAGGACGCCGAGCTCGAGGTCATGGAGCAGCTCGAGGACGCTCAGCGCGAGCTCGACGGGCTCACCGTCCGGATCGGTGAGCTCGACGAGAAGATCGCTGCGGCGACCGGAGCTCGTGACGAGGCGGCGGCGGAGATCGAGGAGCAGCTCGCCGACTCGGCTGGGGAGCGGAAGCAGAAGGCCGAGGGCATGCCCGAGGACCTGATGACGCTCTACACCCGGCTGCGCGAGCAGAAGGGCGGGGTCGGGGCAGCCGCCCTGCGAGCCCGCAGCTGCGGCGGATGCAGCCTCCAGCTCAACTCCTCCGAGCTCGCGGACATCGCCAAGACACCCTCGGACGAGGTGCTCCGCTGCGAGGAGTGCAACCGGATCCTCGTCCGCACCTCGGAGTCCGGGATCTGATGACCGAGCGTCCCGCCTCCGTGGTCGTCGAGGCCGACGGGGGCTCCCGTGGCAACCCCGGCCAGGCGGCTTACGGCGCCGTGCTCAAGGACGCGACCACAGGTGCCGTGATCGCCGAGCGCGCGGAGCACATCGGGATCGCGACCAACAACGTCGCGGAGTACCGCGGCCTCATCGCCGGTCTCGAGCTCTACAACGAGCACACACCCGGGGCCGGGCTCGAGGTCCGGATGGACTCCAAGCTCGTCATCGAGCAGATGTCGGGGAACTGGAAGATCAAGCACCCCGACATGAAGCCGCTCGCGATGGCGGCCAACCGGCTGGCGCCGTCCGGGACCACCTGGACGTGGATCCCGCGCGAGCAGAACAAGCACGCCGACTCCCTCCTCAACGAGGCCCTCGACAGCGCGACCGGAAAGCCCTCGAGGCGCACCCGCGTCGCCGAGGTCCCCGTCGAGGAGCAACCGGTCGCCCAGGCCCGGATGGTCGGGTGGAGCAGGGACCTCGGGTCCCCGACCACCCTCGTGCTCGTCCGGCACGGCGAGACGGACCACACCACGGAGAAGCGGTTCAGCGGCCGCGGTGGGCACGACCCGTCGCTCAACGCCGACGGACGGGCACAGGCACGCGCCGTGGCGGACTGGCTGGCGCCGCTGGCCGAGGAGATCGACGTCGTGCTCAGCTCGCCGCTGCGCCGCACCCGCGAGACCGCGGAGATCATCGGCGAGCGTCTGGCACATCAGGTCGAGCTGGAGGAGGGGCTCGCGGAGGCCGCCTTCGGCACGTGGGAGGGCCTGACCTTCCACGAGGTCCAGCAGGCCTACCCCGACGACCTCGACGCCTGGCTCGGCTCCCTCGACGTCGCGCCCGGCGGCCATGGCGACTCCTTCAAGGAGATGGACGAGCGGGTACGCCGGACGCGCGACCGTCTCCTCACCGGCTACCCGGGCAAGGCTGTGCTCGCCGTCACCCACGTCACGCCGATCAAGCTCATGGTCCGGATGGCCCTGGGGGCTCCGCTCGACGCGGTCTACAAGATGGAGCTCGCACCGGCGTCGGTCACCGTGGTCTCGTGGTTCGAGGACGGCACGGCCTCGCTCCGGCTGTTCAACGCCCGGCCCATGGAGTCGGCCTTCATCGGCCGTTGACGCCCCGCCCGCGCTCCGCGCACATCTCCTGCCGAGCGGTCTCAGGCCACAGCGGTCCGTTGGGCGCCGGTCGACTGGGTACGGTCGCACCGAAGGAGTGAGCCAATGACTGCATCTGTCGCCACCGACGACCCCACGACCGCCGGCCCCACGACGAGCCCAGCCGCTGCGTTCAGCAACGTGGTGAGCGCGGCGATCGACTACGCCGCTGCCAAGGCCTCGCTCAAGACGGCTGACCGGACCGGGGGCGGGGGAGCGAAGCAGCAGGCGGGGGTCGAGGGCGTCCGGGCCGGCCTGCAGGGCAAGAACCCGGTCTGGGCGGCGATCAAGGGGGCCTGGGCGGGGGGAACCGCGATGGTGAGGGCAGCGATCGTGGCCGCCCTGGTGGCCCTCGTGCTGCTGCTGGTGCTGTCTCCGGTGCTCCTGCTCGTCTTCCTCCTAAGCCTGCTGATCCTCAAGGCGGTCGCCAAGGCCCGTTCGGCCAAGCCGTGACCTCGAGCCACTCACCGTGCCGGCACGTCGCGAGCTGACCGGAGAGTCCGAGCCGGAGCGAACCGCGTCGCGTCCAGCCCTCGCCGCAGCATTGGCGGTGCTGGCTAGCATGGAGAGACCGTCTCGGCTCTGGGAGAACAGCCCATGGAGAACCCTAGGAAGCCGCGGCTCGAGCCACGCATGGTCTTCGCGCTGGTCTTCGTCGCGATCCCGGTGATCTATGTCGTCGCACAGGTGATCCTGGTGCGTTCCGGCGTCGGCTGCGACGACTCCCAGGTAGGCGGTGTAGCGCAGCTCTTCCTGCCCGGCGTGGGCTGTGAGCAGGAGATCCCCACGGTCCGGGACTGAGCCGGGGACGCGTTCAGAGCTCGGTGACGACCACGTCGAGCTGGCTGCCCTGGCGAGCCTTGGCCCCGAGCTCGACGGTCCAACCGTTGTCACGCAGCTGCTCGGCGAACCGAGCCGGGGAGGCGGGCCGCCCTCCGTCCTCGAGCAGCGCGCGAACCAGGCGGCCCTTCGTGGCCTTGTTGAAGTGCGACACGACCTTGCGCCGCCCGTCGACCTCGTGCAGGACACGGACACTCACGACGCGGCTCGCGGTATCGGCGTCGGGACGCCAGAACGAGGCGTACGTCGACGAGCGGAGGTCGACCACGAGACCCCTGCCGGCGGCGTCCATGACCGCCATGTCGAGGCGGCTGCTCCAGTAGGTCGCCACCGGACCGATCCCGGGCAGCGACACCGACCCCGATAGACGGTAGGCCGGGATCCGGTCTCCGGGCCGCAGAAGGCCGAACAGCCCCGAGGCGACCGCCACCCAGCCCGACGCGCGTCGGCGGGCGGCAGCGTCGAGCGTGGCCAGGTCGAGGGCTTCGTAGAGCACTCCCGAGTAGACCTGGTCGGCGCGGGCGGTGGGTGCGGTGCGGAGCTCGGCGTTGCGGAGCACCTCGTCGGTCTGGGTCTTGCCCAGGCCGAGCACCTCGGCGGCCTTGGTGACGTCCCCGCCATCACCCGCTGCGTCCGCCCCCGTCGTCGTACACAAGGAGACGAGGGCGTCGAGGACCCCGGCCCGCGCGTCGGTCAGGGAGGGAAAGCTCAGCCGGTCGAGCTCCAGGGGCTTGCCACGGCGGGGAGCGGTCTTCCCCTCGGACGGAGGCAGCAGGATCAGCACGGTCGTCACCCTATGCTGAACAGGGTCGACCCCTAGACCTAGGAGTGCCCAGCCGTGACGAGACACGTCGTACGCGTCCACCACGCCAACGGGAGTGACCTCCGCAAGGGGGTCGAGGCGATCCAGGCCGAGATGGGCGTGACGCCGGGGTTCCCGCCGGAGGTCGAGGCCGCGGCCCAGGAGGCCGCCCGCAACCCCCGGCTGCCTGAGCTCGACCGCACCGACATTCCCTTCGTCACGATCGACCCGGCTTCCGCGCTAGACCTCGACCAGGCGATGCATCTCGAGCGAGACGGCGACGGCTACCTCGTGCACTACGCGATCGCCGACGTAGGGGCGTTCGTGACACCCGGCGACCCCGTCGACACGGAGGCCAACCGGCGCGGGGAGACGCTCTACGGAGCCGACTCGAAGATCCCGCTGCACCCGAAGGTGCTCTCCGAGGACGCCGGCTCGCTGCTGCCGGAACAGGTGCGTCCGGCGCTGCTCTGGACGATCAAGGTCGACGCCGGGGGAGAGGGCACCGACGCGAACGTCCAGCGGGCGCTGGTGCGCAGCCGCGCGAAGCTCGACTACGAGAGCGTGCAGGAGCAGATCGACGCGGGCACTGCCGACGACATGTTCGCCCTGCTCCGTGAGGTGGGGGAGCTGCGCAAGCAGCGCGAGGCAGAGCGGGGCGGGGTGTCGCTGCCCTTGCCGGAGCAGGAGATCGACATCGACGGCGACAGGTGGTCGCTGTCCTTCCGGAGCATGCACCCGGTCGAGGAGTGGAACGCGCAGATCTCGCTGCTCACAGGCATGGCCGCGGCAGACCACATGATCTACGGCCGGGTCGGCCTGCTGCGCACACTGCCAACGGCGGACTCCCGCGACGTGCAGCGGCTGCACCGGACTGCCCGTGCGCTCGGCATCGACTGGCCGGCGGAGCTGCTCTACCCAGACTTCATCCGGTCCCTCGATCCGGCGCGACCGGAGCACGCGGCGATGGTCGTCGCCAGCACCCGCCTGCTCCGGGGCTCCGGTTACGTCGGCTTCAACGGTGCGGTGCCCGAGCAGGCGGAGCACTCGGCGCTCGCCTCCGAGTACGCCCACGTCACGGCTCCGCTGCGCAGGCTCGTGGACCGCTACGCGCTCGAGATCTCGCTAGCGCTGTGCGCCGGCACCGAAGTGCCCGCGTGGGTCCTCGAGCGCCTCGAGGAGCTTCCGGCCACCATGCAGGCCTCTGGGCAGCGCGCCAACCAGTACGAGAACGCCATCTTGAACCTCGTGGAGGCCGAGGTGCTGCGGGACTCGGTCGGCCAGACGTTCGACGCGGTGGTCGTCGCGGTCGACCCCGAGGACCCGCGCAAGGGCGACGTGGTCGTGCAGCAGCCGGCGATCGAGGCAGCCGTGACCGGAGCGCAGGAGCTGCCGCTCGGATCCAAGGTCACCGTCCGGCTCGTCCAGTCCGACCCGATGGCGCGCACTGTGCGGTTCGAGCTCGCCTGACCGCTATCCTTGACCTGGATGAGCCGGCCGGGCGACCGCGAGGGGCGTGAGCCCCCCGAGGAAGGTCCGGGCTCCACAGGGCGAGGTGGTGGGTAACACCCACCCGGGGTGACCCGCGGGACAGTGCCACAGAAAACAGACCGCCGCACGTGCCTTCGGGCGCGAGCGGTAAGGGTGAAACGGTGGTGTAAGAGACCACCAGCGTGCCGGGTGACCGGGACGGCTTGGTAAACCCCACCTGGAGCAAGGTCAAGAGACGGCGGCGGCCGCGAGGTCGCCGCCCGCGCGGATGTTCGAGGGCGGCCCGCCCGAGTCCGCGGGTAGACCGCACGAGGCTGTCGGCGACGACAGCCCTAGATGGATGGTCGCCGATCGTGCGTCGCGAGGTGCACGTGAACAGAACCCGGCCTACAGGCCGGCTCATCCACCTCACCCCTCCTGACCTGCGGAAACGCGGGTCCGGATGTTACTGAGGCTCCACTGTGGACACCTTGGAGCGACGGTCGCTTTCCGTGACCTGCTGGGGTCGTCCTCGTCACCCATCAAGTGGCCGTAGGTGTCCCAGGTCTCGACGGCCGACCCGGATTGCCGGTCCGGCTGGAGCAGGCGGGCTGCCGGTCTACGCGGATGCTGCCGAAATAGAGCGCAATCCGGTCGACGGTCAGCCCGAGGATCTCTCCCCGGCGCATGCCGGTGCCCGCGGCGATGGTGACGAAGGCGCATTCGGAGGGTCCGGCGGGTTCACTCCTCGACCGCGACGAGGTCAACCCAAACTGTCTCTCACCCCGGTGGGGTCGACTTCGTCGGTCGAGAAGATGAGGCGGGTCCGCAGACTTGGTGCAGGCACGACCACCATGCCGTCCGCATCCCCAAGGGAGACGGTCTCTTGGGATGTGGCGATGACCGTGTCACCAAGAATCTGCCCCCCCGTAGATTCCCCCTGAGCCAAGGAACGCACGTAGAACGTGGCGGTTGCCCAGTCCCAGTCACCTTCGAACTTGTCAGCCTCGATGTCCTGTGCGTGCCGAACCTTCAGCGCAACCACATCTTGCCCCACAGATACGAGGCCCCCGCGCAAGTCACTGGGAACCTCGGCAACGGGGTCGCCCAACACGGCGATTCCCCAATGCCATGGTCGCGTCAGCGTTACCTCAGCGAGTGGCTGCATGGGTGTGAGACTAGTTCGACGCGACGACCAGAGGGGGCCGAGTGTGCGACGAACTCACCGAGGTGAACTCCTGCCTTGAGCCGTTCGATGTGGCGCTGTACCGGGGAGATGACGGCAAGTACCGCATCTGGGGTGACATCAACCGGATCCAGGACATCGTCTTCAGTGGCTGCGTCGAGTCGTTCCCCGCAGGCGCGCGGGCAGACCTTGACTGGTTCTTTGCGCACGAGGTGGACGCTCGCATCGTTCGCCACCTCCGAAGTCTCGGTGTTCGAGTCATCTATGACCCCGACGACAAGGTCGGCTTCTGGTTCGACGGCGACGGCCCGTCAGATGAGCAGATGACAGAGGCGTTCAAGGCCGCCTACGACTGGTATCGAGTTCCCCCGCACCGACGGACAACAGAGCCATAAATCGTTGCGTGCGGACGCGGCATTGAGGGCGTCACTCAAGGCCACGTCTCGCCGCGGATGAGCCGCGCGCAATACGGACTCTTGTTGTACTTGGTGACGAGTTCGTCGTACGAGGGAACTGGGTCGTACCCCTCCGCGGTGCAGGCTGTCCCAAACCACGAGACGTACCCCTGTTGGCTCGCCCACCAACCACCCGCGATCAGCACGGCGATGGTCGTTGCGACGAGTGCCGCTGCCCAAGCTGCAAGCCGCGTGACTCGCGGTGACTTCGTCCTCACATGCATACGACGCAACTGGTGCCTCCAGCGGTTCCGTCCCGCCCGTGATGGGCACGGACCTCGGCAGGACCGCGCTGCACCATCGCGGCATGTCCGCGTGCATCTGCACGACCCGCTCTTCGCGACGCGACGTCTTCGCGAGCTCCATCGCAGGGCTCGCAACAGGATCTCGATCGCGTGAGCATCGGTGTAGGAGGCCCCGGCAACCCTCACCTACGTCAGGCAAGCCAGCCGTGGTGGGCTATGGCATGCGTTGGTGGCGCAGCCGTATCGTCGTCTGCACGTCGTCGTCTCCCGCACCTGCTCACCCCTCCGGCGTGTGAGGTGACAATGAACGCGATCGAAAGGCAAGAAGACTGCCGCTCGTGCCACTCCGTCGTTGATCGGGCGTGGCCGGAAGGCAACCACCGCGCGGTGCCTGCCAGGTCGCGCCTTGCGGGACTCTTGGGGACTCGGGGCGCTGGCAGGCGGCCTGGTGGCTGTGGGCGGCTGGCTTCGCGGCCTTGGTCATCGCAGTTCCGCTCGTGACCCCGCCAGCACGGCGGGTGCGTCCCGTTCAGATCGTGCTCGGGCTGGTTGTCGCCGTGATCTGGGTTATCGCCACCGGGGTCGCCGCGGTCATCGTCGCACTGTTCACTTCCGTGCATGGCGCCGCAACCGTGGCTGCATGCTGCATGCTGCCTGCTCGGCCCGGCTCTTGCCCTTGTCACGGGCCTCGCCAGGGGGCTGACGGCAGTTACAAGATAGGGCGGTAGACCACCAACGATGGCGTTCGCGAAGAGCAACTCGCGAACAAGATGAATGCGGCTACCAGATGCGTACGGGCATTCCCTCGGGGTCAAAGAAGGTCACATGTCGGAAGCAAGGCAACCAGTAGACCGGTCTCGGCGTCGGCTTCATCCCTGACGGGTGATGCGACGACCGTCGCGTCTACCTAGCCTCGAGTGAGGCACAGGGCACCCGCATGTTCAGCACCGATAGGTGGCGAGGCAAATGAGGACGCCGCGGCTGCGGGAGGCAGCGCCCGCATCTGCCCCAGAACGGCACCGCCATCGCCTGGCGCGTGTCCTCCGTCGCAAGCGTCGCCTGCGGTCCGACCTCCTCCAGCTGCTGGCCGCCGCAGTTGCGGTTGCGCTGGGTTTCCTGCTGCCCCAGGCCCGGGTCGGTACGGACATCCCGACCAGCCAGGCGATCCCGATGCTCGTCGCGGTGGGTGCCGGCACGGTCACGTTCATCGGCGTCGTCTTCTCCCTGTTGTTCCTCGTGGTGCAGTTCGGGTCGACCACCTTCACACCCCGTCTCAACCTGTTCCGGGACGCGCCGATCGTGTGGCGGGCATTCGCGTTCTACGTGGGCGTGGTGACCTACTCCTTCACCGCAGCGCTCGTGATCGGGCGCGATGAGAAGACACCAGGGCTGGTGCCGTTCGTCGCGTTCTTGGGGGTGCTCATCGCGATCGTCCTTTACCGAAGCCTGCAGGCGGCGGCGTTCAGCTCGATCCAGCTCTCCTCCACGCTCTCCCAGATCACCCGCCGTGGCCGGGAGGTGATCGACGGCCTCTACACCGCCCCCGCCCTCGCCGGTCTGGACAACCACACCCCGGGAAGCTCGACCACGGCCGCCGCAGCCGGCGCGGCGACGATGGAGATCCCCTGGCCGCGTCAGTCGGCGGTGATCCAGGTCATCGACGTACCACGCGTCCTGCTTGCCGCCCAACATGCCGGGGCGGTGGTCGAGTTCCAGGTGGGACCGGGCCAGGTGATCGATGAAGGGGCCACCCTGGCGCTGCTCAGTGGCCCGGGGCAGCCGGACTTGGAATGGGAAGTACTCCGGGCGATCACCGTGGGGGATGAGCGCACCTTCGAGCAGGACCCGTCGCTGGCGCTTCGCTTGCTCGCCGACATCGCGCTCAGAGCGCTGTCACCTGCGGTGAACGACCCGACAACCGCCGTGCAGGCGCTGGACCGGATCCAGAGCCTGCTCCGCACACTCGTGACTCGCGATCTCAACGTCGGGGACATCGTGGACGACACCGGCACGGTCCGGGTCAGGCTCGTGCTGCCGGCCTGGGACGACTACCTCGCTGTCGCTCTCGACGAGATCATGGCGCTTCCCGGCCTGCTGCCGAGCGTCTCAGTGCGGCTCACACGACTGTTCGACGAGCTCACGGCCGTCGCACCACCCAGTCGAACAGACGCACTCGACCGGCGTCGCGCCCACGCCGACCTCCCTGTGTGATCCCACGGTTCTCCCGCCTGTCCGACCCGGTGCGCGACGGGGGTGTGGTCAATCTGCCGGAATGGTCAGCCCACTGTCAGACGCGGCCACGTGGCCCCGGCCGCTTCATCCGGCGCGGGTGATGTGGAACGAACCGTTCGAGAGTCAACGTGGACAGGTCACTGGAACTGCCGACCCATCGGGTCTGTGCAGCCACCTACGGGGAGGACAGGCCGATGCAGATGCAGCAAGTGAGTGACCACTGCTACGCGGTGCTCAACGAGACGAACCTGGTGTGCGACGCCAACTCCGGCCTGGTCAACCTGGGCGGCGGGCTGGTGGTCGACACGCAGTCGGACCTGCCGCACGCCCGGCAGATGGTCGAGCTGTTCAGCGAGGTGTGGACGGCCATGCCCCGATACGTCGCGCTCACCCATGAGGACATCGACCATGTCGCGGGGAACCAGCTCTTTCCCGACGCCGAGATCATCGCACACCGCACAATGCCGGACCGCATGAAACAAGCGGCCGATCCGGCAGAGAGCCAGAAGCTCACCAACGCTGTCCACCACCTCATCAGTCGGACTGTGCTGCGCACCGCACACCACGGAGTCCTGGCGGTCGCGAAGCAGCTGGACGAGAAGTTCGACTTCGACGGGATCGAGCTGACTCTCCCGACCACGCTCTTCGACGACCGCTACGTCTTGGACCTCGACGGCACCGAGGTGCACCTGATCTACGTCGGACCCGCGCACCAGGTCGGCGACGTGATCGTGCACGTGCCCGACGAGGGGGTCCTGTTCGCCGGCGACCTGCTGTTCAACCAGTCGACACCGATGGGCTGGGTCGGTTCCTACCAGCAGTTCTCCGACGCCCTGGACCGGATCATCGACCTGGACCCGGTGACGATCGTCCCCGGGCATGGCCCCGTGTGCGGCGTCGAGGCGGTCAAGGACGAGCAGGCGTACTTCCAGCACGTGCTCGACGAGTCCCGGAAGTGCTTCGACCAGGGGCTCACCTCCAAGCAGGCCGCCGAGCGCATCGACCTCGACCGGTACGGCGAATGGAAAGCTCCCGCACGTCTGGTCATCAACGTCGAGCGGGCCTACCGCGAGTTCCGCGACGAGCCGACCGACGCACCTTGGGACCTGGCGAAGATCTTCGACGGCATGTACCACCTCGCGAAGACAAGAGACCTCGCGCTCGAGTTCTGAACCGTTCAGCCGCCAAGAGGGACAGACCCCGCATGAAACTCATTCGCTTCGCACCCGAAACCTCGGCAGATCCTGAGTTCGGCGTCGTCGTCCGCGACCACGCCGTGTCGTGCAGCACGACGGGAGGCGCATGATGCCCGACCCGACGCGGCAGGAACTACCCCCGTTGGCCCACCCGGAGGAACCCGCGCCCTCACCACTACGCCGATCGTGGGCGACCCGGCGCGTACCCGCCCCGCCCATCACTCCTGCTGCCCCTGGAGTCCACCACCAAGATCTTCCTCTCCCACCTGCACGCCGACCACATCGGAGACATCCCCGGACTGTTGGGAGGCCCGCCGAAGATCGGCCGGGTCGACCCGGTGGAATTCTGGGGCGGCGGCTGCGACGACCCGGAGATGGGGCTGGCCGCGTTCGTCAAGTACATGTCCAAGGCGATGGCCTGGGATCGGGCCTCAATCCGGGGAGTCCGGTGCTTCCAGACTCCGGCCGTCGCGGCCAAGGCGTTGGGTCTGCCGCTGGAGACCGCTGTCCACGTGACCAAGGCGGCCCACACCATCCCCGGCCAGATGGGAAGAATCCTCGATATGACGAAACCGCGGATGGCCGCGTTGTGGCACCTCGACGTCGGCCCCTGCGTCGGCGGCGTCTTCGAGGAAGTCGGTGAGCATTACGGCGGCGCCGTAGCCGTCTGCCAGGACCTAACCGTCTTCAACGTCACGTCACCGCCGACGCGGTGCACGTCCGACAGGCGCAGGTGAACGACGCGCCACCACCCGTCCATGGACCGTCCACCATGAAGCCGACGATCGAACCGGCGCCCGCGCCACCGGACTGGTGGGCCGAAACCTTGCTCGACCTCTGACTCCTGCGCCGGGTGCGCTGACACCATCGGGGCAGATCGCCTGCCGGGCCGGCATGCATACGCCCTGAACATTGCGCTGGAACGCAGGCCGTAGGCGCCTCTCCGCAGTGCAAGCGCCCAGAGGCCTACAGGCCGGCTCATCCCTCACCCGGGTCAGGCGATGCCCGTGGGGGCGGGGACCGAACCGGTTGTGCGTGGCTCCCCGGCCGATGGAATGCGCGGGTGCACCATGGCGTTGGGACACCTGGGACAGTGAGGAGTGAGACATGACGTTCCAGACACCGGGTCGGGCCAACCACCCCGCTGACGTCTACCACCGTGCATGGGAGCTCCTCGAGGAGCGGTCCCCCAAGCAGGCGATCGAGATCCTCGACCCCGCGATCGAGCGGGAGCCCGCGTCGACAAGCCTGCGCACGCTGCGTGCGTGGGCGTACTTCCAGAGCGCACAGCTGGGCAAGGCGGAGACCGAGCTCGCCGTCCTGGTCGAGGAGTGCCCCTCCGACGTGTGGGCGCGCTTCGCCCTCGGGCGGGTGCTCGAGAGGCAGTCGCGCTACTCCGACGCGCTCCCGCACATGCGTCTCGCGGCGGTGATGTCGGGCGACCCCGAGCACGAGGCAGGGGTGCTCCGGGTCGAGCGGCGGATGGCCGAGTCCGGCCGGACGTCGTACGACGACCTTCGCTGACCCCCGGTGAGCGGGACCGCGCTCAGGGCAGTGTCAGGATCTCGGCACCGTCGTCCGTGACGAGCAGCGTGTGCTCGAACTGTGCGCTGCGCTTCTTGTCCTTGGTGACCACGGTCCAGTTGTCGGGCCACATGTCCCACTCGTAGGTCCCGAGGCAGAGCATCGGCTCGATCGTGAAGGTCATGCCCTTCTCGATCACCGTGTCGTAGTGCGGCTCGTCGTAGTGGGGGATGATCAGGCCGGAGTGGAAGGACGTGCCGATGCCGTGGCCGGTGAAGTCGCGGACGACGCCGTACCCGAAGCGCTTGGCGTAGGCCTCGATCACCCGGCCGAGGACGTTGACCTGACGACCGGGCCTCACCGCCTTGATGGCGCGGCGAAGGGCCTCCTCGGTGCGCTCCACGAGCAGGCGGCTCTCCTCGTCGACGTCACCGGCGAGGAAGGTGGCGTTCGTGTCGCCGTGCACACCGTCGAGGTACGCGGTGATGTCGATGTTGACGATGTCGCCGTCCTCGATCGGACGGCTGTCGGGGATGCCGTGGCAGATGACCTCGTTGACGCTTGTGCACAGCGACTTGGGGAAGTTCCGGTAGCCCAGCGTCGACGGGTAGGCGTCGTTGTCGCAGAGGAACTCGTGGCCGACGCGGTCGAGCTCGTCGGTGGTGACGCCTGGCTCGACGTGCTTCCCTACGAGCTGCAGCGCCTGCGCGGCCAGCCGGCCCGCCACCCGCATCTTCTCGATGGTCTCCTCGTCCTTGACCTCCGAGCCGGTGAACGGCGTCGGAGCGTCCTTGTCGACGTACTCCGGTCGCGGGATGTGCGCGGGAACGGGGCGTCGGGGCGAGATCGTCGCGGGAGCAATGGCAGTCACGCGACCGAGTGTAGTTTCTGACTACCGAGACACCTGACGGTGTACGCCGACGGACTTGGCTGTGGCGGGCCGACGGCGCCCACCGAGCCGTGGCCAGAGGTTCGACGAGAGAGGAGCGCCACGATGGCGGAGTACTGGTTCTGCCTCACCCACCACCGGGTCGAGGGGGAGGAGGGCTGTCGGAACGCCGACCGGCTCGGTCCCTACCCGAGTGAGGCCGCAGCCGCTCGCGCGCTGGAGACGGTCGAGGAGCGCAACGAGTCCTGGGACAACGATCCGGCCTGGAACGACGACCTGGAGGACTGAGCCGCTCCCGGCGCGGCGGGGACGGCAACACGAGAGTTCCTGACACGAGACGGTCGGGGCGGCCGACTTCCGAACGGCCGCCCCGACCGGGGTGTCTCAGGACTTCTTGGTGGCCTTCTTGGCCGAGACCTTCTTCGCGGGTGCCTTCTTCGCGGTGGAGGCCGTGGTCGACGGCTTCCGTGTCGCTGCCGCCCTTGTCGCGCCCTTCTTGGCGCTGGCCTTGGTGGTCGGCGTCTTTTTGGCTGCCGGCTTGCCCTTGGCCGCCTTCGTCGCCGGCGCCTTCTTGCTGGTGGCCTTGGTGGCGGGTGCCTTCTTGGCGGACTTCTTCGCCGTCGAGGTGACCTTCTTGGCCGGGCTCTTGGCCGCCGCGCTGGCCTTCTTGGCGGGCGCCTTCTTCGCAGTCGGCTTCGTGGCGGTCTTCTTCGCCGCGCCCTTCGCGGCAGTGGACTTCGTGGCGGTCTTCTTGGCGGGCGCCTTCTTCGCCGCGCCCTTCGCGGCGGTGGACTTCTTGGCGGTGGTCTTTGTGGTGGGCGCCTTCTTGGCGGTGGTCCTTGTGGCCGGCGCCTTCTTCGCTGCTGACTTGGCCGCGCCGCTCGCCTTCTTGGTGACGGTGGCCGTGGTCTTCTTGGCGGTGCTCTTCGCCGCCCCCACAGCCTTGCCTGCCGTAGACGTGGACGAGCTCTTCTTACCGGCTGCCTTCTTCGTCGACGACGCCTTCGTCTTCGACTGCGTGGCCGCCTTCTTCTGTGCTGCAGGCACCTGTGCCTCCTGGTCCGTGGTACTCCGGCAACGCCGGGGCTCTTGTCGCGGACGGCCAGTGCGGTCGTCCCCCGCGTATGATCTTGACAACATTGCGCGGCGGGATGACCCAATTCGCGAAACTTGTCGGGGCGTGTCGCGTTGCGTCATCAACGGCCGACGGGATAGTGCGAGGCGTTCCGCAACGGAGTTTCCCCTTTGTGCAAAGGGGATTCGTCCTCGATCCGACGACGAAACAGGACCATGAAGCGTGAAGCTCAACCTCAGGCAGTCGGGCCCGTTCATCGGCCTCGCCGGCATGGCCACGACACTGTTCCTCTACGTCTGGTCCGCGCTCGTGATGCGCGACGTGGTCTTCGTCCTGGTGCTTCCGCTCCTATGGCTGCTGCTGTTCGCGCTCTGCGTCGCGTGGTTCAGCAAGTACCCACTCCGGGTTGTGGCACTGCCCTTCGTCGCGGCGGCGGTGTGGTTCTGGGCGATGCTCGCCTGACCTTCGGTCACCGTCCGCTTCCGCGGCGCACCCGGTTCGCCTGACCTTCGGTCACCGTTCGCTTCCGCCGCGCGCCCGGATAATGCGTTGGCTGGTCTTGCGCGAAATGATCTGCTTGTCCCTCATCGCAGACTGCGATCCTGCGTACGCGGTTGGTGGTGTCCCGACATCGAACCGGACAGAGGAGGCCCAGGGTGAGCGAGATCCGAGCGCGGACCATCACACCGGACCACTGGCAGGACTGGCGAGACATCCGTCTAC
>Ga0208537_1000015_pt1 | contig 27338 bp, 24 predicted proteins | sample MayberrySE_TuleA_FD_185672 | JGI IMG/M metagenome (GOLD analysis project Ga0208537, IMG submission 185672) | Natural and restored wetland microbial communities from the San Francisco Bay, California, USA, that impact long-term carbon... | ecosystem: Environmental > Terrestrial > Soil > Wetlands ...
TCCGCAAGCTCGTCGACGGCGGCAAGCCGTCGTTCGGGTTCATCAACGGCCTCGCCCTCGGCGGTGGCCTCGAGGTCGCCCTGAACTGCACCTACCGCACCGTCCAGGACAGCGCCCCCGCGGTCGGCCTCCCCGAGGTCATGCTCGGGCTCGTCCCCGGTTGGGGCGGCGTCTACCTGGTGCCGAACCTGGTCGGTGCCGAGAAGGCCGTGAAGCTGGTCATCGAGAACCCGCTGAACCAGGGCAAGACCCTGAGCGGCCACGCGGCGTACGAGATGGGCCTGGCCGACGCGGAGTTCTCCGGCGCCGACTTCCTGGAGCAGTCGCTGCTCTGGGCCGCCCGGGTGCTCAACGGCGAGGTGACCGTCGAGCGCCCCGAGGTCGACCGTGGAGAGGCGTGGGACGCCGCCGTGGCGAAGGGCCGCTCGATCGCCGACTCCAGGACCGGTGGGGCCTCCCCCGCCGCCTACCGCGCGCTCGACCTGATCGCTGCGGCCAAGACCAGCAGCCGAGACGAGGGCTTCGCCGCCGAGGACGAGGCGCTCGCTGACCTGATCATGACCCCCGAGCTCCTCGCGAGCCTCTACTCCTTCGACCTGGTGCAGAAGCGCGCCAAGCGGCCCGCGGGTGCACCCGACAAGGCCCTTGCCCGGCCGGTGACGAAGGTCGGCATCGTGGGGGCCGGTCTCATGGCCAGCCAGCTCGCGCTGCTCTTCGCCCGCCGGCTCCAGGTCCCCGTCGTCCTCACCGACCTCGACCAGGCACGGGTCGACAAGGGCGTCGGTTACGTCCACGAGGAGGTCGACAAGCTCCTGCTCAAGGGTCGGCTCACCCAGGACAAGGCCAACCGGCTCAAGGCCCTGGTCACCGGCTCGGTCGAGAAGGGCGACGTCTTCGCGGACGCCGACTTCGTGATCGAGGCGGTGTTCGAGGAGATGGGCGTCAAGAAGAAGGTCTTCGCCGACGTCGAGAGGATCGTCTCCCCCGAGTGCGTGCTCGCCACCAACACCTCGTCACTGTCGATCACCGAGATGGCGTCCGAGCTCGAGCACCCTGAGCGGGTCGTCGGCTTCCACTTCTTCAACCCGGTCGCCGTGATGCCGCTGCTCGAGATCGTCAAGGGCGAGCAGACAGACGACGCCACGCTTGCCACGGCTTTCGCCACCGGCAAGGCCCTGAAGAAAACCAGCATCCTGGTCAAGGACAGCCCCTCGTTCATCGTGAACAGGCTCCTCGGCCGGTTCATGGGCGAGGTCAGCCGGATCGTCGACGAGGGAACGCCGATCCAGGTCGCCGACGGCGCGTTCGCCGGCGTCGCCCCGATGCCGCCCTTCGTGCTGCTCTCGCTGGTCGGCCCGGCGGTCGCGCTCCACAACAACCAGACGCTCTACCGCGCCTTCCCCGACCGGTACTACGTCTCGCCCAACCTCGAGAAGCTCGTGGCAGCCGGCAAGCCGGCCATCTACGGCGCCGACGGGGCGGTCGACCCCGAGGTCGACGCGATGTTCGAGACCGGCGACGTCGAGCTCACCTCGGAGCAGGTGCGCGAGCGGGTGCTCTCGGCGCTCGCCGAAGAGGCTCGCCTCATGCTCGACGAGGGTGTCGTGGTCGGTCCCGAGGACATCGACCTGGGCATGATCACCGGCGCCGGGTTCTCCTTCTGGAACGGCGGCCTGACCATGCTGCTCGACCGCACTGGCGTCGCCGAGAAGGTGAACGGCAAGAAGTTCCACTGATCGGGGTGGGGAGCCACCCAAGGCCCTTGGCAGGCGGCACTTCCCGTGGTGCGAAACACACCGCGGGAAGTGCCGCTTCGCATTGCGAAGCGCCGCGTCGGGAACCGCGACCAGGCTTCGTGCACGCTGAGCACGCGCCGGGAAGCGCACGAGGCGCCGGTCCCGAAGGACCGACGCCTCGTGCTGGGTGAAGCGGTGAATCAGGGTCTGGCAGACCTCACGGCGTGGGTGCCACGACCTTGATCAGGGCCGCTCGGTTGCCGTCGAGTGCCTTGGCGACCTCCACGACCGTGCCATAGCCGACACCGTCGTCAGCCGGGTTACCTGTGCCGGTGACGCTGAACCCGAAGTCGAGTCCGTAGTGACCGGTCGCCGGAGTGCCGTCAGGGTTGACGATCCGCGTCGTGTACGGCGTGTGGTCCCGCGACGGGACGACCACAGACGCGTCCATGTCGCGCCAGAAGTAGCCGGCACCCGGACGGAACTCCAGGCCCGGGGCCCAGCCCTTGTCGTCGGTGAACTTGCTCACCGGCGCCTGGGCCGGGTGGGTGCTGCAGCCCTCGTTGAGGTCTGCGTCCACGACGCACTCCTGGAACGCGTACGTCGGCTGCAGGCCGAACGCGGCGTTCGAGGACTGCGGGCGCGACGGCAGGTTCTTCAACGCCGACGGGTCCATCGCAGCCGCGTCACCGGTACGACGCAGCGGGTCGAAGTGGCTGTCCACGATCAGCAGACCGCCCTTGGCCCCACCGCTCGGCAGCGCCGTCGCGTTGTTCGCGGCGTGGTTGGTGTTGCCGAACGACGTGTCGCGGTACCACACGAGCGCGCCGGGGGCGTTGTAGGCGAACTTCTCGACCTTCCACTGACCGTCAGCGGTCTGGTAGGTGGTGTCGTACGCGTGCTTCAGGCCCTCGTCGAAGCCGTCGAAGTTGCGCCACTCCACCAGGTAGTACTGCGCCTTGGAGCTCGTGCCGGAGTCGATGACCCAGCCGGCACCGGTCGGCGAGCCGTCCACGAACGTGCCGGTGGCCGTGGTCCAGCCGTTGGCACCGCCCTCGACGTCGTCGGTCCAGGTGGTCTCTCCGCCGCCGGTGACCGAGAAGTCGTCGGCGAACCAGCCGCGGTCGAGGTACGCCGCGTCGGTGGCCTGGAGCATGCGGACCTGGATGGTCTCACCGGCCCACTCGGACAGGTCGACGAAGTGGTGCTGCCAGCCGTGGGTGTCACCGGTGAGGCCGAACTTCTTGCCGCCGAAGTCAGCGAGCCTGTTGTTCGGGTCGCTGTAGCTCGCCGAGGTCGACACCAGGGTCCCAGCCTCGTCGAAGACCGGCTGCTCGGCCCAGGTGTTGCCGCCGTCGGTCGAGACCTCGACGAACCCGTAGTCCCAGTCCTCCTCGATGACGTAGTCGTTCCACATCCAGAACTTCGCGTCGTCGGCGTTCGGTACGGCGACCTCACGGGTCAGGGTGTTCTTCGCCCAGTCCTGGTCGTTGTTGCTCCACCACATGTTCTCGCCGCTGTGCGGCTCGGCCAGCGTGATGGTCTTGTTCGGCAGGTTGATCTTGATGCCGTCGGCGGTGCCCTTCAGCGGGCGGGAGTTCTGGCCGACCTTGACAGAGCGCGGGTCGTCGCCGGGGTTGATCTCGACCGGGTCCGCCCAGCCCATGACCCACTTGTCCCACAGACCCATGTGGGTCGGCATCGACTGGAAGATGGGGCCGGAGTGCGACCCGGAGGCCATCAGGTCCCAGAAGTCGACGTCGGAGTCGCCCGCACCGGAGGTGTCGTACAGGTCGGGCAGACCGAGGTCGTGACCGTACTCGTGGGCAAACACGCCGACGCCGGAGTCCTCGGGCTGGACGATGTAGTTCGACAGCTTCAGGTCCGTCCCGGGGACGGGCGCGCCGCCGGCCACGGCCGAGGAGTGCGCCCACAGGGCGTAGGTGCCCTCCGCGCCGCCACCACCGGACTTGTCAGCTCCGGCGTGGACGAGCACGACGTGGTCGATGATGCCGTCGGGCTCGTAGTAGTTGCCGTCGCCGTCGAGGTCACCCTGGTCCTCGATGTCGTACTCGTGCCACGGGAAGTCGGGGTCCATCTCGGCAAGCGCCGCGACCGCGTCGATCGGGAGCTGGCCGGGGCCCAACGGGTTGTCGGGGTGGCCCTGCATGTCCTGCACGCGGCCGGCCTCGTACTCGTCCTCGTCGTTCTTGTGGCAGACCGACGCGCCGTACCAGCCCTCGGAGTGGTCGACCTTGACCCACGGGGTCGCCTCACCGGAGACGGTGTAGGCGCCCTTCGACATCTCCTCGTACATGTTCTTCATGGTGTAGCCGGAGAGGTCGAAGCCCTTCTCACCATCGGGACCCACGAGGTCGGTGCGAACGCGCTCGGTGATGCCCTCCTTGGTGTAGAGCATCTTGTTGTAGTGCTCCGAGGAGAAGTCGTCCACCCACATCGAGTTGTTGTCCTCGACGTCGTTGTCGGCAGGGTCCGGGATCGTGTTGTGCAGAGGGCCGTTGACAGCAGCGTCGCCGGGCTTGCACGAGGTAGCCCCGAAGGACTCCGGCACCATGGTCCCGGAGAAGTCGTCGTTCGCGTCCTCGTTGAACTCGACGAGGATCGTGAGCAGCTTGGCCTCCTGGGTCGCCTTGGCACCCTTGTACTGGCCCTTGATCTCCTTCGGGCTCTTGCCGGTGCGCATGGCCTTGGCCTCGAGCTTCGCGAGCTCGCGAGCGGTGACCGGGTTGCCCCGTGCGTGCTTGGCGTCGAACGCCATCGCCTTGGCGATCGCGTCCTCACGCTGGTCGGCCTTCTGGCCCTTCTTGGCCTTGACGTCCTTGCTGAAGGCCTTCTCGACCTGCGGCGCGACGTAGTTGATGTAGTGGTCGGACGCGCCCGCGGCGCTGACTGACGACTTCTCGCTCGAGTCCGCAGCCGCCGTCGTCACGCCCGAAGCACCCGTGGCCAGACCAGTGGCGACGAGTGCGAGAGCGGGAAGGGCAACTGCGGTACGGAAGCGAGCGACACCGGAACGGTGTGTCATCTCTCCCCTTTCGACCAGGGGCTGGTGCCCCCGGAGCTGATTCGCTGTGGGCACGCACGTGAGTCTCGACGCGCCCGGGAGTGGCCGGCCCTACACCCAGAAGGGCACAAGTGGCCACGAACCGGGCAACAGTCACATTCGTCACACGAGAAAGTCCAGACCCGGCCGCGTCGCGTTACCACTTCTTTACCTTTGGGCGCCCGTCCGGCGGAGATCTTCCGCGCTTTTCCGAGGTCCGCCGCAGGAAGGAAAGCGGCCCTCCCCACGAGGTTGGGGAGAGCCGCTTACCGGGGAATCGGGACCGGGAGCCGGTACGACGGTCAGGGTCGCCGCGCTCGCGTGGCCCGCTCGAGTGCCACGGCGAAGACCGTCAGGCACAGGGTCGTGACCACACAGCCCCACCAGGTCACGTTGGAGAGCATGAAGGCGGCGAACGCCGCGATCACCGACACCGGCGCCCACCAACGGACCAGCCCGGCCCGCCACAGCGCCAGCGCGGCCAGCGGGAGGGCGAAGGCGAGACCGGCGATGCCCGGCAGGGTGAAGACGGGGATGCCCCACATGGTCGCGCCCATGTGCTCGTTGACCCGCTCGATGGCGTCGACGCCGTACATCTGGCCGATGGCCGAGTCGTACCAGTCGACGAACAGCAGGCCCGGCAGCGTGGTCATCCCGGCGAAGCCGATGAGCGCGGCGATGTTCGCGAGCCAGGCGCCCTTGCCCCGGACGTAGGCGGCCAGGAGGAGCGCGGGCGCGATCCAGAAGGCGTAGGACCAGTGGAATCCCAGGGACTTGAACTGCAGCGGCTCGGGGTTGGCGGTGTAGACCTCCCACATCTCTCGGCCGGCGCTCCCCGCCGCCGGGTCGGCGACCGCGCCGACGATGGCGAAGAGACCCGCGAGAACGGGGCTTGCGACGATGAACCATCGCCGGGCGGACACGGCTCGCGACGGCTCTGCGCCTGCGACCTCGGGACCCAGGGCCTGCTCGGTGCTGGTGATGGTGGTGGCTGACATCTCGATCCTCACGTGGTTGGACGGCTTGTGGTCCCACCGTCGCCGCCGGCGCTCTCAGCGCGGATCGGTCCCGCGGGGGATTCCAGGCTCAGTCGCGCGACGGATCTCCGGCCGCCTCGCGCTCCCCCGGGACGACGACGCCGTTCTCGTAGGCGAAGATCACCGCCTGGACCCGGTCGCGCAGGCCGAGCTTGCTCAGCACGTTGCTGACGTGGGTCTTGGTCGTCGCCTCTGAGACGAAGAGCCGGTCGGCGATGTCGTTGTTGGACAGCCCACGGGCCAGGAGGCCCAGCACCTCCACCTCACGGGGGGTGAGCCTGGACAGGGCAGGGTCGGGTGCCCGCGACGCGCTGGGTGCCCGTCGTACGAACGCGTCGATGACCCGGCGGGTGACCCCGGGAGCGAGCAGCGAGTCGCCGGCGGCCACCACGCGGATGCCGGCGGCCAGCTCCTCGGCCGGGGCGTCCTTGAGGAGGAAGCCCGAGGCACCGGCGCGCAGGGCCTCGAAGACGTACTCGTCCAGGTCGAACGTGGTGAGCACGAGGACTCGCGTGGGGACACCTTCCTCGAGGATCGTCCGGGTCGCGGCGAGTCCGTCGAGGACGGGCATCCGGATGTCCATGAGGGTCACGTCGGGGCGCAGCCGGCGAACCACCTCGAGCGCCTCCTCACCGTTGGCGGCCTCACCGACGACCTCGAGGTCGGGCTCGCCTTCGAGGAGCGACCGGAAGCCCGCGCGCACCATACCCTGGTCGTCGGCGATGACCAGGGAGGTCATGTTGTCTCGCGGACCGGCAGGCGCGCGGCGAGGCGCACCCCACCCGAAGGGCCCTGGCCGATCTTCACGTCACCGTCGTACAGCGCGACCCTCTCGCGGACGCCCACGAGGCCGTGCCCTCCCGTTCTCACCTGTTCCAGACCCTTCCCGTCGTCCTCGACCACGATGTCGAGCTGTCCCAGGCCATATCTCAGCACCACCCGGGCATGCTCCGCCCCCGAATGCCGCAAGGCGTTCGTGAGCCCCTCCTGGACGATCCGGTAGGCAGCGAGGTCCACACCCGGAGGCAGGTCGTACCGCTCGCCCGACACCTTCAGCTCCACGTCGAGCCCGGAGCCTCGCACCTGGTCCACGAGCCGCTCGAGCTCGTGCAGCCCCGGCTGCGGCGCCAGCGAGGCCGTCTCTCCGTTGCTGCGCAGCACCCCGAAGAGCCGCCGCATCTCGGCGAGCGCCTCACGGGCGGTGGCCTCGACGGCAGCCAGGTCCTCGGCCTCCTTGGCGTGCTCGGGTCCCAGCCGCCGTCGCACCGCCTGGGTCTGGATGGTCACGACGCTGATCGAGTGCGAGACGATGTCGTGGAGCTCGCGAGCGATACGTGTGCGCTCCTCGGCAGCCGCTGCCGCCGCCTGCGCCTGCTGCTCCCGCTCGAGACGGTCGGCGCGAGCCATCGCCTCCTCCGTGTGGGCGACCCTCTGCCGGACCGCGACCCCGACCGCCCACGGACCCGCGAAGAACACCAGCGCGGCCGCGACGTCACTCGGGACGAGCCCCTCGGAGATGCTCACGCCCATGAAGGTCAGCGCGACCAGCGCGAGTCCGGCGTAGCTGCGTGGTGGCTCGGTCTCCGAACCGATCGTGTAGCAGACCAGCACGAGGGAGAGCAGCGTGGAGAACTCACCCTCCGGGTTGATCGCCAGGTTGGTCGCGACCACCCAGACCGCCACGCCGATCGGGTAGGACCGCCGCCAGGCCAGGACCACCATCGCCACCCCTGCGACGGCGACGTGCAGGACAGGCGAGGAGACGTCGGTCCGGAAGACGGCCTCGGCGATGGTGAAGAGCAGGAACGCGCCGGCGATCGCGATGTCGACGCTCGGAGGGACGGGAACGCGCATGCCCCGAAGGTAGGCGACCGGCGCCCCGGCCACATCCGTCTTGCGCATGAGATCGGCACCTGGCCGATCTGCACCTTTGTCATCCACGGCCGCGCGAGCTCCCGGCTCATGCGGGCGCGCGGCCGGCCCGCCCCGGGTCAGACCTCGTCGACGTGGACGAGCGGCGCGCCGGTGTCGAGGGCGGTCACGTCCTCGACGATGCTGCGGGCAAGCGCCTGGGGGCTCAGCCCGATCTCGTCGAGGATCTTCGCGCGCTTGGCGTGGTCGAGGAAGCGCTGCGGGATGCCGTGCAGTCGCACCGGCGTCTCGATCCGGGCCTCGTTGACCATCTGGAGCAGGACGGAGCCACAGCCACCGGTGATCCCGTTGTCCTCGACGCTCACCACGAGCCGGTGCTCGCGGGCGAGGTCGAGGATGGCGGGGTCGAACGGCTTGACCCAGCGGGGGTCGACCACCGTGACGCCGATGCCCTGGGCCGCCAGGCGCTCGGCGACGTCCACCGAGGTCGAGGCCATCGAGCCGATGCCGACGAGCAGCACGTCCTTGGCGCCCTTGCGCACCAGCACGTCCATCGAGCCTGCCCGGTCGACGCGCTCGATGTCGGCGGTCGGCGGGCCCTTCGGGAAACGTACGACGGTGGGCGCGTCGTCGACTTGGACGGCCTCGCGAAGCAGCTCGCGTAGGCGCTCGGCATCCCGCGGCGCGGCCAGGCGCAGGCCGGGGACGACCTGGAGGATCGACATGTCCCACATGCCGTTGTGGCTCGCGCCGTCGTCGCCGGTCACGCCGGACCGGTCGAGGACGAAGGTCACGCCGCACTTGTGCAGCGCGACGTCCATCAGCACCTGGTCGAAGGCCCGGTTGAGGAACGTGGCATAGATCGCGACCACCGGGTGCAGCCCGCCCATCGCGAGGCCGGCCGCCGACGTCGCTGCGTGCTGCTCGGCGATGCCGACGTCGAAGGTGCGCTCGGGGTACCGAGCGGCGAACTGGTCGAGGCCGACCGGGTGCAGCATCGCGGCCGTGATGGCGACGAGGTCCTTGCGCTCCCCGCCGAGAGAGACCATCTCTTCGGCGAAGACGTCGGTCCAGATCTGCCCCTTGGGGTTCTCGACGCCGGTCTTGACGTCGAAGGGTCCCGGGGAGTGGAAGTTGTCGGCCTCGTGACGCTCCGCCGCGTCGTAGCCGAAGCCCTTCTTGGTGATCACGTGCACGATCACCGGCCCGCCGAACCGCTTCGCCTGCGTCAGAGCGTGCTCCACGGCCGCCCGGTCGTGGCCGTCGATCGGTCCGACGTACTTCAGGCCGAGGTCCTCGAAGAGACCCTGCGGAGCGAGGGCGTCCTTCATGCCCTTCTTGACCGCGTGCAGCGCGTCGTACACCGCCGGCCCGACTCCCCGCACACCGGTGAGGCGCTTCTTCACCAGGTCGAGCACCTGCTCGTAGCGGGGGTTGGTGCGCAGCGTGGTGAGGTGGTTCGCGAGACCGCCGACCGTGGGTGTGTAGGAGCGGCCGTTGTCGTTGACGACCATGACCAGCTTGCGGTCCTGGTTCGCGGCGATGTTGTTCAGCGCCTCCCAGGCCATGCCGCCGGTGAGGGCGCCGTCGCCGATGACCGCGACGACGTACCGGTCCTCGCCCCTGATGGAGAACGCCTTGGCCAGGCCGTCGGCGTAGGACAGGGCGGTCGAGGCGTGGGAGTTCTCCACCACGTCGTGGTCGGACTCGGCGTGGCTCGGGTAGCCGGAGAGACCACCCTCCTGACGGAGCGTGTCGAACTGGCCGGCCCGCCCGGTGAGCGCCTTGTGGACGTAGGCCTGGTGGCCGGTGTCGAAGATCACCCGGTCGGTCGGTGAGTCGAAGACCCGGTGGATCGCCATGGTCAGCTCCACGACCCCCAGGTTCGGGCCGAGGTGACCGCCGGTCCGCGAGACCTTCGTGACCAGGAAGTCACGGACCTCGCTCGCGAGCTCGTCGAGCTGGTGGTCGTCCAGACCCCGCAGGTCGCGCGGTCCCGTGATCGACTCCAGGTAACCCATCAGTCTTCTCAATCCCAACCCTCGGCGACAACCATGCGAGTCTAGTCGCCCGGACCTCAGACCTCGAAGACGGCAACCGCCGGCTCCACGAGGCTGCCCAGCCAGACCCGGCCGCGATGCTCGCGCACACCCGTGACCATGTGGAAGGACGTGGCGTCGAAGGAGCGGTCGTGCACCACGGCCCCGGCGTCGTCGAAGGCCATGACGCGCGCCGTGCGCTTGGGCTTCGGCTGCAGCGGCGCGGGCAGTCGCCACGCCGCCCTGCGCAGAGCCATGGGTCCACTCATCAGCCGTTCGACCACGGGGTCCCTGGGCGAGGCGATCGTGACCCAGATCAGCCCGTCGCTGCCGCGGGCGATGTTGTCCGGGTAGCCGGGGAGGTCGTCCACCAGGCAGTCCGTCTCGCCGGCCCGCTCCCCCGCCAGCCACCGGCGTACGACGGTGCGGCCGGCCGTCTCGGCCACGGCCACGAAGGACTCGTCCGCCGCGAGCGCGACGCCGTTCGCGAACCGCAGGCCCTCGAGCACCACCGAGACCGCCCCGTCAGGGGTACGGCGCAGGAGCCTGCCTGAGGAGGTGTTCTCCACCAGGTCCGCCTTCCACCGGTCGATGCCGTGGAGCCGGGAGGAGTCGCTGAACCAGATCGTGCCGCCGGCCTCGACAGCGGCGTTGTTGCAGAAGGTCATCCTCTGGCCGTGAACGAGCACGGTGAGCTCCTCGACCGCACCCGAGCCGGTGTCCATGGCCAGTAGACCGCGCCGGGCGTCGCAGACCAGGAGCCTGCCGTCGGGAAGCAGCTCGAGCCCAAGCGGCCGCCCGCCCGTGCGCCCCACCCGCTCGAGCCGGGCGCCGTCGTCGAGCACCCTCCAGATCGCCCCGTCCTCGGTGCCGGTGAACACGCTGCCGTCCGCAGCGACGAGGACGTCCTCGGCTCCCTGCCCGGGCACGAGAACGACCTTGAGCGCTTCGGTGTCGAGTCCGGCGAGGTCGGGACGGGCGGAATGGGCGGTCATGCGGGAAACGCTACAACCGCGCCACGAAGCGCCTTCCACGCAGCGCCTCCTCGACGAGCCCGACCGCTCGGCGCTCGGCCGCGAGACGGGCGGACTCCGCGTGCCAGGTCTCGACGGCGGTCTCCACCGTGCCTGGCTCGGCCACGTCGCGCAGCACGGCGCGAGCCTCGCTGAGCCCCCTGCGGACCGCGGCCTGGGAAGCCTCGACGTGCAACAGCGCGAAGCGGGCGAGCACCACCACGTGCCGGCGGAGCACCGGGTAGGAGCGGTACTCGGGCGGACAGATGTCGAGCAGCCAGCTCATCGCCGTCTGCTCCCAACCGGGCGCATCCGGCGGCCGGACCTGCCTCGGCCAGCCTGGAGGTGCGACGTACTCAGCCATGCGCCAAGCCTACCCCGCAACTCGAACACCTGTTCGAACAAGTGGCGAGAAGGGTCGTGCCCGACGTGCCGCCCCGACCGGCGAGCAGTGGGGCTGCCACACTCGGGCGTCATGACCGCTCCGTTCGCAGGCGCCGAGAGATGCCCGTGCTGCAGCGGTGCTGCGTACGCCGCCTGCTGCGGGCCCCTCCACGACGGGGAGCCGGCTGAGACCGCCGAGGCGCTGATGCGGTCACGCTACTCGGCGTTCGCCACCGGACGCCTCGACCACGTCTTCCGGACCTGGCACCCCCGAACCAGACCGGCCGACGTCTCCCCCGCTCCGGGGGTCACGTGGCTGGGCCTCGACGTCCTCCGAGCCCCGGACGGCGGTCCCTCGGACGACACCGGCACGGTCGAGTTCCGGGCCAGGTTCGAACGCGCGGGAGTCGAGCACGCATTGCACGAGACCAGCCGGTTCGAGCGGCGGGCCGGACGCTGGTTGTACGTCGACGGGGACGTCGCCTAGACCGGTCCGGCTCCCGTGCGCGAACCTGACTCGACAGTCTCCTGCGGATCCCGGCTGCTCGAGCAGCTGCTCGCCGCCGCCTGGATCACCGCCCTCAGCCGGCGATGAAGGAGAGCCGGACCTCGCGCTCCTGGTTGTCGATGTTGAGGTCGACGAGGCAGATGCTCTGCCAGGTGCCGAGCTGGAGACGTCCGTCGAGGACGGGCACGGTCGCGTAGGGCGGGACGAAGGCCGGCATCACGTGCGAGCGGCCGTGGCCCGGCGACCCGTGGCGGTGCCGCCACCGGTCGCTCGCCGGGAGCAGGTCCTGCAGCACGGACAGCAGGTCGTCGTCGCTGCCCGCGCCGGTCTCGAGGATCGCGATCCCCGCCGTGGCGTGCGGGACGAAGACGTGGAGCAGCCCCGACGCCTCGTCCGCGACGAACCGCTCGCAGTCCCTCGTGATGTCCAGGACCGCGTCGCGGTCCCCCGTCGTGTAGGAGTAGGTCTCGGAGCGCATGCGCCCATCGTGTCCCAGACTGCACCCGACTGTCCCCCGGCCCCACGCTGCGTTTTCGCACGTTGGTTCGTTGCGTCCCTTTCGACCCTGCCTCACAAGGGTCATCAGCGCTCGTCCCATCTCGTCATCTTGCCTTCGACGGTTCCGGCGGACACCCCGATGCACCTAGCGTCGTGACCGACGGCGACCAGCCGTCGTCGTGCCTTGAAGGGTGCGGCGTGACGCCGAGCTCGGGGGGGCTCATGCACCTGCGACGGATCTTCACCGCCTACGTGCTGACGCTGGGCCTTTGCCTCGTCTTCCTTGGCAACGGCCGTACCGAGCAGCCGGTCGCCACCGAGGAAGTGGTCGACGGGCGGATGATGCTCAGCGAGCCGACCCGGTCGACCGAGCCCGCTACGGTCCTCGAGACAACGCCCAAGGGGCGGCGGACGGCGGTGCGCATGGAGCTCGGCCACTACGACATCCCGCTCACCGCGCTCCTGGCGTACCAGCGAGCCGCCGGCATCTTGAAGGCGGTCAAGCCCTCCTGCGGCCTCCAGTGGACCCTGCTGGCCGCCATCGGGCGGGTCGAGTCCGACCACGGCCGGTACGCCGGGGCGAAACTGGATGCTGAGGGTGTCTCGACGCCGCGGGTGGTCGGGGTGGCCCTCGACGGCAAGGGGCCCGTGGCCGCGATCCGCGACACCGACGGCGGGGAGCTGGACCAGGACCGCAAGTGGGACCGCGCGGTCGGGCCGATGCAGTTCCTCCCGGCGACCTGGGAGATGGTCGGTGTCGACGGTGACGGCGACGGCGCCCGTTCGGTGGACGACCTCGACGACGCAGCCCTGGCGGCCGGGGTCTACCTCTGCGCGGGCCCGGAGGGCGACCTCGGCTCGGACGCCGCCAAGGACTCCGCGCTCCACCGCTACAACGACTCCGACTCCTATGTCGCGCTGGTGATGGCCTACGAGCGGAAGTACCGCGGCGGCGAGTTCGACGTCTCCACGAGGGGCGGAGAGGTGGCGGAGGCCTCGGCCGTCCTGGCCGGCACCCCGCTGACAGGCACGCCGCTGGAGGCGGCGAGCCCCGCCGAGGCCCGCCAGCAGGCGCGGATCAAGGCCGCCACTCGCGACGCGGTGGCGGAGGCGAGGAAGAACGGCGGGAAGACCCCCGGCGTGTCCGCGAGACCGTCACTGGCCGCCGCGACGGCGAGCGGCAGGGCAGGCTCCAAGACAGCCTCGACCCCAGCAGGGTCGTCCTCCGGCACTCCGTCGCAGAGCGGCTCCGGCTCAACCACGGCAGGCTCCTCGGGGTCCGCCGGCCCCTCGGGCAGCGGTTCCCCGACCTCGTCCGGAACCACGGCGGGCACAGGTACCTCGTCACCGTCGGCCCCACCGTCGCAGACACCCCCCGACAGCGGGACAGCCACACCTGACGCCACCTCCGGCAGCCCGTCACCGTCGACCTCGACGGAGGGCTCGTCACCGTCGACCTCGACGGGGGGCTCGTCGACGCCGCCCACCGAGACGTCCTGCACACCGCCGACGGAGTCGACCACGACCGACCCGGCCGGCGGCCCGGCCGCGAACCCCGAGCTCTGCGACCCGGAGGCGACCGATGCCCTGGAGGAGGGCAAGACCTGCGAGGAGCTGTGCGCGACCGCTCCGAGCGCGAGCAACTGACGCCTCCGGCCCCCGCTCGGCAAGCTCGGTCCCTCACAGCGACAGGAGCGACCTGACCAGCAGCACGACCGCGGACAGCCCGCACACCAGGAGGACGCCGCCGCGGATGTGGCGGGGCGGCACCCACCTGACGAGGACCCGCGAGATCGCGAAGCCGACGAAGAGAGCCGGGACCAAGGCAAGCGCGAGCAGAAAGGTCGACCCCTCCAGCGCCCCACCGATCGCGAGCCCGACCAGGCTGAGCGACGCCCCGGCGATGAAGTAGATCGCCAAGGTCGACCGCAGCTGCGACGGGGAACGGTGTTGGTACAGCAGCGCCATGGGCGGACCCCCGATGGAGGTGGTCGTGCCGGTGATCCCGGAGACGAAGCCGGCCGCGGAGAGGGTCCGGACATTGACCGGGACCTCGACCGCGCGCACGGACAGCAGGACGCTGAGCAGGACCATCGAGCCGACCATCAGCCCGAGGGCCTCCTCGGAGACCGAGGCGACGAGCAGCACCCCCAGCGCCGTGCCGGGTACGCGCGACGGCAACGACCAGGCCAGGCCACGCCAGTCGATGTCGTGATGCTCACGCACCAACGTGACCAGCGGCATGAGCAGAGCCAGCCACAGGAGAAAGTCCGGCATCAGCCGGGGTGCGACCAGGGCCACGACCGGGGCGGAGACGAGGCCCAGCCCGAGCCCGACCAGCCCCTGCACCCCTGCTGCCACGACAAGGGTGGCGGCCAGGACGGCCGCCACCCATGCCTCGACTCCGAGGATCGTCAGCCCTTCAGCAGGCTGCGAAGGACGTACTGCATGATCCCGCCGTTGCGGTAGTAGCTCGCCTCGCCGGGGGTGTCGATGCGCACCTTGGCGTCGAGCTCCACGTCACCGGCCTTGACCTTCACGGTGCCCGGGATCTCGCCGTCGTTGAGTGCGGTCACGCCGGTGATCGAGAAGGTCTCCTCGCCGGTGAGGCCGAGCGAGTCGGCGCTCTCCCCGTCGGGGAACTGCAGCGGGAGGACGCCCATGCCGATCAGGTTGGAGCGGTGGATGCGCTCGTAGGACTCCGCGATGACTGCCTTCACGCCGAGGAGCGCGGTGCCCTTCGCCGCCCAGTCACGCGACGAGCCGGAGCCGTACTCCTTGCCTGCCAGCACCACGAGCGGCGTGCCGGCGGCGACGTAGTTCTCCGAGGCCTCGAAGACCGTGGTGACCTCGCCGTCCTTGCTGAAGTCGCGGGTGAAGCCGCCCTCGGTGCCCGGCGCGAGCTGGTTGCGCAGGCGGATGTTCGCGAACGTGCCGCGGATCATCACCTCGTGGTTGCCTCGACGCGAGCCGTAGGAGTTGAAGTCCCGCTGCTCCACGCCGTGCTCGGCGAGGTACCTGCCGGCCGGCGAGTCCTTCTTGATCGCACCGGCCGGCGAGATGTGGTCGGTGGTCACCGAGTCGCCGAGCTTCAGCAGCACACGCGCGCCGTCGATGTCCTCGACGGGCGCCGGCTCGTCGGGCATGCCGTCGAAGTAGGGCGCCTTGCGGACGTAGGTCGAGTCCTCGGCCCAGGCGAAGGTGTCGCCGGACGGGGTCTCCAGGTTCTGCCAGCGCTCGTCGCCTGCGAACACGTCGGCGTAGTCGGTGGTGAACATGTCGGAGGTGATCGCCTCGGCGATGACCTCCTCGACCTCGCTGGGCGAGGGCCAGATGTCCTTGAGGAAGACGTCGTTGCCCTCCTTGTCCTTGCCCAGGCTGTCGTTGAACAGGTCGACGTCCATCGAGCCGGCGAGCGCGTAGGCCACGACCAGCGGCGGGGACGCGAGGTAGTTCATCTTGATGTCGGGGTTGATCCGGCCCTCGAAGTTGCGGTTGCCCGACAGCACCGAGACGACCGCGAGGTCGTTGTCGTTCACGGCCTTGCTCACTTCGGGGATGAGCGGGCCGGAGTTGCCGATGCAGGTCGTGCAGCCGTAGCCGACGAGGTTGAACCCGAGCTTGTCGAGGTACGGCGTGAGGCCGGCCCGCTCGTAGTAGTCGGAGACGACCTTCGAGCCCGGAGCCAGGGTGGTCTTGACCCACGGCTTGCGCTGCAGGCCCTTCTCGACCGCCTTCTTCGCCAGCAGGGCTGCGCCGATCATCACCGAGGGGTTCGAGGTGTTGGTGCAGGAGGTGATCGCGGCGATGGTGACCGCGCCGTGGTCGAGCGCGAACTTCGTGCCGTCCGCGAGCTCGACCTGGGCGGGGTTCGAGGATCGGCCGCTCTGGTCGCCCACGACGTGGCTGTGCCAGTCGACCGGCTCTCCGCCACCGTTGCCGTCGACCGAGTAGGCGGGCGCGTCACTGGCCGGGAACGACTCGGCCGAAGCCTCGTCGGCCGCCGAGACCACACCGAAGGGCTTCTCCTGGCCGGGCACTCCGGGCTTGCGGCTCTCGCCCCCGGTCTCGTCCTCGCTCACGTAGTCGGCGAGCGCGGAGCGGAACGCGTCCTTGGCCTCGCTCAGCGACACGCGGTCCTGCGGGCGCTTCGGGCCGGCGAGCGAGGGCACGACGGTCGCCAGGTCGAGCTCGAGCTTCTCGGAGAAGCGGGGCTCGGCGTCGGGGTCGTGCCACAGGCCCTGTTCCTTGGCGTAGGCCTCGACGAGGGCGAGCTGCTCCTCGGAGCGGCCGGTGAGCTTGAGGTACTTCACGGTCTCCTCGTCGAGCGGGAAGACCGCGATCGTGGAGCCGAACTCCGGCGACATGTTGCCGATCGTGGCCCGGTTGGCCAACGGCAGCGCGGAGACACCTGAGCCGTAGAACTCGACGAACTTGCCCACCACCCCGTGCTTGCGCAGCATCTCGGTGATGGTGAGGACGAGGTCGGTCGCGGTGGCACCCTCGGGGAGCTCGCCGGAGAGCTTGAACCCGACCACGCGCGGGATGAGCATCGAGACGGGCTGGCCGAGCATCGCCGCCTCGGCCTCGATGCCGCCGACGCCCCAGCCGACGACGCCGATGCCGTTGACCATGGTGGTGTGGGAGTCGGTGCCGACGCAGGTGTCGGGGAAGGCGACCGTGTTGCCGGACTCGTCCTCGCGGGCGAACACCACTCGGGCGAGGTGCTCGATGTTGACCTGGTGCACGATGCCGGTGCCCGGCGGGACGACCTTGAAGTCGTTGAAGGCGCCCTGGCCCCAGCGCAGGAACTGGTAGCGCTCCTTGTTGCGCTCGTACTCGATCTCGACGTTGCGCTCGAACGACTCGGGCGTGCCGAACACGTCGGCGATCACGGAGTGGTCGATGACCATCTCGGCCGGCGCGAGCGGGTTGATCTTCGACGGGTCGCCGCCGAGGTCGGCCATCGCCTCACGCATCGTGGCGAGGTCCACGACGCAAGGAACGCCGGTGAAGTCCTGCATGATCACGCGGGCAGGCGTGAACTGGATCTCCGTGCTCGGCTCGGCGTCGGCGTCCCAGCCGGCGAGCGCGCGGATGTCGTCGGCGGTGATGTTCGCGCCGTCCTCGGTCCTCAGCAGGTTCTCCAGCAGGATCTTGAGGCTGTACGGCAGGGAGTCGACGTCGAGTCCCTCGCCTGCGACCGAAGCCAGCCGGTAGATCTCGTAGGACTTCCCGTTCACGTCCAAGGTGCCCTTGGCACCAAAGCTGTCCACACTCTTGGGGCTCGGCATGCCCGTCTCCTCACCTCTGGCTTGTCAGTCCGGTACCCATCTTGCCCACACCGTCAACGGCTCGATCTCGATGGGTTCCGATCTCTCTTGACATCAAGATACATGACATCAAGCAACATCGGCCACCGCCCCGTCCCGCATCGCGGGCAACAGGACAGGTTCATGTCCCCTCCACGGCTCAGGCGTGGAGGTCGGAGGGGGTCGTCCCTGCCGGGACCAGAAGGGCGACGCACTCGACGTGGTGGGTCATCGGGAAGATGTCGAAGGCTCGCAGGGACGCGAGCCGGTAGCCGTGCTCGGCGAAGATCGCGACGTCGCGTGCAAGGGCCCCGGGGTCGCAGGCGACGTAGGCCACCGCGCGCGGGTCGAGCGCCACCACGGCCTCGACGACCTCTCGCTTCGCGCCGACCCGGGGCGGGTCCAGCACGACCACGTCGCACCGCTGGCCGACCACGCCCTCGCGCAGGGCCTGCTCCACCCGGCCGGTGGCCACCTCCACCTGCGGCAGGTCGGCGAGGTTGCGCGCGGCGTCCTCCACGGCCGTCACGTCCGACTCGACCGCGACCACCCGTCCGCTGCGGCCGACCCGCTCCGCCAGCGTCGCGGAGAAGAGACCGACCCCGGAGTAGAGGTCCGCCGCGGCCTCCCCCGGCCTCGGGTCGACCGCGGAGACCACGGCCTCCAGCAACGCCTCGGCGGCGCCAGGGTGCACCTGCCAGAAACCCGAGCCGGTGACGTCGAAGAACCGGCCTGCGGCGCGCTCGTGGAGAACCTCCGGGCCTTCGACGTACATCTCTCGCGGGGTCGTCTCGATCAGCAGTCCCTCGCCCGTGCTCGACCGGATCGCCTCCACCGTCTGGGCATCGGCCCACCTGCGGTCCGTCACGGGCGGCAGCTCGGGATGGCTGATCGGGCAGTGGTCGACCCGGACCACCTCACGGGAGCGATACTTGCGGAGCCCGGCGTACCCCTGGCTGTCGACGGCGAACTGCACCCGTGTTCGCCACCCGAGCCCCTCCTCGTCGCCGGGGACCGCCTCCACCGAGACGTCGACGTCGATCTTCGCCAGGCGCTGGAGCTGCTCGCGTACGACGGCCGCCTTCAGCTCGCGCTGGGTGGGAAGCGCCACGTGCTGGAAGTCGCACCCGCCACACCGCCCCGGCCCCGAGAACGGACACCGTGGCTCGACTCTCGCGTCGGAGGCTTCGAGGACCTCCACCGCGTCGGCGCGAAGGAACTTGGACCCCTCGTCCCCCTCGGTGACCTGCGCGACCACCCGTTCCCCGGGCAGGGTGTGGCGCACGAAGATCACACGTCCCTCGTGCCGCGCGACGCAGTGGCCGCCGTGCGCGACCGGTCCCACGTCGACGGTGTAGCGCTCCCCCACCAGCGAACGGCCGCGTGGCGCCTTCTCCCGGGTGCGTCGCCTCACCGGCGGGCCCGCCCTCGCCGCACGTCGCCGGCCTTGGTCGCCTGCTGCTGGCGCTCCGCCCGCTCCTCCGCGAGCTCGGAGGAACGTAGCTGGTAGGGCACGGAGATGACCATCACCCCTGGGTTGAAGAGCAGGCGCCCCTTGAGGCGCAGTGCCGTCTGGTTGTGCAGGATCTGCTCCCAGCGGTGGCCGACGACGTACTCGGGGATGTAGACCGCGACGACGCCGCGCGGGTTCGCGCTCCTGATGCTGCGGGCGTACTCCACGATCGGCTTCACGATCTCGCGGTAGGGCGAGTAGAGGACCTTGAGGGGTACGTCGATGTTCCGCCTGTCCCACTCCTCGAGCAGCCGGGAGGTGGCCACGGGGTCGGTGTCGACGAAGACGGCCTCGAGCGTGTTGGGGCGCGACGCCTTGGCGTAGGCCAGCGCCCGCATGGTGGGCTTGTGCAGCTTCGACACGGCCACGATCGCGTGCACGCGCGTGGGCAGCACTTGGTCGTCCTGCTCGACCGTGAGCTCCTCGGCCACGTCGTCGTAGTGGCGCCGGATCCCCTGCATGATCATGTAGAAGGTGCCGATCGCGAGGATCGCGATCCACGCGCCGGCCAGGAACTTCGTCACGAGCACCACGACGAGCACCAGGCCCGTCATGCCGAGGCCCAGCGTGTTGATCGCGCGCGAGCGCATCATCCTGCGGCGCGCCGCAGGGTCGGTCTCGGTGCGCAGGAGCCGGGTCCAGTGCCGCGTCATGCCCAGCTGCCCGAGCGTGAACGAGACGAAGACGCCCACGATGTAGAGCTGGATGAGACGGGTGACCTCGGCGTCGAAGACCACGATCAGGAGCACCGCCAGGAACGACAGGATCAAGATCCCGTTGTTGTAGGCGAGGCGGTCGCCACGCGACGCGAGCTGTCGCGGCATGTAGCCGTCACGGGCCAGGATCGACCCGAGCACGGGGAAGCCGTTGAACGCGGTGTTCGCGGCGAGCAGCAGCACGATCGCGGTCGTGGCGATGACCAGGTAGAACCCCACGGGGAAGTTGTCGAAGACGCCCTTGGCGATCTGTGAGAGCACCGTGTGCTGGTCGTGGTCGGCCGGCAGAGCGCTCCCGTCGGCCCGCGTCAGGAGCTCGCGTCTGAGCGGGTCGACGTACCTGACCTCCATCTCCCGGGCCAGCGCGATGACGCTCATCATCATCGCGATCGCGATGACGGCCAGGAGCAGGAGGGTGTTGGCGGCGTTCTTGCTCTTCGGCTTCTGGAAGGCCGGGACCCCGTTGGAGATCGCCTCCACGCCCGTGAGCGCCACGCTTCCCGACGAGAAGGCACGGGCGAGGAGGAACACGAGCGCCACCGTGGTGATCTGCCCTTCGTACCCCTCGGCGTCGATGATCTGGTACCCCGCGCTCTCGGCCGGGGGCAACGTCCCGAAGATCATCCTGGCCAGGCCGTAGGCCGCCATGCCGAAGATCGCGACCATGAAGCCGTAGGTCAGGATCGCGAACCCCCAAGACGACTCACGGACGCCCCGGAGGTTGAGCGCGGCGAGGGCCAGCACGAGACCGGCGGCGACCAGCGACTCCCTGCCGGAGATGAGCTCCATCGCGGCGGCCGAGGTCTGCACCGCCGAGGAGATCGACACCGCGACGGTCATCACGTAGTCGACGAGGAGGGCGCTCGCGACAGTGACACCCGCCTTGGCGCCCAGGTTGACCGTCGCCACCTCGTAGTCGCCGCCCCCACTGGGGTAGGCGTGCACGTTCTGCCGGTAGGACGCGACCACGGTCAGCATCACCACCGCGATCAGGAGCGCGACCCACCAGGAGTAGGCGTAGGCGGAGACGCCGACGAACGAGAGCATGATGAAGATCTCGTCAGGGGCGTAGGCGATCGAGGAGAGGGCGTCGCTGGAGAAGACCGGCAGGGCGACGCGCTTGGGAAGCAGGTGGCCGCCCACCTGCGTGCTCCGCAGCTTGCGCCCCAGGAGGATCCGCTTGGATACGTCGGCAACACCCACGGATGAAGGCTAGACCACGACGCGCTGTCATCTGAGGCGCTGTCTCCGGCTGCCGGTGTAGCGTCATACCCGTGCATGTCGTGATCATGGGTTGTGGCCGTGTCGGCTCCACCCTTGCCCGGAGTCTGGAGGACCGTGGCCACACCGTCGCGGTCATCGACAGCAACCCCGACGCCTTCCGCCGCCTCGGACCTTCGTTCAACGGCACCAAGGTCACCGGGATCGGTTTCGACCAGGACGTCCTCGACCGTGCCGGTATCGAGAAGGCCGACGCTTTCGCGGCGGTCTCGAGCGGCGACAACTCCAACATCATCGCTGCGCGCGTGGCACGGGAGTCATTCGGCATCCAGCAGGTCGTCGCGCGGATCTACGACCCCGGTCGCGCGGAGGTCTACCAGCGGCTGGGCATCACGACGGTGGCCACGGTGAAGTGGACCGCCGACCAGGTGCTCCGCCGGATCCTGCCCGCGGGTGCCGAGCCGGACTTCCGGGACCCGTCGGGGACCATCCGGCTCGACCAGGTCCGCGCCACCGAGGCCTGGATCGGCCGACGCACGGTGGACTTCCAGCTGCAGTCCGGGAGCCGGATCGCCTGGATCGACCGGCTGGGTGAGGGGATGCTGCCCACACGCGAGAGCGTCATCCAGGAGGGGGACGTGCTGCACCTGGTGATGCGCGAGGAGAACGCCGACCGCGTCTACACCGTCTTCGAGAACGGGCCGGAGGCCGAGTGATGCGCGTAGCGATTGCCGGAGCTGGAGCGGTCGGTCGGTCGATCGCCCGCGAGCTGATCCACAACGGCCACAAGGTCCTGCTCATCGACAAGAACCCCGCCTCCATCAAGCCTGACCGCGTGCCGAAGGCCGAGTGGCTGCTCGCGGACTCCTGCGAGCTCTCCTCCCTCGAGGAGGCCCGGCTCGAGCACTGCGACGTGGTGATCGCCGCAACCGGTGACGACAAGGCGAACCTCGTCACCTCGCTGCTCGCCAAGACCGAGTTCGGCGTCCCCCGGACGGTCGGACGGGTGAACCACCCCAACAACGAGTGGCTCTTCACCGAGGCCTGGGGCGTGGACGTCAACGTCTCCACCCCGCGCATCATGTCCGCCCTGGTCGAGGAGGCGGTGACGGTCGGCGACCTGGTTCGGCTGTTCACCTTCCGCAAGGGCAACGCGAACCTGGTCGAGATGACCCTGCCCGAGGACTCGCCGTACGTCGGCAAGCCGACCGGCCTGGTTCCCTGGCCTGAGAACTGCGCGCTCGTGACCATCCTGCGCGACGGCCAGGTCTACACGCCGTCCGCGGAGCAGCCCATCGAGTCCGGCGACGAGCTGCTGTTCGTGGCCGCGGCCGACTCCGAGGCCGAGCTGCAGTCTCTCCTGGCGCCGGTGGAGCACAGCCGCTAGGCCTGCTCCTCCTGGGCTCGCGCCACAGGAGTGCGGTCGCGCGCGAGCATCCACACCATCCCCGCGAGAGCCGCGAGCTGGAGCGGCCAGCCCATGAGGATCTTGGAGAAGCCCAGAGCGGCCACAGCGGCCTGGGGCTCCATCTCCCCGCTCGTGCCTGCGAGGTAGAGCGGCAGCTGGACCGCCACGCGTACCACACAGGGCAGGACCAGCAGCCAGCTGAGGTGGCTGGACAGGCGCACGACCTGCGGGTCCCGGTGCCAGGCGGTGGGGTCGCCCGCGACGCTGCCGACCATGAACCCGACGACCGGCCATCGGACCAGGATCGACAGCGAGATGACGACCGCATAGCCCGCGTTGTAGAGGATGCCAGGCAGGAAGTAGGCCAGTGCCTGGTCGTTCTCGTCGCCGCCACCCTGGGCGCTGCGCCAGGCGAAGAAGGCGCCGATCCCGATGCCGAAAAGGCTGTTCAGGACGTACTGCACGCTCGAGCGCTGGACCAGGCGGACGACCATCAGCAGGAGCGCGGCCGCGACGCTGACCATCAGCGACACCTCGAGCTCCTTGGTGCCGATGAAGGTCAGGGTGAACAGGATCGTGGGTACGGCGGTCTCGAGCATGCCGCGGCGCCCACCGAGCGCGTGGGAGAGCTGTCCACGGACCACCGCCTCGACGGTCTCCTCGGAGGCGGGGGGTGTCACCAGGTCAGCCCCTCAGCTCGTAGCGCGGGTTGTACATGACGCGGGTGGTGTCCTGGACCCCGATGCGCCCCTCGACCCGCACGTGGCGGCCGGGCTCGATGCCGGCGATGCGACGTCGGCCGAGCCAGATCACGGTGATGACGCCCGAGCCGTCGTACAGCTCGGCCTCGAGCGCCGGCACGCCGCCGCGGGGGCGCAGGGTCACCGTGTGCAGGCTGCCCTGGAGCTGGACGTACTCACGGTCGACCGCGTCAGCGATCGCGCAGCAGCCGGCCCTCTCGGTGTCACTGCGCAGCTCCTTGGCCTCGAGGTCCGCGCTGCTCGCCCAACGGGAGAGGGAGCGCCGGAACCGGCCCTTGACGTCCGACATGGTCTCAGCGTAAGCCAGCATCTCAGCCCTGGCCCGGGACGGGGCGAGCATTGCCGGGCATCACGAGGGGCAGCGGGTCCCCCGGGGCCATCGGCGCACTGCCCCGGACCACCACCACGTCACGCAGGGCGCTCTCCAGGTCGCCGTCCTCCTGGGGCGAGACGGCCGGCCGCCCGAGGAACGTCGCACGCAGGAGCCAGCGTGGACCGGAGATGCCGAGCACCCGGGACGGCTGGGTGGCGGCTTGGCCGTCGGGGGTCTTGGCAGGCATCGACACCTGGAGCTCCGGCCCGAACGGCCCGTCGGCCTCCGTGGCCGTGCCGCCGCGGCGGGCGGTCTCGGCCGCGATCTGCTTGCGGATGTCGGACCAGATGTCGGCGTTCCGGGGTGCCGCGAACGGACGCAGCTCGACCGCACCCTCGGAGCCCACGAGCAGGACCGCAGCGACCTGCTGGCTCGCCTCGTCGACCTGGAGCCGGAGCTCGAGGCCCGGCCGGCCCTTCACCAGCAGCCCCCCGAGGTCGACACGCGAGGGGTCCTGCTCCTCGACGTCCACCTCCGCGGAGTCCCAGGGACCTTCCGCACGCGCACCGGCGCCCGTCACAGCCTCGGACGCGGCTGCAGACGACGAGGTGGTCCGGTCCTGGTCGGTCGCCTGCGTGGGCTCGACCTGCTCGGACTTGTTGCGTCGGAACTTCACTGCTTCTCCTCGAGCGCCAAGGACGCGTTGCTGTCGAAACCTCCGGTAGAACCGTATCCCCCGTCTCCACGGTCGGAACCCGGCAGCCGCTCCACCTCGACGAAGCGCGCACGCTCGACGCGCTGCACGACCAGCTGCGCGATCCGGTCGCCGCGACGCAGCGTCACCGGCTCCACCGGGTCGAGGTTGATGAGCATCACCTTGACCTCCCCGCGGTAGCCCGCGTCGACGGTCCCCGGGGCGTTCACGATCGAGATCCCGCAGCGCGCGGCCAGCCCGGAGCGGGGGTGTACGAGGGCCACGAACCCGTCGGGCAGGGCGATGCCGATCCCGGTCGGGACCATCGCCCGCTCACCGGGAGCGAGGTGGACGTCCACGGTCGTCGTGAGATCCGCGCCCGCGTCGCCCGGATGGGCGTACGACGGCAGCGGGACCTCGGCGTCGAGCCGGCGGATCAAGATCTCGACGCTGTCCTGGTTGCCCTGCATGGTGGCCGACCCTATCTGCACGGCCACGACCGCCCGGTGGCAGGCTTGTCCCCGACAACCCCTCCCCGAGCCAGCGAACGAGTGAGCGAGTGACCGGCGTGAGTTCCGAGACGAACGTGCTGTACGACGAGCGCCTGCACGTGCCGCTTCGCTGGTGGGTGCAGGCGATCATGTTCCTCGCCACGGTCTGGCTTGCCTTCGCCGTGGCGCTGCCGCTGTCCGTGGCGTGGGCGGCGACGGCGGTGATCACCGCGGGAGCAGTCGCGCTGCTCCTGGGCTACGGGTCGGCCCGGGTGCGTGTCGAGGGAGGCGTCCTGCACGCCGGCCGGGCGCGCATCCCGGTCTCGATGCTCGCCGACCCGACTCCGTTGGACCGGGAGGCGACCCGTCTGCTCGCCGGGCGCGACGCGGACGCCCGTGCCTTCCTGTTGCTCAGGCCGTACCTGAAGCGCTCGGTGCGGATCGAGGTCACGGACCCGCAGGACCCGGCGCCCTACTGGCTGGTGTCGACGCGGCGGCCAGAGGAGCTCGCCGGAGCGCTCGTGGCCGCAGGGGTGCAGTAGGGCTGGGGAGCGCCGTCGCAGCACGGCTCGTAGTACAGACACTTCGGACACCGGTTGTGCGCCTGCTCGGCGTACATCTGGGTACCGCACCCGGGACACGCAAGATCGATCGCCATGCGTCCATGCTGCGCCGTCGGCTGCCCGGGTTCACGTAGCGACACGTCCGGAACCGGGGTGGCAGACTGTCCGGGACTGGGCATGACGATCCCTACACAGGAGGAACCCCTATGGCCTCGGGCTCGAAGGTCTGGAGCGCGTACGCACTCGCCGCGACCGTCGTCGCGGGCATCGCGGCGCGCAAGGCGCTGACCACGTCGTGGAAGGTCGCGACGGGCAAGGAGCCACCGCAGAACCCCGCCGACCCTGACGTCTCGATCGGAGAGGCGGTGGCCTGGGCGACCGTCAGCGGCATCGCGGTGGGCGTGGCCCGGATGCTCGCCTCGCGGAAGGCCGCGAACTACTACCGCAAGTCGACCGGTCACCTGCCCCCGAACCTCCAAGAGGCCTCCTGAGAGGCCAGGCGTCGACAGTGCGCGAGAAGGCCGGCTCTCCCTCATGGGGGAGCCGGCCTTCGCCGTCTCGTCAGGGCGATGCGGTCAGGCGCAGTCCTTGCAGATCATCTTCTTCTCGTCCGCGAGCTGGCTGCGGTGATGCACCAGGAAGCAGCTCATGCAGGTGAACTCGTCCTCCTGGCGGGGCTTCACCTCGACGGCGAGCTCCTCGTGGGAGAGGTCGGCGCCCGGAAGCTCGAACGACTCAGCGGCCTCCGCCTCGTCCTCGTCCACCTTGCCGGAGTTCTTGTCGTGGCGACGAGCCTTGAGCTCCTCGAGGCTCTCTTCGCCCTGTTCTTCGTCTGTTTTGCGCGGTGCGTCGTAATCTGTTGCCATCTGCGTCTCCTGCCCCCTGGGTGTGCGGGGTGTGTTCGTGCTCGAGGTCTGCGGCGATCAGGTCGAGCGGATTGTGCACCAAACCGTTAGACCCATGCACGCCAATTCCACATCGTGTCGTGAGTGTCACATGCAGCCCCTGGTGCGTGCAGCGAAACAACCCCCGGCGGGTTGGGTCTATTCCCGCTCTCCGGCCAGGAACCCGCACTTTACGACGAGAGCCGAGAAATCGTCGAAACCTGCGGCCGGTCCGGCCACCACGCAGTCGGTTCCGCCCGCGCCCCGCCAAGTCTCGACCCGGGCTCCGGCCTCGGTGGCGATCAGGCCGCCGGCGGCCTTGTCCCAAGGGTTGAGACCCTCCTCGACGAACCCGTCGATCCGCCCGGCGGCGAGCGCGCACAGGTCGAGAGCGGCCGACCCGAGGCGCCTGATGTCACGGACCGTGTTCAGCATCCGTCCCACGGCAGCCGCCTGGAGGGCGCGCACCTCGGCGACATAGTTGAAACCGGTGGCGATCAGGCACTGTTCGAGGGGCACGACGTCCCGCACGCGCAGCGGCCTTCCGTCGAGGGTGGACCCACCGCCCCGGGTCGCGGCGAAGACCTCCCCGGAGGCGACGTTCACGACGACGCCGGCGACGACCTCCTCGCCGCGGCTGGCCGCGATCGAGACGGCGTACTGCGGGATCCCGTAGAGGAAGTTGACCGTCCCGTCGATGGGGTCGACGACCCAGGTCACACCGGTGGTGGACTCGGCCGACGCGCCCTCCTCCCCGAGGAAGCCGTCGTCGGGCCGGGCCCGGGTGATCCGTGAGTAGATGAGCCGCTCCGCGGCCCGGTCGACCTCGGTCACGATGTCCACGGGGCTCGACTTGGTGTCGGCGACCTCGACGCCCGCGCGGCGCTGCTGCCGCACGAGGTCGGCCGCCTCGTCGGCGACCGAACGTGCGAGGTCGAGGAGCTCCCCGTCGGTCACGGAGCCGGGGCCGTCGGTGCTGCCCGTTGGGTCCGTCACCGGGTCAGTCCTCGCCGCAGAGCGCCGGCCGCTGCCCTCTCGCGTTGGCGCAGCAGCCGCGTGGGCACACGTCCCACGAGGCCTCGAGGCTTCCGACGGTCGCTCGGGCGACGTCCTCACCGCGCTCCGCGGCCGCGCGCTCGAGCAGCAGGTCGCGTGCCATGGCGACGAAGCGGGGGTCGACCCCGGCGGTCGCGGCTCGAACGAACGCGAGCCCGAGTTTCTCCGCCGTCGCTCGCGCCTCGGTGTCGAGGTCGTAGACGACCTCCATGTGGTCTGAGACGAACCCGATCGGGACGACGACGACTCCGCGCA
>Ga0208537_1000016_pt1 | contig 27137 bp, 29 predicted proteins | sample MayberrySE_TuleA_FD_185672 | JGI IMG/M metagenome (GOLD analysis project Ga0208537, IMG submission 185672) | Natural and restored wetland microbial communities from the San Francisco Bay, California, USA, that impact long-term carbon... | ecosystem: Environmental > Terrestrial > Soil > Wetlands ...
GCCGGCCAAGATGAGCACGCTGCCGCCTGCCACGCCGAGCAGCCGCTGCCACGGCCGTGTCAACCCGCTGGCGTGGGTGGCCAGCGCCGCGCCGATGAAGGTCGCCCCGAGCGCGGGCAGCGCGAGCGCGAAGAGCGCGGCGTGGAGCTGCCAGACCAGCTCGAAGGCGGGGGTTGGCTCGGCCAGGCCATCCGCGGCGAGCACGACCGCGATGTGCGTGGCTATGACGAGGGCGAATATCGCAGAGAACGTCGCTCCGGCTGCCACCGCGAGCCGCGACCAGTCCGCCCCTGCGGCCCCGCGGCGCTGCACGAGCCCCTGCAGGCCCGTGACGAATAGCAGGAGCAGGGGCATGTTCAGGGCCTCCAGACCCGCGGCGACGGCCACGGCGCCCCGGTTCGCGGCGTGGTAGGCGAGGACCTCACCAAGAGGATCGCCGTAGGCGGGCGCTGCAGTGCCGTCGCCAAGGCCGAGGAGCTGGGCTACACCACCCATGAACATCGCGTTCTGAACGATCACTGACGCGGCGTAGGCGACCGCGACGCCGCCGACGATTCGCGTCGTGGACACCCGGTCCAGGACCTGCCGGTCCTCTAGCGTGGTGAGTTCTGCCTTCTGGGTTCTCACGTCGTTATTCCTTCGTTTCATTCGGATGGCGGGTTGTCGAGCAGGTTCTGGGTGTTCGTTCGGATGGTCATCGGTTCTTCTTGCGAGAGGAGCGGTCCGTCCGCCTGTGTGTGACTACTTGACCTCGGAGCGGCGCAGGAACAGCAGCCCGACGACGAGGGGAACGACGACCCAGATCATCGTGGTCGAGGCGAGCATCGCCCACTCCTCAGCGGTGTTCGTGGCGCCCTCGAAGAGCTCCACCTGCGTGTAGTTCCAGTCGATCCACGGCTGCAGGTCCAGGAACCACTCCCGCACCAAGGCGAGCAGCTCGAGGATGCCGGGCAGCACGAGAGAGACCACGAAATAGCCCACGATCGCGCCCGCGGAGTTGCGCAGCACGACACCGAGGGTGAAGCCGATGGCCATGCCGACCAGGTTGCCCAGCAGGAGTTGCGAGGCGTGCACGAGCGAGACGTCCCAGACGGTGTCGACGCCGGCGAGTGCGGAACCGGCCAGGTTGCCGAGGGCGCCCACAGTGAAGCCGAGAACTGTCGAGCCGAGGCCCACAAGGACGGTGGCGATGGCCTTGGCGCCGATCACGCGTCCGCGGCTCGGCACCAGGGTGAACGTCGTGAGCCCGCTGCGCTGGCTCCACTCATTCGTGACGGCCAGGATCGCGATCATCGGCAAGATCACCGACATCGGTAACCCGATCGCCGCAAAGAAGTTCTCGTAGGTGACGTCGCTGTCGGGAGCGAAGATGATGACCGCCCCGGTCGCGATGACCGACAGGACGCCGATGCTGACGAGCATCCAGAATCCCGAGCGGGTGGTGAACATCTTGCGCAGCTCGACCTTGACCAGCCGGGTGGTCGGGATGGGACGGGCGGTCCGGCGGACCCGTGCGGTCTGCGTGGTGGTGGCCGGGGGGACGATCGTGGCGGTCATGCGGCAACTCCTTCGCGTTGGGTGTCGGCAGTGAGCGACAAGAACATGTCTTCGAGCCCGGCGCCCTCGGCGGACCGGAGCTCAGTGAGGGCGATGCCGGCGGTCAGGGCCACGGCTCCGACCCGACCGGGGTCGGCGTCGGTGCGGACCGAGCCGTCCCCGGCGAGCGTGCTGGGGATCCCGGCCTGCTCCAGTGCGTGGGCGAGGTCGCGCGGTGACGTCGAGCGGGCGAGCGTCCCAGCCGCGGCGAGCAGCTCTTCCTTGGTGCCGGCCGCGACGATCTTGCCGTTTCCGATGACGACCAGGTCATCGGCGATGACCTCGATCTCGTGGAGCAGGTGTGAGGACAGCAGCACCGTGCCGCCCTGGCTGGCGAATCCCGTCAGCAGGTCGCGCATCCACCGGATCCCGGCGGGGTCTAGCCCGTTGGCGGGCTCGTCGAGGATCAGCACCTGGGGGTCTCCGAGGAGTGCGGTGGCGATACCGAGCCGCTGGCGCATGCCGAGCGAGTAGTTGCGCACCCGGCGCTTGGCCTCGGTGGGTGTCAGGCTCACCAGCTCGATCATCACGTCGACCCGGGTGCGGGGCAGGCCCATGGTGTCGGAGGCAATGGTGAGGATCTCGCGTCCGGTGCGGCCGGCGTGCTGCGCGGAGGCGTCCAGCAGGACGCCGACCTCGAGGCCGGGGTTGGGGAGGTCGGCGAACCGTTCTCCGTTGATGGTCGCGGAGCCGGATGTCGGGACGGTCAGACCGACCATCACGCGCATCGTGGTGGACTTGCCGGCACCGTTCGGACCGAGGAAACCGGTCACGCGGCCGGCCCGGGCGGTGAAGGAGACGTTGTCGACGGCGGTGAAGCCGGCGTACCTCCGGGTCAGGGACTCAACGGTGATCATGGCTTCAACCCTCGCGGCATCGCATCGTGCGCGCACCGGGTCGATGGCCAGTCTTGTGCTAACCGAAAGTACGGGGCCGGGACCCTGCTTAGGTCGATCTCAGGAACGTGACGCATCCGTAGCCACGATGACCCGAACACTGGCTGGACTCCGCGCCGCCTGACGTCGACCCCCGTCTGCGACACTGCGAGGCTTGGCGGTTGGTCGCTCCATCGGGGGCAAGTGCAGGCGTTACCGGCTCTCTCGAAACGCACCAGTTGGCCGCCCGGATCTGTTCGGTCCTTGAAGCAGCGGGCTCCGCCACCGATCGATACACATCCTTAACCCTCAGGTGCGTCCCTGATGAACACCAGTGCACCCGCCAACTACGTCATCAGGATCGACGGCACCTCGGCGAACGTTGCTCGGCCTCTTTAGTCGACCTGAGACCCACCAGCGGCACCGGCCGAGTGGCTATCTCCGGCCGGGTGGCGGAATGACTCAGCGCTTCCCCTCAGGGACGTACCCGCCTTGTTTCATAGGCCCAGATGGCGATCTCGACGCGGTTGCGGGCGCCGATCTTGGTCATGAGGCTGGCGAGGTGAAACTTCACGGTGCTGAGGCTGACGTGGAGCTCGTCGGCGATCTCGGCGTTGGTCCTGCCCTTGGCCAGGGTGATGAGGACTTCCTCCTCGCGCTCGGTCAGGGGGCTCAACGGTTGCACCGGATCTGGATGGTTCCCGGACGCTGCGAACTTTTCGAGCAGTCGCGTGGTGATGGCGGGGGCAATGAGGGCATCTCCTTCGGCGGCGGCGTGGATGGCTTGGACGAGCAACTGGGGCCCGGCGTCCTTCAGCAGGAAGCCTTTCGCCCCGGCCCGCAGGGCGCCTGTGACGTAGGCGTCGGTGTCGAACGTCGTGATGACGACCACCGGGATGGGGTCCTCGACGTCAGGCCCGGCGAGCAGCCGGGTGGCTTCCACGCCGTCGAGGTGGGGCATGCGGATGTCGAAGAGGCATACGTCGGGACGGAGCCGTCGGGCGAGCTCGACCGCGTCGCGTCCGTCGACGGCCTGGCCGATGACCTCGATGTCGGGCTGGCCGTTGAGGATGGTCGCAAGGCCGGTGCGGATGATGTCCTGGTCATCGGCAATGAGCACTCGGAGCGTCACGTTGGCCTCCCTGACCGCGGAATGGTCGCCCGGACGGTCCAGCCTCGCTCGCGCCCTGGTCCGGCCTCGAACGTCCCATCCAGTAGCGTGACACGTTCCTCCATTCCGGTGATGCCGTAACCGGCGGCCCGGGCTCCAAGGATCGGCTCGCCGTCGTCGGTGACGCTGAGGGACACGGTGTCGCCTTCGCCGCTGATGCGGACGCACGCGCGAGTCGCAGACGCGGCGTGGAGCTTCACGTTCGTGACCGCCTCCTGCGCGACCCGGAACAGCGCAGCCTGAACGCCCGGACGCAGGTCGTCCAACTCGCCGCGCATCTCTACCTGGACCCGCGGACCGGGCGCTCCCTCGGGCGTCGCGAGGTCCTGGATGTCGCCGAACCCGCGAGCGACGGACATCTCGGAAGCCTCGCCGGCGCGGCGAAGCGCGGCGACCACCGAGCGCATTTCGGTCAGGCTGAGAGTGGCTTGCTTCTCGATGAGCGAGAGACTCTGCCCCGCTCCGGCCACGTCCCCTGCAGTAGCCAGGACCTGGCCGGCCTGGGCCTGAATCGCGATGGCGGAGACGTGGTGAGCCACCGTGTCGTGGAGCTCGCGTGCGAGCGCGTCGCGCTCGTGCAGCCGGACACGTTCGAACTGTTGGTTCCGCACGATGCGGCGGTAGCGGACTGAAGCGCCTAGGGCCGCCGGGAAGAGGAGGATCAGGAGTCCGACGATGGCATCCGTAGCGCTCGTCGAGCCGGTGGTGACACTCACCGCCCACTCCGCCAATGCGATCAAGGAACCAATGGCCGCCTGGCGACCCGTGCCCCACCGGAACAGCGCGTACATAAGAACCAGTACGGCGACTCCGGCGTACAGAAAGAAACTCTCCGCGCCGGCAACTGTCGTGGCCAGGTCGACCGCCATGAACGCGCCGAACCCAAGCGCCACGGATGGTAGCGGCCGCGTCCTTCTCCACAGCGTGGCGAACGCCAACACGAGGCCGACGACTACGCCGAGCCAGCGCCAGGCCATCTCGTCGATGAAGGCGACCTCGGCGACGGCGATCCCCAAGATGAGCGCAAACAGCGCCCAGTCGCGGGCCACGCGGGCCGGCGGCTTCTCGACGTCGACAGGGTTCGTCTCGAGCCAGTCGTATGTCCTGTTCACCGGCCCAAGCCTAGGGACGCAAAGGCCACCGCGGATCGGCCAATAGCCCTGTCCCCGCCTGTCCTTTTGGTCAGGTAAAGACTGGCCATCGCACCGGTGCGCACTGAACTGGTGCCGAATCACACTGGGAACTCCGCACCACACATTGAAGGAGCCCCGAGATGTTTGTGAACCAAGAGACCTTGAGCACCACGACCAAGACCACGACAGCCCTACACGATCCGCCCGCGCCGGTCAGAGCGAAGCTCGCCGCAGCCTGGACCAGCTTGATGTTCTTCTACATCTACGTCGACTACCTCCACCTGTACAAGCCCGGCATCATCGACGACCTCCGGGCCGGCATCGTCTTCGAGTTCGACACCAGCCAAACCTTCAATGTCATTGCGCTCACGCTCGTGGGGATCCCGGCCCTCATGATCCTGCTCTCCATGACACTGCCCGCCCGTGCGAACCGCACGCTCAACCTCGTCTTGGCATCGCTCTACATCCCCGTCTCGGCGTTCAACGTGGTCGGCGAGTCCTGGCTGTACTTCTACGGCCTCGGCGTCGTGGTCGAAGTGATCCTCCTCGCCTACATCCTCCGCTCCGCCTGGACCTGGCCCCGCGTCTGAGGCATCACCCCGCGCGCCAAAGATGCCCATGTCAGCCGGGGCGTCATCTCCGCTGCGCGGCAGCCTGGACGCCTCCTGCGGGGTCAGGCTCACCGCGTCCAGCATCTCGTCCACGCGCTCGGGCCGACCCCCATCAGACGCTGGGCGAGGGTCAGGATCTCCCTGCCGGTACGCCCGCCATGCTGCGCCGAGGCGTCGAGCAGCACCCCGACTTCGCGGCCAGGATTGGGCAGGTCCCGGAAGGGGGTGTTGCGTGACTACGCCGACCGCGGCGGCACCGTCCTCCTGTCCTCTCATCTGATCCACGAGATTGAGGCGATCGCCGACGACCTCGTCGTCATCGGCAACGGACAGCTCGTGGCCCAGGGCACTAAACCTGACCTCTTGGAACAGTCGGGTTTGCTCATCCGCGGTGCCGATCGCCTCATCGTTGCGTGCGCATTGGCTGAGGCGGACATCTCCACGACGCCAGTGGGCGAGGACGGATTGCTCGCCCAAGGGGATATGGAACAGATCGGCCGCATCGTGTTCGCCACCGGCATCCCCGTCACGGAGCTCCGTCCCGCCGACGGCGGCGGCCTGGAGGCGATGTTCCTGGAACTCACCGCCGAAACCCAGCGGGAGTCGACCACTTCCCGCCAGTCCGTCCCCACCGCAGACCGCAGGAGCCCCCCATGAACACCACCGCACCCATCACCTACGTCATCCGGGTCCGAGGCCACCTCGACGGCGACCGGTCCGCCTCACTCGCTGGGCTGTCCATCACCCGCGACAGCGGCGACACCACCACCATCACCGGTCTGATCGCCGACCAGGCGCAGCTACACCGAGCCCTCGCCGCCTTGGGCGAGACCGGAGCCACCTTGCTTGAGCTGCGCACTCTTGAGCAGCGCACAGACGACACGCGGACCGACACCCATCCGGGCACGACCCCCGCCGTACTCGAACGGCCGTTGCAAACCGAACGACTCACGCTCCGACCGGCGGTTCTCACTGACGCCGACAACACCTGGAAGTTCCGGCAGCTCGACAGTGTCAACGAATGGCTTACCGGCTGTCCGAGCGACATCGCCGGCTACAGCGACCTATGGTCCGACCCAGCGCGCTTCGCGACGACCGTCGTCATACAACTCGGCCACGAGCGGGACGCCGAGGTCATCGGCGACTTCATGCTCCGCCGCGAGGACGCCTGGGCTCAGCTTGAGATGGCCGAACAAGCTCGCGGCATGCAGGCAGAGCTCGGCTTCGTGCTCGACCCCGCCCACAAGGGCCACGGATACGCTACCGAAGCCGTCCGCGAACTCCTGCGCTACTCCTTCGAGGACCTCGCGGTGCGGCGGGTTGTCGCCAACTGTTTCCTCGACAACGACACCTCCTGGCGGCTCATGGAACGCGTAGGCATGCGACGCGAGCTGCATGCCGCCCGCGAGTCCCTCCACCGCTCAGGCAAATGGTTGGACACCGTCGCATACGCCCTGCTCTACGACGAGTGGAGCGCGTGATTCGGCAACGCCCTCGCGTCACAACGCCGGCGCTGGGGCGCGGCAACGCGTAGCGACTGCCCGGGGCCACGGCCTCGACGGGCGACATGGCGTCACCCGCTGGCACTCTTGGCAGGCCCAGGCAGCGGCTGGGGCGTCGCGCCACACCTACAGCCGCCCGGTTTGCGTCAGCCGTATCGACCGCGGCACGCAGTCGCCCCCGCGCTGTCGTCGAGACGGCACACTCGGCGTCCCCCCCAGACTCCAGGCCAAGTATCCACAGCGGACCGGGTCCGCCGCGTCATTCTGGGCGCAATGACGTACCTCGCCGGGCGGACGGTGGCATGTGCCGGTGACTGTCAGTCCTGATCGGGGAAGCGGCGGCTTCGGGGGCCAACAGGTTGAGGGCGATCGCGTGTGGAATTCGTGCCGAAGTTGAGCGGGGGAGTGGTTAGTCCCCAGGTCACAGCGTGGGCATCGACGTTCTGTAAATCCGTCGGCGTATGCCTACGCAGGTTCGAATCCTGCACCTGCCACACAGCAAGAAGGGCCTCTGACCAGCACGTTTGCCGGTCGGAGGCCCTTAAGTCATACCCCCTTGGGGTAGCGTGGCGACTGGTATATGGCGCTTCGTCCGGCTTGCGCTGACTAGGCCCCTGACCTGCGGAAACGCCGTCACCACCGGTTGTCACGAGCCAGCGCGTGTGGAATACGTGCGGAAGTTCCTGGCGCCGACCACCCGGCCCAAGCCGGCAAACCCCCTCTGGCCTGCGCCGTCAATCGGGACGGGGGTATGCAACGGCGACGGAGTACCAATCCGTCGCCGTACCCTTTCGCACCTTGGGACTTTCACGGTCGGCGGCATGATCGTGCGTTTCGATCAGACGGCAAGAGCCAGCCGGGCGATTCGGAGCACGCGCTCGTAGTACGGCTGGGCGTCTCTTGGAAACGCCCCGATGGAGCGCTGGAGTTCGTCTGCGGCCTGCAGCAAGCGAGACCGGTCCAGCTCGGAGAGCGAATCGGCTCTGCTCGCCCAGCCGTAGATGTCGGCACCGATCATGACGGCATCCACCTCCCCGTAGTCCAGCCCCTTCGCCACGGAGTCAGGGAAGGGCTCGGACATGTGAAGGCGCATCTCTTCTTCCAGAGTGTCGGCCATAGGCCGCAGCGTAGAACCTCGACGCCCCCGCCATCGGCGAGGAGCGCGCGCAATGCGGCAGATCCGTGTGTTTAGGCCATGAGGTCTGCCAGACCTTCGGCCGCCGCGGACAACTCCTCGCCGGGTGCAAGCGTCAGATCCGCCTGCACCGACCAGTTGATCGAGTCGACAAGGACGACACCCAGACGAATGTGACCGTCATGCCGGGCGGTCAGCCGTAGATCGCTCTCTAATGCAGACCACGTCCGTTCACCCGACCAGCCACGCCAGTCCTGGTTCATCATCTGGAAAAAGGTGGTCAGCCCGTCGAACCCATGGCCTTCATGGGCGTACACCCAGGTTTCGGCTACAAGCCCGTCCTTGGTCAAGCGAAAGAGCGCGCGGTCGGGAACGCCACTTGCATCGCGGCGGACGTCTCTGATCGCAAGGCCATCGCTCGGGAGCCCGATCTGTAGCGGTTCCATCGTCGAACAGTCTGCCGCAGAAGTCCTTGCAGAAGCTCTCGTCAGCGGCATGACCGGACGTCCGATGAGGGCGTCTGCGGGCAGAGTCCCGGAGTCCGAGCCGTCAGAGGGGACGCCAGTCAGGGTCCTGCCTTTCGGCCAGCGCTTCCTGTCGGGCCTCAGCATGGCCACGGCGTCGACCGGCCGTGAACACTAGGTAGAGAACAAGGGCAGGCACCAATAGTGTCGCGATAAGGACGAGCGTGATAAGCACCAGCTCCGTCAAGCCAAGGTTCACTCCGGGAGCGTACAACTGAGCAGCGCGATCGCCCGAACAGCGGCAGATCCGTGAAACGGCAAGATGAAGCGGCATATGGGACGCTGCAGGTACCGCGTGGTCAGCCGACGCCTCGATTCGCCCAATGAAGGCCAGCTGCCATGGACACACTCAGGATGGCAATGTAGCCAAGTGCAAAGGCAAAGTGTCCTGTGGCGTTTGCGACAGGCTGGCTTCCGTAGACCATCGCGGCAACACAGCCGGAACAGACCACCCAGTGTCTCCAGTACCTGACGGGGTGAAGAAGCGGGTTTCCGAGACCGGATGGCATCCGCTCAGTATGAGGGGACAACGTCGCCAGCGGGAGCTACTCGGCACGCTCGAGCTTCACTGTCCGCGGCAGATGCGGAAACCTCCCTGCCGTGGACTACGTGCCTTGCGACCAAGCGGCGACCGGCATTGAAAGGTAGACGCCGATGCTGCGTGTCCCTGCCACTTCGATGATGGCGTCACAGAGTTGGTCGCATCGTTCTTGCCGGATCTCTGCGCGGCTTGGGAACCACTTCGAGCGCACCTCGACGAGCACATCGAGACCGCTGACGTCGTACGGCCCTCTCGGGTGGAATCGGACCTCGACATCGCCCGGCTGAAGGGCCCAATCGTAGGGCTCTTCTGGACATTCGACTGCGAGCGAGACAGCATGCGGCAGCGCCTTCGCGAGCCGCTGCAGGTGCTGCTCGGCAACTTGGGAGCCGTAGGTGACGTCTACGATTGGCATGACAACAAACGTAGTTGTCGCTCCACTGCGGGCGTTCGAACATCCCCCGTAGCGGTCTTTCCTCAACGCGGCATAACAGCGCGTCCTGGGTCCGCTCCCAGGCTGGCTGGCAACCCCAAGTGACTATTGCCACCGCCCGTGGACCGGGGGCAGATTTTGGCGTACTCGGGAGCGTCGGCATCCCGCCAAGGCCTCCCGACGTCCCGAAGGAGACTCGCCATGCCGAAGATGGTCGTAACCCACGCAGTCGTCGAACTCGATCGCTGGCTCCAGGGCAAGACCGAGCGGGCGGAGGTCATCGGCAGGTACGCCACGAACGTGACGGATTACGTGGCGGCGGATGGCAGCAGCAACGTCGCGATCACCGCCGACATCCACGACATGGCGGGCTTGCAGGCGCTGATGACCTCTCCCTCGCCCGAGGACACAGCCGCCCAGGAACGCCACGGCGTCATCCCACCCATCATCGCCTACGTCGAGAAGTAGTCCCGGGCAGACAGGCCCGAGACACTAGCCTTCAGAGCGACCTAACGCTCGATGTGCGGGAGTGCGCCGCGCGACCGGCGGCAGATCCGGACGTCGGCATGTAACCCCTGCGAGTTGCGCTGGCTGCGGGAGCCGCGACCCCGCGCTTGGCAGTGATAGTTGGTACCGCACGATGGGCACCTGAACGCCGCCGATGTCGTGGGTGTCCTGCCCGCCATCGAGCGCCCAGCCATTGCGTCGGTAGAACGACTGAGCGCGAGCGTTCCCCTCGACGACCCACAGCTGCGCCGTCGAACAGCTCCACGCCCGGAACTTCCCGACTATGTGGTCGTGTAACAGCTGTCCGGCGCCGTTGCCGTGCAACTCGGGGAGAACGTGAATCGCGTTCGGCGTCGCGACTGGCCCGGTCCCGCTGCCCAGCACGAAGCCGGCAACTCGGCGGTCGTTGGGGTGCACGACCACGAGCATGCTCCACGGGTCGGGCTGGTTGGGGAGGCGTCGGCGCCATGCCTCGGCCTGCGTCTGCGGGGTGACCCGAGCAAGGGCCTCCGGGGTCACCAGCCCGACGTACGCCGCGTGTCGGCTGGCAGCGTGCACCGCGCCGATTTGTGGCACGTCGTCGTCGCGGTAAGGGCGGATCTCCACGCCCGCGATCATGCCGCAACACACGCTGGGTCGCAGATGCTCAGGATGCCACTCGGCGCCTTGACCGACTCGTTCGGGTCGCTCGGAATGCGGCAGATGAGGACGTTCGGAGGGTCCCCGGACGAGAAGAGTGGTCGCTTCGGGCGGGGCGCTGGGAGCATGGTCTTCATGCGGGTCGTGGTTGTTGGGGCTGGGATGAGCGGGCTGGCCTGCGCCCGAATGTTGTTGCAAGACGGTCATGAAGTCACCGTCGTCAGTGCGGACCCGTTGAGTCGCACTACGTCGTTCCTTGCGGCGGCAGTCTGGTTTCCGACCGCGGTGGGTCCCCCGGAGGACGTTGCGCGTTGGGGCGCGGACACCTATGAAGTCCTTGCTGCTGAGGCGGCCAGCGGTGTCCCGGGGGTCGTCATGCGCGAGTCGCTGGTGCTTCACCGGGACGCCGAGCAGATGGAGCGGCCACGACCGGCGTGGATGGAGGCGGTTGGCGAGGTGCGCCCGGCGCGCGATGACGAGTTGCCTCCGGGTTACCCATCGGGTCAGCGGTTCGTCGTGCCCCTGGTTGAGATGCCCCTTTACCTGCCTCACCTTCACGAGAGGGTCCTGGCCGCGGGAGCGTAGCAGACGGTCCGACGCCTTGCATCCCTGGACGAGGTGCTGGACCTCAGCCCGGAGGTAGTCGTGAACGGGGCTGGCATGGCGGCGGGTGCGCTGGTCGGCGACGAGACGGTCTATCCGGTGCGGGGGCAGATCGTTCGGGTGACGAACCCGGGCTTACATCTGTCGGTCCGCGACGAGGAGCATCCGGGGGGCAGGGCCTACGTGCACCCGCGCTCAGAGGACTGCATTCTCGGCGGCACCCTTGAAGTAGGCAGTTGGAACACTGAGCCTGACCCCGCCGAGACCGCCGCCATACTCGAACGCTGCGCCGAGATTGCGCCTCAGTTGGTGACCAGGTCGGTGAGCCCGAGCTCGTCGAGCACCGCGGTTGTGGGTGAGCGCTGAGTGCCTTCTTGTTTGCGGCGGCGGAAGCGGCGGCGGAAGCGGCGGCAAGACGCAGGTCCAGGGCTGAGATCCTGGGCGCCGAGCTCGGCGACGAGGCCGAGGCGGCCGCCGCCATCGCCGAGTTGGTCGCGGAGGACCTCGACGCTGGTTGATGGCGCGAGCACCGCGTGCGGCTTCGCTCTGTCACCAGCCCGAGCGCGGCCCGGGGGCGACCGACTACGCGACGACTACCTCCGGGCCGGCCTTGGCCAACGCCTCGCGCTGGTCGGCTGGCACCCCGCTGTCGGTGATGATCACGTCCACCTCGTCCAGGCGAGCAAAGCGGACCGGCGCCTCGACACCGACCTTGCTGGCGTCGGCGAGCACGACCGCTCGACGGGCGACCTTGACCATGGCGCGTTTGGTCGCGGCCTCGTCGCGGTCGGGAGTGGAGAGCCCGTGCGCGGTGGTCAGGCCGTTGGTGCCCAAGAAGACGGTGTCGACCCGCAGCTCCTCGATCGCCTTCACGGTCTCCGGACCCACCGCAGCCTGGGTGTTGTGCCGAACCCGACCCGGCAGCAGGTGCAGTTCGATCTGCGGGGCAGTGGCGAGCCGGGCCGCCAGCGGCACCGCATGCGTCACCACCACCAGCGGGTGGTCTCGCGGTAGTCGGCTGACCAGACGGCTAGTGGTAGACCCGGCGTCGATGAGCACAGTGGAGCCGGGCGGAGGGAGCTCGTCCAGTGCGGCCTTGGCGATCCGGTCCTTCTCCGCAGTGTTGGCCGCACCGCGGTCCAGAAGGCCGGACTCGACGACCGGCAGCGCGTTCGCCGGCACGGCTCCGCCGTGGACCCGACGGACCAGCCCGATCCGCTCCAGCGCGGAGAGGTCACGGCGTACGGTCTCGGCGGTGACGTTGAAGGACTCCGCGAGCGCCAGTACGGACAGCCGCCCGCGCTCGGCCACGAGCTGGGCGATCGCCTGCTGCCGCTCCTCGGCATACATCTCCGCGCTCCTCTCGCTGCCACCCGGGTCGGGGCGTCCCTCCCGAGGTTAGGGGCCGCCCCCCGCAGGCCGGGTTACGGCTCGACGGTGACCTTGATCGCCTCGCCGTTCTTCACGATCTGGAACGCCTCGAGGACCCGCTCCAGCGGGATGTGCTCGGTGATCAGGTCCTTCACGGGCACGTGCCCAGAGGAGATGTAGTCCAGTGCGCGCTTGTTGTGCTCGGGCGCGGACCCGTTCGCGCCGTGGATGTGCAGCTGGCGGTAGTGCACCACGTTGGAGTCGCACGTGATCGTCGGGTCGCTCTTCGGTAACCCACCGAAGAAGGAGATGCGGCCGTTCCGCGCGGCCATGGCGATCGCCTGCTCCTGGGTGACGTTCGCCGCGGTCGCGGTGATCACCACGTCTGCGCCGCGCCCTCCGGTGAGCTCGAGGACCCGTTCGACGACGTCCACCTCGGCCGCATTGATGACCTCGTCGGGACCCACTGCGTCGGCCGAGAGCTCGAGCCGGTCGGCGTTGACGTCGACCAGGTACACCGGACCGGCGTCGTACACCCCGCGGGCCAACCGGATGTGCATACACCCGATCGGCCCGGCGCCGAAGACCACGACGGTGTCGCCCTCCTCGATGTCGAGCAGCTCCTGGGCGTTGATGGCGCAGGCGAGCGGCTCGGCGGCCGAGGCCTCGTCGTAGCCGACGTTGTCGGGGATGCGGTTGAGGCCGTCGACCTTGAGCACCTCGCGCGGGACGACCATGTACTCCGCGAAACCGCCGTCGTACTGGTAGCCGACGGACGTCTGGTTCTGGCAGACGGCCATCCAGCCCTTGCGGCACTCGTGGCAGTCGCCGCAGGGCACCGCGGCGATCACCTGGGCGCGGTCGCCGACCTTCCAGCCGGAGCCGTAGGCGTCGTTGACCTCCGCCCCGACCTCGACGATCTCTCCGGCGATCTCGTGCCCGGTGATCCGCGGTGGCGTGAGGTTCTGGTGACCGTTGTAGAGGATCTTCACGTCGGTCCCGCACGTGCTGCAGTTGCGCACGCGCAGCTTGACCTCGTCGGGGCCGCACTCCGGCTCGGGGACGTCCTCCACCCGCACATCCTCGGGTGCGTAGAAGCGCAGCGCCTTCATGTTCTCTCCTTCGGTCTCGGTTGCCTGACCTCACCGTACGGCGTTTTGGGAGCGATTCCAACATGAACGGGCAAGAAATCAAGCCCGAGTGCTTGGCAATCGGCCCGTTCGTGAGGTTTACTGCTTGGAATAGCTTGTGACCGGCGTCACACGGTCGGCGAATCGGAGGGAAGAAATGACCACCACCACGGAGGCGACCCGAGGCGGAGCCCGGGTCCGGATCCAGCGGTTCGGGACGTTGCTTTCGAACATGATCATGCCGAGCATCGGCGCGATCATCGCCTGGGGACTTATCACGGCGTTCTTCATCCCGGACGGCTGGACCCCCAACGAGAAGATCGCCACGGTGGTCGGCCCCACCATCTTCTACGTGTTGCCGACCCTCATCGCCTACACCGGCGGCATGATCGTCTACGGCGTCCGCGGCGGCGTCGTCGGGGCCACGTCCCTCATCGGGGTGATCATGGCGACCAGCGACCCACTCTTCGTGGGGGACCAGGGCGGCTCGCCGATGTTCCTCGGGGCGATGATCATGGGCCCGCTCACGGCGTACCTCATGAAGCGCGCGGACGCGCTGTGGCACCACAAGATCAAGCCCGGCTTCGAGATGCTGGTCAACAACTTCTCGGCCGGCATCCTCGCTGCGGTGATGGTGGTCGTCGGCATGTTCGCCGTCGCCCCGGTGCTGCGCGTGGTCATGGGTTGGCTCGGAGACGCCGTCAACTTCCTTGTGGACAACGGACTGCTCCCGCTGACCTCGCTGTTCATCGAGCCGGCGAAGGTGCTGTTCCTCAACAACGCGATCAACCACGGTGTGCTGACCCCGCTGGGGATCGACGAGGCTGCCGAGACGGGCAAGTCCGTCCTCTTCCTGCTGGAGGCCAACCCCGGTCCCGGGCTGGGGCTGCTGCTCGCCTACTCGATCTTCGGTCGGGGCGTGGCTCGGGCCACGGCGCCGGGTGCCGCGATCATCCAGTTCTTCGGGGGCATCCACGAGGTGTACTTCCCGTTCGTGCTGATGAAGCCGAAGATGATCCTGGCGACCATCGCCGGCGGCATGACCGGCATCTTCCTCTTCACGGCCTTCGAAGTGGGTCTGCGGGCCCCGGCCGCCCCCGGCTCGATCTTCGCGGTCTACGCCCAGACCCCCGGCGGGGACTTCGTCGGCATCACGGCCGGTGTGTTCGGCGCCGCGGCGGTGTCCTTCCTGGTGGCCGCGGTGCTCCTGCGCCTGGACCGCAGTGAGGAGGGCGACCTGGTCGAGGCCGCCTCGCACATGGAGTCGATGAAGGGCAAGGAGTCGGCGGCCACCGCGGCGGTGCTCCCGCCGCAGCGCGGATCCGTCGACAGCCCGATCACCTCGATCGTCTTCGCCTGCGACGCGGGTATGGGCTCCTCGGCGATGGGCGCTTCGGTGCTGCGTCGCAAGATCACCGAGGCTGGATTCAGCGACGTCACCGTCGTCAACCAGGCGATCTCGAACCTGAGCGACGAGTACGACCTCGTCGTCGTGCACGCCGACCTGTCCGACAGGGCTCATGAGCGTACGCCGTCCGCCGCGCACGTCACGGTCGAGAACTTCATGAGCAGCCCGCGGTACGACGAGATCGTCACGCTGCTCCACCGCACCAACAAGCCGGCCGGAGCCTCGACGGGCGTGGAGACCGAGGTCGCCGCCGACGAGGGGATCCTCCCCGAGAGCTCGGTGGTGCTGTCCGGAGGCGCGCGCAACCGCGACGACGCGATCACCGAGGCGGGTCGGCTGCTGGTCGAGGCGGGCGCGGTCGACCCGGCGTACGTCGACGCGATGCACGAGCGAGAGCGGTCGGTGTCCACCGCGATGGGCAGCCTGCTGGCCATCCCGCACGGCACGAACGAGGCGAAGGACACAGTGCACCGCACCGCACTGTCCTTCGTCCGGTACGACGACGAGCTCGACTGGTCCGGCAAGCCGGTGAAGTTCGTCGTCGGGATCGCCGGCGCCGGCAAGGACCACCTGCCCATGCTCGGCCAGATCGCCCGGGTCTTCTCCGACCCGGACAAGGTCGCCCAACTGGAGGGTGCCCAGACAGCGGAGGAGGTCCAGGCCATCGTGGGCCAGGTCTCCCGGCCGCCCGCCCGCTCCTGACCGGGAGGCGCAACCTCAAACCCACGCAGCCTCTCGCCCGAGGTCCCGGGCGAGTGGCTGCTGGGCCTCCCGGAGCCCGGCCCGGGACCGACCCCCCTTTGCCGATCGAGGCAGAGCCGCTGGAAAGAAATGTGGGGAATCCGTGCTGAAGTTGAACGGGGGGAGCGACATCGCCGCAGGTGACAGCGTGGGCAGCGTCGGTCTGTAAATCCGTCGGCGTATGCCTACGCAGGTTCGAATCCTGCACCTGCCACCCAGCGAAAAGGGCCTCTGACCAGCACGTTTGCCGGTCGGAGGCCCTTCGTCGTTGTCCGGCTCTGTCCGGTGAGATCCGGTGGTTTACGGCTGTCCGTGCGGAAGTTGTGCGGAAGTTTGGGGGGCGATCCGGCCGCGAAGCGACCCGGGGCGTCGTGCTCCTGGATCCTCGGGGCCCTCGTTGGGCGCCGCTGGTCGGTCGCGAACCAGCTGGTTCGAGATGAGACATGGTCAACTCGCGGCGGCATGACGCGGCGTGGAACCGGCGTTCAGCGGCCCCGCGGCACAGGCCGGTTTCTGGCTTTGTACTAATCAGATGTGGTATCGGCAAGACGAGCTTGAAGGTCACGGATGATGGTGCCGAGTTGGCCTGAAGCGAGGAGACCGGGCCCAAGGGGGCCTGACGAATCTTCACCGACTGGTGGGAGGGTTCGTAGGGCGGCGCGGACCTCTGCCGACATGTGATCGAACTGCCAGCGGATCTCCTCTTCGACGGCTTCTGGCCGCTGCGGGTCCGCAAGGCCGGCGGCTTTGGCGGCATAGGCGGCGGCACCGAGAGCGTGCGCGCCCATGTGGCAGACGGCGACAGCCTGCCCGGCGGCCCGGGCAGACTGCCGCTGCGGCAGGAGCCTTGGCCTGCCCCGGACCGACCCCACCGGCGAAGCGACGCCGAATCTCCTTGGGAGTATCTAGCTCTCCCCGTGCGAGCGCGCGGGTTCGGCCGATGAGAGCACGAGGACGATCATCGTCTGGAGCCTCAGCTTGAAATAGCGCAAGAACGCGCTCTGCGCAGTCGGCAGCCTAGGCGGCGACAAGGCGTCGGTCGGCCTCGCTGAGCGTCTGTGGAGATCCCATTAGCCCTTCTCTACAAGTCCGGCCGCAGTCACGGAGCGCCCGCTCGACGCCCGGACCACCATCAGGCCACCCCCATCTTCGATAGTTACTCATCGGCATGCTGGTCGGTCCGACATGTTCAAGGGTCACCGGCGCACGCGGCCTCGAAAGTCAGCAAGAGCACCGTCTAAATCCGCCATTTCGGCCGCCGTTGACAAGAGTGGCCACTGCCGCTTGCGGCGATGTGACGCACCTACCCGGCTCGCCTCTCAGTTCGGTTCTAGCAGGATTGGGGGACTCGTCCGAGGGCACTTTCCAGACCCGTCGTAGAAGCGCTGGCTAGCCAACGATACGGGCAGGAGCACCTGACGACGGGCATTGTTGACGCCCTGCTCGGCACGGCGGGACACTGGCCGGAAGCGAGCGCGAGGGGGAGTCCGATGGCGTGGAACCTGGCCGGCAGCTACAGCGAGACCTGCTCCTGCGAACTCATGTGCCCATGCAACACGTCCTTCGACCACGGGGCCACCTACGACTTTTGCCGTGTGACCCTTGCCTTCAGCCTCCAAGACGGCTCGGTGGACGGCATTGACATCGCCGGGCGCAAGGTCGTGCTCATCGCCGACACCCCGAAGGTCATGACAGATGGCAATTGGCGCGTCGGCGTGTTCGTCGACGAGCACGCCTCCGAGGAGCAGTTCGACAAGCTCGTCCAGGTCTTCGGCGGTCAGCTGGGTGGGCCGATGGCCGGCCTCGCGCCACTGATCGGGGAGATGCTCGGTGCCCAGCGCGCGGCGATCGACATCGAGGATGACGGCCTGCTCCACAGCGTCCGGGTAGACGACGTGATCGACTTCCAGATCCAGGACATCGTCCCCTTCGGCGTCGAGACCGGTGAGCCCGTGAGGTTCGCCGGGATGTTCCACCCCGTCGGGTCTGACCTGGTCATGGCAGAGGCGACGCGCACCAGGATCAACGCCTTCGGCATCACCTACGAGGGAAAAACCGGCCTGTCGAAGTCGAGCTTCTCCTGGGCCGCTTGAGGTCATGACCGAGGCAGAGTCGGTCACGCGCTCGAGCCTTCGGCCGGCGTACGCGGCGACGCGTGCCCACTTGGGGATCGTCGCCGTCCTCTTCGCGCTGGCTGCCATCGGCTGGTGGTGGACGATCGACGCGATGCGCGGCATGGACAACGGGCCCTGGACCGCCCTAGGCACGTTCGGTTGGTTCCTCGGCGTCTGGGTGGTGATGATGGCGGCGATGATGTTCCCGTCGGTCTCCCCAACCGTCGCCCTGTACGCACGGATGAGCAGGTCGCGCGTCCTGCCTCTGGCCTTCACCACCGGTTACCTCGCCACCTGGGCCACTGCCGGGGTGGTCGCGTTCCTGATCGCGGTGACCGCAAGGAATGCTGCGCACGGCGCATTGGCCTGGCACAACGCCGGACAGACCATCGCCGGGGTGACGCTCCTGGTGGCGGCGGGCTACGAGCTGACACCCCTCAAGGAGGTCTGCCTGGGCAGATGCCGCAGCCCGCTGGGCACGCTGCTAGGCTCCTGGCGCGACGGCTGGGCGGGCGCGCTCCGCATGGGACTGGGCAACGGCGCATGGTGCGTCGGATGCTGTTGGGCGCTAATGGCGTCGCTCTTCGCTCTGGGCCTGATGAGCGTGAACTGGATGGCCGTGGTCGCAGGGCTGATCGCGATCGAGAAGACCGCCCCATGGCGTCGCGTGGCGACGTACGGAACAACCATGGTCCTGGTCGTGCTTGGCGTTCTCATGCTGGTTGCCCCCGACGCGCTGCCCGGACTCACCGTCCCGGGCCTGAACCCGATGCCCTCGATGTCTCGGATGGGCCCCTGATCGGACGATGCCGGGCCGATCGAGACCACTGCTCGGTTCCGTTGCTCCGCGAGCCGCCAGGCGGCGGTAAGACGCGCTTCGGTGATCGCGACGTTGAAGCAGCCGAGTCGGCTCGTCGATTGGCGAGTCTGGCTGGCGGCGCACCGGAATCGCCTCAGTCCGCGTGGTCGTGCTGGTCAGATGCGATCTGGCGCGCGTGTAAACGCCGACGCTCAGCCAGCCGGACGGGGCTGCGGCGGGCCCCGTCCGAGCGGATTCAGCGCCGGCGCGCGAGCGTCACACCGTCGGCTACCGGCAGCAGACAGAGGGAGATTCGTTCGTCCTCGGCGAGCTTCGCGTTGAGCGCTTGGAGGGCACGCGTGTCCTCGTCCTCGGCGTTCTGATCAAGCACGGCGCCGGCCCACAACGTGTTGTCGAAGGCGATCAGCCCGCCGGGCCGCACCAACAGGAGCAGCCGCTCGTAGTACCCGTCGTAGCCGGCCTTATCGGCATCGACGAATGCGAAGTCGAAGGTCGCCTCCCGGTCATCCGCAAGCAACTGGTCGAGGGTCTCAAGGGCAGGTCTAAGCCGAAGGTCGATCTTGTCTGCCACCCCAGCCACCTCCCAGTACTTCCGGGCCACCGAGGTCCACTCTTCGGAGACGTCACAGCAGACCAGGTTGCCGTCTTCGGGCAACGCGCGCGCTATGGCGATGGAGGAGTAGCCGGTGAAGGTGCCGATCTCGATGCACCGGCGCGCCCCGATCAGCTCGACCAAGAATGCGAGGAACGCACCTTCCTCTGGTGCGATCTGCATCCGGTGCTGCGGAAGCGTGGCGGTCTCCTCCCGGAGCTGGGCGAGGGCGTGGGGTTCCCGCACGCCGACCTTGACGACGTACGCCGCAAGCTCGTCAGAGAGGCCGATCGTCTTGTTCGCCATGACTGGACTCTAGACGCCACAGCGAGCGCCCAGCGACTGTCGGCCAACGCGCAGTCTCCGAGCTCACGCCAGGTGCGCTCACGGCGGAATGACGCGATCGTCGCTGTCGACGTGGCATCCGCACGCCGCGCCCGGGAGGCGGCGGCTCGCCCCTGTGTTCGGATGCCTACATCTCCTCGTGATTGTCCGGGTCTCCGCCGAACAGCCGCCCGCCGGGACGGGCCAGCGCGGTGATCGCGTCGACCTCGGCGTCGGTGAGCTCGAACCCGAAGAGGTCGAGGTTCTGTCGTTGCCGCTGCGGGGTCGCCGACTTGGGCAGCGGCAATGAGCGGCGCTGCAGGTGCCAGCGCAGGATGACCTGCGCTGGGGTGACGCCGTACCGTTTCGTCGGCTCCGAGACCGGGGGTTCGGCGAACGGCGCACTGCGTTTGCCGAGTGGGCTCCACGCCTCCGTTTGGATGCCGAGGTCGGTGTGCACGCGCAGCATTTCCTGCTGAGGGAAGTACGGGTGCAGCTCGATCTGGTTGACGGCCGGGGTCACGCCGGTGTCCTCGATGACCGCGTGGAGGTGCTGCTCGGTGAAGTTGCTGACCCCGATCGAGCGGACGAGGCCGCGGTTGCGCAGCTCGACCAGCGCGCGCCACGCCTCCACGTATTTGCCGACGCTAGGGTTGGGCCAGTGGATCATCACCCGGTCGAGGTAGTCGAACCGCATGCGCCGCAGTGACTCCTCGACCGACCCGATCGCCTGGTCGTACTCGTGGTGCCGGCCAGGGATCTTGCTCGTCACCTGTACGTCCTCGCGTGCCAGTCCGGATCGGCGGACGGCCTCGCCGACCTCCTCCTCGTTGCCGTAGTTCACCGCCGTGTCCAGCAGCCGGTAGCCCGCCTCGAGCGCGTGCACCATCGCGTCAACACCGTCGACGCCTCGCAGAGGGTAGGTGCCGAACCCGATAACCGGCACGGACTGGCCATCGTTGAGCTTGTAGCGAGGAATATCGAACGTCATGACGCCAACCTAATGGGGTTGCATCGCCTCGCTTTGCGGCAAGGTGTTGCTCGAGTCCAGCCGGTGGGTGAGCACTTCGCCAGCCAGACCGTGCGAGGTCTAGTCCTAGATCGTGCCCCCGCTGGTTGCTCGGGAAGGCGTGGACGGCTGGTGGGATGTCGTGCCGGTGAGCACTGATCCATTAGGGCGCTGCGAGCCTTTCTGTGACTCCGATGTGTGCGTTGGTCAGGAAGGGAAGGTGGACGCGAGGTGCAGGTGTTCGTCGGCGATGACTGGGCCGAGGACCATCACGACATCGAAGTGCAGGACGAGACCGGGCGGGTGCTGGCTCGTCGTCGACTGCCCGAGGGCATCGAAGGCATCACGACGTTGCATGAGCTCGTCGGGGAACACAGTTCCGGGTTGGAGAGCCCCCCGCAGGTGGTGGTGGGGATCGAGACCGACCGCGGCCCGTGGGTGCAGGCCCTGCTGGCCGCGGGGTATCAGGTGTTCGCGGTCAACCCGATGTCGGTGGCCCGGTATCGGGAACGGCACGCGGTCTCGGGCGCCAAGAGCGACCCCGGGGACGCGCACGTGCTGGCCGACCTGGTCCGCACCGACCGGCACCGGCACCGACCCATCGCCGGGGATTCGGAGCTGGCCGAGGCGATCAAGGTGCTGGCGCGGGGGCACCAGTCGCTGTGCTGGATGCGTGGGCAGCAGGCCAACCAGCTGCGCTCGACGCTGCGGGAGTTCTACCCCGCCGCCCTGGTCGCGTTCGAGCAGCTGACCAGCGCTGACGCGCTGGCGGTGCTGGCCATCGCCGCCACCCCCGACCAGGGCCGGGCGTTGACCCGGCCCCGGATCCAGGCCGCGCTGCGCCGCGCCGGTAGGCAACGCAACCTCACCGCCCGTGCCGAGGCCATCCAGATCGCCCTGCGCACCGAGCAGCTGGCCCAACCACCGCTGATCGCCCAGGCCTTCGGCGCGACCGTGTCCGCGCTGGTCGGTGTCCTGTCGGCGTCGGTCGCAGCGGTCACGGACCTGGAGAGGCAGCTGGAGGCGTCTTTTGGCCAGCACCCGGCCGCTGAGCTGATCCGGTCCCAGCCCGGACTGGGAACCGTGCTCGGCGCCCGGGTGCTCGCCGAGTTCGGAGACGACCCCGACCGCTACGCCGACGCCAAGGCCCGCAAGAACTACGCCGGCACCTCACCGATCACCAAGGCATCGGGCAAGAGCCACGTCGTCCTGGCCCGCTACAAGACCAACAAGCGACTCCGCGACGCGCTGCGCCAGCAAGCCTTCGCCGCGCTGACCGCCTCACCCGGCGCACGAGCCTTCTACGACGCCCGCCGCGCGGCCGGAGACGGCCACGACAAAGCCCTGCGCGCACTGGCCAACCGCCTCGTCGGCATCCTCCACGGATGCCTGCGCCACGCGACCCTCTACGACGAGCACACCGCCTGGGCCCACCGCAGCGACCACACGCAGGCAGCCTGACCTTGACACGTTAGAACCGTGGGATGTCTAGGGCGTGGCCATGTGCGGCGAACGAACTCGGTGCTGTTGCGCGGAGACCTCGCTTGCGGGTGAGCGCTGAGTGCCTTCTTGTTGCGGCGGCGGAAGCCGCGGAAAGACGCAGATCCTGGACTGAGCCATCAGCGGCACGAGAGTGCGTTCGCTAGGCGAGGAAGTCCTCGACGTTCCTAGCCACGGCCGCGTATGCGCCATCGACGTCCTGGAACTCCGCGTACAGGTCGGTTACGGCTTGGTCCAGCAGGAAACCAATGTCAGCCCAGCCTCCAGTCCAGACGATGATCTCCGCCTCATCCTCGCCTGAGGTGAGCCGCACTCCCAACGACTCCGGAACCTTCACGGTCGCTCGATCAGTCACGATCGGCTGAGGCCACGGCGCTTGCTCGTCGCGCCATGTGAATGGACCGACCTGTGACTTGCGCTGCCACTCAGGCCGCAGCCGGGTGAGGCGGCGTGCCAGTTCGTCAAGATCGATCAAGTGGTCCATGGGCACATCTTTCAGGACTCGACCGCTCACGCAAGCTGAAGGATCGGCGAGCTGCGGCGCGCGTGCAGGTGAGGATCGATCGTCTCGTCGCCGGCAACCCCGGCGACGTCAAGCCGGTCGGCGACGGGATCTCCGAGCTACGCATCGCCTACGGCCCGGGCTACCGGGTCAAAGTGCACCTTCCTCCCATCGCTCAGGGCTGAGCTGAGCCAGCCGGTTGCACCGGCTCCTCGCTCCTCCTCCGTGTGGTGGGGCAGGAGAAGATGACCATTCCATGGGGACGGCGGTCGCTGGAACGGCCTGTCTGGCGACTCCACCGGCAGACGACTACGCCGGGCTGGGCACGGCGGGATCTCGCGGGTCCGGGCATCCCCGGCAGCGCGAACCGCCCTGTTGTGTCATTGCTCTCGGCGGTCAGGGAGAGGAACGTCAGATGGGTTGGCGTGCGCCGATGCGGGGCACGGCATTGGCGCGCGGCGACGTTCACCGACGGGGCCGGCACGGGAGATGGTTCGCATGCCACAGGTCATGACCCAAGGCGTTGAAGCACTGCGCGCTGCGATTGCCGGCGAGGTTCTCCTACCCCAGGACCCGGGGTACGACGAGGCGCGGACGATCTGGAACGGCGGGATAGACCGGCGCCCCGCGTTGGTCCTTCGCCCAGTCGATCCGACCGACATCAGCGCCGCGATCGCGTTCGCCCGCGAGCACGACCTCGAGCTCTCCGTTCGGGGAGGGGCGCATGCCCCCGCGGGCACGTCCGTGACCGACGGCGGCCTCATGATCGACCTCAGCCGGATGCGCCAGGTCACGGTGGACCCGGCCGCTCGGACGTGCATCGTGGGCGGGGGCGCCACGCTCGCCGACCGGGACACGGCCACGCAGGAGCACGGGTTGGCCGTCACCGGCGGCATCATCGGCCATACCGGCGTCGGCGGCCTGACCCTCGGCGGGGGGATGGGCTGGTTGACCCGCAAGCACGGGTTGTCCATCGACAACCTGGTGTCTGCGGAGGTCGTCGTCGCCGACGGCCGCGTCCTGCGAGCCTCGGCGGACGAGAACGCGGATCTGTTCTGGGCGGTCCGCGGCGGCGGCGGGAACTTCGGGGTGGTCACGAAATTCGAGTTCCGGCTCCACCCAGTGGGCCCACTCGTGGACTTCGCGCTGCTCTTCTGGGCTCTCGACCGTGGACCGGACGTGCTCCGCCTTTACCGCGAGCTGTTCGCGGACGTCTCGCGAGATGTGAACATCATCATCGCGAGCATCAGCGCTCCACCGGCACCGTTTGTCCCGGAGGAGCACCGGTTCCGGGCCGGCTACGCGATGCTGGTGACCGGTACCGGTAGTCACGAGGAACATGGCGCCGTGGTCGAGCGGATACGCCTAGAGCTGCCGCCCCTGTTCGATCTGGTCACCCCGATGCCCTACGCCCAACTGCAGCAGATGTTCGACGAGGGGAACGCCTTCGGCTACCTGGCATACGACAAGGCGGTGTACGTCGACGACCTCTCCGACAACGTGATCTCGGTGATGGCCGACCATATGCCCCGAAGGACGTCGCCGCTGTCGCCGGTCTTCGTCTACCGCCTGGACGGCGCGTACAGCGATGTCGGCGACGACGACACCGCCTTCGGGGGCGGTCGGACACCTCGCTACGTCATCTTCCTGATCGCGATGGCTGACAACACCGAAATGTTCGAGGCGGACCGGGAATGGCTGCGGGCATTCTGGGCAGCACTGCTGCCACACTCGACTGGAATCGGGACATACGTGAACGGTGAAGGAGAGTTTGCCCCGGGCCAGGTCCGCGAGAGCTACGGGCCCGCCAAGTGGAGCCGCCTACGCCGGATCAAGGCCGAGTACGACCCCGAGAACGCCTTCCACCTCAACGCCAACATCCCTCCCGCGGACGGCGAACGACCCGCACGCGAGTGATCGTGACAGCGTTCACGGCGTCACGCCGGCGCATTCGGAGAATGGGCGCGGATGTGTTTCAGGGCAGTCCACGGGTCGCCGAACGCCGCTACCTCTCCGAAGGCTCCATGGCCCTCCCTCATCGACGCCACCGAGCCCGTGAAGACTCCCGCCGAGATCACCGAGGAGGTAGCCACCGCCGAACTCATCGCGTCATAGTTAGCCCGACCCCGCGAAGCCGGCACACGAACGCCGGCAGTTACACCACGCGAAGGGACGTCACCCGACCAGGTTCTGGGAAGGTGCGCTATCGCGCGCGTGGCGTCGCATGCTCGTTACGTGGCTACCCGGGTGTTCGAGCGGAAGCAGGACCTCGTCGCGTGGGAGGACGAGCAGACTCGCAGGCTTCGGCTCGGTGAGTCTGCCGGATCATGCTTGCCAAACTGGTGACTTCCTGAGCGGGCGACCGCGCTCCTTTGGTTGGTTGCACCCTCCCTCCGAGACTTTGGCGGGCGAGAATATCGCCTGACTGAGTGGATCCTATTCAGTGCTTCGGGGATGCATCAGGCCCAGGAACGGACCCAAGAGCTGCTTGAGGGTGGCGAAGGTGACATCGACCTCGAACTCGGCTCCGGCGGCACGCACCACCTGGTGACCCAGATCGTTGGCGCGCGCCACGGCACCTTCCAGCAGGGCCGACTTCCCTACCCCCGGTTCCCCCGAAACCACGAGGGTCGCGCCACGCGTAGCTGTCTCGTCGAGGAAGTCTCGCAGGATCCTCAGCTCGCGCTCGCGCCCGACCAAGATTCGGTCCGACGAAATCGACGGACCAGACGGCCCGGGCGGGGCCTTGTCACGGTGGGACATTCACGCCTTCCGAGTTCTTCGAGACGACGTTCCCCCAACGGGGCAGTCTAGAGCCGCGTCGACGCTGGCATCCACTACCGGCCCACCAGATCCAGACGTGGGAACTCAATACATCGCCCGCACCGCAACCGGGTGGACTGGCTTTGAGCGACGAAGGCGGGGCGGGGGAAGGCGGGCGAGAAGTGTCCACTTCCACCCGAGGCGCGCGTCTTCGCTGCCCCAGAGTTCTTGCTCACTTCGCTGGTGGTCGAGGTGCCGAGCATCTCTGATGCGATTGCGTATAGCCAGGTCCGCTGCGGATCGCGCATGCTGGGTGAGGCGGTCGGGCGAGGAGGCAGCAGGCCATGGGGATCATCACCCGCGGGTTCCGCGGACGACGGGTGGACGACGGGGGTCGGACGCCGCCGGGTCAGTACCTCACCGGGGACTTTCCGGTGTTGTCGGCGGGGCCGACGCCTCGGGTGCCTCTCGACGCCTGGACGTTCACGGTTCGCACCGAGTCGGGCGGCGTGCAGGCGTGGTCGTGGGCGGAGCTCATCGCGCTGCCGGCCGAGGAGATCACCGTCGACATCCACTGCGTGACGCGGTGGAGCAAGCTGGACACCGTGTGGCGAGGTGTGTCGCTGGACACGCTGTTGGCGGCGGTGGAGACCGCCGCGGACTACGCACTGGTCCACAGCTACGGCGGGTACACCACGAACCTGCCGCTGGAGGACCTGCTCGACGGCCAGGCGTGGGTGGCCTTCGAGTACGACGGCACGGAGCTCACGCCTGAGCACGGCGGGCCGGCACGGTTGCTCGTCCCGCATCTGTACTTGTGGAAGTCCGCCAAGTGGGTGCGGGGGATCGACCTGCGACTCCACGACGAGCCGGGCTTCTGGGAGCAGCTCGGTTACCACGATTACGGTGACCCATGGCGCGAGCAGCGATACCAGGGAGACTGAGTGTCCGCCGGGCCTGGCGACCGGCGGTGCTCGTGGACCGGTGGGCGGAGACGCCGTCCGCGAGCACGCTCGTGCTCGACGTCGGCGACTGGCCGGGGCACCTGGCGGGGCAGCACGTCGATGTGCGACTTACGGCCGAGGACGGGTACCAGGCATCGCGTAGCTACTCCCTGGCTGCCCCCGCCGACGGCGACCGGGTTCAGATCACGGTGCAGCGGCTGGTGAACGGCGAGGTCTCGCCGTTCCTCGTCGACGAGCTCGCCGCTGGTGCCGTGGTGGAGGTGCGCGGTCCGTTCGGGGGCTGGTTCGTGTGGCGTGCTGAGGACCGCGGGCCCGTGCTGCTGGTGGCCGGCGGGTCGGGCGTCGTCCCGCTGATGGCGATGATCCGGGCCCGGGCGGGAGTGAGCCGCGCGCCGTTCCGGCTCGTCTGTTCAGTCCGAACGCCTGAGGACCGTCTGTATGCGGCCGAGCTGCGCCGCCGGGTGGCTGACGACGGCGGTCTGGACGTGGTCTGGGTGCACACGAGGGTCGCACCCGTGGACGACCCCCGCCCCGTGGGTCGCCTCCGCGTCGATGACCTGGCGAGTCATGGATGGCCGCCGGACTTCGAGCCCACCTGCTACGTGTGCGGCCCCACCGGTTTCGTCGA
>Ga0208537_1000017_pt1 | contig 26919 bp, 25 predicted proteins | sample MayberrySE_TuleA_FD_185672 | JGI IMG/M metagenome (GOLD analysis project Ga0208537, IMG submission 185672) | Natural and restored wetland microbial communities from the San Francisco Bay, California, USA, that impact long-term carbon... | ecosystem: Environmental > Terrestrial > Soil > Wetlands ...
CGGCGACCTGGCCGACCCCGGTTGAGCGGCGTACCGCAGGCAGCTGCCCGTCATGGTGGCCCAGCCACCGGTGCTCGGTCACGCCAAGTGCCCCGAGGCTCCGCGCCAGCTCCTGCTCGCGCAGCGGCGCCAGCCGCTCCGGAGGCCACCGGCCGGGGTCCGGCGTCCCACGCTCACCACGCGTCGCCGTGGCCACGACGACTCGCTCTCCCGACGTGACCGCGTGTGCCATCAGCGCAGCGGACAGGAACGCCTCGTCGTCGGGGTGTGCCCAGACACCGAGCAGGGTGCCTGTCTGTGGTGGTGATGGTCGGCGCCGGCTCATGGCGCGACCCTGCGCAGCCGGTCTTCCCCGGACCTTCCCGGAACGAGGCCTCCGGCCGACCGGCGGAGAAGGCTCCGGGAAGCGGGCGTCCCGAGACTCGGGGGGTCCCACCATCCGAGGAGTTCGAGATGACCCAGGTCGACGTCGTCACGAGACGTAAGGGCGGCGAGCTCGCCGCAGGCGCACACGCCATGGCACCCATGCTGGTCGCCTTCGCGCCGTTCGGCCTGCTCGTCGGCGCCGCCGTTGCTGCGAGCGAGAGTCCTGCCGCGGCGTGGCTGTCCACCTGGACCATCTACGGCGGCGCGGCCCACCTCGCGGTACTCGACGTGCTGCAGCGCGACACCGGCGTGCTGGGCGCGGCGCTGGTGGGACTGCTGATCAACGCCCGCATGGTCGCCTACTCCGTCTCCCTCGCGCCCTACTGGCGGGAGTCCTCCGTCGGTTCGCGGGTCGCGGCCGCGGCGGTCCTCACCGACGCCACCTGGGCGCTCGCACACAACCGTGCGGAGGCCACCGCGCGGGCACGGCGCAGGTTCTACTTCGGCGCGGGTGTCACGCTGTGGTTCGGCTGGCCGACTCTCGTCACCCTGGGGGTCGTCGTCGGACGCTGGGTCCAGGACGTCCCGGTGGCCGCACTGCTTCCCTCTCTCACGCTCGGGACCTTGGTCGTGCCACAGCTGCGAACCCGGCCCGGGCTCGCCGCCGGCGCCGCGGCCGCGACAGTCGCGGTCTGCACCGCAGGCATGGACGGAGGCGTCGCCCTTGCCCTCTCCGCCGCGGCGGGGGCGACCACGGCAGCCCTCGTCCACGGGAGGAAGGCATGACGACGACCGTGGTCGCCCTGCTGCTCGTGGGCTTCGGGAGCGTGGCCTACCGGCTGCTCCCCCTGCTGGGCGCCGCACGCGTGCCCGAACCGGTCTCGAGAACCGCGGGCTGGGCGGGCATGTCCGTGATCACCGCGGTCGTGGTCAGGGGTGTGCTGCACCACCGGGACGACTCCATCCCGTGGGCAGTGCCCGTCGCCGTCGTCTCGGTCGCGCTCGCGCTCACTCTCGCTGTCCGAGGCAGAGGTGTGCTCGTGGTGCTCGCCGTGGGCGCAGGGAGCTACCTCGCCCTTTCGGCCGTGGTGGGCCTGCTGGTCTAGCTGCCCCCTACGCCGGTCTTGGCAGGACCGCCCCCCGCTCCGGCTGCAGGTCGTCGGGACCCCCGTAGCGTCCGGCCGGAGTCACGATGGTCCCGGCCTTCCCCTCGATGATCGCCTCGGCGTCCTCGAGCCGCCCGATGGCTGCCATGTCACCGGTCACCTCGACGAACCTGCACACCGCGTCCACCTTGGGGCCCATCGACCCCGCCGGGAAGGACTCGCGCTGCAGGGCAGCCGGGGTGGCCCGCAGAACCGGCTCGGCGTCGGGGGTCCCGAAGTCACGGACCACGTGCGGCACGTCGGTCAGCACCAGCAGCACGTCGGCCTCGAGCGCCTCCGCGAGGACCGAGCTGGTCAGGTCTTTGTCGACCACGGCCTCGACACCCTCGAGATGGCCGCTCTCGTTGCGGACCACGGGCACTCCGCCGCCACCCGCACAGACGACGACGGCTCCGCTGTTGAGGAGCAGCCGGATCAGCCGGGTCTCGACGACCCTCTGCGGCTTGGGCGAACCGACAACCCGACGCCACTTGTCCCCGTCGGGCTTCACCGTCCATCCCCGTGTCTCGGCGAGCCGCCTGGCCTCCACCTCGTCGTACACCTCTCCCACGAACTTCGTGGGGTTGTCGAAGGCGGGGTCGTTCACCTCGACGAGGGTCTGGTTGATGATCGCGGCCACCTGGCGGCCCGGCAGCGCGTTCTGCATGGCCTGGAGCAGCCAGTAGCCGATCATGCCCTGTGTCTGCGCGCCCAGCACGTCGAAGGGGTACGGCGTGGTCAGGTTGGGGTCGGAGGCGCTCTGGAGCGCGAGCACACCTACCTGAGGACCGTTGCCGTGGGTGATCACGAGCTCGTGCTCCGCGGCGAGTGGTGCCAGGGCGCGCACCGCGCGTGCGACGTTGGCCTCCTGGACGTCGCAGTCGGGCTTCTCCCCCCGCTGGAGGAGAGCGTTGCCGCCGAGAGCGACGACGATGCGCACCTCAGCCTCCCAGCGTGGCGACGAGGACCGCCTTGATCGTGTGCATGCGGTTCTCGGCCTGGTCGAAGACGATGGAGTGCTTGGACTCGAAGACCTCGTCGGTCACCTCGAGGGCGGTCATACCGGTCTTCTGGTAGAGCTCCTCGCCGACCTTGGTGTGCCGGTCGTGGAAGCCGGGCAGGCAGTGCATGAACTTCACGTTCGGGTTCCCGGTCATGTCCAGCAGGTGGGAGTTCACCTGGTAGGGCCGCAGCAGGTGGATCCGCTCCTCCCACACCTCCGGCGGCTCACCCATCGAGACCCAGACGTCGGTGTAGACGAAGTCCACGCCGTCGACACCCTTCGCGACGTCGTCGGTCTGGGTGATCCGTGCCCCCGTCTCGAGCGCGATGTCGTGGGCCTGCTTCGCCACGCTCTCGTGGTTCCACTGCTGCCGCGGCGCGACGATCCGCACATCCATGCCCATCATCGCGCCGGCGACGAGCAGGGAGTTGCCCACGTTGTTGCGGGCGTCGCCGAGGTAGGCGAAGGAGATGTCCTCGTCGTGCTTGTGCGAGTGCTCCCGCATGGTCAGCATGTCGCACAGTGTCTGGGTCGGGTGCCACTCGTCGGTGAGGCCGTTCCAGACCGGGACCCCGGCGTACCTCGCCAGCGTCTCGACGTTCTCCTGCGCGGAGCCGCGGTACTCGATCCCGTCGTACATCCGGCCCAAGACCCTGGCGGTGTCCTCCATGGACTCCTTGTGCCCGATCTGCGACCCGCTCGGGTCGAGGTAGGTCACGCGGGCGCCCTGGTCGAACGCCGCCACCTCGAAGGCGCAGCGGGTGCGGGTCGAGGTCTTCTCGAAGATGAGCGCGATGTTCTTGCCGCTCAGCCTGGGCTGCTCCGACCCGGCGTACTTCGCGACCTTCAGCTCGGCAGCCAGGTCCAGCAGGAACTTCCACTCCTTGGGGGTGAAGTCGAGCTCCTTGACGAAGCTGCGGTGGCGCAGGTTGAAGGCCATGTCAGATCCCTTCCCGTTCGATGGGGCAGCTCATGCAGCGCGGGCCGCCACGGCCCCGGCCGAGCTCGCTGCCTTGGATGGTGACCACCTCGACGCCCTCCTTGCGCAGGAAGGTGTTCGTGGTGACGTTGCGCTCGTAGGCCACGACCACACCCGGGCCGACCGCGAGCACGTTGCAGCCGTCGTCCCACTGCTCGCGCTCGGCCGCGTGCACGTCCTGGGTCGGCGTGAGCACCTTGATGTCATCGAGCCCGAGAGCGGCGGCGATCGCCTTGTGCATGTCGTCGGCGTGGTGCTCGGTGACCTTCAGCTCCTTCTCGGTCTCGCCCGGCTCGATGGTGTACGACGGCAGCATCCCGAGCCCGACGTACTTGGTGAACGTGTCCTCGCTGACCATGCTCATCACCGTGTCGAGGTGCATGAACGCGCGCTTCTGCGGCATGGCCAGGGCGACGATGCGCTGCGCCGCCCCCTTGGCGAAGAGTCGCTTGGCAAGCCGCTCGATGCCCTGAGGCGTCGTCCGCTCGCTCATGCCGACGAGGACGGCACCGCGACCGAGCACGTGGATGTCGCCGCCTTCGGTGGTGGCCATCCCGTTGACGCGGCCGTCGGACCACACGTTGAAGCCTGCGCCCGCGAACAGCGGGTGCCAGCGGTAGATCGCCTCGTAGTGGATGGTCTCCCGTTCGCGCGCCCGCTTGCGCATCGAGTTGATCGAGACGCCGTCGTAGATCCACGCCGAGGTGTCGCGGGTGAACATGTGGTTGGGCAGCGGAGGCAGCAGCATGTCGTCGAGGTCGAGCGCCTGCACGACGAGGGACTTCGGCTCGTCGACCCGGTCGAGGAGCTCGCGCTTGGTCAGGCCGCCGACCAGGTACCCGACGAGGGTCTCGTCGTCGAGGCCGGTGAAGAAGCTGTGGAGGGCGTCGAGTGCCATCGGCCCGTAGACGAGCTCGTCGAGGGACGCCTCGAGGATGTACTTCTTCGCCTCCGGGATCGCGACGGTCTGGAGGAGCAGGTCCTCGAGCATGTGCACCCGCACGCCGAGGTCGCGCAGCGACTCCGCGAAGGCGTCGTGCTCCTGTTTCGCCCGCTTCACCCACAGCACGTCGTCGAAGAGGTAGGCGTCCTTGTTGCTGGGTGTGAGCCTTTTGAGCTCGAGGTCCGGCTGGTGAAGGATCACCTGCTTGAGGCGTCCGACCTCGGAGTCCACGTGCATGTTCATGGCGACCTCCCGCCGGCGCAGTGATATTCGCTGGCCTCAGGGTGCTCCGCTGTCGGCGCCGGGATTCAGGGCCGAAAGGCCTGAAACCCGGGGTCCTTGGGCTGCGGCGGAAGGAACACGGGTGCTGCTCTGCTGTGAGGAGGGCGGTGTGCTCACAGGGGAAGGACGACTCATGGCCACATCACAGGCACGACCGGCGGGCGAGCAACCGGTCGCCGACAAGAAGCGGAAGTTCACGTTCCCGAGCGCCTTCACCGTGCTCTTCGCGGTGACGATCCTCGTGTGGTTGCTGGCGTTCGTGATCCCGACGGGCGCCTACAAGGTGGACCCGGAGACCGGCGGTCCGGTCCCGGGCAGCTACGAGAGGGTCGACGCCGGGCTGTCGTTCACCGACCGGTTGATGGACCTCTTCCTGGCCCCCATCAACGGCCTCTACGGCGTCGCCAGCAGCGAGACCGGGTTCATCGGTCCCTACGAGACCGGTGAGCTCTTCGGGGCCGCGGGCGTGTTCATGTTCGTCATCGCGATCGGCATCTTCATCACGATGTCGATGTCCACCGGCGCCATCGACAACGGCGTTGCCCACGTCGCCAAGCGCTACGGAAACCGCGGCGCGGTCGTGATCGTGCTGCTCATGGTGCTGTTCTCGATCGGCGGGACCACCGAGGGCATGGCGGAGGAGACGCTCGGGTTCTACGCGCTCGTCGTCCCGCTCATGCTGAGCCTCGGCTACGACCGGATGGTCGCAGCGGCAACGATCATGATCGGCGCCGGCATCGGCGTGCTCGCCTCCACCGTCAACCCGTTCGCGACCGGCGTCGCCTCGGACGCCGCCGGGATCTCGATCGGCGACGGCATCGGGTTCCGGTTCGTGATGTACCTCGTGCTCGTGCCGGTGGGGGTCCTCTTCGTGCTCCGCTACGCCAAGAGGGTCAAGGCCGACCCGGCGAAGTCGATGGTGGGACCGCAGGAGGGTGACGAGCAGATCGCGGCTGCCGGCATCGGCGAGGTCCCCAGGCTCACAGCCAAGCAGAAGAGCGTGCTGGCGATCGTCGCGTTCACCTTCGCCTTCATGATCTTCGCGATCGTCCCCTGGGCGCAGGTCATCAACGGCCCCGACGCAGACAGCTACGGGTGGCAGCTCGACTGGTACTTCCCAGAGCTCGCCGCGCTGTTCCTCGTGATGTCGATCGTCGTGGGGCTGATCGGAGGCCTCGGCGAGAAGGGTCTGACCGACACCCTCGTGCGCGGCGCCGGCGACTTCATCGGGGTCGGGCTGATCATCGTCCTCGCCCGCGGCATCACCGTGATCATGAACAACTCCGAGATCACGGACACGGTCCTGCACTCCATGGAGAACGCGGTGAGCAACACCTCCTCCGCGACCTTCGGAGGGCTGATGTTCCTCATCAACCTGCCGCTGGCGTTCCTGGTCCCGTCGACGTCTGGCCACGCGGCGCTCGCCATGCCGATCCTCGCGCCGCTCGGTGACTTCGCCGGCGTGTCGCGCGCCATGGTGATCACCTCGTACCAGTCGGCGTCCGGCGTGCTCAACCTGATCGCCCCGACCTCTGCGGTGGTCATGGGTGGCCTGGCTCTGGCGAAGGTGCGCTACGACCAGTGGTTGCGCTTCACCGCGCCGCTGATCATCGCCCTCCTCGTGCTGTGCACCGGGTTCGCGGCCGTCGGATCGGCCATCTCCTAGCCCGTCCCCGCGCGATGGCGGTGGCCCCTTACCCGCTCGGGGGCCACCGTTGTGTGTCCTGCGTCTCGCGTCGGGAAAACCGGGTGTACGACTGCTTCCACGCGTGTAAGTTCCCGCCCGGGACGGAGAGACTCACGAGCTCGCCGGCCCTCTCTCGGGCATCTCGATCACCATCGCACCTACGCACCAAGAGGGAAGCCGGCCTGTGACGCAACCTGCCCTGCTGACGAAGAACGACGAGAGCGCGGACGGAACGGCCGCCCGGGTCGTCGAGGCTCGCAAGTCCTACGGCTCCGGGGACTCGGAGGTCGTGGCGCTCGACGGCGTCTCCGTCGGCTTCCACACCGGGGCCTTCACCGCCATCATGGGCCCCTCGGGTTCCGGCAAGTCGACGCTCATGCACTGCATGGCAGGGCTGGACACCCTCACCTCCGGCCAGGCCTTCGTCGGCGACACCGACCTCGCCACGCTGAGCGACAGGCAGCGCACCCTGCTGCGCCGGGACCGGCTCGGCTTCGTCTTCCAGGCGTTCAACCTGGTCCCGACCCTCACCGCCGAGGAGAACATCACGCTCCCGGGCGACCTCGCCGGTGGCAGGCTCGACCGCGAGTGGTTCGACACGGTGGTCTCGACCCTCAAGCTCGGCGACCGCCTCGACCACCGCCCGTCCCAGCTGTCCGGGGGTCAGCAGCAGCGGGTCGCCGTGGCTCGGGCGCTGGTCTCCCGACCCGACGTCGTGTTCGGCGACGAACCCACCGGCGCTCTCGACTCGAGGACGAGCACCGAGCTCCTGCGGTTCCTGCGCTCCGCCGTCGACGACCTGGCCCAGACCGTAGTCATGGTGACGCACGACCCGGTGGCCGCCTCGTACGCCGACCGGGTGGTCTTCCTCGCCGACGGCGCGATCGTCGACGAGCTCCTCGACCCGACGCGCGACACCGTTCTCGAGACGATGAAGCGGCTGGGTGACTGAACGTGGTCAAGCTCTCCCTCCGCAGCCTGCTCATGCACAAGCTGCGGTTGTTCCTGACCGTCGCGGCGGTGACGGTGGGCGTCGCCTTCGTCTCCGGCACCTTCGTCCTGTCCGACACCATGAGCAAGGCCTTCGACGAGCTCTACGAGGGCCTCACCCGGGGCACCGACGTCGCGGTCCGGGCCGAGGCGGCGTACAGCGACATCACCACCCAGGGCCAGCTGCGCCCGCTCGACGAGAGCCTGGTCGACGTGGTCCGCGACGTGCCCGGTGTCGAGGTCGCGCAGGGCTCGCTGACCGGTTTCGCCCTCATCCTCGACAAGGACGGTGAGCCGATCCAGCCCGGCGGGGCGCCGACCCTGGGCGCCTCGACCAGCGCCGACGAGCGGCTCGCGGGTGCCTTCACCTACCGCGACGGCCGCGCGCCGTCGGGTGCGAACGAGGTCGCCCTCGACGCCGCGTCCGCGGCCAAGGCCGGCTACACGGTCGGCGACGAGGTGGACATCGTCTTCGAGGAAGGCAAGCAGACCTTCAGCGTCGTCGGCGTGGTCGGCTTCGGTGAGACCGACAGCCTCGCCGGCGCGACGATGGCCGCGTTCGACACCGCAACCGCCCAGCAGCTGCTCGGCAAGACCGGCAAGGTCGACGAGATCGCGGTCAAGGCCGCCGAGGGAGTCGGCGCCGAGGAGCTGCGCGACGACATCGCGGCCGCTCTGCCCGAGGGCGTCGAGGCGCTCACCGGGCGCGAGGTCGCCGAGGAGGGCTCTGCCGCGGTGCGCGAGGGCCTGGGCCTGTTCACCAACATCCTGCTGGTCTTCGCCGGCGTCTCCCTCCTCGTCGGCTCGTTCGTCATCTGGAACACCTTCAACGTCCTGGTCGCCCAGCGGCGACGCGAGGTGGCTCTCCTCCGCGCGGTCGGTGCCACCCGACCGCAGGTGCTCGGCGGGATCGTCATCGAGGCCCTCGTCATCGGCCTCGTCTCCGCTGCCGTCGGGCTCCTGTCCGGGATCGGCCTCGCGGTGGGCATCCGGGAGCTGCTCGCCGCGATCGGCATCGAGGTCCCCACGACCTCCGCGGCCGTGGAGCCTCGCACCATGGTCGCGGCCCTGCTCGTCGGCGTCGTGGTGACCGTCGTCGCCGCAGTGGCGCCGGCCTGGGGCGCCACCCGGGTCGCTCCGGTCGAGGCGCTGCGTGAGGCCACGCCGGTCAGCGGTGGCATCGGCCCCGTCCGCCGTACCGTCGGGCTGGTCCTCCTGCTGGCCGGACTCGTGGGACTCGTCGCCTGTGCGGTGGTGGAGAACCAGCCGTTGCTGACCGGCGTGAGCACGCTGGTCGGGTTCGCTGGCCTGGTCACCTCGGGACCGCTGCTGGCCCGCGGGATGGCCCGCCTCGCCGACCGCGGCCGCCGAGGCGGGGGCTGGCGCATGGCGGCCCGCAACATCGCGCGCGCACCCCGCCGCTCGGCAGCCACCGCGCTGGCGCTGACCATCGGCCTCACGGTGGTGTGCGCGGTCGCGGTCACCGCAGCGTCGACGAAGACCTCGCTCGCCGACATCGTGGCCGACGGCAACCGCTCGGACCTGATCCTCAAGCCGGCGAGCACGGGGGCGGGCGGCATGAGCCCGGGCGCCGCGGAGGTCCTGCGCGATCTCGACGAGCTCGACGCCGTGGTCGAGGCGAGGTACTCCGGAGCCCAGGTGGACGGGAGCTCCTCCTTCGTCGTCGGCATGCCCCGCGAAGGCCTGGCGGAGGTCGCCGACCTCGGTATCGCCTCCGGCTCCCTCGACGACTTCGGCAGGGGCAGCATGCTCCTCGGGGTCAAGCAGGCGCAGGCGTTCGGACTCGAGCCGGGCGACGGCATCACGGTGACCTTCCCCGAGACCGGGGACGTCGAGCTGACCGTCGCCGCAACCTTCGAGCGGGACGCGATCGTGGGCTCGGCCTACCTCCTCTCCCTCGACGACTTCGCCGCCAACGTCACCTCGCGACTCGACTCGGCCATCCTGCTCAGCTATGCGGAAGGGGTCGCCCCGGCGCAGGTGAAGCAGTCGGTCGAGGCGGCCGTCGCGGACTACCCCAACGTCAAGGTCAGCGATCCCGACGAGCTCACGAAGGACGCCCAGGCCCAGGTCGACCAGATGCTGGGCATCGTCACGGCTCTGCTGCTGCTCGCGGTGGTCGTGGCGATCCTCGGCATCGTCAACACGCTGGTGCTCTCGGTCGTGGAGCGCACTCGCGAGCTCGGCCTCATGCGAGCGGTCGGCGCCACCCGCAAGCAGGTGCGGACCGTCGTACGCCGAGAGTCCGTCCTCATGTCCCTGCTCGGCGCGCTGACCGGCATCGCCCTCGGGACGGCCGCGGGGATCGCGTTGAGCCGTTCGCTCGCCGACCAGGGGGTCACCTCCCTGGAGGTCCCGGTGGCCACTCTCGCCGTCTACCTCGTGGTGGCCGCGGTCGTGGGGGTCCTCGCGGCGATCGGACCCGCTCGACGTGCGAGCCGCGTCGACGTGCTCCGTGCGATCACTGTCGAGTAGGACGCCGGTGCTCGCGTGGTGGGGCGGGGCCGTCTACCGGTTCCGCGGACAGGTCCTGGCCGCGACGGCCGCGTTCCTCGCGTTCGCGGTGGTCTGGGGCACGGGTGTGTTCGGGGCACTGGGTGACAGTGGCTTCGACGACCCCGACAGCGAGGCGTCGCTGGCCGCCGACGCCGCCGAGGGCATCCTCGGCGGTGGACACGACCTCCTCGTGCTGGTGCGCCATGACCACCTCACGGTCGACGAGCCGGAGTTCTCCTCGGGCGTGGCGAAGGCCGTCGCCGCGCTGCCCGAGAGTCTCGTCGAGGAGGCGGTCGGCTTCGAGGCGACCGGGTCGGCGGCCTTCGTCTCCGAGGACCGGCACGCGACCTACGTAGCGGTCCGGGTGCCGGACGGCACGTCGGACGCCGAGTACTGGGAGCTGGTGGAGACCTACTCCGCGCCGACCGGGTTCGAGGTCGGCTTCGGCGGCAACCTCGCCATGAACGCCGACATCAACGCCCAGGTCTCCGAGGACATCGCCCAGGCGGAGATGATCTCGTTCCCGGTCCTGCTCGTGCTGCTGCTCGTCGTCTTCGGTGGCGTGGTCGCCGCGGGGCTCCCGCTGGCTGTCGGCGCGGTAGCCATCCTCGGTGCGTTCACGGTGCTCCGGGTGATGACGAGCATGGCCGAGGTCTCCGTCTTCTCGGTCAACATCGTCACCATGCTCGGTCTCGGACTCGCCATCGACTACGCGCTGTTCGTGGTCAGCCGCTTCCGCGAGGAGCTGCACCGCGGCAACGACGTGGAGCAGTCGCTGGTCACGACCATGTCGACCGCAGGCCGGACCGTCGCGGTCTCGGGACTGACGGTGGCGGTGGCGCTGTCCTCGCTGCTGCTGTTCCCACAGGTCTTCTTCCGGTCGATGGGGCTCGGCGGCATGGCCGCGGTCGCGGTCGCGATGGTGACCTCGCTGACCGCCCTCCCCGCGGCGCTCGGGCTGCTCGGTCACCGGGTCGACGCCTGGCGCGTGCCCCTGCTCAACCGTCGCGCCCGGCCCTCCCAAGGGCGCCGGGCCGCAGTCGGCGTGGGGCCGTGGTCGCGGGTCGCCGACGCCGTGATGGCGCGGCCGTGGGTGTACGTCGCGGTCATCGTGCCCGCGTTGCTCGTGCTCGGCACCCCCTTCCTGCGCGTCGAGTTCGGAGGCGTCGACCACAGGGCGCTGCCGGACGGCACGGACAGCCGTGAGGTTGCCGAGACGCTGCTGAGCGACTTCCCGTCCGCCGGCGAGCCGGTCAGGATCGTGCTCCGCGACTCGTCCGCCGCCAGCACTGCGTCGTTCGTCGACCGTCTCGAAGAGGTCGACGGGGTCGCCGGTGTGACCGTGGCGGGCAGCGACGGCACCGACGCCGTGCTCGACGTCAGTCACCGCTTCGACGTCTACTCCGCCACCGCCAAGCAGCTCGTCCGCGACCTGCGCGATCTCGACCCGGAGTCGGGCAGGACCCTCGTCACCGGCACCACGGCGTTCCTGGTCGACGTGCTCGACAGCCTCGCCGAGCGGCTGCCGTGGATGGCGGCCTGGGTGTTCGTCTCGACCTCCCTGCTGCTCTTCCTCGCGTTCGGGTCGCTGCTGCTGCCGCTCAAGGCGGTGGCGATGAACCTGCTGTCCCTCACGGCCTCCTTCGGCGCGCTGGTCTGGGTCTTCCAGGACGGCCACCTCTCCGGGCTCCTCGGCTTCACGCCGACGGGGACGGTGGAGGCGACCCAGCCGATCCTCATCCTGGCGATGGCGTTCGGGCTCTCGATGGACTACGAGGTCTTCCTGCTCAGCCGGATCCGCGAGCAGTGGGACCTCAGCGGTGACAACCGCCTCGCGGTTGCGACCGGGCTCCAGCGCACGGGCGGCCTCATCACGAGCGCCGCGTTGCTCCTGGTGGTGGTGATCGGCGCGTTCTCGACGAGCGGCATCACGTTCATCAAGATGATCGGGGTCGGCATGGTGCTGGCCATCGTCATCGACGCGACCGTCGTACGCGCGCTGCTGGTGCCGGCCACGATGCGTCTGCTGGGCTCCTGGAACTGGTGGCTACCCGCGCCCCTCGAACGGCTGTGGCGACGTGTCGGGATCCGGGAGCCCGACGGGGCGACGGTGACCCTGCCACCCGGAGAGGTCGAGCAGCCGGTCGGCGCGGTGGGCTGAGGCCTCGACGAGGAGCGCGTTCGGCTCGTCGACCCGGTCGACCCACTCCCGTGCGGCGGCCGGGCTCTTGCCGAAGTCCGTGTGCCTGGCCAGGAGCCGCTCCCGGCGAGTCCGCTCCTCGCAGCACACGTGCCACACCTCGTCGACGGCAGCGCGCACCGCGCGCCAGGGCTCTTCGTCGAGGAGGAGGTAGTTGCCCTCGGTGACCACCACCTGCGCGGAAGGCGGCACCGCGATCGCGCCGGCGAGCGGCTGCTCGAGGTCGCGGTCGAAACCAGGTGCGTACACGGTGGCCCCCGGTCGGGACCGGAGTCGCTCCAGCAGGGCTGCGTAGCCGAGGACGTCGAACGTCTCCGGAGCGCCCTTGCGGTCCAGCAGGCCCTGGCGCGCCAGCTCGACGTCCGCGAGGTGGAAGCCGTCCATGGGCACGTGCGCCCCGCGTCCGCCGAGGAGGTGCGCGAGGAACTCGGCCAGCGTCGACTTTCCGGCGCCGGGCGCGCCGCTGATGCCGATGACGCGTCGCACCCCGTCGGGTGGGGGCAGCAGCGCTGCGAGCTCGTCGCCGGACGCGGACACGGACATCACGCACCCATGTAACCAGCGTCTGTGAAAGTGCATGCCTCGGAACTACCATCGTGTGGCATCTGGGCTGCTGGAGGAGCGGATGCCCATGTCCCGTGCTGTCGCGCTTCTTCTCGTCGCCGTGCTCTCCACAGGGTGCGCCACCGAGCAGGACTCCCGGGCCGGCGTCGAGTCCGACGACGTGTCCGTGGACTCGGGGCGCGCCCACGGCAAGTCCTCGTCACCGGGATCGAGCACGTCGTCGTCCACGCGGGCGTCGCCCTCACCGGCGCCGACTCGGCTGCCCGGCCGCCAACGCCGCGGGACCGTGATCGTCACCGCGGGCAGTGCGTACGGCCCCATGCTCTTCGACGCGTCCCGACAGGCGATCTACCTCTTCGACAAGGAGGAGTCCTCGGTGCCGCGCTGCTACGGGCCCTGTGCCGAGGCCTGGCCGCCCGTGCTGACCTCAGGGGACCCACGTGCGCGGCAGGGAGCCGACGGCTCGCTGCTCGGCACGGTGCAGCGCAGAGACGGCACCTCACAGGTGACGTACGCCGGACATCCCCTCTACTTCTACGCGCACGAGGGCAGGGGCCAGGTCCTTTGTCACGACATCCGCGAGTTCGGCGGACTGTGGCTCGTCGTCACACCCGAAGGCCGTGCGGCACCGTCGGAGAGCTGAAGCGACGCGTCAGGCGGGCAGCTCGAACCAGACGGTCGTGCCTCCGCCGGGCGCGGCGTCCATGCCGATCCGGCCGCCGTGCGCCTCGACCATCCGCTTGGCGGCGGCCAGCCCGATCCCGCTGCCACCCGAGCGCTTGTCGGCGCGGGCGAAGAGCACGAACATCGCCTCGCGCTGATCCGGCGCGACCCCGACCCCGTTGTCGGTCACCTCGACCCGCCAACGCCCTTCGAGTCGGTCAGCGGCGACCTCCACCCGTGGCGGAGTGTCGGGGCGCGCGAAGTCGATCGAGTTGGCGAGCAGGTTGCGTGCGACGGCGTACATCTGCCCGGCGTCGGCCCTGACGCTCGGCAGCGCCCCGACCCTGACCTCGGCCCCCTTCTCGGCGACGACCGGGGCGAGGTCCGCCACGGCGAGTGCGAAGACCTCGCCGAGCGCCGTGTCGGAGAGGGAGGGCCGGCCACCCTCCGCCGCGTAGACGAGCAGCTGCTCGATCATCTCGTTCATCCGGCGGGCGGCGCGGCTGATGCCCGCAACCATCCACACGAGGTCGTCCTCCTCGGTCACCGCCTTCTCACCTGCGAGCATCTCGGCGTTGGCGAGGATCGCGGTCAGCGGCGTGCGCAGGTCGTGGCTGACCTGGCCCGCGAACAGCGAGAGGTGGTCGTGTGCGCGCCCGAGCTGCTCACGTGCCTCTGCCAGCTCGCGGCGACCTCGCTCGAGCTCGAGCACATGGTCCGGCTCCACGTCCCAGTCATCCCCCTTCGGTGCCTTTCGCCGCCATTGTCACAGAACGTCGGCCGGGGTGTGGTGAAGTCCTAAAGCCCCGGTGTAGAGCGGGCGCTTGGACCGTTCCCTGGCGCGGGCCTTCGTGTTTCCATCGATGGGTGAGCATCGACTTCCGCGCCTCCCCCCGGCCCACCCTCGGTGTCGAGTGGGAGTTCGCGCTCGTCGACAAGGTGACGCGCGACCTGTCGAACACCGCCTCGGAGCTGTTCGAGTCCGTTCGCCGCCACGAGGGCGCGGACGTCCCGAAGCTGCACAAGGAGCTGCTGCGCAACACCATCGAGGTGGTCACCGGCACCTGTGGCAGCGTCGACGAGGCCGTCGACGACCTCACCGGGACGCTCCGGCTGGTCCGAGACCTCGCCGACGACCTCGGCGTGGACCTCTTCAGCGCCGGAACCCACCCGTTCGCCCACTGGGCCGCCCAGCTCGTGACCCCCGGGCACCGCTACGAGACCCTCGTCGAACGGACCCAGTGGTGGGGGCGGCAGATGCTGATCTGGGGCGTGCACGTGCACGTCGGAGTGAGAAGACGTGAACACGTCTTCCCGATCATCTCCTCGCTGCTGAACCAGCTGCCCCATCTCCAGGCGCTCTCGGCCTCCTCGCCGATCTACGCAGGCACAGACACCGGGTACGCCAGCACCCGCGCGATGCTCTACCAGCAGCTGCCCACCGCCGGGCTCCCGATCCAGTTCGAGCGCTGGGAGGAGTTCGAATCGTTCGCCGCGGAGGAGGAGAAGACGGGGGTCATCGAGTGCCTGAAGGACCTTCGCTGGGACATCCGACCGTCGCCGGTGTTCGGCACGGTAGAGGTCCGAGTCTGCGACGGCGTGTCGACGATGCACGAGCTGCGCGCCCTCGTCGCCCTCACCCACTGCCTCGTCGTCGACCTCGAGGCCCGGCTCGAGGCCGGCGAGACGCTCCCCACGCTGCCCGCCTGGCACGTGCGGGAGAACAAGTGGCGCGCGGCCCGCTACGGGCTCGACGCCGAGGTCATCGTCGACAGGAGCTGCCGCGAGAGAGAGCTCACCGACGACCTCGACGACCTGCTGCTGCGGCTGGAGCCCGTCGCCAGGCGTCTGGGGTGCGAGTCCGACCTGGCATCCGTCGCCGAGATCCCGACGGTCGGCGCGGGGTACGAGCGACAGCGCAAGGTGGCGGCCGAGGCCGGCAACGACCTCACAGCCGTGGTCGACTCCGTGGTGAGGGGGCTCAGTCTCTGACCTGGTATGGCCCACGACGCGGGGGGCTGGACGGGTGCACGTGGGCGGGTGCGACAATCCGGACATGGGTTCTGACACACGGCGTCGCCTCGCCCGCCACTTCTCCCTCGTACTCGCCGTGGCGGTGCTCGGCGCCTGCTCGGCAGAGGTGAGGGGACCTTCTGAGGAGGAGGCGCGCGACGCCGGTCGCGAGTACGGCAAGGTCATCCTCGACACCGTCGGGGCCCGCACCACCGTCGAGGAGATGGAGACACTCTGCGGCCAGCAGGCCCGTGAGGAGGGCATCGTCACCAAGGGACGCGAGGGTGACGAGACCGACAACGAGATCGACGCCTTCATCGACGCCTGCCGCGAGGCCGTCAACGAGAAGTAGGCCCGCTCCCTCACGGAGTCACTCGAGCAGGGAGTCGTCCTCGAGCACCCGCGAGAGCAACTTGGCGGCGTGGCCCTTCGCACCCGTCAGCTCCACCTCGACACCTGCCGTCCGCACCTCGTCGAGGACGTCGCGCAACATGAGCGCACCGGTGAGGTCGACTCGGCCGAGCCGTCCGAGATGTACGACGATCCGCTGCACCTCCGTGTGCTGCGCGATCAGCTGGGTGACCGACCGCTCGACGCCCGGAGCCGACCCGAAGTACAGGACGCCGGTGGGCCACACGTGCAGGGTGTCGCCGTCGAGCCTCGAAGGCACCCCGACCTTGAGCTCCCGCCACAGGTGGACGGCGAGCGCCGTACCGACACCGAGGAGCACGCCCCGGTCCACGCGAGGTGCGAGGACCAGTGTGCCGACCGCGGTGACGACGCCGACGACGAACTGCGGACGCGACCAACGCCAGTAGAGCGCGGGCGAGCTCACGTCGATCAGAGGGTAGACAGCGGCGATGACCAGCCCGGCCAGCACCGCCTTGGGCAACGGCGCCAGCAGGAACGCCACGGGCAGGAGCGCCGCGACGGCGAGGCCGGTGAAGGCGCCGCTCCACCGGGTGCGGGCACCTCCCATCCGGTTGAGAGCGGTCCGCGAGAACGAGCCGCCAACCGGGTAGCCGCCTGCCACTCCGGAGGCGACGTTCGCCAGCCCCTGTCCCACGAACTCGCGGTTGGAGTCCCAGTAGGTGCGGTCCTCGGCGGCGTACCTACGGGCGATCGCGGACGGCTCCGCGAAGCCGACGATCGCGATCACCAGCGCGGGCAGCAGCAGCACGGGCAGGTCGCCCCACGGCAGGTCGGTGCGGACGACCAGCCCGACCTCGATGTCCCCCACGACGCTGCCGTCGTAGTCGCTCGCCCAGCTCCACAGCGAACCTGCGACGACTGCGACGAGGGCACCTGGGAAGAGACCCGAGATCCTCCGCCCGCCGAGCATGATCGCCATGGCCCCGACACCGACCGCCACGTCGGTCAGGGACCACTCCCCCGGTGACGCGATGGCCCGGAGTGCCGTGAGGACAGGGTTGCCGGACCCGCCCTCGGTCCCGAGCAGTGACGGGATCTGCGAGGAGATGATCAGGACTGCCCCTGCAGAGGTGAAGCTGACCACCACCGGCTGGGACATCAGGTAGGCGACCGGGCCGGCGCCGACCAGCCCGATGACGAGCCGGATCAGCCCGACCAGGATGGCGAGCAGCCCGGCCAGCAGGGCGAACCGGGCGGTGAAGGGTTCGCCCAGAGAGCTGAGCGCACCGAAGGTCAGCAGGCTCGTGACCGCCACGGGGCCCGTCTGGAGGTACGGGGACGACCCCACGAACGCACCGGCGATGGGCGCTGCGACTGCGGCGTACAGGCCGTAGACCGGGTCGACCCCGGCGATCTCGGCGTACGCGAGCGCCTGAGGCACGAGGACCAGCGCGACGCTGACCCCGGCGAGGAGGTCACCGCGGACTGGTTTCACCACGGCAGGCAACCTAGCAGCCGGCGGAGCGCGCTCACGGGACGCGCATGGGCCGTCCTCCTGCGTGGAGGACGGCCCATCTCAGCGCTTGGATCAGGGCTGGGTCGTCTCGGGGCCCTCGCCGCCCTCCGCGTCCTCCGCATCCTCGGCTTCCTCGAGCTTCTCGAGTGCTCCGGTGACGGCCGAGAGGACCCTCTGGGCCGCCCTCAGCTCGGCGCGCTTGGTCTCGGCGTCGTAGGTCATGAGCAGCTCGACGAGTCCTTCGAGGGTGTCGGCCTGCGTCTCGGTGCCCGCTGCGCTCACATGTGCCAGGGCCTTCTCGAGACCCTTCGCCCGGCGGAGCTGGTTGATGATCGTGTGGTAGGCCTCGGGGCGGAAGGTCCGGAGGTCGCGCCTCACGACCTTGCCCTTGACGTCCCCGACGTCTGCTTTGAGCTCCCCGAGCTGCTCACGGTCGCGTTCGATGTTCTTCACCACAGCCGCCTCGACCAGGTCGTCGAGACGCTCGACCTTGTTGGCCTTCGCGAGGCGTCCGAGGTACGCGGACTTGCGCGCGACCTGCTTGGCGAGTCGGCGCTCGGCAGGCGTGAGCCGCTCGGCCTTCACTGCCTTGCCGTGCTTGTGCGCCACCTTGGCGTGCGCCGCCTTCGGGGCGGCGACGGCCGGGGCGGCTGCAGCCCCGAGCGACAGGGCAACAGCGAGCGCGCCCGCCATCGCAGTGCGGGTCATTCTGTTCATCAGTGGCCTCCCAGACACTTGAAAGACTCCGCCCTCTCAGGTGGCGGAGTCTTGTTTCCACTCAGCAAGAAGTATGTCCGTCTTCGGGAGGCTTGACCGGAAAAGCAGCGAATCGACCCGGTCCGACTCCCGTAGGGTCGGCGCCATGGAGACCAAGGTGATCGTGGTCGTGGGCGCGGGGCCGGGTGTCGGTGCCTCGGTCGCCCGCCGGTTCGGGCGCGAGGGGTACGACGTCGGGCTGGTTGCGCGTTCGGCCGACACCCTGGAGCGCCTCGAGAGCGACCTCCGGGCCGCAGGTGTCAACGCCGCGTCCGCGCCGGCCGACATCACCGACCAGGCCGGCCTGACCGGTGCCGTCGAGCGCCTCGCGCAGCGGCTGGGACACATCGACGTCCTGCACTTCAACCCCAGTGCCTTCCGACACGCCGACCCGCTCCACCTCTCCGCCGGCGACCTCCTCGACGACCTCCACGTCGGGGTCGCGGCGCTGCTCACGGCGGTCCAGGCGGCCAGACCAGCCATGCCCTCGGGCGCCCGCATCACCGTGACCGGAAGCATGGCGGCCGACCAGCCCTGGCACGAGGCCTGCTCCCTCGGTGTGCAGAAGGCAGCCCTGAGGAACCTCGTCCTCAGTCTCGACACCGCACTGGCTCCCGAGGACATCCGGGCCACGTCGCTCACCGTGCGCGGGACGCTCGCTCCGGACACGGCGTTCTCACCCGACCGGGTCGCCGACGCGATCTACGCGGCGGCGTCCCAACCCGCGGATCTCTGGCGTCCCGAGATGGCCTACCGCGGCTGACCGCTCCCCCCGGGGGACGGAGGCCCACTCCGCGTCGAGGACGAAGTTGGTCTGCGAGGCGGGGTAGGCGAAGTGCAGGTGCCCGGGACCGTCGAACCCACGGGTCTGGGTTCCTACAGCTGGGTCAGGAGCCGAGCTCGCGGCCACGCCGCTCGTACTCTCGGATCTTGTCGATCATGATCGTGGACAGCGCGGAGTCGAGCTCGCGGTGGTCCCAGGCCGTGTCCTTGAGGTCGTCGACCAGGGCGCGCAGCTGGTTCAGCTCGTTGCGCTCCTGCTGGTTGAGAGCACGGGTGGCCGCACCGGCGGAGAAGAGGTAGATCATCAGGCCGAGGAAGCCCAGCACGAGCAGGATCCCGAGCAGCGGACCGATGGCTCCCATCACTCACCCCTTGTGCCGACGAACGCACGCGCCAACCCTAGGCCATCATCGGTTCAGGAGCGGCGGGAGGCAAAGGCCAGGAGAAGCAGGGGGCGGTGGGCCGGCTGCTTGCGTCACGCCGGGCTGGGTACCGGGACGCCGAGGAACCAGACCGCGACAGCTCGAGGAGGAGTCATGGCCGTCACGACGTTCCAGGACCTGCCACTGGCCGAGCGCGACCGCGAGTGGGACGGAGACGCTGCCGAGAAGCGGGTGCGTGCCTGGGCAGGCGCGGAGGACGAGCCGAACGAGAAGTACCGCGACACCCACGTGTGGTACGACGCGGAGAAGAAGCAGAACTTCACTGCCTACAAGCTGCTGATCGCCGATGTCGTCGACGGCAGGCTCGTGGCCGTGCCCCGCGGCGTGATGACCGCGGGCAACGTGATGCAGGGGTCGCGGGGCGGGGTCGACCTACCGGACAAGGACATCGACCGGGTGAAGAGCCACCTCGCGAAGTACTACGCGAAGATGGGCGACCAGGCGCCGTGGGAGTAGTGAGACCTCGCGTCTCGATCGGTCAGACGCCCAGGTAGTAGCCCGGGAAGGACTGACCGCCCTCGGCGTCGTCGGTCACGTTGGCGATCGAGCACACCTTCGTGTCGAGCGGGCGGCACATCTGTTCCACCATCCAGGCCAGCAGGCTCATCTCAGACCTCTCTAGTCGGGCGTCTGACGGAGGACGATGCCCGGTGGGGTACATCCCAAAACCCGTCAAATCGCCCGGTCCAGACCAGCCTCGCCCTATCGGACCGAGCGGCGGAGCTTCGGCAGCTGCGACGCCCGGCCGTGCAGCACGTTGATGACCTGAGCGAACGCCGCGTCGTGCTTCGGCGAGCGCGCGAACGAGGTCAGCAGCAACGGGGGCTTCACCCGCTGTCGGGTGATCGCTTTCGCATAGGTGAACTCCTTCAGGCCGTCGGCGCCGTGGATCCTGCCGAAGCCGGAGTCGCCCACCCCTCCGAAGGGGAGCGCCGGGACGCCCACGAAGGAGATCACCGAGTTGACCGCGGTCATCCCCGACCGGATCCGACGGGCGAGCTCCATCCCGCGTGCCTTGGAGAAGACCGTCGAGCCGAGACCGTAGCCGGTGTCGTTCGCGAGCTCGACCGCCTCGTCCATGTCACGCACCTTGGTCACGGTCATCGTGGGCCCGAAGGTCTCCTCGGTGATGGCGCAGGAGTCGTGCGGCACATCGGTCAGCACCACGGGCTGGACGAAGCGGTCCCCCACCGCATCCGGTCCGCCCAGGATCGCCCGCGCGCCCTTGGCCAGAGCGTCGTTGACGTGGCGGCGGACCACCTCCACCTGCCCTGGCATCGTCATCGGGCCGAAGTGGGCGCCCTGGTGCGCCCCGGCGTGGATGCCTTTCGCCTGCTCGGTGACCTGCTCGAGGAAGGCGTCGTACACACGCTCGTGCACGTAGACCCGCTCCACGCCGGCGCACGTCTGCCCCGCGTTGGAGAAGGCGCCCCAGATCGCGGCCTCGGCGGCGGAGGGAAGGTCGGCGTCCTCGTCGACGATGAGTGCATCCTTGCCGCCGGCCTCGATGAGCACCGGGGTGAGATTCTCCGCGCAGGCGGCCATGACCTTCTTGCCGGTCGCCGTCGAACCGGTGAAAGCGAGCTTGTCGACGTCGGAGCGGCACAGCGCGACACCGGTCTCGCCGCCACCGACCACCACCTGCAGCAACGGGTGGTCGGGCACCACCTGCGCCAGGCTCTCGGCGAGCCACACCCCGACACCCGGTGTGTACTCGCTGGGCTTGTAGACCACGGCGTTGCCCGCGGCGAGCGCGTAGACGATCGAGCCCATCGGCGTGAACACCGGGTAGTTCCACGGCCCGATCACGCCGATCACCCCGAGCGGGGAGTACTCCACCGACGCGGCCTGGTTGGCCATGAGCAGCCCGGCGAACACCTTCTGCGGCCCGAGGACCTTCTCCGCGTGGCCGGCTGCCCAGGACAGGTGGTCGATCGCCAGCCCGACCTCGAGCTGTGCGTCGGCGTGGGGCTTGCCGGTCTCCTGGTGCACGACGTCGGCGAGCTGGCCCATCCGCCGCGCGAGCACGCCCTTCCACTGGTCGAGCACCCGCTTGCGGCCCTCGAACCCGAGCTCGCCCCACCAGGCGGAGGCCTCCCGGGCACGCGCGACTGCTGCGTCGACCTCGTCCGGCCCGTCGATCGCGTGGATCCCGACGACGTCGCCCGTGGCGGGGTTCAGCGACTCCAGCTTCTGGCTCATCCCTTGGCTCCTTCGATGCCGCGCAGCAGGTCCGCTGCCTTCTCGCCGATCATGATCGTGGGGGCGTTGGTGTTGCCCCGGGGTACGACGGGCATGACGGACGCGTCGGCCACGCGCAGCCCCTCGACGCCGTACACCTTGAGCTGCGGGTCGACCACCGCCTGCTCCCCCAGCCCCATCGCGCACGTCCCGACCGGGTGGTAGAGCGTCTGGGTGGTGCGCCGCAGGTGCTCGGCGATGTCGGCCTCGGTCGGCGAGTCGGACGGGGGCAGGAAGGGGTAGGCGATGTGCTGCCTCATCCGGCCCGTAAGCACGGTCTCGAACAGTCGCTGCACGCCGCGCACCATCGCGTCGAGGTCGCGTGGGTCGTCGTAGTAGGCCGGGTCGATCGCGGGGTGCCAGCGCGGGTCGGCCGAGCGCAGCCGCAGCCGACCCCGGCTCGCCACGTCGACGAGTGTGGGCGCGACCGTGACCTTGCGGGTGGTCGGCTCGTGCATGCCGTTGTCCCAGAAGCCGGTGGGCGCCATGTGGATCTGCAGGTCCGGCGCGGGGAGGCTGTCGTCACTGCGGAAGAACCCGCCTGCCTCACCGATGTTGGAGACCAGCGGTCCCCTGCCCACGCTCCTGGCCTTCGCGAAGTTCAGCAGGCCGGTGAAGTCGGCGAGGTCGCTGGCGTGCCTCGTGTGCCAGACGAGCGGGGCGGCCGGGTGGTCGTGGAGGTTCTCCCCCACACCCGGGAGGTCCACGAGGACGTCGACGCCGACCTCGCGCAGGTGGGACGCAGGCCCGATGCCGGAGAGCATGAGGAGCTGCGGTGAGTTGACCGCGCCACCCGAGAGGATCACCTCTGCGTCGGCGTACGCGACCTGCTCGAGGGGCCCGTACTGGTACGCCACACCGACCGCCCGGCCGTTCTCCACGACGATGCGCGAGGCCAGTGCGCCGGTGCGCACGGTGAGGTTCGGGCGGTCCATGACCGGGTCGAGGTACGCATCGGCCACCGACCAACGCCGCCCCCTGCGGCAGGTCACCTGGTAGAGGCCCACGCCCTCCTGCTCCGCGCCGTTGAAGTCGTCGTTGGGCTTCAGACCGCTTGCCGCGGCGGACTCGAGCCAGGCGTAGGTGAGCGGGTGCGTGTAGCGGCGGTCCTCGACGTGCAGCGGTCCGCCTCGGCCGTGGTACGGCGCCCCGTGGCTCGTGTTGTCCTCGGACCTCACGAAGTACGGGAGGACGTCGTCGTACCCCCAGCCCTTGGCTCCGAACTCGTCGCGCCATGCGTCGTAGTCGAGCCGGTTGCCCCGGATGTAGATCATCGCGTTCATCGACGAGCAGCCGCCGAGCGCACGCATGCGTGGCCAGTAGGCCCTGCGGGAGTTCAGCTGCTTCTGCTCGACAGTGTTGTAGTGCCAGTCCCACCTGGTCTTGAACAGCGACGGGAAGGCCGCGGGGATCGTGATCTCGTCCGCGTCGGCCTCGACCCCGGCCTCGATCAGCAGCACCGAGGTGCCGGGGTCCTCGCTCAGGCGTGAGGCAATGACGGCGCCGGCGCTTCCGGCGCCGACGATGACGTAGTCGTGCCTGTCGTGCACGCGGACCTCCTGGGTGCGCTCAGCGGGTGCTGGGCCGGACGAGGCGAACCTATGCCGTGCTCCGGGTGTCGACAAGCATGCTCAGTGGTGCTCCGCCTCCGCGGCGTCGGCGTCGGCCTTCGTCTCGTGCACGGTGCCGTCGGGGTGCTCCGGCGGCGCGTAGATGGAGTAGAGCTTGAGCTCGTCGTCGCCGTTGTTGATCACGTTGTGCCACGTCCCGCCGGGCACGATCACCGCCCAGTCGTCCTCGAGCTGGTGGGTCTCGGCGACCTCGTCCTCGGACGGCCCCATCGTGACGGTCGCGCGCCCGGACTCGACGCGGATGAACTGGTCGAGGTGGTCGTGCATCTCGACGCCGATCTCCTCACCGGGCTTCAGGCTCATCACGGTGAGCTGCATCGTGGCGCCGGTGAAGAGCACCTCACGGAAGCTCGTGTTGCCTGTCGTCGCCTCTTCGATGTTCCCGACCCATCCGGTCATCCGCGCCTCCTCGTCCCGTGTGCTCCCATCGTGCCCGATGGAACCCCAGGACACGGGGTGATCGACCAGACCGTCGCCGGGTGCGGGCAGACTTGTCCGCATGCACTCGCACCCGCACCTGCCGGTCGCTGAAGCCCGATGAGAGCTGTCGTCTTCGATGAGTACGGCGTGATGCCGACGCTGCGGGCGGTGGACCCACCCTCGTGTCCCGACGGCGGGGTAATCGTACGGGTCCGCGCAACGGGCGTGTGCCGCTCGGACTGGCACGCCTGGAGGGGCCATGACCCGGTCGCGCTCCCCCACGTCCCCGGTCACGAGCTCGCGGGCGTCGTGGTCGTCGTCGGCCCTGATGTGTCGCGATGGCGTCCTGGCGACCGTGTCACGGTTCCCTTCGTGTGCGGCTGTGGGCGCTGCGGGTACTGCCTGTCCGGGCAGGCGCAGGTCTGTCCGGACCAGACGCAGCCCGGCTTCACCGGCCCGGGGTCCTTCGCCGACCTCGTCGCGATCCAGGCAGCGGACACGAACCTGGTCCGGCTCCCCGACCAGGTCGAGTTCGTCACGGCCGCGTCGCTCGGCTGCCGTTTCGCGACGGCGTTCCGTGCCTTGACCGCCCACGGGCGTGTGGGGCGCGACGACTGGCTCGCCGTGCACGGCTGCGGTGGGGTCGGGCTCTCCGCGGTGATGGTGGGTGTGGCGCTGGGCGCGCGGGTGGTGGCCGTCGACGTGAGCCCGGACGCCCTGGGACGAGCACGTGAGCTGGGCGCCGAGCTGGCGATCGACGCGAGTGTGGCGTCCGACGCTGCCGCCGAGGTTGTCGCCCTCACGGACGGGGGCGCCCATGTATCCGTCGATGCTCTCGGCTCGCCCGCCACTGCGGTCGCGTCGGTCGGCTGTCTCAGGCCACGGGGCCGTCACGTCCAGGTCGGGCTGCTGCTCGGGGCGAGCTCCACCCCACCGTTGCCGATGGACCAGGTCGTCGCGAAGGAGCTGGAGATCTACGGCTCCCACGGCATGGCGGCCGCGGACTACCCCGCGATGCTCGAGCTCGTGGCCGACGGCACGCTCAGGCCCGACCTGCTCGTCGGCGAGGTGATCGGCCTCGACGCGGCGGGTGCGGCGCTGGCCGCGATGGACCGGCCCGCGCTGTCGGCCGGGATGACCGTCGTCGAGATCCCGACCTGAGTCCCCCTCGCGCGACCTGAGCTTCCTACCGACGGCTGCGGCGGGAGGGCTGCGGGCCTCGGCGGGCGGACAGGGTGACACCCGCCGAGGCCGCGTCAGGAGGACCACCGGTGCCGGGCTCCGCCTCGACGGAGCCCCGCCGCGCCACCGGACCCACCATGGGAGGAAAGCGGGTACGGGTACGGGCGGCGGGGTTCCTCCCTCATGAGAAGACCGATCCCAGGCCCCAGGCCGTTACCCGAGCCGCTCGTGCCGAGACGCCCCCGGCCGCGGGACGAGCACGTAACCCGCGTCACGCCATCTCGTTGTGTGGGTGTCCCGAGCACACCTGACCACGAGGTGAACCATGACCGCCCGTCGCGTCGCCGCTGCCACCACCGTCGCCGCCCTCGTCGCGGCCATGACGCCTGCGCTGTCCTCCTCCCCCGCTGCCGCCCAGGTGGGCCCCAGGGTGAGCAACGGCTGCGTCGAGAGCGTGCCGGAGCCGGGGACGACCGAGAAGGTCGACATCTGCTACACCGTCTTCCAGCCCAAGGGCGCGACGCGCCGCCACAAGGTCCCGATGATCTTCCACAGCCACGGCTGGGCGGGCTCGCGGACCAAGGACCCCGCGGCGTTCGAGAAGTGGCTCGACGCGGGCTTCGGCGTGATCTCCTTCGACCAGCGGGGTTTCGGCGAGAGCGGCGGCAAGGCCCACGTGCAGAACCCCGTCATCGAAGGACGGGACGTGCAGCGACTCGTGGCGCGGGTGGCCCGCCTCCCATGGGTGCGCAAGGACGGCAAGGGCGACCCTCGCCTGGGTGCCATCGGCGGGAGCTACGGCGGCGGCTACCAGTACCTCGGTGCCTTCCGGAACCTGATGGACAAGGGAGAGCCGATCTTCGACGCGCTCGCCCCTGAGATCACCTGGCACGACCTCAACGAGAGCCTCGCGCCCCAGGAGGTCGTGCGCACGGCGTGGGCGCTCACGCTCTCCGCGGCCGGGTCCGAGGCGCTCCCTCCGGAGGTCCTCGTCGCACTCGGTCAGGGCGCCGCCACCGGCTTCTGGCCCCGCGGCGAGGTGCCCGGCAGCGCAGACATGATGAAGTTCTTCGCGAAGAACGGACCCGCCTGGCACGTGAGGAACGGCCGGCGCCTCGACATCCCGGTCCTGATGGGCCAGGGCGCCACCGACACGCTCTTCCCGCTCGACCAAGGCCTCAAGAACTTCCGGCGCACGCTCACGCCGCGCGCTCGCAAGCGGAGCATCTTCGTCGGCTACAACGGGGGGCACGTCCTTCCCGCGGTGTTCCCGCAGGCGGTCGGCGGACGGAGCGACCCCTGCAGCAAGAAGCTGGCGGGCGGGTTGTTCAGCGACCTGGCGCTGCGGTTCTTCACCGAGACGCTCAAGGGCAGGCGGACCGGCCTGCGCGGACACGGCCGGTACCACCTCGCGACGGCCGGTGCCCGGTGCACCACGGTCGGCTCCGTCAAGGCGGACAAGACCTTCAGGGTCGGCACGGTCGCGACGACCGAGGCCGTGGGGGCACCGACCGCCTTCAAGGTCGTGGACGGCCCGATCCGGGTCGCTGGGACGCCGTACCTCTCCGGAGCGCTGACCGCGGCAGGGGTCAACAACCGCGCCTTCTACGGGCTCGCAGTCGGCACGAACCCGCTCGACGCGAAGCTCGTCCAGAACAACGTGCTCCCGATCTTCGAGCTCGAGCCGGTGCTCGGCGAGGAGCGCCGCATCGAGCTTCCCTCGGTGGCCGTGGACGTGCCGAAGGGGCAGTCGCTGTTCGTGGTCGCTACGGCAGTCAGCGACACCTTCGTCGGCATGGGCAGTCGCACGCCGGGCGTGGTCCTCCTCGAGAACGCCGTGGTCGACCTCCCGGTCGTCGGGGAGTGATCCGTACCGATCTGGGCACGGTGACCGACACGCGCTAGCGTCAGGCTTGCCGACTCACCTGGGGGATAGATGGTCACACCGCTGGATCCGACCTCCGCAGCGTTCCTGCTCGCGGAGAACCGCCAGCAGCCCATGCATGTCGGCGGCCTCCAGCTCTTCGAGCCTCCGGAGGACGCCGGACCGGACTACGTCCGCAACATGTTCGCCCAGTCGCTCGGGGCGGACGAGATCTCCCCGCTGTTCCTGAAGCGGCCCCACCGCTCGGTCGCCACCGGCGGCCAGTGGGTCTGGGTCGAGGACGAGCAGTTCGACTGCGACTACCACGTCCGGCAGAGCGCTCTGGCGAGCCCGGGCCG
>Ga0208537_1000018_pt1 | contig 26245 bp, 25 predicted proteins | sample MayberrySE_TuleA_FD_185672 | JGI IMG/M metagenome (GOLD analysis project Ga0208537, IMG submission 185672) | Natural and restored wetland microbial communities from the San Francisco Bay, California, USA, that impact long-term carbon... | ecosystem: Environmental > Terrestrial > Soil > Wetlands ...
GACAGGATGCCTGAACGGCGCCGGAGACGAGTCGTCAGGACCACCGCTGCTCTGACCCGCACTGCGGTGCAGGCCATGCCCGTCCGTCAGGACCCCGACGACCTCGTCGTTCCCGACCACCTCTGACAGCAGGCGACCACCGCGCTCCGGCCCGACGCGGGCGGGTGCCTGGCGGAAAGCCCACAGGTCTCAAGGGCCCGCAGAGCGGTCCAAAGGCCCCGAAGCGCCCTTCTCGCGCTTTCCGCTCGTTCGCGACACGCACTTGCGGGTGCATGGGCGGAGGCGGAGACTGACCGCACATCCGGCCTCGCTCTCGGGGGCAGGGGGCGTGGCCCTGGACTCGTGCGACCGAGAGGGGCGGACCTGTGCAGACACCGGCACCCGTGGACTACGCCAGAGCTACCAGCGTCGAGCATGCGCTCGAGCTGTTGGAGAGGCTCGGACCCGAGTCGAGACTCATCGCGGGCGGTCACAGCCTCCTGCCGATGATGCGGATCCGACTCGCCCAGCCGGAGTGCGTCATCGACATCAACGGGCTCACCGACCTCGACTACGTCCGCGTCGAAGGCGGCGACCTTTGCATCGGGGCGATGACCCGGCACTCCACCGTCCTCGCCTCGCCTGTCGTCGGGGAGCACTACGCGATCTTCCACGAGGCCGAGCGGCAGATCGCCGACCCGCCGGTGCGCAACCGCGGGACGGTCGGCGGCTCGTTCTGCCAGGCCGACCCGGCAGAGGACCTCGCCGCCGTCGGTTCGGCGGTCAAGGCCAACCTGGTGCTGCGCTCGTCCCAGGGCACTCGCACCGTCCCCGCGCGAGAGTTCCACGCCGGTCCCTACGAGACCGTGCTCGGCGACGCGGAGATGCTCACCGAGGTACGGGTGCCGATACGTCCCGGCTCGGCCAGCGCCTACGACAAGGTGAAACGCAAGGTGGGCGACTGGGCCGCCGCGGCGGCCGGCGCGTACGTCGTACTGCGAGACGGGGTCGTCGCGGACGTCGGCATCGGGCTCACCGCGGTCGGCGCGCCGCACTTCTGCGCCGAGGAGGCCGAGGCGTACCTGGTCGGCAAGACACCGACGGACGAGCACCTCCTCGAGGCAGGTCGGCTCGCGGCGCAGGCCTGCACCCCGCGCGCCGACCAGCGCGGGCCGGTCGCCTACAAGGTCCACCTGGCGAGCGAGCTGACCCAGCGCGTGCTACGCCGCTCCGTGGAGCGGGCCGAGGGGAGGTCCTGACCATGCAGGTGAAGATGACCGTCAACGGCACCGAGGTGAGCGGCGAGATCGAGCCCCGTCTCCTCCTCGTGCACTTCGTCCGCAACCACCTCGGGCTGACCGGGACGCACTGGGGCTGCGACACCTCGCAGTGCGGCACCTGCGTCCTCCTGCTCGACGGCGAGCCCGTGAAGAGCTGCACCGTGCTCACCGCGATGGCCGACGGCCACGAGGTGCGCACCGTCGAGGGCCTCGAGGTCGACGGCAGGCTCGACCCGGTCCAAGAGGGGTTCATGCAGGAGCACGGGCTCCAGTGCGGGTTCTGCACGCCGGGCATGATGCTGACCGCCCGGTGGCTCCTCGACAACGATCCCGACCCGGACGACCACACCATCCGCGAGGCCATCTCCGGCCAGCTGTGCCGTTGCACCGGCTACGAGAACATCGTCCGCGCAGTCCGCTGGGCCGCCGAGCACGGCGGCGAGGAGCAGGCGGAGCGCGAACCCCAGGAGTCCTCCCAGGAGGTCCAGGCATGACCAGCACCGAGCAGCACGCCGCGCCACCCACGACCAGCCCTGCGGGCAACCCGATCGGCTTCGGCCGGATGCTCCGCAAGGAGGACGCGCGGTTCCTCCGTGGCCAGGGCCACTACCTGGACGACCTGACGATGCCGGGGATGCTGCACGCCGCGATCCTGCGGAGCCCCGTCGCGCACGCCAAGATCATGTCGATCGACACCCGGCAGGCCGAGGAGCACCCCAAGGTCAAGGCGGTCATCATCGGGGCCACCCTCGAGTCGCTCAACCTCGCCTGGATGCCGACGCTGAGCGCGGACGTCCAGGCCGTCCTCGCCACGGACAAGGTCCGCTTCCAGGGCCAGGAGGTCGCCATGGTCATCGCGGAGGACGAGTACTCCGCGCGTGACGCGCTCGAGCTGATCGACGTCGAGTACGACGTGCTCCCTCCTGTCGTCGACGCCCACAAGGCGCTCGACCCCGATGCGCCCGTCATCAGGGACGACGTCGAAGGCCGCACCGACAACCACATCTTCGACTGGGAGTCCGGGGACAAGGCGCGGACCGACGAGGTGTTCGACAAGGCCGACGTGGTCGTCAGCCAGAGCATGCTCTATCCCCGCTCCCACCCCGCGCCGATGGAGACCTGCGGCACGATCGCGAGCATGGACAAGGTCACCGGCCGGCTCACGGTCTGGTCGACCAACCAGGCGCCTCACGCGCACCGCACCGTCTACGCCCTGGTCGCCGGGATCCCGGAGCACAACATCCAGATCATCTCCCCCGACATCGGCGGCGGGTTCGGGAACAAGGTCGGGATCTACCCCGGCTACGTGCTCGCCGTGGTCGGCTCGATCATCACCGGGAAGCCCGTCAAGTGGGTGGAGGACCGCAGCGAGAACCTGATGTCCACCTCGTTCGCCCGCGACTACCACATGAAGGGCGAGATCGCGGCGACGCGTGACGGCAAGATCCTCGGGCTCCGGGTGGACGTGCTCGCCGACCACGGTGCCTTCAACGGCACCGCACAGCCGACCAAGTTCCCGGCCGGCTTCTTCCACATCTTCACCGGCAGCTACGACCTCCAGGCAGCACACTGCAAGGTCACCGGCGTCTACACCAACAAGGCGCCGGGTGGCGTGGCCTACGCCTGCTCGTTCCGGATCACCGAGGCGGTCTACCTCGTCGAGCGCATGGTCGACGTCCTCGCCGACGAGCTCGGTGTCGACCCCGCGGAGCTGCGGATGAACAACCTGCTCAAGCCCGAGCAGTTCCCCTACACCACCAAGACCGGCTGGGAGTACGACTCGGGCGACTACCCGCGTGCACTGCAGAAGGCGCTTGCCATGGCCGGGTACGACGAGCTGCGGCGCGAGCAGCGGGAGAAGCGCGAGCGCGGCGAGCTGATGGGCATCGGGATCAGCTTCTTCACCGAGGGCGTCGGCGCAGGGCCTCGCAAGCACATGGACATCCTCGGCCTCGGCATGGCCGACGGGTGCGAGCTGCGGGTCCACCCGACCGGCAAGGCTCAGCTGCGGCTGTCGGTGCAGACCCAGGGACAGGGCCACGAGACGACGTTCGCCCAGATCGTCTCCCAGGAGCTCGGCATCCCGCCGGAGGACATCGACGTCATCCACGGTGACACCAACAACACCCCGTTCGGCCTGGGCACCTACGGCTCGCGTTCCACACCCGTCTCGGGCGCGGCCGCGGCCGTCGTGTCCCAGCGGATCCGGGACAAGGCCCGGGTGATCACCGCGGCCGCCCTCGAGTGCAGCCCCGACGACCTGGAGTGGGAGCAGGGCCGCTGGTACGTCAAGGGCGACCGCGAGAAGGGCAAGACCATCCAGGAGGTCGCGATGCTCTCCCACGGCACCCTCGAGCTGCCCGAGGGCGTCGAGGGGCACCTGGACGCGTCGGTGGTCTACGACCCGCCCAACCTCACCTACCCGTTCGGCGCCTACGTCTGCGTGGTCGACGTGGACCCGGGCACCGGGCAGGTCACGGTGCGCCGTTTCATCGCCGTCGACGACTGCGGCCCCCGGATCAACCCGATGATCGTCGAGGGCCAGGTCCACGGCGGCCTGGCAGACGGTGTCGGCATGGCGCTGATGCAGGTGATCCCCTTCGACGAGGACGGCAACTGCGTCGGGAACTCCTTCATGGACTACCTCCTGCCGACCTCGATGGAGTGCCCGAGCTGGGAGACCGGCGAGACGGTCACCCCGTCACCGCACCACCCGCTCGGTCTCAAGGGCATCGGCGAGTCGGCGACGGTCGGCTCGCCCGCGGCGGTCGTCAACGCCGTCATCGACGCGCTCGAGCCGTACGGCGTGCGCCACGCGGACATGCCGCTGACCCCGGCGAACGTGTGGATGGCGATGCAGGGCCGCCCGATGCGGACCGACCTGGCGGTGCAGTGAGCAGGCCCGAGGTCGAGCAGCGTGCCGCCGGCTTGAGGGCCGAGCGCGTGCCGTTCGTGCATGCCACCGTCGTGCTGGCCGAGCGGCCCACGTCGGCGAAGCCGGGCGACGAGGCGATCGTGTTCGCCGACGGGACGATCGAGGGTTTCGTCGGGGGCACGTGCGCGGAGTCGACCGTCCGGGCCCAGAGCCTCGCGCTGCTCGACTCGGGCGACCCGCTGCTGCTGCGGATCACGCCGTCTCCGGAGGAGGAGGCCGAGCCCCGGCCGGACCGGCTGACCGTGCACAACCCGTGCCTGTCCGGCGGGACCCTGGAGATCTTCCTGGAGCCCGTCGTACCCGCTCCGCTGCTCCTCGTCCACGGGGACAGCCCGACCGCGACCGCACTCGCCGGTCTCGGCCGGCGTCTCGGCTACCAGGTGCAGGCGGGAGTCGGGGTCGACCTCACGTCCGCGGCCGCGGTGGTCTGCGCGTCGCACGGCCGGGACGAGGAGGAGATCCTGACCGCGGCGCTCACGGCGGGCGTCCCCTACGTTGCACTGGTGGCGAGCCCCAAGCGAGGCGAGTCGGTGGTCGCGTCGCTGGAGGTGGACGAGGCCGCCCGGGCGAGGGTGCACACCCCGGCGGGGCTGGACATCGGCGCCCGCACCCCCGAGGAGATCGCCCTGTCGATCCTGGCCGAGATGGTGGCCGAGCGCCGTCGCACCTCGGGTCGTCCGGTCGAGGAGCACCGGCACGAGGAGCACGAGGCCGCCGCGCCCTCGGGCACCGCGGTCGACCCGGTGTGCGGGATGACCGTTGCGACGGTGGAGACCTCGCTGCACCTGGACCATGAGGGAGCTCGCTACTGGTTCTGCGGCAGCGGCTGCCTCCGCGCCTTCGCCGCCGACCCCGCGGGGTACCTCGTCTCGTGACCCCGACCGACCCCGGACAAGACGCCCAGGGCGGGGACCTCGCCGGCCTCGTCCCCGACATCGCCACGCTGCGCAAGGGTCTCGAGGGGACCGGGTACCTCACCGACGAGGGCCTCGCGACCGCGTTGTTCTGCGCTGTCCGCCTCCCCCAGCCGATCCTTCTGGAGGGCGAGGCGGGGGTCGGCAAGACCCAGGCCGCCAAGTCGCTGGCGAGCATGCTCGGGACGACCCTGATCCGGCTCCAGTGCTACGACGGGATCGAGGCGGCGGAGGCCCTTTACGAGTGGAACTACCCGCGACAGCTGCTCGCGATCCGGCTGGCGGAGGCCGAGGGCACCCACCTGCGTGAGGCAGAGCTCTTCGGGCCCGACTACCTGGTCGAACGACCGCTCCTCCAGGCCGTGCGGCACCCCGGACCACTGCCCGCGGTCCTTCTGATCGACGAGGTCGACCGGGCCGACGAGGAGTTCGAGGCGTTCTTGTTCGAGCTGCTTGCCGAGGGGTCGATCACCATCCCGGAGATCGGCACGGTCAGGGCGGCGGTTCCTCCGCTGGCGGTCCTGACCTCGAACCGGACCCGGGACCTGCACGACGCACTCAAACGCCGCTGCCTCTACCACTGGATCGACTACCCCGACGTGGGCCGGGCGGCGGAGATCATCCGGCTCCACGTCCCCTCGGCCTCGGAGTCGCTCACGGCCGGGGTGGCCGGGGCAGTGCAGCGTCTGCGCAGCCTGGACCTCCAGAAGCCCCCGGGAGTCGCCGAGGCGATCGACTGGGTCGGTGCGCTCTCTCTGCTCGGGTTCTCGCGGCTCGACGGTGACGTGGTGGGCAGCACCCTGGGTTCGGCGTTGAAGTACCGCGAGGACCTCGACGTGGCCCTCGAGCGCGGAGCGGCGTGGGTGGCCGGTGGCTGAGCCGCTCGCCCCCGACCTGGCCACGGTGGCCGCCGGCTTCGGCAGCCTGCTGCGTCAGGCCGGCGTCCCGGCCACCCCCGAGCGGTCGGCCCGGTTCGCCGCCTCCGTAGGGCTCGCCCGTCCCGCGACGGTGCCCGAGCTCTACTGGCTGGCCCGCGTGACTCTGGTCGACCAGCACGACCAGCTCGACACCTTCGACAAGGTGTTCCGGCAGGTCTTCGGCGGCATCGACGACATCGCCACGGACCGCGGAGACACGACCGCCCCGAAGCTCCCACCGCCTCTGCGCGCCGGCCCCCGTGTCAGTCCCCGGCAGGACGCCTCGGGAGGAGCGTCCGACGTACCGACGCCGACGTCCGCGGCCGGAACACCGCAGGAGGAGGCCGACGACGGCGGCCGGGTGATGGTCACCGCCAGTGTCGAGGAGCGCCTGCGGCACAAGGACTTCGCCGACTACACGCCCGATGAGCTGGCCGTCCTCCAACGGCTGGCCGAGGAGCTCCGCGTCGTCGCTCCTCTGAAGAAGGCCCGTCGCACCGTGCGCGCGACGAGCGGCCGGCGGCTGGACCTGCGCCGGACGTTGCGCCGCTCGCACCGCACCGGCGGTGACCCCGTACGCCGGGAGTACCGCCGACGACGGACGCAGCGCCGGAGGATCGTGCTGATCGCCGACGTGTCGGGATCGATGGAGGCTTACTCCCGGGTCTACCTGCAGCTCCTCCAGGGGGCGGTGCGGGGTGCGGGAGCGGAGGCGTTCGTCCTGGCGACACGGCTGACCAGGCTCTCGCGGGCGCTGTCCACCGGCAGCCCGGACGTCGCTCTCGCGAGAGCCGCCGAGGAGGCTCCGGACTGGTCAGGGGGCACGCGTCTCGGTGCCGCGCTCAAGGCCTTCGTCGACGACCACGGCCGGCGGGGGATGGCCCGAGGAGCCGTCGTGGTGATCGTCTCCGACGGCTGGGAGCGGGCCGACCCGGCCCTCCTGGGTGAGCAGATGGGCAGGCTGGCAAGGCTCGCCCACCGCATCGTCTGGGTGAACCCGAGGTCGGCCGCAGAGCAGTACGAACCGCTCGTCGGAGGGATGGCAGCGGCCCTGCCGCACGTCGACGTCCTGGTCTCGGGGCACTCCCTCGATGCCGTCGACGAGGTCCTCGCCGCCATCCACAGGTGCGACTGAGGACACGTTTTCGGCGGGGCGACGTCGCAGCGACGGCCTCGGACCGGTAGGAAGGAGTCTCGACAAGTTCCGAACGCCCCCGTGTGAACACACGCGCAGGGGGAACAGAGCACGTCGGTGTCACCAAGCCCCGTTGGTGACACTCCGGATCAACTCAAGGGAGAAACATGAAGAAGGATGACCTGGTCCAGGCCGTCGCCGACGCCGCCGGCATCAACAAGGCCGAGGCCGACCGCGCGCTCCAGGCGGTCGTCGACTCGATCACGAACACGGTGGCCTCGGGCGACCGCATCCAGATCCCCGGTCTGGGCACGTTCGAGCCCCGCGCCCGCAGCGCCCGCGAGGGACGCAACCCGCAGACCGGCGATACCATCCAGATCGCCGCGACGACGGTTCCCGGCTTCAAGCCGGCCACCGCGTTCAAGAACGCGACCGCAGGTCAGTGAGTCCCCGCCGGCTCTGCCGGCGACGCTCGTAGGCGAGCGCTGAAGGGCCCGTCCAGCATGCCGCTGGACGGGCCTTTCTCCGTTGTGGCGCGGCAGAGCCGCCACGCAGGGGCGGTAACCCGCCGAGCCCGTGGTCGTTGGGTCAGGAAAGCCCCGAGACCCCGAGGTGGACGTTGAAGCCGACGAAGCGAATGACACTCCTGGCCCTCAGCCTGGTGACCGCACTCATCGCCCATCCCGTCGCCATGGCCCGGCCGGCCGCGACGTCGGCGCCGGCCGGTGCCTGGGCACCGCAGGACTGCTTCTGGACGAGCGTCTTCGACGAGGAGAACGGCAACCTCTTCTACCCTGACACCGGCGTCAACTACTACCTCGGACGAGTGCACCTCCCGCCCGGTGGCGAGCTCGTGGTGCGGGGCCGCTACCCGCACGCGCGGTACACCTCCTTCAACGCCTACGACGAGCTGTTCCGCCCCAAGGACGCGCTGGCGGACACCAGCATCCGTCCGAACCGGGGCAGCACGAACCCGTTCGTCGCCGGTCGTCGCCGTGACCGCGCCATGCGCAGCTACACGGTCCGTGTCGTTCCCGACCCCGTGCCCGCGAAGCGGGCCCGCAACACCGTCTACCTGGGGTACGACGGCCGCCCCTCGTTCGTCGGGAACCTCGTCTACCGCGTGTACCTCCCCGACCGTGGCCGCGACCAGTTCGGAGGCACGGGACTGCCGGAGGTGGCCCTCCGCCTCCCCGACGGGACGGAGGTCGACCAGCCGGCGGCGTGCACCGTGCCGACGAACCAGCCCTCGACGGGCATCACGCGGACCGACCAGCGCTCGAGTGGCCCGGCGACGTTCGACCACACGACCGCGAGCCGCCGTCCTCGCTGGGAGCGGTTCTTCAACGTCACCCGGACGATGGCCCGCCAGTTCTCGCAGGACCTGGCGGAGGCGGCGGGTGACGAGCAGCGCGGCGGTTTCTTCAGCGACCAGAAGAACGCCTACGTCTACGCCTTCGTCGCACGTGAGTACGGCGACGTGCTGGTCCTGCGAGGGCGCCTCCCCGACACCCCCGGGACGTACGACGGGCAGCGCGTCTTCGAGCGCGCCGCCCTGCGCTACTGGTCGTTGTGCAACGGCTCGGTCCAGCCCTACGGGGTCACCGACACCATCGGCTGCGTCAACGACGAGCAGGTGCGCACAGACCGCCGAGGACGGTTCACGATCGTCCTCAGCACGCCCGAGAAGCGCCCCGCGAACGCCCGCCCGGCCTGCGGGGTCACGTGGATGCCGTGGGGAGCCCGGCCCAACGCGGCGCTGATCATGCGCAACCAGCTGCCCTCCCGAGGGTTCGAGCAGGCGATCCAACGGGTGCGCGAGCCCGGCACGGAGCGCGAGGTCATGGGCGCGTACCTGCCGCGAGGCAGGTACACGTCCACGACCTCCTTCGAGAAGCGCGGCTGCTGAGCCCCCGAGGCGTCAGGTCCCGGTCGGCCGCGGGTACACGAACGCCTGGCCCGGCTGCGCCCCGGGGCCCTGGACCGGGAGCCGGTCGTCGTTCCCTGCCTTCGGGGTCGTCCCCGGTTCGAGCCGAGGGACCTCGCCGAGCTTCTCGACCTGCTCGGTCAGCGCCTCCAGCACGGAGCGCAGCTGGACCTGCGCGACCCGCGCGAACGTCCGGACGTACTCGATCTCCTGCACCGGCATCGTGTAGCCCTCCACCGCGCCGCCCTCGGGGAGGGCAGCGGCAGAGGTACGGACCGCGTTCTCGGCGGCCTCCTGGGCACGCTGGAGGATCTCCCGCTGCTGGTTGCGCGCCGACGTCATGAGGTCGCGTGCGTGTCGGACGGCCTCCTCTACGAGCTGGTCGGCCACCTGCTGGGCCTGGCTGAAGAGGATCACCGCTTGAGGGCTCACCCCACCCTCCGGTTCCGAGCCCTTGGACCGCAGGCTCTCGACCTCGGCGCGCAGGCGCTCGTTCTCGGCGTGGAACTCGGCCCGCTCGAGCTCGGTGGCCTTCACCTGGTCGGCGAGAAGGCCGAGGAACTCCTGCACCTCGTACTCGTCGAGGCCGCGCATGCGGTGGTTGAACTCCTGGCGCCTGATGTCGTCGGGCGACCGGTAGTACGGGAAGACGTGTTCCTGCTGCTGCGTCACTGCTGCTCACCTGCTCCGTTCAGAGCGTCGTCGTCGGTATCGCCCGCGCCGACGTGATGAAACTGCTCGTATCTGATGTGGTCGGCGGGTGTGCCCGCCGCCATCAGCTCGTCGACGGCGTGCGACACCATCTGCGGCCCGCCGCACACCATCGCGACGCGTCCGTCCCTGGACCGGCTCGCCGCCGCGACCGAGCCCACCAGGCCACGTGCCCCGGGGAACGAGTGGTCGTCGGAGACCACCTCGGTGTACTCGAACCAGGGCCGGTCGGCCGCGAGCGCATTCAACCGCTGCCGGTCGTAGAGGTTCCACGGCACCCGGGCCCCGTGAAGGAGCTGGACGTGGGGACCCGAGCCCTCGGCCTGCCAGACCCGGTCGACCCCCTCCAGCACGGCTCGCAGCGGGGCGAGCCCGGTGCCGCCGGCGACCATGAGCAGGTCGCGCCGGTCCCCGCCCGACCAGGCGAGCTGGTCGCCGACCGGTGCTCCGATCTTGACCGTGTCGCCGACCTGGACCGACCGGACCAGTGCACCACTGACCTGGCCGCCGTCAACGAGCTGCACGTGCAGCTCGATGACTCCGTCCTCCCGCGGCGCGTTGGCCGGGCTGAAGTAGCGCCACAGCCGCGGCCGCTGCGGGATCTCCATGGCGAACGACTGTCCGGGCAGGTAGTCGTAAGCCTGCTCGGGCCGGAGCTCCAGGACCGTGACGTCCATCGTTCGCCGCTCGACGGAGACGACCTCGGCGTCCCACCAGGCGGGGCTCTTCTCCGAGGACTCCTCGGCGGCCTCCACCATCACTCGCGCGATCACGCCGTACGCCGCGGCCCAGTCCGACGCCAGCTGGTCGTTCCAAGACGCACCCAGGAACTGCTTCAAGGTGGCCAGGAGCGAGGCGCCAACAGCGTTGTAGTGCTCGGGGACGACCGAGAACCGGCGGTGGTCGCGGCCGAGCTGCTCGATGAACGGCTTGACCTCGTCGAGCTGGTCGACGTTGCTGACGATTCGCCCGAGAGCACCGACGAGCTTGTCGCGCTGACCCGACATGGAGATCGGGAACATCGCTCGAAGGTCGGGGTGGCTCAGGAACAGATGAGAGTAGAAGTACAGCGGGACGTCGTCACCGGACTTGGTCACGAGCTCCCAGCTGTCCTTCAGGGCAGCCGTGTCCATGGCGCCTCCTCAGCCGGCGCCGGCGGCCACGACGTCGGCCTTGGACGCAGCGAGCTGTTCGCCCACCCGCGCGATGATCTCGGCGGGCACCCCGGCCTCCTCGAGCGCCCGGGCGAGGTAGGACACGACCAGGCCGAAGTCGTCGTGGCTGATGTCGAGGCCGGCATGCGCCTGCCGGAGGTCGCGGCCGTCGTACTGCGCCGGGCCTCCCATCACCTGCGAGATCAGCAGCACCTGGTGCCGCTTCAGCTGGCCGATCTCGGTTCCGGTGAAGTACCCGACGAGTCGCTCGTCTCCCAGCACGAGCTCGTAGAAGCGGTCGACGACCGCCTTGATCGCAGGCCCGCCGCCCACGCGTTCGTAGTCGCTGATGGCATGGGTGTGCCCATGCCCGTTCTCTGTCGCCATTGAGTCCCTCCAACTCTTAGCCCCGAGAAAGACAATGTTCCTTTCTAGCAACCCTCGGTAACCCTTGCAAAGTGCGCGGTTGCGCATATGCAGGATTTACGGCATTTGCTTGTAAACACCGAATGCCCAGTGCGAACCGAGCGCCGCGATGCCTCCCGCGCTGCCGCGGTCGGGCAGTGACAGCGGTGGCTCCCCGACGAGAGCATGGGGCATGACCTGTTGCGAACAGCCCGGCAGCGAGGATGTCTCCGTCGGCGCGCTGTTCTCGGAGCGCATCCGACAACAGGTCGTCGAGCTGCGCGAGCAGGAGTCCCGGGTCCGGCGGGGCACGGACAGCAGCATCCACAAGATGCGCATCGCGGTACGCCGTCTCCGGTCCGCGCTGGCGACCTACCGCACCCTGCTCGAACCGGCCGCAACCGTGGAGCCTCGCGAGGAGCTCCGGTGGCTGGGAGCCGAGCTCTCACCAGCCCGCGACGCCCAGGTGCAGCTCGAGCGCCTCGAGCTGCTCGTGCAGGAGGAGCCCGTCGAGCTGGTGATGGGCCCGGTCGCGAAGCGCATCCACACCGAGCTGACTGCTCGGCGTCTGGCGGGGCTGGAGCGTGCCCTCGCCGCGTTGGACAGCGCCCGGTACGCCGAGCTGCTCGACGCCCTCGACGCCCTCGCGACCGCGCCCCGGTTCGACGACGCGGCCGGCCGAGCAGCGCGCACAGTGCTCCCCCGGCTGCTCGAGCGAGACCTGAGGCGGGTACGGCGGCGCGCCGAGACGGCGCAGGCGGCCTCGGACCCGACGCAGCGTGACGTGGCGCTGCACGAGACCCGCAAGGCCGCGAAGCGGTTGAGGTACGCCGCCGAGTCCGCGGTCCCGGTGTTCGGCCGTCGGGCGGCGAAGCTCGCGGGACGTGCCGAGCGCGTGCAGGAGGTTCTCGGCGAGCACCAGGACACCGTCGTGGCGCGGCAGACTCTTCGTGAGCTGGGCGCCCAGGCCTACCTCCACGACGAGAACGGCTTCACCTTCGGTCGGCTCCACGCCCTGGAACAGGCCCGCGCCGAGGAGCTGGTGGCGCGGTACCCCGCGAAGCTGGACCTGCTGCCGACACGGCGCCTCGGCAGCTGGCTCGAGAGCTGAGGGCATCGGCGATCGACTGCTGGATCGCCGAGGTGCGCCTAGCGTGGAGAGATGGCAGCCGTCGCCGCTGACCTGGACCGGTTCCAGCAGCGTCATCCAGTGGTCGGGTTCCCGCTGGCGGTCGTCTACAAGTTCGTGGACGACCAGGGCAACTACCTGGCCGCGGGCGTCACCTACTACGCCTTCGTGGCGATCTTCCCCCTGCTGCTGATCGCGTCGTCGGTGCTCGGCTTCCTCTTGCAAGGCGACCCGGAGCTGGAGAAGAAGGTCCTCGACTCGGCGCTCAGCCAGTTCCCCGTCGTGGGCGAGCAGCTCGGCCGTCCCGCGGGCCTCAGTGGGAGCGCCTCGGCGGTGGTCGTCGGCTCGCTCGTGGCCCTGTACGGCGCCACCGGTCTGGCCCAGGCCGGGCAGAACGCGATGAACGTCGCGTGGTCGATCCCCCGTCACAAGCGCCCCAACCCGTTGCTCGGAAGGCTCCGCAGCCTCGCCCTCCTGACGTTGGCGGGCCTCGGCCTGATGGCGGTCACGCTGTCGACCTCGCTCGCCAGCAACGTGAGCGTCCTCGGCGCCGAGGTCGGCGTCGTGCTGGACAGCCTTCTCCGCCTCGCCTCTGTGCTCCTGAGCGGGGCGGTCCTGGCGGTGCTCTTCCGGTTCGCCACCGCGACCGGCCTCACGGTGCGCGGAGCTCTTCCCGGTGCGTTGACCGTGTCCTTGCTCTGGCACGTGCTCCAGTGGTTCGGCGGCGTCTACGTCCAGAACGTGGTCACGAAGGTGAGCTCCATGAGCGCGGTCTTCGCTCTCGTCCTGGGGCTGGTCGCTCTGATCTACGTCGCTGCGGTCATCGCGCTCCTCGGCGCGGAGGTCAACGTGGTGCGTGCCAGGCGGCTCTACCCGCGCGCCCTCCTCACGCCGTTCACGGACGACGTCGTGCTCACTCCCGCCGACCGGCGCGCCTACGCCCACTACGCGAACGCCCAGCGGCACAAGGGGTTCGAGGAGGTCGACGTCAGGTTCACGCCGACGCCGGGCGAGGACTAGGGACGTCACAGCGAGTCGGCCCGGTCGGGAGAGGCCTGATCCTCGGGCCGTGAAGACATCCCTGGTCGCGACCCCTCCGAACGCGGCCCTCGTCGCGTGAAGGTCTGTGAGACGATCCGCGACGACCCTGGGGAGACGATGAGCAGCGACCTACGAGACCGCCTGGTGGACCTGGCGGAGGAGGCGCCCGCGACCGTTGCGGCCGGCCGCGATCTCTGGCGGGCGGGCGAGCGACGGCATCGGCGACGCCGGGTCGCCGCGGTCGCCACGACGACGGCCGTCCTGCTCGCCGTCGGCCTGCTCGGGTCGCTCCGGCCGCTCGAGACGCCGTCCCCCGACCCCGCCGAGGCACCTGCCTCCGATCTGCACCTGCCGCGCACGGTGCACGCCCCGGACTCCTGGACCGAGAGCACGCGCGAAGCAGGACCGCCCGGTCCGCTGGCGGTGGTCTCGCTGGCGCACCGGAGCCTGCCCGACGGCCTCACCGGGACGCGGCAGACGCTGGAGCCGTTCGGGGTGTCCGCACTCGACGGCTCTGCGGTCTTCCTGGACCTCCCGGGAGGTCGGACCCATGAGGGCTCACAGCTGGGGTACGGCGCACTCGCCCTGTCTCCGAACGGCCGTAAGGTGGGCTTCTCCAACTTCGAGCAGGACCCGGGAGCCGAGTTCCCGCACGTCTCGGGCTGGGACGTCTACGACACCGTCACCGGCGAGATCACCGAGCTGCGCGTGCCGGGGATGAGGAAGATCCGAGGCATGGACGCCTTCGAGATCGCGTTCACAGGGGACTCCCGCTACCTGCTCACGAACTACTCCCCCACCGGTTCCGACGGGTCACGGAAGGACGCCCTCGTCGCCTGGGACGTCGAGACCGGGGAACCAGTCGTGGCCGAGGGGACCGGGTACTACTGGCTTCCCAACCTCGGGTCCGGCCCGGAGGGCGTGGTGTGGGCGCGAGATCGTCGGATCCTCACGTTCCACCCGGGCACGGGGAGGACAGAGGTCGCGACCGTGCAGAACGAGGTGGTCACCGCGTCCTTCGGTCCCGACCGCCGCGCGCTGGCCTACGTCGGCCACCGCCCCTCGCGGCCGAACCAGGCCGTGCCCTGGCACCTGTACGTCGGCGAGTCCGTGGACGACCTCGACCGGGTCCGGCTCGACCTCGATCCGGGGCAGATCCTCGGATGGAAAAGCGAGCACGAGGTCGTGGTGGGAGACCACCGCCGGGGGGTGCGGTTCGTCGATGTGCGGACCGGGCAGCACGTCACCGCGCCTCGACCGCAATGGACGGGGGAGCTGCTGATGAGCCCGCTGTACGCGGCCGACCTGTGGCGCAACCCGCTGGTCGAAGGGGTCGAGCCGGCCGCCGCGCCCGATCCGCGCTGGTGGCTACGACCACCGCTATGGGTCGCCGCCGCCCTCCTGAGCCTCGCCGGCCTTCTGGCGGTCAGGAGGCGGCGTGCCCGCGCGTGAGGACTTCGAGGACTTCGTGGCGGCCCGACAACACGCTCTGCTGCGCACGGCGTACCTGCTGACCGGCCATCGCCAGGACGCAGAGGACCTCGTCCAGACGGCGCTCATCAAGGCGGTGCCGCACTGGCGCCGCATCACCGGGGATCCCGAGGCCTACGTGCGGCGAATCCTGGTCCGGGAGAACATCTCCCGTTGGCGAGGCCGTCGCTGGCGGGAGGTGACCATGGAGGATCCCGGGGAGGTAGAGCGCCATGACGAGGACGTCGCCGGACGGCTCGCGCTGCAGGACGCGCTGTCCCGGCTCGCGCCGCGTCAGCGGGCGGTCATCGTGCTGCGCTACTTCGAGGACCGCTCGGAGGCCCAGACCGCCGAGCTTCTCGGCATCTCCCCCGGGACCGTGAAGTCGCAGGCCCGCGACGCCCTGGCCAGGCTGCGCAGACTGATGCCGGCGCTGGAGGCCGGGACCCAGGATGAGCCGGCGCCGACGATGAGTGGGCCAAGGCGCTAGACGCGAGGGAGCCGGGCTCCGGCTCGTCCGTCCGGACCGGCACAGGTGGAGGATGGGGGCATGTGGCCCGCCGACGCCGAGTCCCTGGTCGCCGTGCAGCAGGAGCTGGCGGACGCCACGCCCGAGCAGTGGCGACCCGGCGAGGGGACGCTGCTCGTCGGCGGCTGCTGGGTCTGCTTCCCCCGGGGCCTCACCGGACGGGGCGGTGCCGGAGACCAGGCCTGGGCCGCTGCCGTCGTGATGCGGGACGGGAAGGTCCTGGAGCAGAAGGTCGTCACGGGCGTCACGGGCGCGGCCTACGAGCCCGGGCTGCTCGCCCTCCGGATGGGCCCCCTCATGGAGCAGGTGGTGGGCTCGCTCGACACGCGCCCGGACGTGTTGATGCTCGACGCCGGCGGCCGCGACCATCCGCGGCGAGCCGGCCTAGCCCTGCATCTCGGGGCGGTGCTCGACCTGCCGACGGTCGGGATCACGCACCGGCCCCTCATGGCCGAGGGCGAGTGGCCGGCGGACCGCCGCGGCGCCACCGCCCCGGTCCGGATCGGCGAGACCGTCGTCGGGTGCTGGGTCCGCACGCGACCGGGCACCCGACCGCTCGTTGTCCATCCTGGCTGGGCGGTGAGCCTGGACACGGCGGTCGAGGTGGCCAGCAGGTCGACGACCGGGCGGCGTACGCCGGAGCCGCTGCGCCGTGCGCGTCACCTCGCCCGACGTGCCCGCGCGGCAGCCTCCGCTTAGGAGGGTCCACTCAGCTCAGGTCCCGCGTCATGAGCAGCTCGTGCGCGGCGGCCCCCCGGTCCTGGTCGATGGCCGGCGCGGTGCTGTGGGGAGGCCGAGATCCGGACGCTCGTGCGACGGCTCGCCCGCGGACGCATCCCGGACGTGCCTCGTGGGTAGAGCCTGGGCATGCAGAAGCGCAGGTTGGGCAGGACTGGCCGGACGGTCTCCGTGGTCGGACTCGGCACGTGGCAGCTCGGGGCCGACTGGGGCGAGGTCTCCGAGGAGGACGCCCTCGGCGTGCTCGAGGCGGCCGTCGCCGAGGGCATCACGTTCCTCGACACCGCCGACGTCTACGGAGACGGCCGCAGCGAGCAGCTGATCGGCCGGTTCCTCAGCGAGCGTGGTGGTGCCGGGGAGGTGACCGTCGCCACCAAGATGGGCCGCAGGGCAGAGCAGGTGCCGCAGAACTACACCCTCGAGAACTTCCGTGCCTGGACCGACAGGTCCCGGCGCAACCTCGGCGTCGACACGCTGGACCTCGTCCAGCTGCACTGCCCGCCCACCCCGGTCTACTCCGACGACTCCGTCTTCGGCGCGCTCGACACCCTCGTCGAGGAGGGTGTGACCGCTGCGTACGGCGTGAGCGTGGAGACGGTCGAGGAGGCGCTGGCCGCGATCGCCCGCCCCCACGTCGCGACCCTGCAGATCATCGTCAACGCCTTCCGGCTCAAGCCGCTCGAGGAGGTGTTCCCGGCCGCCGCCGAGGCGGGCGTCGGCCTGATCGTGCGGGTTCCACTGGCCTCGGGGTTGCTGTCCGGGAGGTACGACGCGTCGACGACGTTCGCGGAGAGCGACCACCGCCGTTTCAACCGGGACGGCAGCGCCTTCGACGTCGGTGAGACGTTCTCCGGCGTTGACTTCGACACCGGGCTCGTCGCCGCACGCGAGTTCGCAGAGCTCGTCGCGACCGAGACGCCCGCCGGCACCACCCCGGCCCAGGCCGCCATCGCCTGGCTCTGCCAGCACCCGGAGGTGTCCAGCGTCATCCCGGGCGCTCGCAACGTGGAGCAGGTCCGCTCGAACGCCGCTGCCGCCTCGGTGCCACCACTCGGCGACAGGTTCGACGAGGGCGTCCACCGGATCTACGACACGCACCTACGGGAGTCGATCCACCCCCGCTGGTGATGGGTCACGGGCGAGCGAGGGACGGAGCCGGTACGCGCCGTCCGCGGCCGGTCGATGAGCTCGCGCGGGGTGCCGGTCAGCGACCCGCGGCCTCACGAAGCGTCGCCGCAGCCTGCTGCAGGCCCTCCATCTGGCCCAGCTCCTGGTCCTCGTGCTCGATGTTGACGGCCATGTCGGCGTCGACCTTCTCCAGCGCCTCGAGGAAGGCGCGCCACCACGAGACGTCGTGTCCACGCCCCACTGCGACGAAGTCCCACGATGCGCTCTCCGGCCAGCGGCTGAGGGTGTAGCGCCCACCCAGGGACAGCGCGTCGGGGTCGTCGGGAGACACCCGGCCGAAGCGGTCGTCCAGGACGCCGTTGACCTTGGCGGCGTCGTTGATCCGCGTGTCCTTGGCGGCGGCGTTGTAGACGAGCTCGCCGAGCTTCTCCACGGCCAGGACCGGATCGATCCACTGCCAGAACAGATGGCTCGGGTCGAGCTCGGCGCCGACGTGCGTCGCGTTGACCTCCGTCGCGAGCCGCTCCATGGTCGAGGGGTTGTAGACGACGTTGTGGGGGTGCATCTCGATGCACACCTTGACGTCGGCGTCGGCGGCGCGGGCCTGGATGTCCTTCCAGTAGGGGATCGCCACCTCGTTCCACTGGTAGTCACGCGCATCGAGCGACGCGCTCTCCCAGGGCAGCACGGTCCATGCCGGCAAGCTCGCCCCGGACTCCGTGCCAGGCAGGCCGGACATGGTCACGACCCGCTTGACCCCGAGGAGCGCTGCGATCTCGATCGCCTCCTGCACGTCACGCCCGTGCTTGTTCCGGACCTCCGGGTCCGGGTGGAGCGGGTTGCCGTTGCAGTTCAGGGCAGTGAGGGTGACACCTGCCTCGGTGAACGTGCCCAGGTACTCCTCCCGGGCGTCGTGGCTGGACTTGATGTCCTCGATCGGCAGGTGAGGTGCTGGAAGGAAGCCGCCCGAGTTGATCTCCGCGCTCTCGAGGCCGAGGTCGCGGATGGCCTGAAGAGCCTCGGCAAGTGGCTTGTCGTGCAGGCACGCGGTGTAGACGCCGAGCTTCATGATGTTGTTCCTTTCGGGACCGTGGTGGCACTTCTGGGTCAGTCGAGGTGGACCTCGGAGCCGCCCGCCTCGGCGGAGTCGACGACCGCGCGCAGGAGACGCAGGTTGTGCAGGCCCTCGTCGAAGGAGGCCACGCGAGGCAGGTGGTCGATTCCGGCTACTTGCTCCAAGAACGCGGCCGCCTGCCACACGAAGAGGTCGTTCTGCCCGTAGCCGACCCCGGGGAAGTCCATGGCCAGGCCCCCTGCGATGTAGGGGTGCTCCGGACCGACGAGGACCTGCCGGTAGCCGGCCGTCGCCGCCGTGGGGCTGTGGTCGGCGAAGCCGAACTCGGCGGCGCGCGCAAGGTCGAACGTGGCTGCCCCGGACTCGGCGAAGAGCTCGAATCCCAAGGAGTTCGGCAGCCCGAACGCCACGCGGGAGGCAGTCAGCGTCGCGGTGGCCCCGGACGCGAAGCTCGCCATGAAGGTGACGAGATCCTCGTTCTCGACAGGTTCGGTCTCGTCGGACACCTCGGTGACCGCATGTCCGATGGCGACACCGATCGGCAGTGGGCGCGCCTTGACGACCGTGGAGAGCTGACCACCCCGGACGGCGGTGATGGGACCGCACACCGTCTCGGCAAGGTCGAGCAGGTGGCTTCCGATGTCTGACAGTGCCCCGGTCCCCGGACCACCCCGGTAGCGCCAGCTCATCGGCGCCCGGGCGTCACAGCCGTAGTCGCACATGTAGCTGCCCTGGAGGTGAAGGGCCCGCCCCATGGCGCCGGAGCGAAGTTGCTGGACGATCGCCGAGATTGCCGGCGAACGCCGGAACGTGAAGCCGACTCCGGCCTGCTGGGACGTTCCGGCGGCAGCGGCGACCATCGCCTCGGCATCCTCGACCGAGGGCGCGAGCGGCTTCTCGCAGAGCACGTGCTTGCCCGCGGCCAGGAGCCCTTCGACGACCTCGCGATGCAGAGAGTTGGCGACGACCACGCTGACCACGTCCACGTCCGACGCCTCGGCCACGGCCTCCCAGCTGTTCTCGGCCCGTTCGTAGCCGAAACGTCGAGCGGTGTCGGCGGCCAGCTTATCGTTGACGTCTGCGATGGCCACGAGTCTCACCTCGGGCAGCGCGGACGAGGCGGCGGCGCGGGCCATGCGGTAGCCCGCCGCGTGCGAGCGTCCGGCCATGCCCGCGCCGATGACCGCGACGCCGATGGACGAAACTGTCATGTCAGCTCTCCTCTGCCGATGGGGTGGTGCTGCGGGACGCCGTCAGAGCGATCTCCCGCGGAAGGGTCGGGTGTGGGACCGAAGGGCTCCGGCAGAGGTCCGCCCGCTGCCGGACCTCGGCTCAGCCCAGGTGTGACCAGCCGGCGGTACGTCTGCGGATCTCCTCGAGGTTGAAGCGCGCCGACTCCTCGGCCCGTTCCTCCCAGGCGAAGACGCAGACGGTCATGATCCCGTCGAACTCCAGGCGGCCCAGCGTCCCGAAGAACTCGTCCCAGTCCACCTCTCCCTGACCGATGTCGAGGTGCTGGTGAACCCGAGCCGTGGAGCCGGGTGGGTTCACGATGTAGCGAAGCCCCGAGGAGCCGCGGTGGTCGAAGGAGTCGGCCACGTGAAGATGAGTCAGGAGGTCGCCTGCGTGCTCCATGATCCCGCTCATGTCGCCGCCCTGGTGGAACGTGTGCGGCGCGCAGTACTCGAAGCTGACATTCGGCGAGTCGATGCCTCGGATCAGGTCGACGGCGGCCCGCCCGTCCTCGACGAAGTCGTCGGGATGCGGCTCGAGGTGGAGCTCTATGCCTTCCCGCTCGAAGACCGGCAGCAGATCCTCCATCGAGCGCCAGAACTGCGCCTCGCTCCGGCCGGGCTGGTCCGGCCGGCCGTTGAACTCCGAGATCATGACTGTGCAGCCGAGCTCGGCGGTGATCTCGATCGCGCGACGCCAGTAGCGAACCGCGGCCTGCCGCTCGTCCTCGTCCGGCCCTGACCACCGGTACAACGGCAGGACGGAGGCCAGGGCCACGCCGGCGTCCGCGAGCGACTTCTTGAAGGCCGCCACGAGGTGCCGGTCCGCCCGCGGGTGCAGGAAGAAGGGCATGAAGTCCTCGCGCGGCGAGAGCTCGATGTACTCGTACCCGAGACGGGCGACGAGTCCCGGGAGCTCGAGCAGTGGGACGTTACGCAGCATGTACGGGTCGAGGGCGATCTTCATGCTCTCCTCATCTCCCCGCGTAGAACGACGGCTTGTCGACGAGGTCCACGGCGACCGTGCGGCCTTCCTCGAGCGCGCGGACGCCTGCGTCGGCCACGGCGGTCGCGGCGTACCCGTCCCATGCACTCGCGCCGTCGCACTGACCGGTGGCCACGCCGTCGATCCACGCCTGGAGCTCGGCGCCGTAGGCACTGTCGAACCGCTCTCGCCAGTCGGCGGGAACGGCGGTACGGCGGCCGCCGGGCGTCATCGAGGCGGACAGCATCGGGTTCTCGAGGGTGGCGTACCCCTCCGACCCGACCAGCTCGCAGCGCACGTCGTAGCCGTACTGGCAGTTCACGAAGGACTCGACGTCGACGAGCACCCCCGACTCGGTCTCGAAGTGCACCATCTGCGGGTCCTTGGCCAGGGCGTGGGGTGACCTCTTCCCCGATCGCACCGTCACCGCCACGATCTCCTCACCGAGAAGCCACCGGCTGGTGTCGATCTCGTGCACGACGGAGTCGGTGATCGCCATGAACTCCCGGAAGCTCTCCGGGACCGAGGGGTTGCGGTGCACGGCGTGCAGCACCAGCGCCTCACCGATGTCTCCGCTGTCGAGCGCCTCCTTCACCTGCCGGTAGCCCTGGTCGTAGCGGCGCATGAAGCCGACCTGCACCAGCTGCCTGCCGGCCGCGACCTCCGCCTCGACCACCTTGAGTGCATCCGAGGTCGTGGTCGCCAGAGGCTTCTCGCACATCACCGGCTTCCCGGCCTCGATGCAGGCCAGCACCTGGTCGGCGTGAAGATGGCCCGGTGAGGCGATCACGACCGCGTCCACCCCGGGGTCGTGGATCACGTCGAGGTCCTGGTCACGCGTGGCCGCTCCGACGCTTTCGGCTACCTCACGAGCCCGTTCGGTCGCCACGTCGAAGACTGCCGTGACTGCGGCACCGGACAGCCGGCTCGCGATCCGGTCGACGTGGTAGCTGCCGATGTTGCCGGTGCCGATCACTCCGATCCCCAGGGTCACGCGCTTCTCCTTGCTGGTCTCCGTCATGGACCGGTCACCGCTTCTTCAGCTCGTGCTGGAGCGTCTCGAGCTCGTCGCCACCGGCCATCTCCGAGGTGAGCTGGTCCAGCGTGATGTCGTCGTACTTGCAGTCCAGCGTCATCAGTCCACGGTTGAGGAGGACGAAGTGGTCGCCCACCATGTACGCGTGGTGCGGGTTGTGGGTGATGAAGATGACCCCCAGGCCTGACTGCGCAGCCGCGGAGATGTACCGGAGCACGACCCCGGACTGCTTCACGCCCAGCGCAGCCGTCGGCTCGTCCAGGATCAGCACGCGGGCACCGAAGTAGACCGCTCGCGCGATCGCGACGCACTGCCGCTGACCGCCGGACAGGCTGCCGATCGGCGCGTCCAGGTCCGGCAGGTCGATGCCCATCTTGTGCAGCTCCTCCCTGGCCGTCTCCCGCATCTCGTTGACCCTGAGCTTGCGGACCGGCCACACTCCTTCGGTCTGCTCGGAGCCGAGGAAGAAGTTGCGCCAGACCGGCATCAACGGCACGACCGCGAGGTCCTGGTACACGGTGGCGATCCCGTGCTCGAGAGCCTCCCGCGGGGACGACAGGTGCACCTCCTTGCCGTCGACGAGCAGCTCGCCCTCGTCGTGCGTGTGGCGCCCGGAGATGATCTTGATCAGCGTGGACTTCCCCGCGCCGTTGTCGCCGAGGACACAGGTCACCTCGCCCTTGCCGACCTTCAGGTTGATGCCCTGGAGTGCGGTGATGTGCCCGTAGTACTTGCCGACGTTCTTCAGCTGGACCAGCGGGACTCCCGTGCTGATCTCTTCCAGGGGGGCTTCGGCGGTTTCACTGGCCATGGAATGTCACCTCTTCGAGGCCCGGTTGCGGACCCACATGTTCGTCACGGTTGCGAGCAGCAGCATCACGCCGAGGAAGAACTTCACCCAGTCGGGGTTCCAGCCGGCGTAGATGATCCCTTGGTTGGTCATGCCGTAGATCAGTGCGCCGATCGCGGCGCCGATCGCGGTTCCGTAGCCGCCGGTGAGCAGGCACCCGCCGATGACGGCCGCGATGATGAAGATGAACTCGTTGCCGACGCCCTCACCCGACTGCACGGTGTTGAAGCGGAAGAGCAGGTGCATGCCGGAGAACCAGGCCAGGAAGCCCACGCCCATGAACAGACCGATCTTCGTCGCGGCCACCGGCACACCCACGGCCCGTGCGCTCTCCTTGTCACCGCCGACCGCGTAGATCCAGTTGCCTACCTTGGTGCGCAGCAGGATCCACGTCGCAATGGCGACGAACAGCAGCCAGTAGATGACGGTGATCCGGATCGTCATGCCGCCGACGCTGAACTCGGAGGCGAAGATCGCCTCCGCGAGCGCGAAGCCGTCCATGTTCGAGATGTTCTGGCTGGCGACCTGGCCGGTGAGCAGCTTGGTGACGGCCAGGTTGAGCCCCTGCAGCATCAGGAACGACCCGAGCGTGACCAAGAAGCTGGGGATCCCGGTCTTCATCACGAGCCATCCGTTGGCGAACCCGATCGAGAGCGACACCACCAGCGCCACCAGGATGCCTACCCACACGTTCGTGCTGAGCTGGTAGGACAACAGCGAAGCCGTGAGCGCCGACGTCGTCACGGCGACACCGGCGGAGAGGTCGAACTCGCCGCCGATCATGAGCAGCGCGACGCCGACGGCCATGATGCCGATGGTGGACGTGACGTAGAGGATCGTCGACAGCGCCGCGGTACTGCGGAACGAGTCGGCGACCACGAAGAAGAAGATGTAGATAGCGATGGCGCCGACGAGTGAGCCGAGCTCGGGCCGGCTCATCAGCCGCTGCAACGCAGATGCGCGATGCACCCGTTCGTCGGGCGGGGCGGCGGGTGCTGTGGCAGGTGCTTGTGTCATGGCTTCCTCCAAGCTCTCTTGGCTTGGGGTCCGGGGAGCCGGGACCGGCTCCCCGGACGACCCTCACCGGGTTCCGCGCTCCGCGTACTCCGCGATCGCGTCGATGTTGCTCTCGTCGATGAACGCCGGTCCGGTCAGCACCGCCTGGCCACCGCCGATGATGTTCCGGTTGTTGAGGTACAGCCACAACGAGTCGATGGCTGAGTACCCCTGCAGGTAGGGCTGCTGGTCGATGGCCCAGCTCACTTCACCCGACTCGATCGCGGCCACGAGGTCCGCGTTGGTGTCGAAGGTGACCACCTCCGCGTCACTGCCTGCGTCCTGGACCGACTGCACGGCAGCGAGGGCGATCGGCGCACCCAGGGTCAGGACGCTGTCGATGCTGTCGTCCTGGGCCAGCTTCGCCTGGATGTCGCCACCCACCGACGGCATGTTCCGTCCGTTGACGTAGAGCTTCTCGGTGGTGCCGTTGAAGCCTGCCTCAACTCCGGCGCAGCGAGCCTCGAGCTGGACCTGCCCCTGCTCCTGGACCACGCACAGCACCTTCTGGGCGCCTTCCTGGCTGAGCCTCTGCCCGGCCGCCTCGCCTGCGATCGTCTCGTCCTGGCCGAAGTACATCAGGGCGCCCGTGTCGGCCCATGAGTCCACACCGGCGTTGAACTCGACGACAGGTATGCCCGCGTCCACCGCCTTCTGGACCAGAGGCCCGAGGGCTTCAGGGTTCGGGAGCGTCGTGGCGATGCCGTCGACCTCGCTGTCGATCGCGCTCTGGATGAGCTCGGCCTGCTTCGGGGCCTGTGGGTCGTTCGAGTAGATCAGTTCCACGTTGTCCTTGGCCGCGGCTGCCTCGGCGCCCTTGCGGATCAGGTCCCAGAACGTGTCGCCCGGCGCCTCGTGGGTGATCATGGCGATCCGCACACGTGGCGTGTCCGCCGTCCCGGCTCCGGTCCCACCGCCGGTGCCTTCCTCCTCCTGCTTGCCACCTTCGCTGCTGCAGGCCGCCAGGCTGATGGCGACCAGCGCCCCGACTGCCGTGAGCAACAACCGCTTCTTCTTCATCATGTGTCGTGCCTTTCGGTGATGACCGCTGTTCGGCGGTGTCCGGGCCCGAGGCCGCAGGCCCCGAGGTACTGCTGCGTGCGCTGTGCGATGGGGAACGGCACGTCCCTCTCGCAGGGGTAGAGGTCCTGCTCGACGATGGCGAAGAGATCGACCTGCAGCTCGGCGAGAGCGTCGATCAGCGGCTGCATGGCCGGTACCCCGTTCGGTGGCTCCGTCATGGCCCCGACCCGCACGGCCGCGGCGAAGCACAGCCCCTCCTCGTCGACGCGTTCGAGCACCTGGGGGTCCACCTGCTTGAGGTGCACGTACCCGATCCGTTCGGGGTAGCGCTTGATGAGCTCGAGGTTGTCCCCGTGGCAGTACGAGATGTGACCGGTGTCCAGGCAGAGGTTGACCAGGCCCTGGTCCGTGTCGGCGAGGAACCGCTCCACCTCCGCCTGTGTGCCTACGTGGCTGTCGGCGTGCGGGTGGAAGACCAGCGAGACGTCGAACTCGTCGGCGATCACCTTGGCCAGCTCGTCCATCCCTCCGGTCAGGTCGCTCCACTGCGCGGGAGTCAGGTCGACAGGCTGGGTGAGGTTGCCGTCCAGGTCGGTGTACCCCTCCGGAAGCAGCACCAGGTGCCGGGCGCCGAGGGCGGTGAGCAGCCGCGCTTCCGTGCGGCAGTCCTCCACCGCCTGCTGCAGCGCCTCCTTGCCGCGGTGCAGGCCGGCGAAGACCGCCCCTCCGGACAGCCGCAGGTTGCGCCTGCCGAGCTCGTCGGCGAGCTGCCCCGGGTCCGTCGGCAGGTAGCCGTAGGGCCCCAGCTCGATCCACTCGTACCCGGCCTCCGCCGCCTCGTCGAGGAACTGGTGCCACGGGACCTGCTTCGGGTCGTCGGGGAACCAGACCCCCCACGAGTCCGGTGCGGTGCCGAGGCGGATGGCGTCGTACTCAGCTGACATGGCGTGGCGCTCCGGTCTCAGCTCGAGGTGGGGAAGTGGAAGCTTGCTCCGGCGGGGTGCTCCACCCGCGGCCACCTCGAGGTGATCACCTTGGCGCGCGTGTAGAACGAGACCCCCTCGGGGCCGTGGATGTGGTGCTCGCCGAAGAGCGAGTCCTTCCAGCCGCCGAACGAGTAGTAGGCCATCGGCACCGGGATCGGGACGTTGATGCCGATCATGCCGACCTTCACCCCCCGCAGGAACCGGCGTGCCGCCTCACCGCTGGAGGTGAAGATCGCCGTCCCGTTGCCGTAAGGGTTGCGGTTGATGAGGTCTATCGCCTCGTCGACCGTGTCGGACCTGAGCACCGACAGGACCGGGCCGAACACCTCCTCGCGGTAGACGTCCATGTCCGGCTTCACGTGGTCGACGACGGTGGGTCCGACGAAGAACCCCTTCTCGTGGCCCGGGACCACGATGGACCGGCCGTCCACCGTGACCTGGCCTCCCTGCTTCTCCCCTGCGTCGATCAGGCCGACGATCCGATCGCGGGCCTCCGGCGTCACGACCGGTCCCATCTCGCTGGCCGTGTCCCGCCCGGGTCCGACCTTGACCTCACGGGCCTTCCGGTTGACGACCTCCATGAGCGAGTCACCGGCGTCGCCGACGGCCA
>Ga0208537_1000019_pt1 | contig 26112 bp, 25 predicted proteins | sample MayberrySE_TuleA_FD_185672 | JGI IMG/M metagenome (GOLD analysis project Ga0208537, IMG submission 185672) | Natural and restored wetland microbial communities from the San Francisco Bay, California, USA, that impact long-term carbon... | ecosystem: Environmental > Terrestrial > Soil > Wetlands ...
GGTGTCCAGGTCGGGCCGGAAGACACCCGTGCGGACGCCCTCCTCGAGAAGTCCCACCCAGAGCTTGCGCAGCTCGACGTTGCGGTCGTGGAGGTAGCCGAAGCGGTCGAACTCCGCGAGGTAGGCGGCGTCGTTCTGGTAGATCGCGACCTCGGAGTGGTGGTCGTGGATCGCGTCGAAGCTGATCCGGATCACGGCCTCGAACTTCTCCCTGGCGTCGATGTCCGAGGCCACCACCTCGTCGTACCGGCGGAAGAGCTCGGCCTGGAAGGTCGAGAGGATCTCGTCGACCATCGACTCCTTGGAGTCGAAGTGGTGGTACAGGCTGCCCGACAGGATGCCCGCGGCGTCGGCGATGTCGCGCACGGTGGTGTTCTTGAACCCCCGCTGCGCGAACAGCTCCGCGGCGATGGCGAGGAGCTCCTCCCGTCGCGATGCCTTGGTGGTCGTCTGCTGTGTCATGTCTCGCTCCCTCTCCGTCCCGACTCGCTCAGGCGTGCTGGCTGCTGACCGAGACCACCTCGCCGGTCATGTACGACGAGTAGTCGCTGGCGAGGAACACCATCACGTTCGCGACCTCCCACGGCTCCGCCGCGCGGCCGAAGGCCTCACGCTGCTCGAGCTCGGCGAGCAGCTCGTCGGAGGTGACCTTGGCCAGGAACGGGTGCATGGCCAGGCTCGGCGAGACCGCGTTGACCCGGATGCCGTGCGGTGCGACGTCCATCGCAGCACACCGGGTCAGCGCCATCACGCCGGCCTTCGCCGCCGCGTAGTGCGCCTGGCCCTCCTGTGCACGCCAGCCGATCACCGAGGCGTTGTTGATGATCACGCCCTTCTTGCCGGCCACCGCCATCCGGTTGGCCGCGGCCCTGACGCAGCGGAAGGTGCCGGTGAGCGTGATGTCGAGGACGCGACCCCACTGCTCGTCGCTCATGTCCAGCACCGAGGCGGTGCCGCCGAGGCCGGCGTTGTTCACCATGACGTCGACCCCGCCGAAGGGCTCGGCTGCGTCGAGAAGCGCGGTGACCTGCTGCTCGTCGGTGACGTCGCACACGACCGAGGCAAGCCGGTCCTCCCCGAACTCCTTGGCCAGCAGCTCGTGCGCCTCGGCGAGCCGCCGCTCGTGGTTGTCGCCGAGAACCACGGCCGCGGCGTCCTCCTCGAGGCAGCGGCGCACCATCGCGGCACCGATGCCCGCCCCGGCCGCCGCGGTGACCACCACGGTCCTGCCACCGAGCAGCGCGTGGCCGGGCACGTAGTCGGGGGTGGACTTCTCGGGACGGGTCACGGTCACGGCTTGGGCTCCCGGGGTAGGCCGAGCACACGCTCGGAGATGATGTTGCGCTGGATCTCGTCGGACCCGCCGTAGATCGTGTCGGCGCGGCTGAAGAGGAAGAGGCGCTGGAACTGGTCGAGGTCGTACGGCGCACCGGCAGCCACCAGCGACGACGCCCCCGCCACCTCCATGGCGAGCTCCCCGAGACCGCGGTGCCAGCCGGCCCACACGAGCTTGGAGATGGAGGCCTCGGGGCCCTCGGACCCCGTGGAGAAGCCGGACAGGGTGCGCAGCGCGTTGAGCCGCATGACCTCCAGGCCCATCCGGGCCCGGACCAGCTTGTCGCGGACGAGCGGATCCTCGATCGCGCCGTTCTCCCGGGCCATCGCGACCACGCCCTCGAGCTCGCGTGCGAAGCCGACCTGCTGGCCGATCGTCGAGACGCCCCGCTCGAAGCCGAGCGTGCCCATGGCCACCTTCCATCCTTCCCCGGGTTCCCCCACGACCATGGAGCCCTCCGTGCGGGCGCCGTCGAAGAAGACCTCGTTGAACTCCGACGTGCCGGTCAGCTGCTCGATCGGGCGCACCTCGACGCCGTCCTGGTCCATCGGCACGAGGAGGTACGAGAGACCGGCGTGACGTCTCGAGCCCGGCTCTGTGCGGGCCACGACGAAGCACCAGTCGGCCACGTGCGCCAGAGAGGTCCAGACCTTCTGCCCGTCGATCACCCAGTCAGCGGTCGAGGCGTCGCGTCGCGCACGCGTGGCGACCGAGGCCAGGTCCGAGCCGGCGCCGGGCTCGGAGTATCCCTGGCACCACAGCTCGCTGACGTCGCGGATGCCCGGGAGGAACCTCCGCATCTGCTCGTCGGTGCCGAACGCGATCAGCGTGGGACCGAGCAGCTCCTCGCCGATGTGGCTGACTCGCGCGGGCGCGTCGGCCTTGGCGTACTCCTCGTGGAAGATCACCTGCTGGAGCAGGCTCAGCCCGCGCCCGCCGTGCTCGACCGGCCAGCCCAGGCAGGTCCAGCCCGCGGCGGCCAGGTGCCGGTCCCAGGCGACGCGCTCGTCGAAGGCCTCGTGCTCGCGGCCGGGACCGCCCTTGCCACGCAGGCCCGCGAACTCCCCGGCGAGGTTCTCCTCGAGCCACGCGCGCACCTCGCCGCGGAAGGTCTCGTCCGCGGGTGAGTACGTGAGGTCCATGGTCTCCGGTTCCTGGGTCAGCCCAGCGGTCTGGGCGTCTGGTCAAACGGGGCATCCGTAGACTAGCCTACCAAGCACTTGTTTGGGCGGCCATCCAACGCAGGAGAGTGAGCATGCAGACAGCGCAGCGGACGCTGCCGGGAGTGCTGCGCGCCGCGGCGAGCAGGTACGTCGACAGGGAGGCCGTCGTGGACGGGGACACCCGGCTGACCTACGCCGAGCTGCACGAGCGGGTCCGGCGGACAGCCGCCGCCCTCATCGCCCTCGGGGTGGAGAAGGGCGACCGGGTGTGCGTCTGGGCGCCGAACTCCTGGCAGTGGGAGGTCCTCGCGCTCGCGGTGACCTACGCCGGCGGCACTCTGGTCCCCGTCAACACCCGCTACACGGGCCACGAGGCCGTGGACGTCCTCGCCCGCACCAACGCCAAGGTGGTCGCCGTCGCCGACGGCTTCCTCGGCCGCAACCAGCACGACGAGCTGGCCTCCGCAGCGGCCGAGGACAGCCTCACCCTCCCGACCGTCGTCCGGCTCCCCTACGGTGGCACCTCCAGTGACCCGGCGTCGGGAGACTCGCTCACCTGGGATCACCTCGACCGCCTCGCCGCGCAGGTGTCCGAAGGAGAGGTGGAGCACCGCGCGGGACAGGTCGACGCCGACGACGTGGCGGACATCCTCTTCACCTCCGGGACGACCGGCCGCAGCAAGGGTGCCTGCTCGGCCCACCGGCAGGTCGTGTCGGTGGCGGACGCGTGGGCCTCGTGCGGGGAGGTGACCTGGCGTGACCGGTACCTCGTGGTCAACCCGTTCTTCCACAGCTTCGGCTACAAGGCCGGGATCGTCGTCGCCCTGCTCACCGGCGCGACCGTCGTACCCCAGGCCGTCTTCGATGTCACCGAGACCTTCCGGCTCATCGAGCAGGAGCAGGTCACCGTGCTGCCCGGCGCACCAGCGATCTACCAGGCGATGCTCGAGTCCCCGGAGCGCGAGAAGCACGACCTCTCCTCTCTACGGCTCGCCGTCACCGGCGCCGCGACGGTCCCGGTCGCCCTCCTCGAGCGCATGCAGACCGAGATGGGTTTCGACACCGTCCTGACCGCCTACGGGCTCACGGAGGCGGTCGTGGCCACGATGTGCCGCCCGGGCGACGAGGACACCCGGGTCGCGAGCACCTGCGGCCGCGCCGCCGCGGGGCTCCAGCTCAGGGTCGCGAAGCCCGGGAGCGGCGAGCCGCTTCCCGCGGGCGAGGAGGGCGAGGTGCTCCTGCGCGGGGAGAACGTCATGCTCGGCTACCTCGACGACCCCGGCGCGACCGCGGAGGCCATCGACGGTGACGGCTGGCTCCACACCGGCGACGTCGGCCGCCTCGACGAGGACGGCTACCTCAAGATCACCGACCGGCTCAAGGACGTCTTCATCGTCGGCGGCTTCAACGTCTACCCCGCCGAGGTGGAGCAGGCCCTGGCCAGACTCGACGGTGTGGTCGAGTCCGCGGTGGTCGGGGTGCCGGACGAGCGTCTCGGCGAGGCGGGCCACGCCTTCGTCGTACGACGACAGGGGTCCGACCTCGACGAGGAGGCCGTCCTCACCTACGCCAGGGAGCGACTGGCGAACTTCAAGGTCCCCCGTGGCATCACCTTCATCGACGACCTGCCTCGCAACCCCTCGGGCAAGGTCCTCAAACGCGAGCTGAGGAGCAACCCATGACCGAGAGCACGCCCCCCGACGGCCGGGGGTCCGAGGAGGAGGTCGTGACCTACGAGCGCCGTGGGACCGTCGCGATGGTCACGCTGAACAGGCCGGAGTACCGCAACGCGCAGAACTCCGCGATGACCTACGCCCTCGACGCCGCGTTCTCCCGCGCCGTGGACGACGACGAGGTGAAGGTCGTCGTGCTCTCGGGCAACGGCAAGCACTTCTGCGCCGGCCACGACATCGGCACCCCCGGTCGCGACGTCGACCAGACCTTCGAGCGCAGGGCCGTCATGTGGTGGGACCACACCGACAAGGAGGGAGGGGACCTTCGCTTCGCCCGCGAGTCCGAGGTCTACCTCGGCATGTGCCGGCGCTGGCGCGAGATCCCCAAGCCGGTGATCGCGATGGTCCACGGCGCCTGCATCGCGGGCGGGCTGATGCTCGCCTGGTCCTGCGACTTCGTGATCGCCTCCGAGGACGCGTTCTTCTCCGACCCCGTGGTGAAGATGGGCATCCCCGGCGTGGAGTACTTCGCGCATCCGTGGGTGATGAACCCGCGGGCGGCCAAGGAGTTCCTGTTCACCGGCGACCGGTTCACCGCCCGGCGAGCCCACGAGCTGGGCATGGTCAACCACGTGGTGCCGCGCGCGGAGCTCGAGTCCACCACGATGGCGATGGCGGAGCGGATCGGCGCCATGCCACGGTTCGGGCTGGCCCTGACCAAGAAGGCCGTCAACCAGGCCGAGGACCTGCAGGGGATGCGCACCGGCATGGACTCGGTGTTCGGCCTGCACCACTTCGCCCACGCCCACAACGCCGAGGTCGGGAAGGACTCGCTGGCGGGAATGGACGCGCGGAGCATGCGCGACAGGCCTCTAGGGGAAGCTCCGGAGCCTGTCGAGGGACGACCGGCGGAGCAGCGGTGAACCTCGACCTCGACGACGCCGACGTCGCCTTCCGGGCCGAGGCGCGGGCTTGGCTGGGTGACAACGTGCCCGCGACCTCCCTGCCGTCGATGGACACCGCTGAGGGGTTCGCGGCGCACAAGGAGTGGGAGGCCCTGCTCGCCGCGCACCGCTGGTCGGTCGTGTCGTGGCCGCAGGAGTACCACGGTCGCGAGGCGTCCCTGCTGCAGTGGGTGATCTTCGAGGAGGAGTACTACCGCTGCGGCGCGCCCGGCCGGGTGAGCCAGAACGGCATCTTCCTGCTCGCCCCGATCCTCTTCGAGCACGGCACACACGAGCAGCAGGACCGCTTCCTCCCCTCGATGGCGACCGGCGAGCAGGTCTGGGCCCAGGCCTGGTCCGAGCCGGAGGCCGGCAGCGACCTCGCCGCCATCCGCAGCACCGCCACACGCGACGACGCACGGGGTGGTTGGGTCCTCAACGGTCAGAAGACCTGGTCGTCGCGGGCCGCCTTCGCCGACTGGGGCTTCGGGCTGTTCCGGTCCGACCCTGCCGCCGAGCGGCATCGCGGACTCACCTACTTCCTCTTCCCCCTCGACGCGGCGGGGGTCTCCGTGCGCCCGATCGCCCAGCTCGACGGGGAGCCGGGGTTCGCGGAGATCTTCTTCGACGACGTCTTCGTCCCCGACAGCGACGTGCTCGGCGCGCCCGGCGACGGCTGGCGCGTGGCGATGAGCACAGCAGGCAACGAACGAGGCCTGTCGCTGCGCTCCCCCGGCCGGTTCTGTGCCGCCGCCGACCGGCTGGTCGACCTGTGGCGGCGACAGTCCGGGACGAAGCAGCAGCGACGAGCCGCGGAGCGCGCCGCGGACCGGGTCGTGGATGCCTGGATCGGGGCGCAGGCATACCGCGCGTACACCTGGGGCACGGTCACCCGCCTCGCGGCCGGCGGCGAGATGGGAGCGGCCGGCAGTGTCAACAAGCTGTTCTGGTCCGAGCTGGACATCGCGCTGCACGAGACCGCGCTCGACCTCCTCGGTCCCGAGTCCGAGCTGCGCGGCGAGGACGCCCCGGACGCGGGGATCTGGAGCGAGGGGTACCTCTTCTCCCTTGCCGGCCCGATCTATGCCGGCACCAACGAGATCCAGCGCAACATCGTCGCCGAGCGCGTCCTCGGCCTCCCCCGCGAAGCACGAAGGGGTGAGCGATGAGGTTCGCACTGACCGACGAGCAGCAGGGCTTCGCCGAGGTGCTCGACGACCTGCTCACCGCGTCCGACACCCCCGGTGTCGCTCGTGCCTGGGGAGAGTGCGAGGCCGGGCCCGGGCTCAAGCTGTGGCACCGCCTCGCCGAGATGGGCGTGACCGGTCTGCTCGTGCCGGAGGAGCAGGGCGGGCTCGGCGCGGACGAGGTCGACCTCGTCGTCGCCTTCGAGGCGCTCGGCCGGCATGCGGTGCCCGGACCGTGGCTCGAGAGCGTCACGTTGCTGCCGGTCCTGCTCCACCACACGCAGGAGGACCAGCTGCTGGCCGGCATCGTCAGCGGCGAGACCCTCGCGAGCGTCGCCGTCTCCGAGATCGCACCGCTCGCCCTCGACGCCGACGTCGCGGACGCGACGTTCGTCCTCGACCGCAACGTGCTCCGCAGCGGGGAGCCCGGCGAGGTCAGGCGCTCCATCGACCCGGCCCGGCGGCTCTTCCCGCTCACGGCCGGGCACGAGGTCGCAGCCGTCGACGAACCCACCGTGGCCCGGGCCCTGGACACAGCCGTCCTGGCGTGCGCGGCGCAGCTCCTCGGCGCCGGCGAGCGGCTGCTCGACGAGTCTGTCGCCTACGCCAAGCAGCGCAAGCAGTTCGGTCGCCTCATCGGGGAGTACCAGGCGCTCAAGCACGCCCTTGCCGACGTCCGTGTCGCGCTCGACTTCGCCCGCCCGCTGGTCCACGTCGCCGCGCTCTCGCTGCATGCGGGGTCGCAGGACGCCGGCCGCGACGTCTCGGCCGCCAAGGTCACCACCGGCGAAGCCGCCTACGCCGCCGCCCGCGCCGCCCTGCAGGTCCACGGCGCCATCGGCTACACCGCGGAGCACGACCTCGCGCTGTGGGTCACCAAGGTCCGGGCTCTACTCACCGCGTGGGGAACACCTGCGCAGCACCGCGCGCGAGTGCTCGACGCGCTCGTCCCCACAACCGAGACGACGGAGGCCCTGGATGCTGTTCGCACTCACTGAGGAGCAGGCCGAGCTGGCCGGGACGGTCCGCGACCTGCTCCGCAAGCGGTCCGGCTCCCAGGCGGTCCGGGCCGCGGTCGACACGCCCCGGGGCTACGACGAGGCACTCTGGTCCGTGCTGTGCGAGCAGGTGGGCGCCGCCGCCCTGGCGATCCCGGAGGAGTACGGCGGAGCCGGGTTCACGTTGTTCGAGACCCACGTCGTCCTGGAGGAGCTCGGCGCCACGCTGACCCCCTCCCCCTTGCTCGGGTCCGGCGTGCTCGCCGCTCAGGCCCTGCTGCTCGCGGGCGAGGAGACCGCCTGCGCGGACCTCCTGCCGGGGATCGCGGCCGGGACGTCGGTGGCCGCTCTCGCGTGGGCCGGGACAGACGGCCGGTGGGCGACCGACCGGCTCGCGGTCTCCGCGACCGAGGGCGACGGGGGCTGGAGCCTCGACGGGGTGGCGGCCTACGTCCTCGACGGGGCACACGCCGACGTCCTGGTCGTCCTGGCCCGGAGCGCGGCGGGGCCCGCGCTGTTCCGGGTCGACCCGCGGCAGCAGGGCGTCCGACGTACGACTTCGCCGGCGATGGACCAGACGATCCGACTCGCCACCGTCGAGCTCGAGGCCGCCGAGGCGGAGATCGTGAGTGCGGACGCGGGAGCGTTCCTGCCCACCCTGCGGGACGTCGCCTGCAGCTCGTTGAGTGCGCTTCAGGTCGGGGCGGCCCAGCGCTGCCTCGACATGACCGTGGCGTACACGAAGGAGCGCGTCCAGTTCGGCCGGCCGATCGGGTCGTTCCAGGCGCTCAAGCACCGGATGGCCGACATGCTGGTCGAGGTCGAGACCGCCCGCTCCGCGTCATGGGCCGCGGCCTGGTCCGCCGCGAACCGCGACGGTGACCTCCCCGCCCGCGCTGCCACCGCCAAGGCCTGGTGCTCGGAGGCGCTGAGCAAGGTCGCCGCGGAGACCGTGCAGCTCCACGGGGGCATCGCGATCACGTGGGAGCACGACGCCCAGCGGTACTTCAAGCGGGCCCACGCCACCTCACAGCTGTTCGGCGGCCCGCACGAGCATCGCCGAAGGCTGGAGGGCCTCTACGGGCTCACGGGATGAGCCGGCGCAGCGGCCCGAACGGTCAGAGCTCGAGCGAGGTGGCCGGCACGTGGGTCTTGGACTCGATGTCGGTGGCGGCGGCGGCAAGCAGCTGGTGGGCGAGGTCGGACAGGGCGCGGGCCGCGGCCAGCTCATCGCCGATCCGCGGCTCCGACTCGTCTCGAGGGTTGCGCCGGCTCCTCCCGTGGCCGCGGACCTCGAGCTTGTTGTCGAGCCCGAGAGTCGCGTCGGCGAACGTGTCGTCGCCCTCCTCGTCGAGCGTCAGCTGTACGGTCCAGGTCTTGGTGGTCATGGGTCGTCACGTCCTTCCTGGGAAGGTGGGTGCGACATCTGAGGGATCATCAGTCTGCTCCGACCACCACGGTGTTGTACATCTCCCGCCTCACGACGGCCCTCAGCCGGCGATGTCCTGCTCGGCCTCGGTCCGGGCGTACCGGCCCCGGTAGAACAGGAGCGGGTGTGGCGCGTCCTCGACGCCGAGGTCCATCACACGCCCGATCACGACGTAGTGGTCACCGGCCTCGTGCACGGCGTAGACGGTGCAGTCCACCCATCCGAGAACACCGTCGAGCAGCGGCGCGCCGGTGGCCGACGGTCGCCAGGTGACACCGGCGAACTTGTCGGTGCCCTTGGCGGCGAACCCGTTGGAGAGGTCGAGCTGGTCGTGGGAGAGCAGGTTCACGCAGAAGAACCCCGCGCGCTGCATCTGCGGCCAGGCCCGCGAGCTCTTCGCCGGGCAGAACAGCACCAGTGGCGGGTCGAGCGAGACCGAGCTGAACGACTGACAGGTCATCCCGACCGGCTGGCCGTTGCTCATGCTGGTCACCACGGTGACGCCGGTGCAGAAGCGGCCGAGCACGTCGCGGAACTTGCGGGAGCTCTCCTCGGCGTCGTCGTCGGCCACCGCCCTCGCGGGGTCACGAAGGTCGAAGTCGAACTGCCCCAGCCAGGAGTCGATCAGCTCCTGGCTCGGCCAGGTCTCGCGGGCGTCCGGGGACATACCCCCGGGGACCTCACTGCTGGCCGACACTGAAGTCATGTCCCCAGTAGCTGACCGCGGTGCTCTCACGCGCTACCCAGCGCTCGTCGTCGACGGTCAGTCCCTCGGTTCCGTACTCCACGTCGAAGCCGCCGGGTGACTTCACGTAGAACGAGACCATCTGGTCGTTCATGTGCCTGCCGAGCGTCGCGCTCAACGGCACCTTGTGCTTGCGTACCCGCTCGAGAGCCCGACCGACGTCGTCGAGCTTCTCCACCTCGACCATGATGTGCACGCACTTGGCCGGGTTGGGCATCGGCAGGAACGCCAGGCTGTGGTGGCGCGGGTTGCAGCCGAGGAACCTCAACCAGGCGGTCGAACCCTGCTCCTTGCCGACGAACTCCCCGGGCATCCGCATGGAGTCACGCAGCCGGAAGCCGAGGACGTCGGTGTAGAAGCGCAGCGCCTCGTCGTCGTCGGTGACCGGGAGCACGATGTGGCCGAGTCCCTGCTCGCCGGTCACGAAAGTGTTGGCGTACGGCGTGACGACCGGGCGCGCTTCGTACGTGGCGCCGTGGAAGAGCTCGAAGACGTTCTCGAAGGGGTCCTCGAACCGGACCATCCCCTCGACCCGTCGCTCGGCGAGCTCGTCGGTGGTGGCGTCCTGGACCTCGACGCCGTGGTGCTTGAGGTGGTCGACAGCGGCCGCGAGGGCGCGGTGGTCGGCGACCTCCCAGCCCATGCAGCCCATCCGGTCCTGGTCGGCAGGGACGACGACGACACGCGCCGACATCTCGTCCATCCGGAAGTACAGGTGGTCAGGGTCGGGTCCGCGAGCCTCGACCAGGCCGAGCACCTTGCCGGCGAAGTGCCGCCACTGCTCGAGGTCGGTGCTCTCCACCCGGACGTATCCGAGTGCGCGGATGTCGATCAAGACTCTCTCCTCGTCGGTTGCGCGTGCTTGGTGCGTGGAACGGGGCTCACCCCTCGGCCGTCGGGCGGGACTTCTCGTGGTGCAGGGCGAGGTACCCGGACGAGACCGAGAAGAACTCGTCGGCCGCCTCGATCTGCGCCCAGTGACCGCAGTTGGGGAAGACGTGCAGCGACGCCTTCGGGATCAGCTTGAGCGCCGCGAGGGCGCCGTCGAGCGGGTTGACACGGTCCTCGCGGCCCCAGGTCAGCAGGACGGGGTGGCGCAGCCTGTAGGCCTCGCGCCAGAGGAAGCCCTGCTCGTAGGTGTCTGGCATGGCGAAGGAGGCGCCCATCGAGGCCATCGCCTCAGCCGCCCCGGGTGCGGTGGCCGAGGCGAACCGGTCCTCGACCAGCTCGTCGGTGACCAGGGACTGGTCCACGACCATAGTGCGGACGAACGCCTCGAGCTTCTCCCTGGACGGTCCCGGGGGAGCGCCGAACTCGTAGAGACGCTTGATGCCCTCGGTCGGGTCCGGGGAGAAGATGTTGAGGCTGAGCCCACCGGGACCCATCAGGATCATCCGGCCCACGCGCTCGGGGTACCTCAGCGCGAACCGGACCGCAGTGCCGCCGCCGAGCGAGTTGCCGACGAGGTGGACCTTCTCGAGGCCGAGCTCGTCGAGGAGCGCCGCCAGCTTGTCGGCGGCGAAGGTGAAGAAGTGCCCCTCCACCCGGGGTTTCTCGGACTCACCGAACCCGGGCTGGTCGACCAGCAGGGTGCGGAACTGGGCGGCGAACCGGCCGAGACAGGAGCCGAAGTTGCTCCAGGCCGACGCCCCGGGTCCACCGCCGTGCAACATCACCAGTGGCAGCCCTCCTCCGACATCGGTCGGCTCGCCTGCCTCGTGGTAGTGGAGCGTGACGTCGCCGGCCTTGGCGAAACGGCTCGTGGACTCTCGGGTCGGGTCGGTCATGTCTCAGTACATCCCCGGGTCGATCTTCTGCCCGAACTCCAGCGAGCCGTACATCACCAGCGCCCGCTCGGGGTCGTTGGCCGCGTGCACCCTTCCGGCGTGCGCGTCCCGCCAGGCCCGCTGGAGGTAGGTCCCCTCCGCCAGGGCACGACCGCCGGACGCCTCGAACAGCGTGTCGATCGCCGACACCGCTCGCTCGGTGCCGATCACCTGGTCGCGGCGGACCTTGAGACGGAGGCTGAGCGGGATCTTCTCGCCCTTGGCGACGACGTCCTGCAGCTCGCGGACGTTGTTCATCAGCAGCGCCCAGGCGGCGTCGATCTCGCTGGACGCGCGGGCGATGCGTACGCTCGCGAAGGGGTCGTTGACCGCCTTCTCCGCGATGTAGGCCGCGCGGACACGCTTGCGCTGCATCTCGACGTGCTCGTCGTAGGCGCCGCTCGCCATGCCGACGATGGGTGCGGTGATGGTGGAGGTGAAGATCGAGTGGAAGGGCAGCTTGTACAGGTCGGAGGTGTTCTGCTCCTGGCCGGGCCCGAAGCAGCGACCGGTGTCGCTCATGCTGAGCGTGAACTCGGTGGGCACGAACACGTCGTCGACGACGATGTCGTTCGAGCCCGTGCCGCGCAGGCCCACGACGTTCCAGACGTCCTCGATCGCGTAGTCCGCGCGCGGGACCAGGAACGTCTTGAAGTCGACGATCTGGCCCTCGTCGTTGGAGACCAGGCCACCGAGCAGCACCCACGTCGCGTGGTCGCACCCGGAGGAGAAGCTCCACCGGCCGCTGAGCTGGTAGCCGCCCTCGACCTGGAGGGCCTTGCCGGTCGGCGCGTAGGACGACGAGAGTCGGGTGGTGGTGTCCTCGCCCCAGACCGCCTGCTGCGCCGTCTCGTGGAACAGCGCCACCTGCCAGGGGTGGACGCCGAGCACCGAGGCGACCCACCCGGTCGAGCCGCAGGCGCTCGCGATCATGCGCACCGCGGTGTAGAAGTCCACCGGGTCGCTCTCGAGCCCGTCGAACCGCTTGGGCTGGAGCAGCCGGAAGAAGCCGCTCGCCTCGAGATCCTTGACGGACGACTCCGGAACCACCCGCAGGCGCTCGGCCTCGTCGGCGCGCTCGCGGAACTGCGGCAAGAGGTCACGCACCGCGTCGAGGACTGCCTTCGACATCTGCCTACTCCCAAACTGCCGGGGAACGCGGGTGCGTTCCGATGGCTCAATACTAGAACACGTTCTCGTTTTGCGCGAGGTTCCTCGTGGTCGTGCGGTTCAGCGCGCGCTCGGGCGGGCGCTCCAGCCTCACGACCCGTCCTGCTCGCGCTTGAGCTCGAGCGCGATGTCGATCAGCTGGTCCTCCTGCCCGCCGATCAGCTTCCGCTCCCCCGCGCGCAGCAGGATCTTCGCGCCGGACACGCCGTAGCGCTCAGCGGCCCGGCCGGCGTGCTTGAGGAAGCTGGAGTAGACGCCGGCGTAGCCCATCATCAGCGTCATCCGGTCGAGCCTGCACTCCTCCGGCATGGCGGGGCGGATGACGTCCTCGGCGGCGTCGACGATGCTGAGGAAGTCCACGCCGGTCTTCCACCCGAGCTTGTCGCAGACCCCGATGAACGCCTCGAGCGGCGTGTTGCCCGCCCCCGCGCCGAAGCGCCGGACGCTCCCGTCGATCTGGGTCGCGCCGGCACGGGCCGCGATCACGGTGTTCGCGACTCCCAGGCCGAGGTTCTCGTGGCCGTGGAAGCCCACCGTTGCCTGTTCACCGATCTCCGCGACGACGGCGGCCACCCGGTCGGCGGTCTGCTCCATCACCAGGGCGCCGGCCGAGTCGACGACGTAGACGCACTGGCAGCCCGAGTCGACCATGATCCGCGCCTGCTTGGCGAGGACCTCCGGGGGCTGGGTGTGCGCCATCATGAGGAAGCCGACCGTCTCCAGGCCCCGCTCGCGGGCCAGCCGGAAGTGCTGCTCCGAGACGTCGGCCTCGGTGCAGTGCGTCGCGATCCGGCAGATCGAGCCGCCGTTGTCCTGCGCGGCGAGGATGTCGTCCTTCACGCCGACGCCGGGAAGCATCAGGAACGCGATCTTGGCCCTCTTGGCCGTCTCGGCCGCGATCTTGATGAGCTCCTGCTCGGGGGTCCGGGAGAACCCGTAGTTGAACGACGATCCCCCGAGGCCGTCGCCGTGGGTCACCTCGATCACCGGGATGCCCGAGGTGTCGAGCGCCTCGACGATCGAGCGCACCTCCTCGGCGGTGAACTGGTGTCGCTTGTGATGCGACCCGTCGCGCAGGCAGGTGTCGGTGAGCCGGAGGTCCAGGTCGTCGGACCAGGTGCGTCCGAGCTCGTTCAGGTCGTTCATCTCAGGCTCCCGCGTCCGAGTCGAGCAGCGAGCCGGCGATGCGGTCGCCGACCTTGGTCGCGGCGGCGGTCATGATGTCGAGGTTCCCGGCGTACGGCGGGAGGAAGTCTCCGGCGCCCTCGACCTCGACGAAGATGCTGATCTTCTTGGCGCCGCGCGTCTCCGGCGACGGCGGGTCGACCTGCGGCTCCTGAAGGAGCCGGTAGCCCGGGACGTAGGTCGCCACCTCCGCGGCCATGGCCAGGACGGACTCGACGATCGCCGCCTCCGCCGCGTCGTCGAGGTCCGGTGACACGGCGCAGAAGATCGTGTCGCGCATGATCATCGGCGGCTCGGCGGGGTTCAGGATGATGATCGCCTTGCCCTGCTCGGCGCCCCCGATCGTCTCGACGCCGCGGGACGTCGTGCGGGTGAACTCGTCGATGTTCTGGCGCGTGCCGGGGCCCGCCGACAACGACGAGACCGAGGCCACGATCTCGGCGTAGCCGACCGGCGCCACCCGCGACACCGCCGCGACCATCGGGATCGTGGCCTGCCCGCCGCAGGTGATCATGTTGACGTTCATCGCGCCGACGTGCTCGTGGAGGTTCACCGGAGGGACGACGGCCGGGCCCACGGCGGCGGGCGTGAGGTCGACGGCGCGGATGCCGGCCTCCTCGTAGCGGGGGGCGTACTCGCGGTGGACGTAGGCCGACGTCGCCTCGAACACCAGGTCGGGCAGCTCGTCCTGCTTGAGCAGCCAGTCCACGCCTTCGTGACTGGCCTCGAGCCCGAGGGCCGCCGCTTGTCTGAGCCCCTCGCTCTCGGGGTCGACCCCGATCATCCACCGCGGCTCGATGGCGTCCGAGCGCAGCAGCTTGTAGAGCAGATCGCTGCCGATGTTGCCGGAGCCGACGATCGCGGCGGAGGCCTTTCCGCTCCCTGCACCTCGGCTGACGGGCTGGTTCATGAGTCGCTCCCTGTGTCGACGGGTTCCATCGGGTCGGCAGTGAAGGCAAGAGAGACGCTCCCGAGCCCCTTGAAGTCCGCGTGGAAGTCGTCGCCCGGACGTACGTCGATCGCGCGGGTGCACGACCCGGGCAGGATGACGTGGCCCGCCTCGAGTCGCACGCCGAAGCCCGCGACCTTGCGCGCCAGCCACGCGACCGCCGTCACGGGGTTGCCGAGCACGGCGTCCGAACGCCCTTCGGCGACCACCTCGCCGTTGCGGGTGAGCTTCGCGTCTATCGAGAGCAGGTCGATCTCGTCGGGCCTCACCCGCTCCTTGCCGAGGACGAAGCCCGCCGAGGAGGCGTTGTCGGCGATCGTGTCGACCAGGCCGATCCGCCAGTCGACGATGCGGCTGTCGATGAGCTCGATCGCCGGGGCGACGTACCGGGTGGCGGCCAGCACGTCGTCCTCGGTGCAGCCCTCACCGGGCAGCGCCTCGCCGAGGACGAAGGCGACCTCGACCTCGACTCGGGGGTAGCAGTAGCGGGAGGCGTCGACGGGGCGGTCCTCGGTCAGGGCCATGTCGTCGAGCAGGTGACCGTAGTCGGGCTCGTCGACGCCCATCATCTGCTGCATGGCCTCGGAGGAGAGCCCGACCTTGTGGCCGAGCACGACCGCGCCGTGCTCGCACCGCCCGCGGATGTTGAGCAGCGCGATCTCGTAGGAGTCCACGACGTCCATCGCAGGGAAGGCCTCGCCGAGAGGCCGGATCGGCGCCCGCTCGGACTCGGCGCGCGCGAGCAGGGCCGCTGCCTCGCGCCGTTCTTCATCCGACAGCATCTGCGGACTCCTCCTGCTCGGTCGCGGCCGACTGGACCCCCTGGCTGTCGCTGCGGCTCACGGATCGGCCGGCCCGCCGCCCGGAGTACACGCAGTCGGCGAGGGAGAGCCCGCTGACGTAGGAGTTCGAGCAGATGCCCGAGGCGGTCCGCCCTGCGGCGTACAGGTTGGGCACCACGCCGCCGTCCTCGCGCAGCACCTGGCCGGTCCGCTCGTCGACGGCGAGGCCGCCGAGCGTCATCGTGGGACAGGGGAAGCCGACCGAGGACCGGACGGAGATGTCGATCAGCGAGAAGGGTGGCTCCACCAGCTCCTGCATCTGGTCCGAGGGCTTGCCGAGCGGATCCTCGGCATCTGCGCGCGCCACCTCGTTGTAGGCGGCCACGGTGCGCTCCGCCTCCGCGGCGTCGATGCCGAGCTTCGAGCAGACCTCGGCAACGGTCGCGCCCTCGGTGCGTCCGGACCCGAACATCGTCAGCGTCTGCAGCCTCTGGAACCACAGCGTCTGGCGGGGCACCTGCTTCCGCGCCTCACGGAGGATGCGCTGGTCGACCAGGAGGTGGGCCCGGCCATCGTGCTCGTGGATGACAGCCTCGGCGACCGCGGCGCCGTACAGCGCCTCGTTGCAGACCCTCGTGCCGCCGGGTCCCAGCAGCAGGCCCTTCGCGAGGGCCGAGGGAGGTGTGAAGAAGCGCCAGGCCGACGCCCGGTCCATGTGCCTGGTCGCGGCGCCGGTCGCCTGCGCCATCCTGATCGCGCTGCCGTCGTCGCCCAAGGTCCCCAGCGGCAGACCACGTGAGTACGGCGCGGCGTGCTCGCGCACCATCTCGCGGTTGAGCGCGAAGCCGCCCGCGGACAGCACCACGCCTCGCCGGGCGCGCACTGTCCAACGCCGGCCGTAGCGGCGCTCGATCTGCTCGAGACGCCGGCTGAGCGCCTTGCCGGCCGGGCGGTACCAGAGGTTGAGCTTGCCGACCCTGCCGGCCATCCAGCGATATCGCCGCACGACGTGGGAAGGCGCCCCCTCGATGGTCGAGCAGACCACGCCGGTGACCGCTCCGGAACCGTCGGTGACCAGCTCCTCCGCCCGGGTGAGGCCCCGGACCCGAGCACCCCGTTGCTCGACGGCCCTCCGCAGTGGTCCGAAGAGGGCCTTGCCGGAGGTCCCCTTGCCCCTGGCTCGGTGGCCTCGCTGCGCGGGTGCCGCCACGGCACGGGAGGTGCCGGCGAGCTCGTTGCCTGAGTAGTACAGGTAGTGCTCGTTCGTGGGATAGGACGTCTTGTAGGGCGCCGGGCTGCCCTCGAACGGCACCCCGTGACCCTCGAGCCAGGTCAGCATGTCGACCGAGCCGTCGCAGAAGGCTTTCAGCGTCTCCTCCGACACGGCTCCGGCCGTCTCCAGCCGGAGGTAGGCGAGCATCTGCTCGGGGGTGTCCTCGACACCGGCGGCTCTCTGGTGGCGCGTGCCACCACCGGCGTACACGACGCCGCCGCTGATGGCGGTCGCGCCGCCGCCGGTGAACCGGTCGAGCACCAGCACGTCCGCGCCTGCCTCGGCGGCCTCGATGGCGGCGCAGGCGCCGGCGGCGCCGAAGCCGACGACGACCACGTCCGCGACCGCGTCCCAGGATGGTTCGCTCACGGCACTCCTCACGTAGGAGCCTCCGACGCAGGAGGCAAAAGTAGAACGCGTTCTCACTCTAGGTGGTGAGCACCCCCTGTCGCCACCCCTTGGAGCGACAACCCGTGCCCTGCCCGCATCATGTGGAACCTGTTACAGTTTCGATGCTTGTCGCTCGTCAGAGGCTGGAGGTCACATGGGCCAGGACCACACGGTCGACGTCGTGGTCGTCGGCGCGGGAGGCGCCGGGATGACCGCCGCGCTCGCTGCGAGCGACAAGGGCCTCGACACGCTCGTGGTCGAGAAGAGCGCGTACTTCGGCGGCTCGACCGCACGCTCCGGCGGTGGGGTGTGGATCCCGAACAACTACGCGCTCCGGAGAGCAGGGGTGCCCGACTCCCTGGCAGACGCCAAGACCTACCTCACCGCGATCGTCGGTGACGTGGTGCCCGAGTCGCGGCGCAACGCCTTCCTGGAGCGAGGGCCAGAGACCCTCGAGTTCGTGCGGGACCACTCGGCAGCGGACTTCATGTGGGTGCCTGAGTACTCCGACTACTACCCCGAGGCTCCTGGCGGGCGCGCGACCGGCCGATCCGTGGAGCCGCGTCCGGTCAACGGCAGGATCCTCGGCGACGAGCTGCGCCGCCTCCACCCTCCCTATGCCAAGGCGCCGGCGGGGATGGTCGTCACGCAGGCGAACTACCGGTGGATGAGCCTGGCGATGCGCACCTTCAGAGGCCCGCTCACCGGCCTCCGGATCGTCCTCGGACGGATGCTGAACCTGCTGCTGCGTCGCCCGATGTACGCCATGGGCCAGGCGCTGACGATCGGCCTGCGCAAGGGTCTGCTCGATGCCGGCGTCCCCATCTGGTACGAGTCCGAGCTGACCGAGCTCGTGCTCGAAGGGGGCCGCGTGGTCGGCGCACGCCTGCTCCGGGACGGGCGGGAGGTCACGGTCCGGGCCCGTCACGGTGTGGTTCTCGCCTCTGGCGGCTTCGAGAAGAACCTCGAGATGCGCAAGAGGCACCAGCGCTCCCCCATCACCACCGACTGGACCACCGGCGCCCCCTCGAACACCGGTGGCGGCATCAGCGCGGGCGTGGCAGCCGGTGCGGACGTCGCGCTGATGGACGACGCCTGGTGGGGCCCGACGATCCCGCTCACCGGCGGGCCGTACTTCTGCCTGTCCGAGCGCAACCTCCCCGGCGCGATCATCGTGAACCAGGCCGGGCGACGCTACGCGAACGAGGCGTCGCCGTACGTCGACGCCGTCCATGCCATGTACAACGGGGAGGCCGAGACCGGCATCCCGCACATCCCCTCGTGGATGATCCTTGACCAGCGCTACCGCAACCGCTACCTGTTCGCGGGCCTCGGCCCACGTCAGCCCTTCCCGGGCCGGTGGTACAAGCACGGGACGCTGTTCAGGAGCGACACCCTCGAGGGGCTCGCCGAGCAGATCGGTGTCGACCCGGCGGGGCTGGCCGACACCGTGGCGCGCTTCAACGCGATGGCTCGCACCGGCGTCGACACCGACTTCCACCGGGGCGACAGCGCCTACGACAAGTACTACGGCGACCCGACGAACAAGCCGAACCCCTGCCTCGGCCCGATCGACCAGGCGCCGTTCTACGGGGTCAGGATCGTCCCCGGCGACCTCGGCACGAAGGGCGGGATCGTGACCGACGAGCACGCCCGCGCCCTGCGGCCCGACGGCTCCGCGATAGACGGGCTCTACGCGGCGGGCAACGCCTCGGCCGCCGTCATGGGCCAGACCTACGCCGGGGCCGGGTCGACGATCGGGCCCGCCATGGTGTTCGGCTACCTCGCGGCCCTCCACATCGCGGAGCAGGCGTCCGCCATGAAGAGCTCCACGACCTCCCCGCACAGCACCGAGAAGGCGAGCTGACCATGCCCATCGACCCCGACAAGGCCATCGGAGCCGAGCTCCCCGAGCGCAGCTTCGCCTGGACCGAGTCCGACGTGCTGCTCTACCACCTCGGCGTGGGGGCAGGGTCACGGGAGGGCGACCAGACCGACCCCAAGGCGCTGCGCTACACGCTCGAGAACGATCGGTTCCAGGTGCTCCCCTCGTTCGGCGTCGTCGCTCCGACGTTCCACGAGACCCAGGCGCCGAGCCTCGACCTCCCCGGCTGCGACATCAACCTCGCGCACGTCCTCCACGGCAGCCAGGAGGTCGTCGTACACCGTCAGCTGCCGACCGCGGCGCGCGCCACGCTGCGCACCCGGATCAGCGACGTGTGGGACAAGGGCAAGGCGGCAGTCATCGTGCAGGAGGGCGAGGCCGTCGACGAGGCGGGCGAACCACTGTTCACGACCCGGTCGAGCATCTTCGTGCGCGGCGAGGGCGGCTGGGGCGGCGACCGGGGACCCTCGACGAAGGTCGAGCTGCCTCAGCGCGCACCTGACGCGGACGCGTCGTACACGACGACGCCGCAGCAGGCGCTGCTCTACCGTCTCTGCGGCGACCGGAACCCGCTCCACGCCGACCCGGACTTCGCCGCGGCAGCGGGCTTCCCGGCGCCGATACTGCACGGCCTCTGCTCGTACGGCATCGTCCTTCGCACGGTCGTGGACACGCTGCTCGACTCCGACACCGCCGCGGTGCGCGGGTTCACGGCTCGCTTCGCGGGGGTGGTCTTCCCTGGCGAGACGATCCGGGTCCGGACATGGGACGAGGGGAAGCAGGTCCTCGTCTCTGCCACCATCGCAAGCGATGACGAGCAGAGAGACGGCGCTCCCGTGCTCGCCGACGCGGTGCTCACCAGGGCCTGAGCCTCTGTCCCGCTCCATCGCGACGCACTAGCCTCGGTTGGCGGTACGTCGGCGTCCTCCGCGAGGCCGGTATCCCGATCGAGTCCGCCCGAGGGCCCTACGGCGGCTACCGCGTCGGGCGCGGTCTCCGTCTTCCGCCCCTGATGTTCAGCGCCACCGAGGCCCTCGGCCTGGTCATGACCGTGCTCGACGGCCACCACGACGCGGGGGACCCCACCGACCCGGTCGGCAGTGCGCTCGGCAAGATCGTCCGGGCGCTTCCTGAGCCGGTAGCCGCCCAGGCCGAGGCCGTCCGTCGGACCACGGCCCCGGCGCCCGACCGCGCCGCCGCCCGGCCCGACCTCGCGACCACCGCCGCTCTCGTGCAGGCCTGCTCGAACCGCCGAACGGTCCGGCCCGCCCGCCGACCTCGACCCGGTCGCCGTGCTCGAGGAACATCTCGCCGTCGGCTGGGAGCACGACGCGGAGGTCGTCATCGACGCACCGCTCGAGACCGCGGCACGATGCCTCCCCCGCACCCTCGGACAGCTGGAGCCGCTGGATGCCAGGACCACGGGGCTGGTCGGCAGTACCAGCAACCCCGTTTGGTACGCAGCGCAGCTCGTGGCGATCCCGGTGTCCTACCGGATCGTCGGATCCCCCGAGATCCGGGCGGCCGCGCGTGTGCTCGGTGAGCGGTTGCTGGCGGCCGGCAGCAGCCGAGATCCCTGACCTGTGCAGCACAGACGCCGGGACTCGGCCGAGGGACAGGAGCGAGCCGACCACCCCTGGGCCTTCGCTGCGGCATCGAGGAAGATGAAGCGTGCGCGAATGGTGGCGAGGCAACCTCACCCGTGAGCTGACGCGGCTGCGGAACGACGGCGGCGGGGCGGTGCTGTGGTCGCTGCGGATCACCGTCGCAGCCGTTGCCAGCTACGTCGTTGCGACCCTTTTCTTCCCAGGCACGCAACCGCTGCTCGCTCCCCTGACCGCAATGCTCGTCGTGCAGGTCACACCCGTCTCGCTCCTCGCGAGCGGCCTCGACCGGGTGGTCGCCGTGGTGGCCGGCGTCACCGTCGCGGTGGCCTTCGCCGCCATCGTGCCGCTCGAGTGGTGGAGCCTCGGCCTGCTCATCCTGGTTTCAATCACGATCGGTCAGGTACTGCGTCTGCGGTCGAACCTCATCGAGGTCGCGATCAGCGGCATGCTCGTGCTCGGCGTCGGTTCGCTGGGCGCGGAGTCCGCGGCCTGGCAGCGCATCGCGGAGACGCTGGTCGGCGCCGCCGTGGGCATCGCGGCGAACCTGCTCTTCCCGCCCAGGGTCGCCAGTGCGGACGCCGGCCGTGCCATCGACGGGCTGGCCGACGCCGTCAGCGAGCTGCTCAACCGTGCCGCCAACGAGCTGACCGAGCTGACGGCCGACCCTCGCGAGGTGGCGCCCGCCGCCAGGGCGTGGCTGGGTGAGGCGCGACGCATCACCCACGACATTCCACGGGTCGGTGCCGCCCTGTTGCACGCGGAGCAAGGCCGACGGCTCAACGTCCGGGCGGTCGGTACGCCGAACGTGGGGCCGGGTCTGCGCCAGGGCCTCGAGGCGCTGGAGCACTCCGCCGTGGCGATCCGTGGCATGCTGCGGGCGTTGGTGGACGCGACGGACGACGGGACCTGGATCGACGAGGAGAACGCCCACGACGTCCTCCTCGGCCTTGCGCAGACGTTCCGCGACCTGGCCGGCGCCGTCGATGCCTTCGGGCAGCTGGTCCGGGACGAGTCCGATCCCGCCGAGCGCATGGGCGCCGCCGACGTCCAGGAGGTCCGGGTAGCGCTCGAGGGGCTGCACGAGGCCCGTGCCCGGCTCGACGACGTACTCATGGCCGGCTCCACTCCCGAGCTCTTGGAGCTGCACGCAGCCGTGCTGTCGACCGTCAAGAGGCTGCTTCGCGAGATGGACCTCGACGAGCGCATCCGACGGCAGGTCCGGATGCTTCCCCGGCCCCGTCCACGTGCGACAACCCCAAGTGCTTCGCCTCCGTCGAGCCGTCCTCCCTCCTCACACGAGCCGACTTCCGATGCGGAGACCGAGCTGTTGCCGAGGCTCCCTGACGATCCTCCGGGCGGACGTCACCCGTGACATGAGCGACCTCGGGGGATCCGCCGGCCGTCGGGACCCAGCCACCTCAATGGATCAGCCGCGAGGCGGCGTACCCGACACCGGCCCAGGCCACCGCCGCTGTCACGAGCCCCGGAGACCACACCTCCTTCAGCGCCGCCAGCGCCACAGCAGAAGCGAGCAGCACGAGCGATATCGCGAGGCCGGGGTCGTGGAGGTATCCCTGGGCGAGCAACACGATCCGACCGAGCTCGGCCAGGGGGACCGCGACGGCGAACCCCCAGCCGATCGAGCGGAGCAGCGGTCGGCGAAGCCTGGACCATGCGCCGGCGAGCCCCGCGACCGGTCCGAGAACAGCGGCCGTCACTGCCCAGTAGCTCGCCCGCCCACCCATCACGACGTTGTACAGCTCGGTGCCGTGGACCAGGTGGACGAACAGCCCGTAGACAGCGAGGCCTCCGAGGATCAGCGCGAGCCCTGTCCCGGCCGCGACCAACGGACGCCGCTCGACCACGCGTCCGCCGGCAAAGGCCACGAGCAGCCACGGGGTCCCGAGCTCGGGAAGCTTGCCCCAGAACCCGTCGGCGTACTGCCCCACGTCCGCGTACACGCCCAGCAGGAGCGGTGCTGCACACAGGGCCGCAACGGCGGTCCAGCGGCGCCCCTGCGCGGACGACGCCCTGCTCTCCTCGGTGGTGCTCACGCGCCGCCCCGCGGCGGCGTCTCGACCTCGACCATGCCTGCCCCCCGGGGCGTCCCCAGGGCGGGCTCCTCCCACCCGTCGCTGTTCACTGTGATCGGCCCCGGCCGGAACCGCAAGAGGGCCGTGCCCGTATCGAGCCGAATGGTCAGGATGAGCCCGGATAGCAGCCCCGGCATCTCGGTGCAACACCAGGCGAGTTGTGTCACAACGGCTTCGTCCCGAATGTCTGCCCTGTCCCTCGAGCGGACTCGTCGCTTCGCCGGGTTCGGCCCCCTTCAGGATGCTTCGTCACAGCGCTCAACGGGCACCTGCTCTGCAGACCGCACTAGGGCGCGCTAGGCCGGTGATTTGGGCACTGCCGAAGGCCTGCCTACGGTGAACGGGCTCCGCATCCCGACGGAGCGCCGTACCGGGGCAACGCCGAATCCTGTCCCGCACCCGGGCGGCACCTTCGAGCACCACACCAGGGACAGGAGCGGGGGACCCGAGTTTCACGGTCCCCGGCACGGTCGGCTCACGCGAGCCGTCCGTCCCCGGAGCACCTAGGGGTGAAGCCTCACCGCCGTACGGCGGGGAGGCCGGGCACACCTTTCAGCCCGAACCCGACAGCTGACCTCGCAGGCGTACGAGAGGTCTGGTTCCCATGCGTTCACGCATGTTCCTGGCGAGCATCGTCGCCCTCGTCTCCGCACTCTTCCCGATGTTGGTCGCGTCGCCCGCCGACGCGGCGAGCCTGCGCACCTGGAAGCGTCTCGCCCAGTGCGAGTCGGGCCAGCGCTGGCACATCAACACAGGCAACGGCTACCACGGCGGGCTGCAGTTCAGCAGCTCGACCTGGCGCGCGTTCGGTGGCGGCAAGTACGCCCGCTTCGCACACCGCGCCACCCCCCGCCAGCAGATCCGCATCGCGGAGAAGGTCCTGCGTGTGCAGGGCTGGGGGGCCTGGCCCGCCTGCTCGAGCAAGCTCGGTCTGCGCTGATCCGGCGTCGCGGCGCCCGGGCGGCACCCGTTGGTGTCGCCCGGGCGCCGAGCCGGCCCCCGGCGATGGGGAAGCCTCGGCAGGGGCACCACGAGGTCTCGTCAGCACTGCCCGGCCCTCAGCCCCGGCCGAGGACCAGCCCGCTCGTGGGCACACCCGTGCCCGCGGTGACGAGCACGTGTCGAGCCCCCTCGACCTGGTTCACCGAGGTGCCACGCACCTGGCGGACCCCCTCGGCGATGCCGTTCATCCCGTGGATGTAGGCCTCACCGAGCTGGCCGCCGTGAGTGTTGAGCGGCAGCCGGCCGCCGAGCTCGATCGCGCCGTCGGCGATGAAGTCGCGAGCCTCCCCCCGCCCGCAGAACCCGAGCTCCTCGAGCTGCATGAGCACGAACGGCGTGAAGTGGTCGTAGAGCACGGCGGTGTCCATCTCCTCCGGACGCAGACCCGACTGGCGCCAGAGCTCCCGGCCGACGACGCCCACCTCCTGGAGACCGAGCTCGTCGCGGTAGTACGACGTCATCACGAACTGGTCCGGACCGGAGCCCTGGGCCGCGGCCCGGATCATCGCCGGCGGCTGGGGCAGGTCCCCCGCGCGTGCTGCCGTCGTCACCACCAGCGCCACGGCACCGTCGCTCTCCTGGCAGCAGTCGAGCAGGTGCAGCGGGTCGGCGATCATTCGTGAGGCCTGGTGGTCCTCGAGCGTGATCGGCTTGCCGTAGAACCATGCGTCCGGGTTGGTCGCCGCATGTCTGCGGTCGGCGACCGCGACCCGCCCGAAGTCCTCGCTCGTGGCGCCGTACTCGTGCATGTAGCGGCGCGCGAACATCGCCACCGTCGCGGCCGGCGTGCCGAGGCCCATCGGGTAGGTCCAGGCGTTGTCGAGCCCGTTGGTGTTGACCTGCGTCGCGGCGGCAGCCGAGACCTGCCCGAACCGGCTGCCGGAGCGTTCGTTGAAGCCGCGGTAGCAGACCACGACGTCGGCGACTCCCGTCGCGACGGCCATCGCTGCGTGCAGGACCGTCCCGCACGCGGCCCCGCCGCCGTAGTTGACGCGGCTGAAGAAGCGCAGCTCCGGAATGCCGAGCTCCCTTGCCAGCGCGATCTCGGAGCTGGTGTCCATCGTGAAGGTCACGAGCCCGTCGACGTCGGCCGGGGTGAGCCCGGCGTCGGCCAGCGCGGCACGGGCCGCCTCGGCGGAGAGCTGCAGCTCACTGCGCCCGGACTCCTTGGAGAACTCCGTCGCGCCGATACCGGCGATCGCGGCACTCCCGTTGATGCCGCCGCTCATCGCGCGTCCTCCGCGGCCGGGGCGACGGTCACCCTTCCGGTGACGTGGTCGCCGAGTGAGTTGCTCCCGCGTACGTCGACCAGGAACCTGTGCTCGCCCTCGACCTCGACCTCGTCCGCCACCTGCCCTGTGAACGTGAGTGTGTCGTTGGGGTACGCGGGGGCGCCGAGTCGGATCTTGACCCCGCGGACGAGCACCTCCGGCCCGAGCTGGTCGGTGACGTAGCGCTGGACGAGCCCGGTCGTGGTCAGGATGTTGAGAAAGATGTCCTTCGAGCCCCGCTCGACCGCGAGGTCACGGTCGTGGTGCACGTCCTGGAAGTCTCGCGTGGCGATCGCGGTGCTCACGATCAGGGTGGGCGTGACCGGCAGCTCCCACGGTGGCAGGCGGGCCCCGACCTCGAGGGCGGCGTTGGGCGCGGTCGTCCTCATCGGTCGTCTCCTGTTGCGGGTCTCCAGGCGGGCAGGGCCAGGTCGTCGTCGACGGGGACCATCGAGACCTCGACGGGCATCCCGATCGCGACCTCCTCCTCGCCGACGCCGAGGAGCTCGCCGACCATGCGAACTCCCTCGTCGAGCTCGACGAGGCCGAGGAGGATCGGCAGCTCCTTGCCCGGCACGGGAGGGTGCCGGTGCACGACGTAGGAGTAGAGCGAGCCGGTTCCCCGCGCTACCAGGTAGTCCGGCCGGGTCGCGCCGCAGGACGGGCACATCGGTCCGGGTGGGTGCCGCAGCTTGCCGCACGCCCCGCAGCGCTGGATCCGTAGCTCGCCCTTGCGGGTGCCCTCCCAGAAGAACTCGGAGTCGCGGTTCGTCATCGGCCTGAGCGGTTGCGCGGCTACGGGCGGACCAGCGGCTTGCCTACCATCCGGGCTCGCTGCGCTCCCCCTCCCGCCAGACGCGACCACGGCTGCGCCGCTGGCCCGTCCTTCGCCGCTCACCCCGCCAGGCCCCTTGGCAGCGGGCTTGAACTTCAACACCCGCCAGACCATCGTCGCCACGGCCTGGTCCTCGACGTACCAGGTGTTCCTCGTGGTCACGAAGTAGCCCTCGCCGAGCGCGGTCTGCTTGGGGCCGACCACGGACTCGAGCCGGGAGGTCAGCCCCACCTTCTCCCCGTGTCGCAGGTAGCGCAGGTAGGTCTGCTCGGAGTCGGTCGCGACCACGGAGGTGAAGCCGGCCTCGTCGAGCATCGTCATCGTCGCGTAGAGGGGCTCGGCCGGGTCACGCCTCGCGTCGAGTCCACC
>Ga0208537_1000020_pt1 | contig 24566 bp, 24 predicted proteins | sample MayberrySE_TuleA_FD_185672 | JGI IMG/M metagenome (GOLD analysis project Ga0208537, IMG submission 185672) | Natural and restored wetland microbial communities from the San Francisco Bay, California, USA, that impact long-term carbon... | ecosystem: Environmental > Terrestrial > Soil > Wetlands ...
GCCTCGGCGTCGAAGGTCCCCGACCACTCGACCGAGCTGTCCGAGTCGTCGTCGATGACCTCGCCCGGCGGGACCCGGTCCTCGCCGATCATCGTGGGCTCGGGAAGCTCGCCCTGACCGACGACGCCCACGGTCGGGGAGCCGCTGATCTCGGTCAGCGTCAGGTTGTCCCACCCGCCGGAGCCACCGGCCCGGAACTCGGTCACCTCGCCGCTGACCGTGACCCGGTCACCGACCGAGGGTCGGGTCTTGGGGCGGTAGACGAAGATGCCCTCGCTGGTCGCGACGTCGTCGTCCGGCGTCTCCGACTGCATCCAGAAGCTGCCGTCGTCCTTGGTGGCGGTCACGACTCCGGGCACGTCGATGACACGCTCGTCGTCGTACTCCGAGAGGTGGCCGGCACCCTGGATGTCGTGGATCTCGAGCCCCTCGACGCCCGGAGGCGGCGGCGGGTCCTCCACGCCGCGGCCGGTGCTCTCGGGGCTGGGAGCGCCGACGGCGAAGTCCGCGGAGTTGTCGTCGGTGTCGGCGCCGGTTCGGGAGGCAGACGTCGAGTTGCTCAGCGTCCTCGTGGGCGCCGTCTCGTAGTCGTTGGCGCTGCCGTAGCCGACGAAGTCCTTGACGCCTGCGGCCTGGTCGCAGTCCGCGCCGCAGGTCAGCCTGGAGCTCGAGGTGACGAGGGCGACCTTGCCGCTGCCCCCGGCCATCGCGATGGTCCCGACCGCGTCGGGCTTGGGGAGCGGAGTCGAGCCGCCGGCACCCTGGGCGTGCTGCACGAGATAGCGCTCACCGGGCTCGATGCGGCCCGTGAGGCCGGTGACCTGCCAGGTGGTGCCGGCAGACGAGGCGTACTGGACCGACCAGCCGTTGAGGTCGACGGTGGTGTCACCGGTGTTGTGGAGCTCGACGAAGTCGTGCGTGTAGGTGGCGCCGGAGTTGCCACCTCCGCCGTACACCTCGGAGACGACGACGTCGTTCGAGACGGCGGTGGCGGTGCTGAGCGGGAGCGCGATCACGCCCGAGGCGATGAGCGCTGAGGCGACGCCGGTGACGGCGGCGCGAGATCTACGAGACACGTGGGGGTCCTCCGTGGTCGATGCGATGTCGCGGGAGGTCTCCCCGTGACACCGGTCACAATAGGTAAAGATTCCGGGCGAACCGGCCTTTCCGAGACTTTTCGCCTGCGTGTCCTGCGCGAGTGGTGAGACCGGGGGTGCGCGCGCCTAGATTGGGCGCATGGCGAGCCCCGCGACCGAGATCGACGCAGCCGGACGGAACGTTCGGGTCACCAACCCCGACCGGGTGATCTACCCCGCGACCGAGACCACCGCGGAGGTGACGAAGCTGATGGTGGTGGAGTACTACGTCGCGGTGGCTCCCGGCATCATGCGCGCGCTGGACCAGCGGCCGACCACGCTCGAGCGCTGGCCGAAGGGGGTCCACGAGGGCATCACGCTGAGCACGAGGTCCGGCGAGCACGGAGACGCGTTCTTCCAGAAGCGGGTGCCCAAGGGCGCGCCGCCCTACGTCGAGACCGCGTCCATCAAGTTCCCCTCCGGGCGCTTCGCCGACGAGGTCTGCCCCACCGAGCCCGCTGTGGTCGCGTGGGCGGCGCAGATGGGCACGTTGACCTTCCACCCCTGGCCCGTGCGTCGCGACGACGTGGACCATCCCGACGAGCTGCGAATCGACCTCGACCCGCAGCCCGGGACGGGGTTCGCCGACGCGGTGCGGGTGGCAGGAGCCGCGCGAGACCTGCTCGAGGAGCTGGGGCTGCGCGGATTCCCCAAGACCAGCGGGAACCGCGGCGTGCACGTCTACGTGCGCATCGAGCCACGGTGGACCTTCACCGACGTGCGGCATGCCGCGATCGCGTTCGGTCGTGAGCTGGAGCGTCGTACGCCGGGGGTCACCACCAGCTGGTGGAAGGAGGAGCGCGGCGAGAGGGTCTTCGTCGACTACAACCAGAACTCGCGGGACCGGACCATCGCCAGCGCCTACAGCCTCCGCCCCGTCGCCGGAGCGCCCGTGTCCACGCCCGTCGCGTGGGACGAGCTGCCCGAGGTGGACCCGAAGGCGTTCAACCTCCACACGGTCCCGGCTCGCTTCGCAGACGTCGGTGACCCGCATGCGTCCATCGACGATGAGCACTTCTCGATCGAGCCGCTGCTGGAGATGTATGCCCGCGACGAGGAACGAGGCCTTGGCGACATGCCCTACCCGCCGGACTACCCGAAGATGCCGGGCGAGCCTCCCCGCGTGCAACCCAGCCGGAAGAACGCCGCGAACTGGGAGGGCAGCTAGCCTCGCCGTGAGGGGACGGCGCGTACTGTCGGGAGCAAGCGCACCGTTCCAGCAGAAGGGGTCGCATCGTGACCACCTCGAACAAGCCTCCGGACGGACGTCAACCTCCCCCTTGGGCACTCGACCAGGCGAGCGAGGAGCTGGACGAGCCCCGTGACGCGAGGGACGTCAGGGCGCTGGCGTGGCGGCTCGTCCGCGAGTCCGAGGAACGAGCGGGCGAGCGTCACGACGAGTACGACGACCCGGACCAGGGTGGCGAGGCCTGACGCAGCCCGGCAGCGGGCCGGCTACGAGCCGTCGAGACCGCGAAGGCGGACGGGACGCAGGATGGCTCCGTAGTTCTCGTCGTCGGTGCCGTAGAACAACGTCATGGCCGAGCCGGCGGGGTCCCGGATCGCCAGGCTCTCGATCTTCACGCCCCTCGCCGCGGCAAGCAGCCCAGGCGTCGGGTCCGGCACGAACTCGGGGTTTCCGTCCGAGCCCTGCTCGAACCTCCCGGCGCTGAAGATCCCGCTGTCGAAGGGCCCGTTGTCGTCGCCGGGGTCGAAGGCCGCGGCTGTGACCACCCGCCCGTCGGCGTCGATGTCGATGGCGACGACCGGTCGGTTGGTGCCGAGGCTGTCGGGCAGCTCGAGCCGGGCCTGGTCGAAGGCGCCGAAGCGAAGCGGCTCGAGCCTCAGGGGCGCCCAGCGGATCCGGGTGGCTGCCCTGCCCTCGTTCCGCTCCGCATAGACGAATGCCAGGCGTCCCCCGAGGCGCACGACCGCGGTACCTTCGACGTTCGACACCCGCGCGGGCCAGGGGACGGTCTCCTCGACGTGCAGCCGTCCGCGTTCGAGCCTCACCAGGAAGATCCGGTGGAAGGGGCCGCCGTCGTCGCCGCTCTCCGCCAGGAGAACCCGCCGTGTCCCCGGAATGCGTGCGGCGCTCTCGAGGTCGTTGCTCGGACCCCGACGCGCGGGCCATCGCACGGACAACGGCCGATGGACGACGCCCTTCGGCGTCGTGGCTGCCCGGACGAGGCTCACCCGCGGCTTGTCGATCTCTTCCCGCGCGCCTGCCGCGTCGTTCTTCGAGTCGTGGACCGCCAGGAACCTGTCTCCCCACAGCCAGGCCATCCCGCTCAGGTCGGGCAGCGGGGCGACCTGAGGCGCCGGGGCGTCAGGGGCCGACTGGGGGCTGCCGCTGGCGAGTGGGATGAGGAGGGCGCCGGCCAGCAGCCCTGAGGCCACGCCGGCGCGCAGCGTGCTGCGCAGCGAAGTCCCTGGGGAACGGCGCCCGGTCCTGTCGCGGCGGCGGGCACCTGACGGCGTCCGGTCCGGACACATCAGCGAAGCCCTTCCCACAACGCCCGCTCCCAGGCTCGGGGGTCGTCGACCACCTGGGACGTCGTGTCGAAGCGCATGGTGGCCCTCCGGTCGAGGTCGTATCTCGGCCAGCCGGGGTCGCCGTGGGCGGCGAAGGAGACCCAGGCTGTGTGCATGGTGTCCGCGAGCGCCTGGGGCGGGTCATCACCGAGCAGGGGGCCGAAGAGGCGTGCGCTCTTGCCGAGGCTGTTGAAGACGAAGGGGATCTCGATCGCGTGCACGGCGCCCAGGCCCGGGGCGGCCCAGGCGAACTCGTACATGTAGGTCGCGGACGTGGCGTGCGCGTGGGCATCGGCGAGTCGCAGTGCGGGAACACGCACCCACCAGTCGGTCTGCACCGCCGCGAGGATGTCGCCGGGACTCGCGCCGGGGTACCTGGATCGATACTCGGCGAGCGCTCTCTCGAGCGGGAGGCCGTAGGCGGCCAGCGCCCGGCGCCCGTGGACGTCGACGGGTCCGGTGAGCTCCTCATCGGTGATGTTGTCGATCTCGCCGGTGATGACCAGGAACATCCTCCAGTCATCGGTGTTGGTGCCGACGATCAGGTCCACCTCCGCGCCGGGCCCGGCGGCGATCCGGTCGAGCGGACGACCGGGAAGGATCTCGCCGTCGATCACCGGCTGCCACGGCATCGTGAGCACCAGGTCCTCACCCCAGAACGCGCGATCTGGATGAGCCATGAGGTCCGCCGACAGCTCAGCCTCCGCTGTGAGGAGTCGCTCGACGGGCACCTCGGCGATCGCCTCCCGTGTCGCGGGAACGCCCAGCCTCGCGGCCAGGTGCCGGCCGATGCGCTGCCCGGTCTCGGCCGAGCTCACGTGATGGGCTGCGCCGCTCTGCAAGATCGCTCGCCGGAACAGCCCCTCGGTGCGAGGCATCGACAGCAGCGTGCCGATGCTCATCGCGCCGGCCGACTCACCGAAGACGGTGACGTTGCCGGGGTCGCCGCCGAAGACGTCGATGTTGTCCCGGACCCACTCCAGCGCCGCGACCTGGTCCAGCAGACCCACGTTGGCGATCCCGTCGTCCAGGTACAAGAACCCGTCGGCGCCGACACGCCAGTTGATGACGACGCAGACGGCGCCGTCCCGGGCGAAGTGGCTCCCGTCGTACGCCGCGGTCGAGCTGATCTCGAAGGCACCCCCCTGGATCCAGACCATCACCGGCAACCCGGCCGCGCCGGGGTCCGGGGTCCAGATGTTCAGGTTGAGGCAGTCAGCACCGACCGCCGCCGTGTCCCACTCGGTCCCGGCGCTCTCGGGGGGAGCGACCTGCGGGGGCGCCGGCCCGAAGCTGGTGGCCTCACGTACGCCGTCCCAAGGTTCAACCGGCTGGGGCGGCCGGAGTCGGTTGGCGCCGGACGGCGACGCCGCGTAGGGGACCCCCAGGAAGGAGTGCACGCCGTCGGCGACGCTGCCGCGCAGGTCGCCCCGCCGGGTCGAGACCACAGCACTCATACAAGCCACGGTGCGAGGGTCGGCCTCCCCGATGCAGAGGCGAAGGTCCCGAAGCCCGCGCCGCCCTGGTCAGGTCAGGGCGTTGGTGTCCTGGATCAGGTCGACCAGGGCCACGGTCGAGAGGACGACCAGCGCGCCCCGGATCAGCCAGGGCCACGCCGGGCGACCGAGAAGAGCGGCTCCGCCAGGCGTACGCCGCACCACCTCGAAGGCCGCCAAGCCGAGCAGGAGTGCACCGAGCAGCGGCGCAATCGGGACCCAGAGCAGGATCGGCGGGACGGCGAGGAAGAAGGGCGAGGTCATGAAGCGCCCCTCGGGTGCGAGCCAGCGCTCCGCCAGGACCGTCAGGCTCGCTGCATAGACACCAGGGATCAGCACGAACATGGCGATCGCCAGCGAGACGGGTCCGAGGAGGGTGAAGTCCACGCCCTCCACATGGACCAGGCTGCTGCCGACCACGACCGCCGGCCCGAGCGAGATCGACAGGATCTGGAACCAGCGTGGTCCGATCATGAGTCCGCGCAGCACGAAGTAGACGCCTGCGCCGAACACGCCGATCAGCGTGGTCGTGGCCAGCAGGTCGAGGGTCTCCAGGGTGAGGTGCCCCATGACGAAGCCGTCGTCGCTGACCAGGCCGGTGGCCCCGGGGTTCAGCCTCGCCAGCAGCATCATCGCGAGGCGGCTACCGACACCGCCCACGAGGAGGCCGAGCAGCGCGCCCGCCCAGGTCACGGCCGCGAGCCGGCGCAGGGCCCGCCGCGAGGTGACAGCCCAGGATTCTTCCTGGCGCTCGGCAGTGCTGACAGTCATCTGGCTCGCCCCCATCGGGTCAGTATGAGGCTCCGCACCGCGGGGCACATCTGAATTGTCGACGAGCAGCCATCAGGGACCTCCATCCGGATCTTGCACAATGAGGGCATGGAACGCGCAGCGGTGGAGCGGTGGGTCGCAGGTTACGAACGTGCCTGGCGCACGCCTGGAACCGACCTGCTCGCCGAGCTCTTCGTTCCCGGAGCCTCCTACCTTCCCTCTCCCTGGGCCCGACGCGTCGAGGGACTGGAGGCGATCGCGCGGTTCTGGGAGGCCGAACGCACAGCCTCGGACGAGGGCTTCACGATGACGAGTGACGTCGTCGCGGTCGACGCCGACGCGGCGGTCGTCCGTGTGTCCGTCGTGTACGAGGATCCGGCGAGCGGGCGATGGCGCGACCTGTGGGTTCTCCGGTTCGCCGACGACGGTCGATGCGCCTGGTTCGAGGAGTGGCCGTTCGCGCCGGACCAGCCCGAGGGGCACTGACCCGGTGGGCTGCTGGGCCGGCCGGGCGAGCCCGCACGGGGTGGCACCGTCACGTACCGGTTGTGGGGGGCTTCTCCGCCTGCAGCTGGGTCTCGGTCTCGGTGAAGCCGACCGAGCGGTAGACCCTGATCGCGACGTAGTCGGGATCGGCGACCATCACGAGCTTGCGTGCCCCGAGTCGGCTGAATCCGTATTCGCCGGCATGGTGAACCAGCGTGCCCGCGAGGCCGCGGCCACGGGCTTCGGGGAGCGTCTCCACGGACTGGAACCGGGCGATCCCCACGCCGGCGCGGAAGAGCCCCATCCCTGAGACAAGGCGACCTTCCTCGAAGGCGCCGAACCAGGCGCCGTGCCCACGCTCGACGATGCGTCGGACGGTGGCCACCTTGGCCACCGCGAACTCGCGGAAGGTCTGGGAGTCGAGGCCCTCGTCGATGCACGAGATCCGCAGCTCCACGAGCTGTTCCCAGTCCGTGTCGCTCGCCAGTGTGCGGTACTCCGCTGCCTGGTTCGGACGAGGTGGCTCGTGGACGCTGGAGGCGGTCATGACTGCCTGGCGCTCGACGCACAGACCCCTGCTCACGAAGGCGGCGAGGGCATCGGGAGTGCCGTCGACCCCGTCGAAGCCGAGTGCGATGTGGTCGGCATCAGGGAACTCGTCCGCGAACCGCGCGAGCCAGCGATCGGTGTGCTCGGCGGCGGGAGGGTCCGGAAGCAGAAGGAAGTTGCCCCACCAGTGACCCGGGTTGTGTGGTGACCGTACGACGACGTGGTCCCCCCGGTCCTCGATCACGCTGCCCCCGAGCGCGAGCAGGGCGAGGTCCGTCCGATAACCGAGCGAGGTGACGTCCACGCCCGAGACTCTAGGCGCTCGGGGCGGGAGGGTCGGCCCTGCGACGCCGTGTCCATGTGACATCGTCCTCGGGCGTCGAGTGCGCACAGCGAGCGAGCAACGGGCGGGTCCTGTGGTCGCATGCCGCGCCGAACCCGGCCTCGAACAGCCTCGTCGCGGACTAGGCTGACGCACCCCTCAACCCGCTGCCTCCATGTTCCTGCCGACCGCTTCGCTCGTGCGTTGCAGCTCCTCGGTCGGGCTGAACATGACGAGCTCGGCGCCGGCGTGGAAGACCGGAGTGTGGCCTGGCGCCACGTAGTAGGCGTCGCCCGCCTCGAAGGTCTCCTCTCCGGAGCTGTTCTTGAAGGTCACACTCCCCTTGAGCACGAGGCCCCAGTGCGCACATTGGCACCGATCGTCGGGCAGGCCTATGAGGTACGGCGCCAGGTCGGTCTCCACGGTGTACGTCTCGAACGCCGCCGTGTAGCCGTCGCCCATGTTCGCGATGTGCCCCTCGTAGCCTTCGGCCTCGATCGTCTCGGAGGCGCTGGTCTTCGATGCCTTGGACATGGTTCCTCCCTTCTTCTCCTCCGGCGCCCGAGCCGTCAGGGGAGGCAACAAGGCAACTGCCATCGTCCGCCCGGCGGTAGTCTGGATACAACGCTGTCGGGACCTGGACCAGACCCGAGCCGGGACGACCTCAGCCGAGGAGTGTGGCGCAGTGGTCGGGCACGTACGTCGCCTGCTCGCGCGGAGGCCGTTCGTAACCGGTCCGCTTGGGGCGAGGCGGCAGCTCGAGAGCCGGCGGCGGCACCTCGGCGTACGGGAGGGTGGAGAGCAGGTGCGCCATCATGTTGAGGCGGGCGCGCTTCTTCACGTCACTCTCCACCACGTACCACGGCGCTTCGGGGATGTCGGTGTGCACCATCATCTCGTCCTTGGCGCGGGAGTAGTCCTCCCAGCGGGTGATCGACTCGAGGTCCATCGGAGAGAGCTTCCACTGGCGCATCGGGTCCTCGAGACGGGACTTGAACCTTCGCTGCTGCTCCTGGTCGCTCACGGAGAACCAGTACTTCCGCAGCAGGATCCCGTCCTCTACGAGAAGCCGCTCGAAGATCGGGCACTGGTGCAGGAAGCGGCGGTACTCCGCCGGGGTGCAGTAGTTCATCACCTTCTCCACGCCGGCGCGGTTGTACCAGGAGCGGTCGAACAGCACGATCTCGCCGGCGCTCGGCAGGTGCTGGATATAGCGCTGGAAGTACCACTGCGCCTTCTCCCGCTCGGTCGGCTGGGGCAGAGCCACGATCGGTGCCACGCGGGGACTCAGGTACTGCGTGACTCGCTTGATGGTGCCACCCTTGCCGGCGGCGTCTCGACCCTCGAAGACCACCACGATCCGCTGCTTCTCGGCCTTGACCCACTCCTGGACCTTCACCAGCTCGGCCTGCAGCCGGAACAGCTCGGCGTCGTACAGCGCCGGTGGCACCTTCTGGGCGGCTCGGGCCTGACGGTCGCCTCGCTGCTTCGTCATGCATCTCAGCGTATCCGTGGGTGTCTAGACGTGTGTTTCGTCCGCCTCGTCCAGCGGCATTTCTATTACCGCGGGGAACTCGGACAACCGAGGTGGAAAGCAACGTGATGGAACCACAGGAGCAACTGATTCCGCAGACAGGAGCCGCGGCGCTCTGGCGGCTGGACGCCCTCCCCGGTGCCGACGACCAGGCCGCGCTCGTCGAGACCTGCACCCTGCATGCCTGGACCTGCATCTGGTGCTCCATGACGCCACCGATCTGCGGCTCGTGCCGGCCTGTGACCCCGCCCTGCCCGGCGACCGGCGCCATCCACACGTGTGCCTGCAGCTCCAGCCTCCACGCCAAGGACGCCGCCTGACCCAGGAGCCGACCCTGCCCTCACGCGGAAGACGACGCGTAAACCCTCGACGGCGGGCTGAGACCGTTTCAGGCGGCGTTGCGAGGAGGGGTGTGCTCGTCGGGGACGGCCTCGTCCGGCTGGGGCGGCGGGGGAGGGGTACCCTCCCCGAAAGGGCTCCCGCCGAGCTGCTCGCGGCCGTGAGGGGTGAGCCAGCCAGTCAGGTCGGGGCCCTTGGGGACGATCTGGGTCGGGTTGATGTCGCGATGCACGCAGTAGTAGTGCCGCTTGATGTGGTCGAAGTCGATGGTGTCACCGAAGCCCGGGGTCTGGAAGAGGTCTCGGGCGTAGGCCCACAGGACCGGCATCTCGCTGAGCTTGTTCCGGTTGCACTTGAAGTGGCCGTTGTAGACGGCGTCGAACCGGGCGAGGGTCGTGAAGAGACGGACGTCGGACTCGGTGATCGAACCACCCATGAGGTAGCGGCGGTCGCGCAGGCGGTCCTCCAGCCAGTCGAGGCTGCCGAACAGCCGGTCGTAGGAGCGTTCGTAGGCGCGCTGTGAACCCGCGAACCCACACCGGTACACGCCGTTGTTGACGTCGGCGTAGATGCGTTCCATCACGTGGTCCATCTCGGCCCGAAGGTGTTCGGGACAAAGGTCCGGGGCGCCGTCGCGGTGGAACTTCCGCCACTCCGTGGAGAGGTCGAGCGTGATCCGGGCGAAGTCGTTGGTGACGACTTCGCCCGTCGAGATCTCCACCATCGCCGGCACCGTGACGCCCTTGTCGTAGTGCGGGTCCCGCGCCAGGTAGGCGTCTCGCAGGCGCTCGATGCCGAGCACGGGATCACGACCCCCGGGGTCGAGGTCGAAGGTCCAGCTCCGCTGGTCGTGGGTCGGCCCGCACACCCCCATGCCGAGCACGTCCTCGAGCCCGAGCAGTCTGCGCACGATGATGGCCCGGTTGGCCCACGGGCACGCCCGCGCGACGACCAGCCGGTAGCGACCAGCCTCCACCGGGTACCCGTCACGAGCGTCCTCGGTGATCCGGGTGGTCAGGTAGCGGGTGTCCCGGTCGTAGTCGCCCGACGAGACGTACCCGCCAGATCCCGCGTCGCCGCCTGTGGGTGCCGTGGCGCTCGACATGTGCCCCCTCCTCGGTTCTCGGTGCACGCTGCCCGGGTACGTCGTACCCGAACAAGGTGGCCTCAAGCCGGGGACGCCGCGAGGAGGCCTGACCTTGACGCGCCTGCAGCAGGTGCGACTACCTTGCCGGGGTGAGTGAACGGCTCCGATCGGTCGTGGAGGGACTGGGGATCCGCCCCGAGGACCGCGTGCTCGAGATCGGCTGCGGCCACGGCGTCGCGGTGGGGATGGTCTGCGAGCGCCTCGAGAGCGGTCGCCTCACGGCAGTCGACCGGTCCACCAAGATGATCGAGGCGGCCGGGCGTCGCAACGCTGAGCACGTCGCCGCGGGGAAGGTGGAGTTCCTGGTGGCCGACCTGGAGGACCTGGATCTCGGCGATCGTCGGTTCGACGTCGTCTTCGCCGTTCGGGTGGGTCTCTTCCACCGCGACCCGGACCGGGCGCATGCGCTGGTGGCCCCCTGGCTCGCTGACGGTGGCCGCGTAGAGGCGTTCTACGACGCCCCGGGTGCCTGACCTTCCGCTCCTCGTCGACGAAGCACCGCACAAGGGCGACCGCGTCGTCTTGGGCCCAATCAGGACAGACCTAGTCCTTTCGAGCCTTCCCATGACGACTCGGGCAGGTCTACGGTCGATGCGAGTGCCGCGCGGGCGGCGCTGGACCACGGGGGTGGTGACCGTGTCACGAACCACGACGACCTCGGACGGGCTCTCCGCTCCTGACGGGCTCGACCGCCCGGACACGTACGCCGCACCGGTGGCCACCTGCGACGTCGTCATGAAGGGTGGCATCACCAGCGGGATCGTCTATCCGTGGACGGTCTGCGAGCTCGCGACCCGCTACCGACTCGTCAACATCGGAGGGACCTCCGCAGGCGCGATCGCCGCGGCTGCCGCTGCTGCAGCCGAGTACGGCCGCGGCAGCGAGCGCGGGGGGTTCGCCGTGCTGGCGCGACTGCCCGGTGAGCTGGGCACGACGCGGAACGGCCTGTCACGCCTGTTCTCGCTGTTCCAGCCCCAGCCCGCCACGGCGCCGCTCTTCGCGCTGATGACCGCCTCGATGTCGGGCGGTGGCGGGGGCTCGCGCAGCCGTACGGCAATTCGGGGACTGCGCGCGGCGGTCAGTGTGCCGGGCGGCTGGTGGCGGCTCGCGCTGGGAGCGCTGCCGGGGCTGGTCCTCCTGGCAGCCGTCGGAGGTCGTGGTCTCCCGGTCCTCTGGAGCCTGATCGCACTCGTCGTGGCGGCCGTCCTCGCGCGCCTCTCCTGGACGATGCTTCGGGGACGGACCGCGGCCGCCCTTGCCGGCGTGCTGGCCGCAGCCGCAGTGGTCCTCGTCGCCGCAGTCTCGGACACACCGTCAGACGTGGCTGTCGCCGTCGTCGGGTGGCTGGTGCTGGCGGTGGGACTTGCCGCCGGGACGGCATGGGTGCTCGGACGCACGCTGCTTCGTGAGGTGCCGGGCAACCTGTACGGGCTCTGCACCGGCATGGACGGCGGTGGTGCCTCCGGACTGCCGGCGCTGACGCCCTGGCTGACGAAGGTGCTCGACGAGGCGGCCGGCATCCGCGAAGCCGACGGACCGTTGACCTTCGGGCACCTCTGGGCCGGCCCGGGCGCCGGGCGGGTCGAGGCCTCGCCACGACCTCGGCAGCCGGCCGTCAACCTCGAGGTGATGACGACGTGCGTGACCCGGGGCAGGCCCTATCGCATCCCGTTCGAGACCAGCGGTTTCTACTTCGACGCCACGGAGATGCGACGGCTGTTCCCCGAGGAGGTGGTGGCATGGATGGAGCAGCACCCGGCACCACCGACCGGGGGGCGGGTGGAGAGGCTTCGGCGCCGTGTCACCGACGCCCTGGTGGCTCCTCTCCTCCCGCTCCCCGCTCCGTCGGACCTTCCCGTCGTCGTGGCTGCCCGGATGAGCCTGAGCTTTCCTGTCCTCATCAGTGCGGTGCCGCTGCACGCGGTCGACAGGGTCACCAACGTCGCGACGCTGGACCGTCTCGCGGTCGCGGTTCGCGACGCCGCCGCAGAGACCTCGGAGGGACTCGACGAGGAAGTGGCGGCCGAGGCTCTGCGGCGGCTCCGGGCCGAAGGAGTGACCCTGGGCGTCGACCGGCTCTGGTTCTCCGACGGCGGGATCACCAGCAACTTCCCGATCCACTTCTTCGACAGCTTCGCTCCGCGACGCCCCACGTTCGGGGTCAACCTCCGGCCGCACCACCCGGCCTTCCCGCCGGTGCCGGGTGACGAGACGAGCGCGGTGTACCTGCCCGACGACAACGCCTCGGGCCGGTCACAGGCGCCGAACCTGTTCGAGTCCGAGGGACGCACCCTGGTCGGCTTCCTGAAGGCGATCCTGGACACCATGCAGAACTGGAACGACCTCATGCAGCTCCCGCTTCCGGGATTCCGGGATCGGATCGCCCATGTGGGCCTGTCGGCCGACGAGGGCGGGATGAACCTGACCATGCCCCTCGAGCGGATCGCGGCCCTGGCGACACGGGGTCGTTGTGCCGGGGAGGCGCTGCGGGTTCGGTTCTCCACGGTCCAGGAGACCGGGTGGACCGGCTGGGAGAACCATCGGTGGGTTCGGCTCAGGTCCAACCTGGCGCTGCTCGAGGCGGCTGCCGACCAGCTTCACGTCTCGCTCGGTGAGGCCGGACAGCACCCTGACGGCACTCGTCACCTGCGAGACCTGCTCGACCTCGGCATCGGCGGTGCGCCGTCGTACCAGTGGTCCAACGAGGGTCAGCGGCAACGAGCGCTGGCTGCCGTCGAGGAGATCCTCAGCGTCGCCACGGAGGGGGTGCCGGACACTCAGCTCCTGTCGGGCGACTCGCCACGGCCACAGCCGACGCTGAGGATCGTGCCGAGGGAGTGATGCCAGGGGCTAGAGCCCGCTCACGCCCTCGCCGCCGCCGGCCTGCTCGTCGAAGCTCTCGTGCTCGAGAAGGTGCAGCACCGGCACGCCGATCTTCCGGCGGGCACGCGAGCTCCAGTCCATGTGGAAGAACTCCGCGACCACGTGTGGGCGGGTGAGGATGATCGCCTCACGGCCGTCGACTGCCTGGACCTTCGCCGCGAGAGCGTCGATCGGGTCGATGCTGACGATGTCTCCCACGGCATCGGCACCGGCGTCCACGAGCCGCTGGATGCTGGCGGAGAGGTCGCGGCGAGCGTTGTCGAGGAGCTCGTGCTGGATGTCCTCGAGGTCCTCCTCGTTCATCACCAGGGCGGGGGAGGCCAGGACCTCGCTCGCGGCGAGCGACCCCATCGCCGACTCCACGCGCGCCGCAGCGTCCTCGACGGGGAGCAGTAGGTGGTAGCGGACGTGCTCCTCGAGCTCCTCGTGGAGTCCGCGGACCTGTCCGGCGTCCTGCGCGGACAGCGGCTGCTCGACGAGCAGCACGACGTCGTAGGTCGACTCGGGTCCTGAGGTGGTCAACGGAAACGCCCTCCGCTCATGGGGATCTGGTGGTCAAGACCTTACCCAAGTCGTAGCTCACCGGCTCCTCCAACTGCTCATATCCGCACGAGGCCGGATCCCGGTCGGGGCGCCAGCGCTTGAACTGGGCGGTGTGCCGGAAGCGGGTGCCCTCCATGTGGTCGTAGCCGACCTCGAGCACGCGCTCTGGCGCGAGAGGGACGAACGAGAGGTCCTTGCCGGCACTCCACCGGCTCTGCGTACCCGGCAGCCGGTCTCCCGTGACGTTGTGGTGCTCGGCCTCCGCCCAGGTGCCCCAGGGATGGTCGTCGGTGTCCACGACGAGCGGGGCGAGCTCCTCGACCAGCTCGGCCCGGCGCTTCGCGGTGAAGGCCGCCGCGACGCCGACGTGCTGCAGGGTCCCGCGGTCGTCGTACAGACCGAGGAGCAGCGAGCCGAGAAGCGGCTTGTCGGGCGTGGAGGTCTTGTGAAGGCGGTAGCCGGCGACGACGACGTCGGCGGTCCGCTCGTGCTTGATCTTCAGCATCGTGCGCACGTTCGGCTGGTAGGGCGTCGACATCGGCTTGGCAACCACCCCGTCGAGACCGGCGCCCTCGAAGTGCGCGAACCAGTCCTCTGCCTCCGCGGCGTCGGTGGTCGTGCGGGTGAGGTAGACCGGCGCGGTCGCCCGGTCCATCGCCTGTTCCAGTCGGGTACGCCGGACCGCGAACGGATCCTTCATCAGTGACTCGTCTTCGATCGCGAGCAGGTCGAACGCGACGAACGACGCCGGGGTCTTCTCCGCCAGCATCGTGACCCGGGAGTCGGCGGGGTGGATGCGCTCCTGCAGCCGCTCGAACTCGAGCCGCTCACCGATCGCGACGAAGATCTCCCCGTCCACCACGCACCGTTCCGGCAACGACTCGCGCACCGCCTCGACGACCTCGGGGAAGTACCTGGTGAGCTCCTTGGTGTTGCGGCTGGCGAGGACCACCTCGTCGCCGTCGCGGAAGACGAGGCAGCGGAAGCCGTCCCACTTCGGCTCGAACGACAGCCCGCCGTCGTACTTCGCCGGGTCGGGGACGCCCTTGACCGACTTGGCGAGCATGGGTTGCACCGGAGGCATCACAGGCAGTCGCATGTGAGGCAGCGTAGCCGCGACTCGTAGGCTTGAGCGGTGCCGATCCGACTCTGTTCCCGCAACCCCCACGTGTCGAAGGACAGGCTGATCGGGGAGCTCGTCCCTCCACCGCGCTTCGCCGAGGTCAGCTTCGACTCCTACAACCCCGACCCGGCCCAGCCCTCACAGAAGGAGGCGGTCGAGGTGCTGCGGGACTTCGCCGACCGGCTCCACCGGCCGGCGAAGAAGAAGGGACTGTTCCGGAAGTCCTCCGAGCCGACCGGGCCCGGTGGGGTCTACCTCGACGGCGGCTACGGTGTGGGGAAGACCCACCTGCTCGCGTCGTTGTGGCACGCGGCCCCGGGGCCGAAGCTCTTCGCCACGTTCGTCGAGCTGACCAACCTCGTCGGTGCCCTCGGCTTCCACGACGCAGTGACCGCGCTGTCGTCGTACCGCCTCATCTGCGTGGACGAGTTCGAGCTCGACGACCCCGGCGACACCGTGCTGGTCTCGACCTTGCTGCGCAACCTCCGCGAGCACGGAGTCCGCCTCGCCGCCACCTCGAACACCCTTCCCGGGAAGCTCGGCGAGGGGCGGTTCGCCACCGCCGACTTCATGCGGGAGATCCAGGGGCTCGCCAACTCCTTCGAGTCGGTTCGCATCGACGGCGAGGACTACCGTCACCGAGGCCTGCCGAAGGCTCCCGACGCCTCCCCGGTCGAAGAGATCCGACGGCGGGCCGAGCAGCAGGAGGACGCGAGCCTCGACGACTTCTCGGACCTCACGGCACACCTGGCGAACGTGCACCCCTCGAAGTACGGCTCCCTGCTCGACGGTGTCGGCCTGGTGTGCCTGGAGGACGTGCACACGGTCAGCGACCAGTCCGTCGCGCTGAGGCTCGTCGTGCTCGCCGACCGGATGTACGACCGCGACCTGCCGGTCGTGGCCAGCGGCGTGAGCATGGACGAGGTGTTCGCCCCCGAGCTGCTCGACGGCGGCTACCGCAAGAAGTACTACCGCGCGATCAGCAGGCTCGACGCGCTCGCCCGCGAGGGCGCCGGCGAGGAGGAGTGACCGCGGCTCGGCCGATGCGAAGACCCGGGAGCGGTAGCGCCGCACGTGTGCACTCAGCCTCTTGGGGCATCATCGCTCCATGAGCCGACCTGAACGCCTCACCGACCTGCTGACCGTTCCGAAGGGGCCGGTGAACCTTGCCGCCTACGACGCCAGGTCGACCCCGGGGTTCGAGGGCAGCAAGGCCGAGGGCAAGGCGGCGCTCGCCGCACTCGACCCCCAACTCTCAGAGCTCCAGGAGCGGCTGTTCGCGGAAGGGCGCACGGGTGGGACCCGCCGGGTGCTGGTCGTGCTCCAGGGGATGGACACCGCCGGGAAGGGCGGTGTCATGCGCCACGCGGTCGCGCTCTTCGACCCTCAGGGCGTGCATATCAAGGCCTTCGGCAAGCCGACCGAGGAGGAGCTCGCCCACGACTTCCTGTGGCGGATCCGCCGGGAGCTCCCCGACGACGGCAGGATCGGGATCTTCGACCGCTCCCACTACGAGGACGTGCTGATCGGACGGGTCCGCGAGCTCGCACCGTCCGAGGAGATCGAGCGGCGCTACGACGCGATCAACGAGTTCGAGGCAGAGCTCGTCGCCGGCGGCACAACGGTTCTCAAGTGCATGCTCCACATCTCCGCGGACGAGCAGAAGGAGCGTTTGCTCGCGCGGCTCGACGACCCGACCAAGCACTGGAAGTTCAACCCCGGCGATATCGACGAACGGGTCTACTGGTCGAGCTATCAGGAGGCCTATGAGATCGCGCTCGAGCGCACCAGCACCGAGGCCGCGCCGTGGCTGGTCGTCCCCAGCGACCGCAAGTGGTACCGCAACTGGGCGATGGGCCAGCTGCTCCTCGAGACGCTCGAGGGACTCCGCCTCGCGTGGCCCGAGGCCGACTTCGACGTCGAGGAGCAGCGACGCCGGCTCGTCGAGGAAGGGTTCGAGGCCTGATCCCCGCCGGCCCCGGTAGGTTGTGCGCGTGATCCCCACCGTCTCCGCGAGCCGCTACGTCGCGCCGCTTCGTGAAGGCGGGTCCCTTCCGGGCATCGTCGAGGCCGACGACCTCGGCACCTACGTCTGCAAGTTCCGTGGCGCGGGTCAGGGTCTGCGGGTCCTCGTCGCCGAGGTGGTCGTCGGAGAGCTCGCCCGCCGCCTGGGCATCCGTACGCCTGACCTCGTCGCCGTCCGGCTCGACGCGGCGATCGGAAGGTACGAGGCCGACGAGGAGGTCCAGGACCTGCTCACGGCCAGCGTCGGGCTCAACCTCGGGGTCGACTTCCTACCCGGCTCGTTCGGGTTCGACTCCGGCTGCACACCCGATCCCGAGGCGGCCGCCCGGGTGATCTGGCTGGACGCGCTCACGGCCAACGTGGACCGAAGCTGGCGGAACCCGAACCTCCTGGTCTGGCACAAGGAGCTGTGGGCGATCGACCACGGCGCCTGCCTGTACTTCCACCACAGCTGGGCTCAGGGGATCGGCAGTCCCGAGCGCTTCGCGCGCCAGCCGTACGACGCGTCCGACCACGTCCTCGCGAGCTATCTCCCCGGCGTCGAGCAGGCCGACGCCACCATGGCGCCGCTCGTCACGCGCGACCTGCTCCGCGAGGTCGTCGCACAGGTACCGGAGGACTGGCTCGAGGTCCCACCCGGGGCAGCCGGGGTCGACGCGGTGCGTGAGGCGTACGTGGACTTTCTCCTGGCACGGGTCTCGGGTGGACGCTCCTGGCTTCCGCGGGTGAGCGCGGCATGAGCGGCATGGGCTTCCAGTACGTCGTCCTGCGTTGCGTCCCGCGCGTGGACCGGGAGGAGTTCGTCAACGTCGGCGTGGTGCTCTACTGCCAGCAGGCCGACTTCCTCGAGGCCCGCTGTCACGTGGACCCCGAGCGGCTCGTCGCACTCGCGCCGGGCCTGGACCTCGACGCGGTGCGCTCCGCGCTTGCCGCGGTGGAGGCGGTCTGCCGGGGCGACGAGTCGGCGGGGGCCGCGGGACGCACCCCCCTGGGCACGAGGTTCGGCTTCGTCACGGCGCCCCGGAGCACCGTCGTACAGCCCGGCCCCATCCACGGTGGCCTCGCCACGGACCCGGCGCGCCAGCTCGACCACCTGCTCGACGCACTCGTGCGCTGAGGCTCACTCGGCACGGACAAAGGGAAGCGGCCGTCCCGTTACGCTCGGGACGGCCGCTTCCTCGCTGGGCCGGGTCACAGGTGGATCATGTGGCCGGCGATGCCCTCGACGGCCTCCTTGACCGACTCGCTGAGGGTGGGGTGGGCGAACACGTTGCGCGCCATCTCGTCGGCGGTGAGGTCCCAGCGCTGGGCGAGCGTGAGCGCAGGCAGCAGCTCGGTCACGTCCGGGCCGATCATGTGCGCGCCGAGGATCTCGTTGTACTTCGCGTCCGCGACCACCTTGACGAAACCCGTCGTGTCGCCGAGGCCCTTGGCCTTGCCGTTGGCCGAGAACGGGAACTTCGCGACCTTGACGTCGTACCCCTTCTCCTTGGCCTGCTCCTCGCTGTAGCCGAACGAGGCGATCTGCGGCTGGCAGTACGTCGCCCGCGGGATCATGTCGAAGTCGATCTCCATCGTCTCCGCGTCCGCGATCGTCTCGGCCGCCACGATGCCCATCGCCTCTGCGGTGTGGGCGAGCATGAGCTTGCCGGTGACGTCACCGATCGCGTAGACGCCGTCGATGTTGGTCCGACCCCGCTCGTCGATCGCGATCGCTCCGCGCTCGGTGGTCTTGACCCCGGTGTTCTCGAGGCCGTAGCCCTCAAGACGGGGAGCGAAACCGATGGCCTGGAGGACCTTGTCGGTCTCGATGACCTGCTGCTCGCCGTCCTTCGAGACGGTGACCTTCACCTTCTCGCCCGAGTCGTCGATGCTCTCGACCTTGGTGGACAGCATGACGTTCACGCCGAGCTTCTTGTAGTGCTTGAGCAGCTCCTTGGACACCTCGGCGTCCTCGGTGGGGACCATCCGGTCGAGGAACTCCACGATGGTCACGTCCACGCCGAAGTTCTTCATCACGTAGGCGAACTCGACGCCGATCGCACCCGACCCGGCGATCACGATGCTCCCGGGAAGCTCGTCGGTGAGGATCTGCTCCTCGTAGGTGACGACCCGCTCGGAGAGCGACGTGCCGGGGACCAGCCGGGTGGTGGCGCCGGTGGCGATGATCAGATTGTCGCAGGTGTAGCTCTCGACGTTGCCGCTGTCGTCCTCGACGTCGACGGACTTGTCACCGGTCAGGGTTCCCCAGCCGTGGATCTCGGTGATCTTGTTCTTCTTCATCAAGAAGTGGACGCCCTTGACGATGCTGTCCGAGACGCTGCGGCTGCGCTTGTGCGTCACGGCGAAGCTCATCGTGGCATCGCCCTCGATGCCGAAGACGTCCTTCTCGTGCTCGAGGATGTGGGCGAGCTCGGCGTTGCGCAGCAGCGCCTTCGACGGGATGCAGCCGACGTTGAGGCAGACACCGCCCCAGTACTTCTTCTCCACCACACCGACCTTCAGGCCGAGCTGGGACGCGCGGATGGCGGCGACGTAGCCACCGGGGCCCGCGCCGAGAACGAGGACGTCGAAGTGCTGGCTCATGGGGGAAGACTACCCATCCCTCCGGACGTCATACGGAGCGTGCCCTGTGGCAGCCGCGAGGCACGATGCTGCCCGGGAGTCAGACCGGGACGAGCTCGACCGCTCCCACGGCGTAGCGCGCCAGGATCGTGCGGGCCACCTCCGTGTCGGCCCCGAGCGGGGCGGACACCGCAACCGCACCGGCCTCGAGCGCTAGCTCGGCGGCGCGGTCGGGCAGGGTGCCCGGTGCCAGGAACATCGAGCCGACCGCGATGTGGCGGCGGCCCTCCGCCCGGAACTGGCGCACCGCCTCACCGGTCGCGGGCGGCGCGGCCGAGGCGAACGCAGCCACCGTCGGCAGCTTGTGCTTGGTGCCCCAGAGCCGCGCGAGGCGTGCCACGGCCTGGTTGACGAGCGGGTCGGAGGAGCCTGCGGCGGCGAGCACGAGCGCGTCGAGCTCGCGCACGCGCGCCTCCTTCAGCGCAGCGCGCAGCCGCCGGTCGAGGACCTCCAGGAAGACCGTCTCCAGGCCGAGGATCCCGCTGGCGCGGATCTTGAGGTCGTCGTGCTTGGCCTCCGCTGCGGTGATCGCCGCGGGGACGTCGACCTTGGCGTGGTAGGCATCGGTCAGCAGCAGGGGAACGACCACGATCTCCTCGTAGCCGGCGCGGACGAGCTTGTCGACGACGGCGGAGAAGGACGGCTTGGAGAGCTCGAGGAAGGCCGGCTCGATCCGCAGGTCCGGGCGCATGTTGCGGACCTCGGCGCACAGCGCCCGGATCGTCTCCGCTGAGCGGGGGTCGCGGCTGCCGTGGGCCAGAGCCACCAGGGCGGGTGCGGTCATGAGCGTGGGCTCCCTTCGAAAAGCGGTACTGCGTGGTCGATGTCCAGCTCGCGGGCGTATGGGGTGCTCATACGTGGATCCCGCACTCGGTCTTCGTGCTCCCGGTCCAGCGGCCGCTGCGCTTGTCGTCACCGGGCGGGACCCGGCGGGTGCACGGCAGGCAGCCGATGGAGGGGTAGCCGTCGTACTGCAATGGGTTGACGAGCACACCGTGCTCGGCGACGTAGCGCTCCACGTCCTCGTCGCTCCATCGCGCGAGGGGGGAGACCTTGACCTTCTCCTTGTTCTCGTCCCACCCAACGACGGGAGCGATCACCCGGTTACGGGTCTCCTGGCGGCGGAGTCCGGTCGCCCAGGCGTCGTACCGGTCGAGCGCCTTCTTCAGGGGGGCGACCTTGCGCAGGGCGCAGCAAAGGTCGGGATCGCGGGCGAAGAGGTCCTTGCCGTGGGTCGCGTCCTGCTCGGCGACGGTCTGCTCCGGGGCGATCGTGCGCAGGTTGACCGGCAAGGTGGCCTCCACGGCGTCGCGGGTGCCGATGGTCTCGACGAAGTGGTAGCCGGTGTCGAGGAAGACCACGTCGATGCCGGGTGCGACCCTCGAAGCGAGGTGCGCGAGAACCGCGTCGGCCATGGACGAGGTGATGCAGAAGCGGTCGCCGAAGGTCGCGACGGCCCACTCGATGATGACCTCTGCCGGCGCCAGCTCGAGCTCTGCGCCGACGTGGGAGACCAGGTCCTTCAGCTCCTCCTTGCTCCGGCCCGCGGTGGTGCTGCCGCGGAAGCTCCGGGCCGCCATCGTGGTCGCCGCGGTCATGACCGAGCCTCCTCGGAGCCGCGTGGCGCGACGAGGCCCAGCATCCGCAGGGAGAAGGCGCGCAGGCAGGCACGGCACTCCCAGGCGCCGTGTGGCGAGCCATCCTGGGTCTCGTGCGGACGAAGGTCCTCGTTGCCGCAGTACGGGCAGTGGAAGGGCACCGCGCGCTCGCTCATCTTGCTCCCTCCAGGGCAGGGGCCGCCTCGCCACGCAGGAGGGCCTCGTCGGCGCGGAGCACCCAGGACTGGAAGGACTCCCCGGCCTCACGGTCGGCCAGGAATGCCCATACGACGGCGGTCACGTAGTCGTCGAGGCCGGCGCTGGTGACCTTGTGCGCCCGCAGCTTCTTGCCGAAGGCCGGGTCGAGCCCGAGGCCGCCCCCGAGGTGGACCTGGAACCCCTCGACCTGTCGGCCGTCCTCGTCGAGCACCAGCTGCCCCTTCAGGCCGATGTCCGCAACCTGCGTGCGGGCGCAGGCGTTGGGGCAGCCGTTGACGTTCACGGTGATCGGGGTGTCCAGGTCGGGAAAGCGCCGCTCGAGCTCGTCGACGAGCGCGGCGGCGCGGTTCTTGGTGTCGACGATGGCGAGCTTGCAGAACTCGATGCCGGTGCAGGCCATCGTGTTCTTGCGCCAGTGGCTCGGTCGCGCCGAGAGACCGATCGCCTCCAGCGCGGCGACGAGGCCCTCGACGTTCTCCTCGGCGACGCCCAGGACGACGAGCTTCTGGTAGGCCGTGAGACGGACTCCCCGCGCGCCGTACTCCTCGACGACGTCGGCAAGCCGCGTCAGCAGGGTGCCGGAGACGCGACCGACGGTCGGGGCCGCGCCCACGTAGTACGCCCCGTCCTTCTGGAGGTGCACGCCGACGTGGTCACCGGCGACCCGGGGCGACGTGGGGGAGGGGCAGTCGAGGAGCCTGCGGCCGAGGTACTCGTTCTCCAGCACCTCGCGGAACTTCTGCAGCCCCCAGTCGGCGACCAGGAACTTCAGTCGCGCCCTGGAGCGCAGCCGCCGGTAGCCGTAGTCGCGGAAGATCGAGGCCACGCCCTCCCAGGCGTCGGCCACCTCGCCGAGAGGGATCCACACGCCGAGCTTCTGAGCGAGCATCGGGTTGGTAGACAGGCCGCCGCCGACCCACAGGTCGAAGCCGGGACCGTGCTCGGGGTGGACCGTGCCGACGAACGCCACGTCGTTGACCTCGGGGGCCACGTCGTGGCTGGGGTGTCCCGTGACAGCGGTCTTGAACTTGCGCGGCAGGTTGGAGAAGGCCGGGTTGCCTATGAAGCGGCGTTTGATCTCCTGGAGGGCGGGGGTGCCATCGATCAGCTCGTCGGCCGCGACGCCGGCGACGGGGGAACCCAGGAAGGGGCGCGGCGAGTCGCCGCAGGCTTCCTGCGTCTCGAGGCCGACCGCTTCGAGACGCTCCCAGATCGAGGGGACGTCCTCGACAGAGACCCAGTGGTACTGGATGTTCTGGCGGTCCGTGAGGTCCGCGGTGTCCCGGGCGAACTCGGTCGAGGCGCTGCCGAGCGCGCGCAGCTGTTCGACGCCGAGGAGGGCGCCGTCCGTGCGCACCCGCATCATGAAGTACCGGTCGTCGAGCTCGTGCGGCTCGAGTGCACCGGTCTTGCCGCCGTCGAACCCGGGCTTGCGCTGGGTGTAGAGCCCCCACCAGCGGAACCGGCCGCGCAGGTCGCTCGGGTCGATGGAGTCGAACCCGCGGTGGGCGTAGATCTTCTCGATGCGGGCCCGGACGTTGAGGGCGTCGTCGTCCTTCTTGAACTGCTCGTTGGCGTTGAGGGGCTCGCGGTAGCCGAGGGCCCACTGCCCCTCGCCGCGGCGGGGGCGGGTCCGCCCGCTCCGGCCGGGGCCGCTCGGAGTCGGCTTCGCGGAGCCCGCGGGCTTGGGCGGGGTGGTGTTGCTGGAGGTCATGGAATGCGTTCCTGGAGGGGGAGAGACGCACGAATCGACGACCACCCGACGCCGTTGTCGAGATGTGAGTGCCGGCGACCGCGCGCCAGGCTGACAAGAAGAGATCTTCAGGCGGCGCGCTGCGGCATACACATCATGCTGCGGGTACGACCGAGGTCCACGTGGCGGCGAGCCACGAGGCGCGTATCGGTACCTGCAGTGATCATGGGCAGGAGTGTCACTTAGCGGGCGTCAGTCTCACAAACCTGTATCTCATGGGATGAGACAGGAGTCCAGCATGCGAGAAGGACACGAGCCTGTCAGGCGCGGCATGTGACGCCTGCCACCCTCGCCGCCCCTCGCGTGGTCGCCGATGGTCACTAGGCTGTGCGCCATGACCGAGTCGACCCCAGCCAGGATCTCCGCCTCCTCCCCCGGAGGAGGTCTCGCGGCCACGGCCAGCACCGCCTACCAGTCCGCGCTGGAGGTGGTCTCCTCGGTCGAACCCCGGATCGCCGACGCCATCCGAGCCGAGCTCGCCGACCAGCGGTCCTCGTTGAAGCTGATCGCGAGCGAGAACTACGCCTCCCCGGCCGTGCTGCTGACGATGGGCAACTGGTTCAGCGACAAGTACGCCGAGGGCACCATAGGCCACCGGTTCTACGCAGGCTGCCAGAACGTCGACACCGTGGAGTCCATCGCCGCCGAGCACGCCCGTGAGCTCTTCGGCGCCGAGTACGCCTACGTCCAGCCGCACTCCGGTATCGACGCCAACCTGGTGGCGTTCTGGTCGATCCTCGCCCACCGCGTCGAGTCGCCCGGGCTGGAGAAGTTCGGCGCCAGGTCGGTCAACGACCTCACCGAGGCCGACTGGGAGGCGCTGCGCCACGAGTTCGGCAACCAGCGGATGCTCGGCATGTCCCTCGACGCAGGTGGTCACCTGACCCACGGTTTCCGGCCGAACATCTCGGGCAAGATGTTCAACCAACGCAGCTACGGCACGGACCCTGAGACCGGCCTCCTGGACTACGACCGGGTCGCCGAGGCGGCCAGGGAGTTCAAGCCCCTGGTGCTGATCGCCGGATACTCCGCCTACCCCCGACGCGTGAACTTCGCGAAGATGCGCGAGATCGCCGACGAGGTCGGAGCCACGCTGCTGGTGGACATGGCTCATTTCGCGGGCCTCGTCGCCGGCAAGGTCTTCACCGGTGACGAGGACCCGGTCCCGCACGCGCACGTCGTGACGACCACTACCCACAAGTCCCTGCGTGGTCCTCGCGGAGGCCTCGTGCTCGCCACGGAGGAGTACGCACCCTCGGTCGACCGGGGCTGCCCGATGGTCCTCGGCGGTCCGCTGTCGCACGTGATGGCAGCCAAGGCCGTCGCACTCGCCGAGGCGCGGCAGCCGGAGTTCGCCGGCTACGCCCAGAGCATCGCCGACAACGCCAAGTCGCTGGCCGAGGGCTTCCTCAAGCGCGGGGGCCAGCTCGTCACGGGCGGCACCGACAACCACCTCGTGCTGCTCGACGTCACGGGCTTCGG